>ENA-ORCQ01000020-ORCQ01000020.1-marine-metagenome-genome-assembly--contig:-NODE-20-length-324041-cov-6.636731_pt1 | contig 324041 bp, 212 predicted proteins | sample MGYA00237780_ERZ508510 | MGnify/ENA primary metagenome ERZ508510 (study PRJEB26181, sample SAMN06268981) | marine metagenome | isolation source: Tt an E2 anaerobic enrichment on eucalyptus from sediment...
AATGGGGTGTTTATGGAACAGTTAGATAAGTCGGATTCCTCTACTTTTGGGTGTGTCGGATAATGGGAGGAGGTCATAAAAGATGCACTGGAAGATTTATTAAAAGTTCAAAATTTTAGTCTAAGCAATAACGACAGGATCTCAAATTTTAAAGAAATCATTGGGATAAAAGAATTTTCAAGGCAAGATTATTTAAGAACATTTAAAAATATATCTCAGGCAACTGCAAGTAGAGACTTAAAAACTGCAGTTAACGAAGGGATTATCGAGAAATATGGAGATAAAAGAACAACAAAATATAAATACAAATAAAAAACTAAAGCTAATACCAGTGATAATTTAAGCAGCTATGCCGGTAGCAGGGAGCCATCGATTTCAAACCGGTGGCAGCGAGAGGCGCAAGTGCCTCACCTATTGTACCATCGTAAAAACAGGTTGGGAATAAACATTGGTCGGAATCAATAATTTTCGATTATTTCATTGAATTACAATTTTTATCTTATAGCTTTGGGCAAAGACATCAATTAACTTTTAATAAAAGCTTGTCAATCGGGGTATGAAAGAAGACTTAGAGATTACCAAAGCTTTGATTGATTTATCGACCGACAGCATTTTTGTATTGCAGAATCAGCTTATTAAGTATGCCAATCAGAATTTGCTAAATGTTTCGGGCTATCAATTCGCCGAGCTTATTGGGAAAAAATTTACAGCTTTTGTTAACCCCGCTGTTCTCCACAAGGTTAATGCTACCTACAAGGAATGGGAGGGAGGCAAAAAGCACCCTGAAAAATATGAATCGAGTGTAAAACACAAGAATGGTACTTTTATCGATGTAGAAGTGTCGTTGGCCCATATCCGTTTTGAAGGCCAACCGGCGCTTCGGGTAATTTTGCGCGATATAAGCCGGATAAAAACGGCCGAAAAGAAATACCGGAATATTGTTAATTTTGCCCCTATTGGTTTTTACCAGACCTGCCGCAACGGTATGTTTACCTTGGTAAATAACGAAATGGCAAATATTCTGGGATTCGAAAATACCGATGCCTTAATTGAAAAAAATATTGCCGATTTTTATTATTCGCCGGAAGAAAGAGAAAGACTAATCCGGCAATATGATACCAGTGAACGCTCAGAAGTAAAGAATGTTGAAGTAAAGTTCAGGAAAAAGGACGGTACTGCTATTTGGATTTTAATGACCGCCCGTGCACTAAAAGAAAATGGGAAAACCGTAAATTACGACGGTTTTATTGTGGATATTTCTGACCGCAAAGCAAACGATTTACAGCTCATCAATCGGGTTCGGATGGAAGAATTATTTAATGAAATATCCTACGATTTTGTGCACGGAAGTTACCTGGAAGCCGACCACCTTATTGAAACATCCTTAAAAAAGCTGGGCCAGTTTACCGAAGTTGACCGGGTGTATGTTTTTCAGTTTGAAAATAATGGTAAGCTGATGAGCAATACACACGAATGGTGTAATATCGGAATTGAATCGCAGCGCGAAAACCTCCAGCAAATTCCGGCCGACAGGGTTCCCTGGTGGACGGAAAAAATGAATAAGTTTGAAATAATCAACTACGAAAACATTCGTGATTTTCCCGAAAAAGCTTCTGCTGAGCGACTAATGCTTCAGGAGCAAGGTATTGTTTCAATTCTTGTTTTGCCAATGCTTTCCGAGGGGCAACTTATCGGTTTTGTTGGTTTCGATTCGGTAAACTCGCAGAAAAACTGGATCGATTACGATGTTAAAATGCTGAAGACCATGTCTGATTTGATTTCAGGCGAGATTACACGAACCAAACAGATGCAGGAACTGAAACGTGCAAAGATTGCTGCAGAAGAAGGCGAAAAGCGTTACAAATCCTTATTTTTTGATAATCGTTCGGTAATGCTGCTGATAAACCCGGAAACCGGCAATATTGTTGATGCCAACAGGTCGGCATGCAAGTTTTACGGATACTCGTATCCACAAATAACAGCGCTACATATTTCAGAAATTAATACACTTTCGGCACCGGCAATAAAAGCTGAAATGCTAAAAGCAATCAGCGAAGAACGGCAGCATTTTAATTTTAAACACCGGCTTAGCAATGGCGAGGTACGAGATGTTGAAGTGTACGCCGGAGGAGTAAAAGTATCGGGAAATGAATTGCTTTATACCATTGTACATGATATTACCGAGCGCAAACTGGCAGAAGAGAAAGTGTTGAAGCTAAGTACTTCTGTTGAGCAAAGTCCGCTAAGCATTTTAATTACCAATAACAAGGGGATAATAGAATATGTAAACCCCTATTATTGCAAAATAACCGGTTACCAGGCAAATGAGCTAATAGGAGATAAACCCAATATTGTTAAGTCTGGCGTTCAGAAAAAGAAATTCTACAAAAAGCTGTGGAAAACTATTCTGGCAGGCAAGAAATGGGAAGGCGAAATATGTAATAAAAAGAAAAATGGCGACCTCTACTGGGAACGGGCTGTTATATCTCCTATTCATAACAGCGAAGGAGAAATTACCCATTTTGCAGGCATAAAAGAGGATATTACTGAGAAACGCGAAAACCAGAAAAATCTGAAGTTCCTGGCAAATGCACTTGAACAGGTTGGCGAATGTGTGACCATTACAGATAAGAATGATGTTATTCTGTATGTGAATAAGGCCTTCAGCACTACCTACGGCTATTCAAAGCAAGAGTTATTAGGGCAGCACATCAGCTTTTTACATCCTGAAAATGCTGAGTTGGCGGAATTGGAAAAAACACTTGTACAAACAAAAAAAGGAAATTGGAAAGGCGAACTAATTAATAAGCGCAAAGACAATACCTTGTTCCCGATTTTGCTATCAACCTCGGTAATTGAAGATGATAAAAACAACGAAATAGGTTATATTGGTGTTGTAATTGACATTACAGAGATAAAGAAAAATACCAATGAACTAATTGCGGCCAAAGAAAAAGCCGAAGAAAGCGACCGGTTAAAATCGGCCTTTCTGGCCAATATGAGCCACGAGATCAGAACCCCGATGAACGGTATTCTCGGCTTCACAAATTTGCTGTTAGAGCCCGATTTAAGTGATGAAACAAAGGATCATTATGTTCAGATTATTCATCAAAGTGGCGAGCGTATGTTAAGCACCGTTACCAATATTGTTGAAATATCGAAAATTGAAGCCGGAATTGTTGAAGTTAAAAATTCGGAGCTTAATGTTTATGAAGTAATCCAAAACCTGATTTCTTTCTTTCAGGTACAGGCACAAAAGAAGGGCTTACTGTTAAACTTCGAACAGGAAAACCCGGAGGCTGATTTTAAATTTTTTACCGATAAAAATAAGTTGGAATCGATATTAACCAACCTAATTAAAAATGCCATAAAATTTACCGATAAAGGGGAAATCTCGGTAGGTGTTACTCCTAAAAACAACTTGCTGGAGTTTGTAGTTACAGATTCCGGAATAGGCATACCCAAAACCCGGCAGACAGCCATTTTTAACCGCTTCGAACAGGCCGATATTGAAGATACCAAAGCCTTTGAAGGCTCCGGGCTCGGTTTGTCAATTGCAAAATCGTACGTTGAAATACTGGGGGGTAACATGTGGGTGGAATCCATCGAGGGAGAAGGATCTCAATTCTATTTTACCATCCCTTGGTTGTCGCTTGTAAAAAATGAATCAATTCGTAAAGCCAGTAAAAATATCCGCGAAAATTCGGGGAGTAAATACAATGTTCTTATTGTTGAAGATGATGAAGTCTCCGCCATCTATTTAAAAGAGATTTTAAAAAACAAAGCAGCTAAAATTGTACACGTAAAGTCGGGAGAACTGGCAATTAACGAATGCAGAACTACTGCTTTTGATGTGGTTTTAATGGATGTAAAAATGCCGGGTATCGATGGTTTGGAAACCACAAAAAGAATCAGGGAATTTGATACCGAACTGGTAATTATTGCCCAAACAGCTTATGCAATGCATGGCGACAACGACAAAGCTATTGCATCGGGCTGCAATGATTACCTTTCTAAACCAATCAGGAAAAACGAACTGATACAGCGCATTGAGATGCACCTTAGAAACCGAAGACCGAAAAGTATCCACAAAAAAGATGGGTGAAAAATAATCCGGCCAATATGAAGAAGTTGCGAACTGTTTTACCGGTATATTGTGGTTTTGCTAAAAAATGCCTAAACTTTAATCCCGGCTGCCCCCCATTTGTAATCAACGGTTTTCCCGGCAGCGAAAAAAAATTAGCAGCCAGCTAGCCAACAGCTGATGTTACTGGTATAAAAGCTATTTACCTTGTCATTATAAATTCCATAAACCTGATGGGCCGGGTTTAAAGTAAGCAGCCATACCGGTAGCATGGTACCATCGATTTCAAACCGGTGGCAGCGGTGTTTGCATAAGTCCTTCATTTTTCATAATTTGTATACCTATTAACCAAAAGCATCAAAACAAAACCATTAATTAATTAAAAACCCACTAATTATGGCAACCAAAACACCTTCGGGTATTCCCGAACCTGTAATTACTGAAGCTACAAGTTTAATAAGCAATGCACTCACCGTTTTAAAGCCCTACCTTATTGCCTTAACCCCGCACGAGCGGCAGGTAATAGCTAAAATGGACGACCGAACCTATCCCTTTGTTGAAAAAACATGCGATTACACGCTATCGGCACCGCAGTTTGTACCGCCCTATATGGATGTAGACAAACTAAAAGCCGACCTGGGCATTTACGACCAGCTAACCGAATTGCTGCGTTTAAGCAAACAGCTTACCAATGGCCTCGACGACTCGAAACTAAAAATTGGCGGCGAAGGATTTACCAATGCCCTTAGTTTTTACAACTCGGTTAAGCAGGCAGCCAAAATAAATGTCCCCGGCGCCAAAAGCATTCACGAAGATTTGAAAAAACGTTTTATGCGTAACCGTAGCGAAAAGGGCCAGGACGAGAATAAACCCGATGAAAAAATCGAATAGGTAATTTGTATAACAGGCATTCTTAATTTTTGGGGGACACATTTACTTGTGTTCCCCTTTATTTTTCTTCGCAACCTTAAAAGTGCTGCAAACAGCCCGCGCTTACTTCACCACAACACCCCAATTGAGCTTCCGAAGCTAAACATCCGACTTCGAAACATTAAACAAGGGCTTTTAAATACGAACCGATAGCTTCCGAAGTAAAAACCCGGGCATCAGAAGTACAAAAGCCGGCTTCAGAAGTTAAAACACCAGCTTTAAAAACCGAATGTTATACTTCGGAAGAAGAACAACGGAGTTCCGAAGTACAAGATACACCTTCAGAAGCTTAACGCTTACCTTCGGAAGCTAAACGGCAGGCTTCCGAAGCTCAAACAGGAGCTTCGGAAGTACCCCCTTGTAGTTATGAAGTAGGGGAGAGGTGGAGGTGTAAGTGTCAGTAAATCAGTATTGTGTCGAAGAGCATAAAAACCGGTGGCACATTGGTTTGGAAGAAAGCAGGCAGGTGTTGTAAATTCGGTTTGTTCTTAAATAATTCAATTTTTTAATCAATTAAAACACACTTTTTATGGACAACAAAATTAATTTCACAATTCCCGAAGAGGTAGTAACCCAGGTAAACGAGGCACTAAGTACCATTTTTACGGCTTTACAACCTTACACGCTGTCGTTAAGCCCCGACGAACGCCGCGAACTTCCCAAAATGAGCGACAAAACCCAGCCATTTGTGGAGAAAGCACTCGATTACACCTCGCGTGCGCCACAATTTGCCCCGCCCTATTTAGATGTTGCGGGACTGAACAACGACATGCAGGTACACAATGCACTGATGCCGGTATTGCGCCAGGTACGTATGCTGGCCGATAATCTCGACGATACCACCATGGAAGCCGGTGCCGAAAGTTATGTAAGCGCATTAACCTATTACAACTCGGTAAAAATGGCGGCTAAAATGGATGTGCCCGGGGCAAAATCGATATACGACGACCTGAGCAAACGTTTTGAGCGGAGTAAAGCCGAAAAGGAAGAACAGCAATAATATGCCGCCAGGGGCCGGGCCGGTCGTCTGGTAAGCTGCATAAACGCAGAGGGAGGTAAAGATGCGCCGGAAACGGTGCATCTTTTTTTTGCCCAAAAATGTAATGCAGCTGCTTAAAGCCGGTATTGCCTGGTTTACCCTTGTTGGTGTTAGGGCTTTGAGCGATATAGGGAGTGATTGTCCCAGAATGAGAAGCCCTGGATTTGTGGCATGGCGCTAAGTGCCTGATTGTCTGGTTTGGTTTTTTTTGGCTATATGTTTGTTCTTTCGGCAAGCATTGAAAAAAAATAAAGGGTTAAAAGATAACAGGGTAGAGCGACTTCTATATTTTGATTGGTTTTGTGTTTAGGGGTTTGTAAATTATCAATCATCTTCAAAAAGCGTCCATAGCGTTCTACCCTTTCTTTTTTTTTCTGAAAATCCTTTAAAAACAATGGGAATAGCTGGTTCATAATCTATTGACTCCCCCTGCTTGTGCCTTGTGCATAATCGGCCTTTTTACAGGTAGAGAGGGTATGAGGGAGAGTTAGTTGCATACCGTTTCTCTTTCATTTCCGATGGTGCTTCCCGTGTAGCATAAGTGTTTTGTTCCGTGTAAAAAGAAACGGGAGGCCAATACCTATTAAAAAAAATTGTATATTTATAATCGATATGGGGTTCACCCATATTGTGTGTTTGGGGGTTAACATTAGAAGGGTGGTTGATGAACCACCCTTTTCTTTTTAAACAGGTTCTGTTTTTTTTGCAACTCCTGGGCTATACCGCCCATTTGTAATCGGTGGTTTTTGCATTTTTAATCATAAATTCTGGCAGATGTGCTTTTTTACCGCCCGCCAACTTTTGTTTTATGTAAACAACCTTTTAATGTTCTATCTTTAGAGCAGCAAAAAAGAACATTCGCAAAAAAAAGGAAGTAAGCGAACAAATTAAAACCTCGTTAGGATTAAAGATACACTATAAAAGGATGATAAAACAAATAAAAGAGATTAGCGATATTATCATACAATCGCAGGGCATTGATATTTCAACTTATGAGGATTCATACCTGAAAAAAACACTTCAGAACAGAATAGCAGTAACTAAGTGCGAATCCATTGAGGAGTATTGCACTTTTCTTAAGCAAAATAGCACTGAAGGAAATCTTTTAATCGCTTCGCTTCAAAACAATTATAGCGAGTTTTTTCGTAATGCCCTCTCTTTTGCAGTTTTGGAACGCATAATTCTACCCTACTTAGTGCAAAAAAAGAAAAAGAAAGAAATACGGATATGGTCGGCTGCATGTGCCCAGGGGCAAGAGGTTTATAGTATGGCCATGTTACTGGAAGAGCTTAGGAATGGTGGTAATGAAGAACTCAAATATAGAATTTTTGCAACCGACAAATGCAATGAACAAATTAATAAAGCCGGAATCGGAAAATACCCAGCCTCTGCACTAAATAACATCAATTTTAAACGCGCAGAAAGATGGTTCACCAAACACAATGATGTGTTTACTATTAAACCTGAACTGAAAGCTTATATCGATTTTTCAGTTTTTGATTTACTCGACAAAAATTCCGGCAGTCCTTCAGCAAGTATATTTGGAGATTTCGATATCGTATTCTGTGCCAATCTATTGTTCTATTTTAACCCCAAAAACCAAAAACAGATTGTAAATAAAATCGGTAAATCTATTTCTGGTGGTGGTTATTTGATTACAGGTGAAGCAGAAAGAGAAATTTTATTAAATTTAGATTTCTCTGAAATATTTCCACAGTCGGGGATATTTCAAAAAAAATAGAACACGGAGAGAAATGAAACGCGGATAACGCAGATATTAAAATAACGCAGACGAACACGGATAAAAAATCAGCGATAACCAGCGTTGCTTGCATCCGTTTTATCAGCGTTCAAATACAATGAAACGCGGATAACGCAGATATAAATAACGCAGATGAACACGGAAAAAAAATCAGCGATAACCAGCGCTTGAAAATCCGTTTTATCAGCGTTCAAAAAAAAATATAACATGAAACTCGAAAACCTAAAAATCGGAACTCTCCTTAAAACGGGCTTTACTCTCCTACTTCTGTTTGTGATTGTAATTGGTTTCATCTCCTATCAACAATCCAGTAGGATGCATCAACAAACCGAAGATATGTATAACCATCCGCTACAGGTACGAAGGAGTATTGGAGAATTAACAGCTACTGTTCATGCCATACGTGTAGACATGAAGAATTTGTTTCTGGCCAGCGAAAAAGAGGAGATAGAAGCCGATTTGCATAATCTGGAACTTTTGGATGCCAATGCCTTTAAACAGATTGAAGTTTTTCGGAAACTATACCTCGGACCTGTTAGTGACGTTGATGCATTGGAATACGAATACATTAAATGGAAATCCATTCGAGCAGAAATTATCCGCTTACACCAGTCTGGTGAAATACAAGAGGGTGCCAGCCGTACAAAAAGTTCAGGAATTGGAGGGAAGCAAGCAGAAGTCGTACTAAGGTCATTGGATAAACTCAGCGCTTTTGCCACAGGGAAAGGAGATGAGTTGTATGCCAATTCCATGGAATTAAATAATGCGCTAAACAAACAATTATTATCCCTAATCGGTGTCATTGTATTGATATCACTTTTTGTAAGTTGGTTTTTACTGCGGGCCATGCGCAAACCCATCGACGAGCTTATTGAAGCAACCCAGCGCTTTCATAAAGGCGATTTAATGGCACGAAGTTCCAACACTTCAAATAACGAGCTTGGAGAACTATCCAATTCATTTAATGCCCTGGCCGATGACATTCAGGCGAATTTAAGCTTAAGTGAAAACATCGAAAACATCGCCGGAATAATGCTAAGCGAGGACGATACAAAACTGTTTTTCAAAAAAACACTTCACGCCATTTCCCAACATACCAATTCACAAATTGCTGCGGTGTATTTGCTCAGCGACGACCAAAAAACCTATGAGCATTTCGAATCCATTGGTTTAGATACGAATGCCAGACAATCGTTTACCGCAGAGCATTTCGAAGGTGAATTTGGTGCTGTGCTTTCTTCCCGTAAGGTGCATTATCTTAAAAATATCCCTGAAGATACCCGTTTTGCTTTTCATACCGTGAGTGGAAAATTTATCCCACGCGAAATTTTAACCATCCCTGTTACTACAAATGAAGGGGTAAGTGCTATTATTTCGTTGGCAAGTTTAGGGTTTTACAGCAAACATTCTGTTCAGTTAATTGATAAAATTCTCAACACATTAAGCGCTCGCATTGAAGGATTATTAGCTTTTGGAAAGATTAAACAATTTTCAGCTAAACTGGAAGTTCAAAACACTGAATTGGAAGCATCACAAAGAGAACTCTCTTCCCAGTCGGCAGAACTTATGGAACAGAATACCGAGCTTGAACAGCAAAAGAAACAATTGTCTCAGGCCAGTCAGATGAAAACCGCTTTCTTTTCGAATATGAGCCACGAACTGCGCACACCCCTTAACTCTGTTATTGCTTTATCGGGAGTGCTATACAAACGACTCGCAAACAAAATCCCCGAAGACGAATACAGCTATTTAGAAGTGATTAATCGCAACGGTAAAAACCTGCTTAATCTCATCAACGATGTACTTGATATTGCACGCATAGAAGCCGGCCATGAAGATATTGAGCTTAGTGAATTTAATTGCTCCCAATTAATGGATGAACTCGTAAACTCAATGAGCCTGGAGGCAAATCAGAAAAAAATTAAACTCATTCACACAAAAACTGATGCCACACTTCCTATTACTTCTGATGAAAAAAAATGCCGTCATATTTTGCAGAACCTGATCAGCAATGCTGTAAAATTCACAGAAGAAGGTAAGGTGGAAGTTATTTCAAAACAAATCGATAAAAATATTGTGATTACGGTAACCGATACCGGAATCGGTATTTCCGAAGACCAAATCTCTCATATTTTTGATGAATTTAAACAAGCCGATAGCAGTACCTCAAGAAAATATGGCGGCACCGGTTTGGGGCTTGCCATTGCAAAAAAATATACGCATTTGCTCGGTGGTAATATTTCGGTAAAAAGCGAACCTGGAAAAGGCACTGAATTTACCCTTGTTTTGCCTTTGCAGTATAACCGTGAAAACAGCCAGATTGAAGAAGAAAATTTAGGTTCCTTAACGCACAGCAGACGATTTCAGCTTAGTCGAATACCTGACAACCCCGAAAAATCCATCTTACTGGTGGACGACAACGAATCGGCTCTTGTTCAGGTAAAGGATATTCTTGAGGATAAAGGCTATCATGTGTTGCTGGCCAGTAATGGTAGTGAAGCACTTGCAATTATTGACCATACGATACCGGATGCCATGATACTGGATCTGATGATGCCTGAAATGGATGGATTTCAGGTGTTAAGATCCATTCGGGAGCAAGAACAAACATCACAGCTCCCTGTGTTGATACTTACTGCAAAGCACATTACTAAAGAAGAACTGAAATTTTTAAAACACAATCATGTTCAACAGCTTATTCAGAAAGGCGATGTAAATGCCAATGAAATGCTGGAAGCAGTGGCCAATATGCTATTCGCTGAAATCTTAGAATCGGATGCCCCAAAAGCTGAAACTAAAACGACAAAAGAAAAACCCTTGGTACTTATCGTTGAAGACAATCCCGATAATATGCTCTCAGTTAAAGCCGTTCTTAATGATGCTTTTACCATATTGGAAGCCGTAAACGGCATTGAGGGGGTTGAAAAAGCGAAGAAATTTAAGCCCGATCTCATTCTAATGGATATTGCACTCCCACAAATGGATGGCATCGAAGCCTTTAAAATAATAAGAAATAAGCCTGAATTACAGTATATTAAAGTAATTGCACTTACAGCAAGCGCAATGACCCAGGACAGGGAAGTTTTACTTTCGCACGGTTTTGATGCCTTCATTGCTAAACCCATTGATGAACAACAATTTTTTGACACGATAAATAGCACGCTTTATGGCAAATAACAGCATTACAATTTTGGTTATTGACGACCTTCAGGACAACCTGATTACCTTAAATGCATTAATCAAAGATGCATTCCCTGAAGCAACTGTGTTAAAAGCTCAAAATGGGAAAACAGGATTGGAATTGGCAGCCAAAGAAAATCCTGATGTCATACTGCTGGATATTCTTATGCCCGGTATGGATGGTTATGAGGTTTGCCAAAAACTGAAAGCCGATAAAGAACTATGCGATATCCCGGTTGTTTTTGTAACAGCCATCGAAAACAACAAAGAAGCCCTGGTAAAAGCCTTAGATAGTGGTGGCGAAGCCTTTCTTACCAAACCCATTGACGAGATTGAGCTTACAGCCCAAATAAGAGCCATGCTTAAAATAAGGGAAGCCAACCAAGCGAAGAAAGACGAAAAAGTAAGGCTTGAAAAATTGGTGGAGAAAAGGAGCAAAGAACTTGTTCGGGAACTGGAAGCACATAAAAAAACCCTTCAGGAGTTAAGAATAAAAGAAGCAGAGAAAAGCACCATTCTTCAAACGGCCATAGATGGCTTCTGGATAGTGGATAAACAAGGAAAGTTCATAGATGTAAATGATGCAGCCTGCAAAATGCTTGGTTATTCGAAAGAAGAAATGCTCAAAATGTCGATTCAGGATGTTGAAGCGAAAGAAACTGCAGTCGAAACCGCAAATCGTATCAAAAATATCATAAAGGAGGGATCAGCCAGATTTGAATCAAAACACAAAACTAAAAAAGGCCAAATTATCAATGTTGAAGTCAGCACAACATGGATGAATTCAAAAAGTATCTTTTTTGCGTTTCTGAATGATATTACCGAGCGCAAGCAGACCGAGGAAGAACGTGAGCGAATATTCAACCAATCATTTGATATGATTTGTACGGCAACCATGGATGGCTATTTAAAGGAATTAAATCCAGCTTGGGAAAAAACACTTGGCTGGACTCCTGTTGAACTCAGAAGTAAGCCATTTATAGAATTTATTCACCCCGATGATCAGGCTACAACCATAGAAGCGGCAGGTTCACTGCAAAATGGAATTGCAGCCCTGGATTTTGAAAATCGCTTCCAGGCAAAAGACGGTTCATACAAATGGCTTTCATGGAATACAATTCCTATTCTGGAAAAAAATATGATGTTGGGGTTTGCAAGAGACATCACCGAGAGTAAACAAGCAGAAGAAGAAGTAAGTAAATTAAACGCTTTGTTGAAGCAGACAGGGGAACTGGCAAAAATCGGAGGTTGGGAGCTGGACCTGCAGACCAATCTGTTTTACTTTACCGATGAAATGTACCAAATCTATGAAATTACTCCCGGACGCATTCTTAGTCTTGAGGAGGGCTTAAATTTATATCCACCAGAAACACAGCTCGTTTTTCAAAACGCATTGGCAGATAGCAAAGAGAGAAATGTTCCTTTTACTACAGATGCACTAATAATCACAAAGCAAAACAATAAGAAATGGGTTCGCGCCCATTGGAAGACAAAACAAATAGAGGGGAAAGTTACAAAGCTAATTGGTACTTTACAGGATATCACCGAACGCAAACAGGCAGAAAACGAAATTATTAAAGTTAACAGAAGATTGAAGATTTCTACAGAATCTGCCGGGATAGGAATTTGGGATCTTGATCTGAAGAAAAACGTTCTTACCTGGGACAAAAGAATGTTTGAACTTTACGGTATTGAATCGGAAAGTTTTGAGGGAGCCTATGAAGCCTGGAAAAAGGGAGTTCATCCCAGTGATATAGAAAGGTCAGATAAAGAAGTACAAGCTGCAATTGCCGGAGAAAAAGAATTTCATACGCAGTTTCGGGTTGTTTGGCCAGATGGCCAAATCAGATTCATAGAAGCACATGCAATAGTGAACTATGATCCGGATGGAACCCCAAAAAATATGGTTGGCGTGAATTGGGACATAACCGAGCCCAAGCAGGCAGAAGAAGCTAATAAAGAACTCTTAAATAGATTCGAACTTATAGGCTTGCATTTGCCAGGAGTTATCTACCAATTCAGGCGTCGTAATGATGGCTCTTATCATTTTCCTTATGCAAGTCATGGAATAACAATGATTTATGGTGTAACACCTGAAGAAGTAGAACACGATGCTTCAAAGGCATTTAAGGCAATTCATACTGATGATTTAGAGCGGGTAAGCGCAACAATCAACCATTCAGCCCAAACCCTTAAGCCTTGGCACGACGTGTATCGTGTAAATCAACCTTCGGGTAAAATAATATGGGTAGAAGGAAATTCAACGCCAATAAAACTGGAAGATGGAAGTATAATTTGGCATGGATTTATTCAAGACATCACCAAACGCAAACATATAGAAGAATCTTTATTTGAAAGCGAAGAACGTTTTAAACTTGCTATGAATGCTTCTAATGATGGAATCTTTGACTGGAATCTTCTTACAAATGAAATATATTATTCGCCCGGTTGGAAAAAAATGCTTGGATATGAAGATCATGAACTTCCAAATGATTTCTCGGTGTGGGAAACAACAACAGAACCTGAGGACGTTAAAAAATCATGGGAGCTTCAACAGAAACTTATTTCAAAAAAGGTTGACCGATTTGAAATAGAATTTAAAATGAAGCATAAAGACGGTCATTGGGTTGATATACTCTCAAGGGCTAAAGCAATTTTTAACGATAAAGGAAAAGCCATAAGAATTGTTGGTACGCATACCGATATTACAGAACGTAAACAATTCATAAAAACAATACAGGAACGTAATAAATATATCGAATCCATCATGGAAAATATGCCCATTGGATTTGCATTAAATACAATTAATGATGGCGATGTAAAGTACATGAACCTTCGGTTCGAAGAAATTTATGGATGGTCAAGGAATATTCTTACAAATACAAGCATATTTTTCGAAAAAGTCTTCCCGGAACCTAAATATCGTGAAAAAATGCAGGCACAAATTGTGGCCGATATGCAAAGTGGCGATCCTGAAAGAATGCGATGGAACAATCTGAAGATTGTGACGAGCACGGGAGATGTTAGATATGTTTATGCTTACAATATACCCTTGTCTGATCAAAATTTAATGATCTCAACGGTCCAGGATGTTACAGAGCGCAAGCTGGCTGAAGAAAAAATAAAAGCGGCAAACCGGAAGCTTCAAGCCAATGAAAAAGCATTAAAAGCAAGTGAAGAACGTCTTGACCTGGCTATGATGGTTAAGAATGAGGGAATCTGGGACTGGTATCTGGTAAACAACCGGGTTGACTTTGATCAACGCTATTATGCCATGGCAGGCTATGAACCAGATGATTTTGCCAACAACCTTGAGGAGTTTCAGAAGCGAATTCATCCGGAAGACGTGGATTACGTTATGTCCACTGCTGAGCAATATTTGACGGGGCAGATCGAACAATTTCAGGTTGAGTTCCGCTTTAATCGCAAAGATGGTTCGTGGATGTGGATACAGGGACGCGGCCAAATAGTGGAGCGTGACGAAAAGGGTATTCCAATAAGATTCATTGGCACTCATAGCGATATAACCAAGCGAAAGCAGGCTGAAGCAGAACTGCTAAAACTTTCAACCGCTGTTACTCAAAGTCCTTCCGTTATTGCTATTACTGATACTAAAGGTACGCTGGAGTATGTAAATCCTCAATTTACTGAAAGCACGGGTTACAGTATGGAAGAAGCCATCGGGCAAAATCCCCGTGTATTAAAATCGGGAGAACAATCTGATGAAATGTATAAAGAACTTTGGGGAACCATTTCATCGGGCAAAATCTGGCGTGGTGAATTTCACAATAAAAAGAAAAACGGCGAATTGTTTTGGGAAATTGCATCTGTTTCGCCCATATTTGATGAGCAAGGCAAAATCATTAATTATATTAAAGTAGCTGAAGATATTACCGAGCGCAAACAGGCGGAAGATAACTTCAGACATTCCATAGATGAGTCGCCATTAGGTATTAGAATTGTAAGCCAGGAAGGAAAGACCGTCTATGTAAACAAAGCACTTTTGGATATTTATGAGTTCTCCACTCTCGACGAATTTCTTAACACCAGAGCAATAGAAACGTATACTGAGCAAAGCTATCAGGAACATCTGAAAAGAAAAAAAATCAGACAAAAAGGTGGAGATGCGTACGATTATGAAATCAGCATCAGACGAAAAAAGGGAGAAATCAGGCACATAAAAGTGTGGCGTAAAGAAGTGATATGGAACAGAGAAAAACATTTCCAGGTAATTAACCAGGACATTACCGAACTAAAACGGCTTAACACCGATTTGATTCTGGCTAAAGAAAAGGCAGAGGAAAGCAACCGCTTAAAAACAGCTTTTCTGAATAATATGAGCCACGAAATACGCACTCCACTAAACGGTATAACAGGTTTTATCGGACTACTGCAAGATTCCGATATTGCTGATGAACAGAAACAACATTATTTCGATATTATAAACAAAAGCAGTGATAGACTGATAACCACGGTTACTGACATTATGGATATTTCGAGAATTGAAGCTGGCGAAATAAAAGTTTCGAAAACGGAGGTGTCGGTAAACGAGATTCTTAAAGAACAGTATAACTTTTTCTACCACCAGGCTAAATCAAAAGGGCTTCAGCTGATTTATAAACCAGGCCTTACGGATAGTGAAGCACGCTTTGTTACCGACAAACACAAATTGGAAGGGATTCTGACCAACCTGATTAAAAACGCCATTAAGTTTACCGAGCATGGGGAAATTACTTTTGCCTACTCATTAAAAAAAGAGCAGGATATTGATGTTTTAGAATTTACGGTAAAAGATACTGGAATCGGAATTCCAACAAATAGGATAGATGCTGTTTTTAATCGTTTTGAACAAGCCGATATTGAAGACTCAAAAGTTCATCAAGGCTCGGGTCTGGGGCTTGCCATTGCTAAATCGTATGTTGAAATGTTGGGTGGCGATATTAGTGTAAGTTCTGAAGTAGGTTTGGGTACCACCTTCACTTTTAGCATTCCTTACACAAAACAGTTGGTGAAAGAAAGCGATGCCAAAAAGAACAACAATAAAGAAACGCAGACAGCATTAAGTAATTTATCGGTAATTATTGCCGAGGATGATGAAGCCAGCACAATGTATTTTGAAGCTATCTTTAGAAATGAGTTTGAAAATATTATATATGCAAAAACCGGAAAAGAAACCGTAGATAAATGCCGGGAGAATCCTGACGCAGATCTTATTCTCATGGACATAAAAATGCCCGGCATGAACGGCTATGATGCCACCCGCGAAATTCGAAAATTTAACAAGGATGTAATCATTATTGCTCAAACAGCCTTCGGTTTAACGGGCGACAGGGAAAAAGCAATAGCAGCGGGTTGTAACGATTATATCGCAAAACCGATAAAAAAAGAGGAGCTTGAAATTATAATTAAGAATCACTTCAAAAATTAGAAAAAACTCCGGCCACCGCCGATTTGTAATCAACAGTTTCCTCGTTAAAGGAAAAAATTAGCAGCCAGCTAGCCAACAGCTGATGATATAAGTGTAAATTGATTTACCTTGCCATTATAAATTCTATAAAACTGAAGTGCCTGGTTTAAAGTAAGCAGCCATACCGGTAGCATGGAGCCACCGATTACAAATCGGCGGCAGCCGAGGTGTGTCGAGCAGTAAATATTAGAGTGACATCATATCTTATAAATACAAAGTATTAACTTAAGTATATGCAAGTGAAAAAAATACCAATTCTACTCTTTCTAAGCTATTTTTTTTGTAACTATTTGTTTGGGCAAACTACCGGGCAAGAGGCAGTGCTGTTGAACCCACAACTTGCGGCAATGCTCGATACCATTTACACCGATGACCAGGAAGACAGGCTGCAAATTAATACGATTGGTAAAAAACACGGTTGGGATTCGGAAGCATTAAAAGCGCATTTAAAAAGGATAGAAGTTAAAGATTCGGTTAATAGCATTAAAGTCGAAAAAATACTGGATACCTATGGCTGGCCGGGAGCTGACTGTGTTGGGACAAAAGGAAATACGGCTTTGTTTCTGGTTGTTCAACATGCGAGACTGAACTTGCAGGAAAAGTATCTGCCACTGATGCGCGAAGCGGTTAGTAAAGGCAATGCCCGGGGAAAAGACCTCGCCTTTTTAGAAGACCGGGTGGCACTACGAAAAGGCGAAAAACAAATTTACGGTACCCAGATTGCACCTGACCCGGAAACCGGTAACTACCTTATACTTCCGCTGATTGACCCTGCAAACGTGAATAAAAGACGCGCCGAACTTAAATTGAGTACATTTGAAGACTATATTGCCGACTTTGGATTAACATGGAATGTGGAAGCCTACCAACAACAATTACCAGAATTGGTAAAAAGGCACAGCGCTTACCTGAAAAACAAAGCAAATAAGCAACTAAGAAATGAAAACCAAAAACACCATAAATTTTGATCAGGTTGCCGACATTTACGATAACTATGTAAATGTTGATTTTGACATCCCATTTTTTATAAAAGAGACAGAAAATTATGGAGGAGAAGAGCTATTAGAACTAATGTGCGGAACCGGACGGGTTTCTATTCCGCTATTAACAGCCGGCAGAAAAATGACTTGTGTTGATTATTCAAAAGGAATGCTGCAGTCGTTCGGGAAAAAAATGGCCAACAAAGCTTATTCGGCCACACTGGTGCAAATGGATGTTACAAAACTCCATCTCGATAAAACGTTTGGAATGATTTTGTTGCCCTTCCATTCTTTAAGCGAAATACTTACAACCGAAAAACAACAGGCAGCTTTAACAGGCATCTCCAATCATCTTAAACCCGGAGGTACTTTTATTTTAACCTTGCAAAACCCCGAAACCCGGCTAAAACTGGCCGACGGAAAAATGAGGGTGATTGGCAATTTTCCTGTAGATAAGGACCGAAATATGCTTTTATCATACACCAATCAGTACAATAAAAATGAGGAGCTTGTTTCCGGTTATCAGTTTTATGAAATTTACAATGCCGAAAATACTATGCTGGAGAAGCGAATTCTGGAAATTAATTTTAAACCCGTATCACTTGAAAAGCTAAAATCCATGGTATTGAAAACGGAAATGGAAATTACAGAACTTTATGGCGACTATTCGTACGGCGAATTTGAACCGCAGAAAAGTGAATTTATTATTTGTAAAATGAGAAAAAAATGGCAGTGATTGCCTCAAGTTTGCAATTCCAATAGCCGGAAAGGCAATAATTAAAAACCATAAACAATTAAAAACAAGTAGCACATGGATTACTTAAAACAACAAGACATTATTGATGCGAAAATTTTAAGCGAGCGGAAAATATTTTTGTGGGGGCAGGTTGACGATCATTCTGCCAAACATGTGGTAGAACGTATCCTTTACCTGGAAATGCTCGCGTCTGGCAAAGAAATACAGTTGATAATAAACAGCCCGGGGGGGTATGTTACCGCAGGTTTTGCCATTTACGATACCATGAAAAGTATTTCGAGCCCGGTTTCAACGGTATGTTCGGGTTTGGCTGCCTCAATGGGATCTATACTGCTGTCGGCCGGCGAAAAAGGACGCCGTTTTATTTTGCCCCATGCCCGGGTAATGATTCACCAGCCCAGCGGTGGCGCAGGTGGTACTGCCGCCGATATTGAAATACAAATGGATGAAATTATTAAAACCCGCGATTTGGGCGCTAAAATATTGGCCGAAAACTGCCAGCAACCCATCGATAAAATTATTAAAGATTTTAACCGCGATTACTGGATGTCGTCTGAAGAGTCGTTAAACTACGGTATAGTTGACGGACTGTTGGATTTGCTGGTGTAAAACTACAGAACTGCAGGTGTTGATGGCTTTTGGTTGGCACCTGTATTTTTTTAGAAAAGCAGGTATTTTTGTAGCAGCATCGGTTTAATCAGAAGTAACGGCGTTGTTCACTTCGGGCAAGGGCTTATTTTTTTCTAGTACTATTTTTTCTCCGGTAAGAAAAAGGTAAAAGTACTTCCTTTTCCTGCTGTGCTCTCCACAGCAATTTTGCCTCCGTGTTTTTCAATTAACTCTTTACAAAGCAAAAGACCTAAACCCGAGCCTTTTTCGTTGGCTGTACCTGTTTGGCTGGCTTGCAAAGTTGGGTTAAAAAGTTTTTGCAGGGTTTCGTTGTTAATGCCAATGCCATTGTCGGCAACGCTAATTTCAACACCATCGGCTGTTTTACTGGCAAAAACACGAATTTCTCCACCCCTTTGAGTAAATTTAATTGCATTCGATATCAGGTTGCGTAAAACAATCCTTAACATATTTTCATCGGCAAACACTTCAAGCTCTTCGCTTGCAGAATTGTTGAGTGCAATATTTTTAGCTTTTGCCACCAATTTTTTCTGATTGATTTCGTCGAGTATGTGTGCAGAAAGCCGGGTTGTTCTGGGTCGGATATGTAGCAGACCGGTTTGCGATTTGGCCCAGCTTAGCAGGTTGTCGAGTAAAGTTAAGGTATCGTTTGCAGCGGTGTTAATGTATTTCAGGTATTTTTCCGCTTCGGTAAATGTTGGGTCATTTATTTTGTCGAGCAGTATTTCCGAAAAGCCCATAATGCTGTTAAAGGGGCTTCGTAAATCGTGTGCAATAATCGAAAAAAGTTTGTCTTTGGTCGCATTTAAATCTTTTAAATCCTGTTCGCTTTTGCGTAAGTCCTTTTCCGCTTTAATGCGTTCGCTAATATCGCGGGCTAAACCGCTTGCACCAATAATTTCGCCCTGCTCGTTTATAATCGGATTAAAAAAACTTTCATAGTAGGCCATGTGCTCATCTCCGTATTGCCTGATGTTGGAATGTGTTTCGCCACGCAAAGCCCGGTCGTAATTTTCTTTGGCTGCCACGCGGTCTGCATCGATGGGAATACAATCCAAAATATTCATGCCTGCTTTAATTTCCTTGTCGTAGGCAAATTTCATAACCCTGGCATGGGCCGAATTAAAATACAGGTATTCGTAGTTTTTGTTGATGGAAAACAAAATGGTATCTTTTTGACTTTCGATACTGGCTTTTAACAGTAATTGCGATTCTTTAATACGCTGCTCATCCAGCTTTCGCCGGGTAATGTCTTTCCCAAAAAACAGTGCACCAACAACTTCTCCATTAATCACTATCGGGTTCATAAAAACCTCGATATACAAGGATACGTTTTCGGCAGCAACATGGTCGATAAACGAAAACGATTCATTGTTTAATGCCCTGTCGTACCGGCTTTTCCATACTGCCTGCAAAGGCTGGGGGAGCGAATAAAGCAAGTTGCTGCCTGTTTGAAGTTTACTGCCAAAACTGGCATAAAAGGCTGCGGCAAAAACATGATTTACATAAAGAATTTCGTAGGATGAATTGATCGCCCATACACTGTCGTTGGTATTTTCGAAAATAGCCGACAGGTTTAAATCATTTAATATCTGTAAGTTTTTATGGGTGGTATTCTTATTATTTGTATTCCTATCCAGGTTATTGTTCATGCTTAAAATTTAAGAGTGTTTGTATTTCTGAATTGGCAACTCTTTCTGTGCCTGTTGAACACGAAGCTGTTTGTACAATTTATTTGAACTAATAGGGACATTAGTAATTCTGGTTTTAATGGATTAAATATAGCTGATTTTTTGTTTAATCAAAGCAATTTGTTCATGTATGTTGGCATTTTTTGCTCAGGCTTGTGCTGGTGGAATTACTCGCCTGCCAGTTCACGGCCTTGCGTATAAACCATAAAAATGGTTTAACTTTAATGCGCATTAAACGCTATTTTTTATCTGGAAAATGGCAATAGTTATTGATTAAAGGAATACATAAAAATGAAAAAAGTTTTACTGCTGCTCGCCGAAGGATTTGAAGTTTTTGAAGCCAGTGTTTTTATCGATGTTTTTGGCTGGAACCTGGAAGAAGGCAACCAGTTAACCCGCCTTTACTCCTGTGCGTTGCGTAAAGAAATAAAAAGCTCGTTTAACCAGCGCTTTATTGTCGACTACCTGCCTGACGATATAAACACCGATGATTTTGATGCGCTGGCAATTCCCGGCGGGTTTGAGGTGTACGGCTTTTACAAAGATGCTTATTATAAACGTTTCCTTGAATTGATTCGGCAGTTCCGCGCAGCAAATAAACCCATTGCATCTGTTTGTGTGGGCGCTTTGCCTTTGGGCAAGAGTGGAATATTAAACGGCAAAAAAGCAACCACCTACAATAGTGAAGTACGCAGAGCAGCGTTAAAAAGCTTTGGTGTAGAAGTTGTTCATCAGCCCATCGTTAGCGAAGATAATATCATCACTTCCTGGAATCCTTCAACCGCAATGAATGTGGCCTTCATGCTGCTTGAAAAACTAAGCACAAAAGCCAATGCCGATAAAGTACGCGGATTAATGGGGTTTTAAAAAGTGCTTTGGTTTAGTTGGCATCCATAGCACAGCGGAACCCGGTATTAAAAAGCGACGTTTCGTGCGAGTTGCCCGAGCGGCCACTTACCGAAAAACTGTCTTCGCCATACTGGTCGTAAAAAAACGAACCGCTGCGGATGGTTTTTACATTCTGGTCTTCGCGAATGGGAGCAGCACTTCCCGGGTAGGCTTTATAAGTATCGGCACACCATTGCCAAACATTGCCGCCCATATCTGTAAGTCCGGCTTCATTTTCGCCAAAAACACCAACCGGACTGGTAAACAAATACCCGTCTTTTGTTTCAGGGGCATTCATTTCGCCCTGCCAGGTATTGGCGAAATATTTTCCGTTCACTTCAAGCTCATTTCCCCAGCTAAATTTTTCGCCCGAGTTTTTACCACTTCTGGCGGCATATTCCCATTCCATTTCGGTAGGCAGGCGTTTGCCGGCCCATTTGGCGTAAGCATTGGCATCGTTCCAGCTTACGTGCGTAACCGGATGGTTGGCCACGGCATCTGGGCCATTGGGGCCCATTGGTTTTTTCCAGAAGGCACCTTTTAATAATTCCCAGCCTTGTTTTTCCATGCTAAATACGCCCGAGTCGCCAAAACGTTCGGCCTCGGTAGTATAGCCGGTAGCTTGTATAAAGGCATTAAACTGCGCAACGGTAACCGGCGACTTGTCGATTTTAAATGCTTTTACCACCACTTCGTGTGCCGGACTTTCCTGTGGTAAGCCATTCGCTGAACCCATCAGAAAACGACCTCCTTCAAAAGCAATCATTTCGCTCTCTTCAACAGTAGGGGAAACAGGCTCAGCGCTCTGTTCCTGAATTTTTTCCGGGGCTTGTTTAAGGGTACCCGGTTTTTCGTTTGTTTTATTTCCCGAGCAGGCAGCCAGGGCCACCGCCAGGCTCACAATTATTGTCTTTTTCATTTTTTTGCAGAATAAGTCGCAAAATTGCAATTTTAATTGGGGAATGGAAATTTAAAGAAACAAAATCCGGCTTTTATTGCTGACTTCGGTCATTTGAATTTTCAGCAGCAAACTGTTGATTTATGCGGGTAAATTTGTACCTTTTTACAAAATCACGTTGATATGAAACTTTTACTCGAAAATATAAAAGAACTGGTTCAGGTAGAAGAACATCCGGTGTTGTTTAAGTCCGGAAAAGATATGGCAAAGGTGGATACCATAAAAAATGCTTTTGTAATTATCCGCGATGAACTGATTGAGGATTTTGGCCCGATGGAGCAGTTAAAAGACAAATATTTTGATGATGACTTGTTAATTGAAATCGACTGCTCAAACCGGCTTGTGTACCCCAGTTATTGCGATTCGCATACACACCTGGTTTATCCAGCCCCGCGCGAAAAAGAATTTGTTGACCGGATAAAAGGCCTTTCGTACGAAGAAATTGCCCGCCGTGGAGGCGGTATCCTGAATTCTGCAAAATTACTTCACAATACTTCGGAAGATGCCTTGTACGAAAGTGCCATGGAACGAATTGGCGAAATAGTAAAAATGGGTACCGGGGCGGTTGAAATAAAAAGTGGTTACGGCCTAAATACCAATGATGAACTAAAAATGCTGCGGGTAATTCGCCGCATCAGGCAGTGTGCTCCCATCTGTGTGAAGTCGACCTTTTTAGGTGCGCATGCAATCCCGCTGGAATATAAAAATAAACCATCGGACTATGTAGATATGCTTATCAACGAGATGATTCCGCAAGTGGCAGCCGATGAGCTGGCCGATTATATTGATGTGTTTTGTGATAAGGGCTTTTTCTCGGTAGAAGATACCGAACGTATTCTGATGGCCGGCTTAAAATACGGCCTCCGGCCAAAAATACACGCCAACGAGCTGGGTTTAACCGGTGGTATTCAGGCCGGAGTAAAATACAACGCCCTTTCGGTTGATCATTTGGAATATGTGGGCGAGGAGGAAATTGAAGCACTTAAGAACTCAGAAACAATGCCTACAGTACTGCCTGGTGCTGCTTTCTTTTTAAATATGAAATTGTCGCCAGTGCGCGAAATGATTGAGGCGGGATTGCCGGTGGCACTGGCCTCGGATTTTAACCCCGGCTCGTCGCCAAGCGGAAATATGAGTCTGATTTCGGCAATGGGCTGCATCAACTTTAAAATGTTACCCGAGGAGGTAATTAACGCCACCACAATAAACACAGCCTATGCCATGGGAATTAGCGAAAGCTACGGAAGCATTGCCCGGGGCAAAGTGGCCAACCTTTTTATTACCAGCGAAGTTCCGGGAATTGAATATTTGCCGTATGCCTACGGTTCGAATCTGGTTGAAACGGTAATTATTAATGGCGAGATACAAAGCTTTTAGGTTTCGGCTTCGCACGGTCAGACTGTAATTAATCACTGCAAAAAATCATATGCAAATACCAAACTGATTTATATTTTCGGATTGAAAATTAGATGGATTTAACCACAAAGTTACACCAGGTTAATCACTAAGAAACACAAAGAAATGGAAAGGGAAAAGATATTCAGGAAAGTACTGGATTGTGCCTTTAAAGGGCATACTGAATTAGACCCGGGCTTATTGGAGAGTCCTGTGAACAGTGTTTAAAAGACGAAATTAAGCGTAATTGTATAAACTTCGAGGTACTTTGTGGTAAACGTTGAGAACCTTTGTAGTTAGAAAAACTAAAAACAAATGAAAAAAATAATCGAGTGCGTTCCAAATTTCTCTGAAGGGCGCGATATGGGGATCATAAAAGAAATTACCAATGCCATAGAAAGTGTCGCCGGTATCAGTTTGCTGGATGTTGACCCGGGTAAGGCTACCAACCGCACGGTAGTAACTTTTGTTGGCGCTCCTGATGATGTTGTGGAAGCGGCATTCAGGGGGATTAAGCGTGCTGCCGAGCTCATTGATATGCGTAAACATCACGGCGAGCACCCGCGTTTTGGAGCTACAGATGTTTGCCCGCTGGTGCCGGTGGCCAATGTTAGCATGACGGAAGCCGTTGAATATGCCCGAAAACTCGGGAAACGTGTTGGCGAAGAGCTGGGAATCCCGGTATATAGCTACGAGTTTGCTGCTTTTAGTGAGGAACGCCGCAGCCTGGCCAATTGCCGCTCGGGGGAATACGAAGCTTTAAAAGAGCGCATTGCAGGCAAGCGCTGGAAACCCGATTTTGGACCGGACGAATGGAATGAAAGGGTTGCAGGAAGCGGTGCCACAGCAATTGGGGCACGTAACTTTTTGGTGGCTTACAATATAAATCTTAACACCACATCAACCCGTCGGGCCAATGCCATTGCTTTTGATATTCGCGAGGCAGGGCGGGTAAAACGCGAGGGAGACCCAATTACCGGTAAAATAGTAAACGACGAAAATGGCGAGCCGCTGCGGATACCCGGAAGCCTGAAAAAAACGCGTGCCATTGGGTGGTACATCGAAGAATATGGAGTGGCACAAATCTCCATAAACCTTACGGATATTACTGTTACGCCTGTGCATGTAGCTTTTGATGAAACCTGTAAAAAAGCTACCGAAAGAGGTATTCGGGTTACCGGCTCCGAGCTGGTGGGGTTAATTCCGCTGCAGGCCATGTTGGATGCCGGAAAGTACTTTCTGCGCAAACAGCAACGTTCAACCGGAATTGCTGATGAGGAGATCATAAAAATTGCCATTAAATCGTTGGGACTTGACGAACTGGCGCCTTTCGATCCGAAAAAGAAAATTATTGAATATGTGATTGAAGATAAATCAGCGAAAAAGCTGGTAGATATGACTTTAACGCAATTTAAAGATGAAACAGCTTCAGAATCACCGGCACCGGGTGGAGGTTCTATTTCTGCTTTTGTTGGTGCTTTGGGAGGCGCTTTAGGTGCTATGGTGGCCAATCTTTCGGCACATAAACGTGGCTGGGACGAGCGTTGGGAAGAATTCTCCGACTGGGCTGAGAAGGGAAAATACTACCACACCGCTTTGTTAAACTGTGTGGACGAGGATACTGAGGCTTTCAATAAAATAATGGCCGCATTTGGTTTGCCCAAAGCCAGTGAGCAGGAAAAAACCGAACGTAAACAAGCTATTCAGCTGGCTACTAAAAATGCCATTGAGGTGCCCTTAAAAGTAATGCAGCTGGCGTATGATTCGTTGGAAGTAATGCAAGCCATGGCCGAAGTTGGAAATCCGAATTCTGTTTCTGATGCGGGAGTAGGGGCCTTGTGTGCACGAACAGCTGTTGAAGGTGCCTACCTGAATGTAAAAATTAATGCAAACGGTTTCAACGATGCCGAATTTCTTGAAAAAGCTATGGCAAAAGCAGCGAATCTATTAAAGGCAGCAAAAGAAAAAGAGGTCGCCATTCTGGAGATCGTAAATAGAAAGATTGAAGGCTAATGAATTTTAAGCGCTAAGCGCATACAGAAAAACCAAGGCGATGAATATTAAAACTTTCATCGCCTTAATTTTTGAATTTTATTGGCTACCGTTCCGCGTTCCGTCCAGCGAATAATTTGAACGACAAGGCTAATCATTTTCCCGGGTTGGGTAATAAGTCCTACCTTGTTGGCAACCTTTTTATCTCTCGTTTGTATGGTTTCTGGCCAGACCGGTTTTTTAGTGTCTGCCATATGTTTGGCAAAGTTCCAGGCGCCATTTCGTGCAAGCTTCATACTAAAATCAACAAGTAAATTATCAACCTGTCCGAGCCACAAAAGTACTTTGCGCAAAAAGGGCCAAATGGATGAAAGTCCGCGTTGCACATCATCAACCATTGCTGCCAGAATATTGTTTATACGTTTAAAATCCTCTTCTAAATCATCAATGTTTTTACCGCTTGAAGTTTCGGCTGCGGCAATTCCTAAATCAAGGTTAATGTGTGCATTCATTCCCAAAAGCAAGTGCTGAACCACAAGAAGATTATTGTTGGTTGCCTGGGTAAAAGCGACTTCCCAGCACTGGCTTAGCGGCTTGTTGTTTTTCCATGCAAAATAGGCATCAATGTACCTTCTGGCAAAAACTACATCAAGCTTTTCCATTCGTTGGCCATCCTCAAAATAATTTTGCTCAATTTCTTCTTTTACTTTACGGGTAACTTTTTGGTACAACACTGCAAAATAGCCTAAGGTATCCTGGTTTTTTATTGCTTCTTCAATAATTAAATCAAGCGTTTGGATTACCTCGTCGATGGTATTAATTGGTTTCATTTGTGCTTAATTTGCTTGTATTTTAATTAAGCAACAACAAAACAGGGTAAGTGTTGAAAAAATGCGCAAAGCGGATGGTTCCGCAAGGCGCATAATGTAAGAGTCAATAGTTATGTTTAATTGTTTTCCTGAGGCTGGAAATTCTTTTGCAGACTTACAAGAACAATAATTCCTAAGCGTGTTAACGCAAAAACAAGAATTCCGCACAGAGGAGCAACCAGTGCAATTTTTAGTCCGTCGGCAAAAACACTTGGTGCTACATCGCCCATGGCCTGAACTTTATCGAAGATCATAATTAGTCCGAAAACACGGCCTAAAAATCCCCAGGCAACAGCAAACCAGCTTATTTGCTTCATTAATTCAATCGTTTTGTATTTTTCTCCTTTTATTAAAAGTCCGCGCACAAAGAATCCTATTATTACTAGAAATGATAGTACAATGATGTAGGTAAAAGCAGGTCCGCCATCGTTAAGTTTGCTAATAATTGCATTCATAATTTTAGTTTTTAAATAAATACTAATCAAATGTAAGTCGGAAAATGATTGCATTTATTTTATTGCGACAGATGGAACATTCTGCGCCGGTTTTGTCAAAATTACGCTTATAAACCGAATATGAAATGTTATAAATGCAACAAAAGGAAGAAAACCCGCATTTCGTCGCTAAAAAAATGCAGGTTCACGAAAATTAAGTAGTATTGTATAAATGAACTTTTGGAAAAAAATAAATTTTAAAACGATCCTTTTTCATTCGCTGTTTTGGGTGGCGGTTTGGTTTTTCTTTTTCTATTTTTTTAGTTATAACTCAGACAAAGTAGACTATGCGCTTTGGTTCTCGAGCGGATTATTGCCGCTTACCATTGGCGTAACCTATTTTGTAAATTACCGCCTTATTCCGCGTTATCTGCTGGCTAAACGTTACTGGAAATTTGCCCTTTACAGCTTTTATACCTTCGTTTATATATCTTATATTATTTCGTTGTTGATATACACCTGCCTTATTCTGGTGCTTAAATTTAATTTAAACGAGATGCCCCCCATGAGCAAAAATTTCTTTTTTGTGTTGCTGCTGGTTATTATTGTTGTTGGGGTAATTAGTTTTGTAAGTATTTTAAACCAGAGTTTTAAAACGGCTACGGCAAATAAAGAGCTGCAAAACAAAATTCTGGAAACACAACTTCAGTTAAAAGAGCAGGAATTGCACTACCTGAAACGACAGATTCACCCTCATTTTCTTTTTAATACTTTGAATACGATATATGGCTTTGCGCTGAAACAATCGACACAAACACCCGATATTATCCTAAAACTTTCGAACCTGCTGGATTATATTTTGTACCAGGTTAACAAACCGCTGGTAAGTTTAAAAGAAGAGGTGTTGCATATTCAGGAATACATTGAGCTGGAAAAGGTGCGTTTTCAGGACACCTTGAAGGTAGATTTTAGGTCAACCGAGGTAAAAGAGGAAATTCGCGTGGCGCCAATGTTGTTGATTCCTTTTGTTGAAAATGCCTTTAAACATGGTAATTTAGTAGATGGTTTTTTAAGCATAACAATAGAAGTTAGGGTTGAGAACAATAGCCTTGAGTTTGACATTGAAAATTCGTTTATCGAGGAGGACAACGCGCAGAAAAACGGTGGGCTCGGGCTTTTAAATATCAGAAAACGCTTGGATTTGAATTACCCGAATAATTATGAACTGATGCATGGGATTAAAGAAAACCGGTATAAAGCCAGCTTGGTGATTATCGATTTGACAAAAACAGAAAAAGCTAAGCAAGCCAATGACAACTAAAATACGATGCATTATTGTTGATGACGAGCCCATGGCCCGCGAAATTCTGGAAAACCACCTCCGGAAGATTGAAGCCGTGCAAATTGTGGCTTTGTGTAAAAATGCAGTGGAGGCTTTTAACTGCATCAGTACCGAGCAGGTTGACCTTGTTTTTCTGGATATCAATATGCCCGAGATTTCGGGACTGTCGTTTGCCAAATCAATCAACAATGCGGTAAAAGTTATTTTCACCACAGCATATCGCGAGTATGCCGTTGATGGTTTCGATTTACAGGCGGTTGACTATCTTTTGAAGCCCATCTCGTTTGGGCGTTTACTGCAAAGTATTAATAAATACCTCAACGAAAGTCAGCAGGCTTTGCCCGACGAAATGGCGCCTATCGAGCCGGAAAAAACAGAGTCGGTTTTTGTGCGTGCCGACAGGAAAATGATTAAAATAAATTTTCCCGAAATATTGTATATCGAAAGCCTGGCCGATTACATAAAAATTCACCTGCAGGATAAAACCATTGTAACGCGCGAAACCATTTCGAGCATAGAAGCCAAATTACCCCAAAAAGATTTCCTGCGTGTGCATCGCTCGTTTATTGTGGCTATTAAGGCAATCGATTCGTTTACAAACGAGTTGCTTGAAATAGGTAAAAAACAAATTCCTATCAGCCGAAGCTACAAAGAGCAAGTGTTGAGGCGTTTGCAGTAACTGAAAAAAGTTGCACCCCTTTCAGCTTAACTTAAAGTTTTTACGATAGAGGGCAGGCGAAAGTCCGGTAACCTGTTTAAATATTCGCGAAAAATGATAACGGTCGGCAAAACCGCCGGCCAGCGCAACCTGCTCAATCGATTGTCCGGAGTGATGCAGGAGCACACACGATTTGTCGATACGTTTTTTGCGCACATACTTTTGTGGCGATAAACCTGTTTCCTGTTTAAAAAGCCGGTTAAAAGCATTGGTGGCGAGCTTCACCCGTTCTGCCAGAATTTCGTTGCTTAAGGGCTGCGAAATATTGTTTTCGATAAAGTCAAGCGTGTCTAAAATACGAAGATCAGTACTTACATCGAAGCGGTCTTTTTCCTCAATTTCCGACAACAGGTGCGTAATGAGCGATTGAATATTTAGGGCTACTTTAAAATTAAACTGTGTGCTGTCTTTTCGCAGGTGAGAAGTAATGCTGTCAATCTTTTTTTGAAGTAAACCCGAGATGTTGAATTCAAAAATGCCGGGTTTTACGTTATCGTACAATGTCCCCAGGTTAAAATGAATAAAAAGGTGCAGCAGGTAATTGCCTTCCAGCAATTCTTCAGTAGAAAAGTCCACCTTGTCGCCCCTGATTACATAGCCTGTTTTCGGAATAGGGTTGTTGAAGAGCCTTGTGGAAAAATTGGTATTTGGCGCAATCATTATAATTTTTCCTTCGCGCAGGGGGTAGTCTATACCATTGTGCGTAATTACCGCGCCATCGCGGTTGTTGGTGTAAATGCGCCAATACGGGAAAGAGAGTTCGTTAAATTCCCAGTTTTTTAACCACCAGTACCTGCAGCAAAGCAATTCCGGATTAATGGTTGGAAACACCTGTAAAATATCAGATGGATCACCTTTGTCGGGTATTTTTCTAAGTGGTATCAAAACAATTCAAATTACCAGCTACCGCTTAAGCCTTCTTCCAGTGCCTTTTGGTAGCTTTCAATGTTAAACTCGTATAAAAAAGGAGCTTTGTGAGCCCCGCCCGTTTTTCGTTCGTTCAGTTTATTCAGAATTTTATAGGATAATATTTTTCGTTGAAAATTTCTACGGTCAAGTTTGCGGCCGAGCAGTGTTTCGTAAAGTGTTTGCAGTTGGGGCATGGTAAATTTATGGGGCAGTAGTTTCAGCCCAATTGGCTGCTGGTTAAGCTGAATACGTAGAGTTTGCAGGGCTGTTTCCATAATTTTTTTATGGTCGAAGATGATGTCCAGTTCATCAAAAGGATTCATCCACTCGCAACGCTCTGATAACATATCGGGGCTTGGATTTACCTGCGAGTATTCAACCAGGGCATAAAACCCAACCGAAATAAAACGTTTGTTAAAAAAAGCTATGTTTTCCGCCGGTTCATTTTTGTCGAATACCGGTTTGGTCTGCAACGATTTATTTCGGTCCGGTTCGCTAAAAACCTTAAATTGTTTCAGAAAAATATTGTCGAGTCCGGTTCGCTCCTTCAAGGTTCGGCTGGCCGCTTGCTCCAGCGTTTCTTCGTATCTCACAAAACCGCCGGGTAAGGCATAATCGTTTGTGTTTTTTAAACGAAGCATCAGTACTTTTAACTCGTTGTTGTGAAATCCAAAAATCACACAATCGAGCGAAATATGGTCGAGTAATTCTGTTGCTTTAAATGGAGTAGTAGTTGAAGTCAATGTTTTAAGCTTTATAAAAATACAAATAAACCGAATTTTTTTTGAACCTCCATTTTTTTACGATATCCGAAAAGGAATGAGTAAAACTGGTTAATTTTGCGAATGCCAAATCAGGGCTAAGTACTGCAGCTGCAAGGTTGGTACATAAAAGGGTTGAATATTTGATTAATATGAGTAAAATAGAATTTGAAAAGCAAGAAATATTGTGTGTAGGCGAAGTGCTTTGGGACCGGTTACCAACAGGGGCAAAACCCGGAGGGGCACCAATGAATGTGGCTTTGCATTTAAACGCAATAGGCCAAAAAGTTACCGTAGTCAGCAGTGTTGGGAACGATAAGGCCGGAGATGATTTAAAGCTGTTTTTGGAAAAATCGGGCTTGGAAACCACCTTCATACAAACCGATTCTGAGCTTCCTACCAGCGAAGTACTGGTGCAGCTTGATGCCAACAAAAATGCCACTTACGAAATTTGCGAGCCCGTTGCCTGGGATAATATTCACTTAAGCGAGTCGCTGGCTCAGAAGGCACAGCAATCGGGCCTGTTGGTTTACGGATCATTGGCTTCGCGAAACTCAAAAACACGAAATACTTTGCTGAGTTTATTAAACGGTAACACAATAAACCTTATTGATGTAAATTTTAGAAAACCTTATAACCAACAAACGGTTGTGGAGCAATTAATGCAACAAACACACCTGGCAAAGCTGAACGACGAGGAGTTGTTGACTTTTGCAAGCTGGCATAAGCAGTCTGCAGAAAACGAAAAAGACCTGGTAAAGTGGTTTTCAGAATATTACCAATTACAAATGGTTTGTGTAACAAAAGGCGAAAAGGGGGCGCTCTTGTATGCCGATGGACAGCTTTTCGAACATCCGGGTTTTAAGGTAAAAGCGGTAGATACGGTTGGCGCCGGAGATGCCTTTTTGGCCGGAATGATTGCTGCCCTGTTTGAAGAGAAAAGCTGGGAACAAGCCCTGGCCTTTGCATGTGCCACAGGTGCTTTTGTTGCATCGAAGGCAGGAGCAACACCAAAATATGATAGGCGTGAAATTGAAAATATTCTGAACCAGGGGAATTAAAAAGTGCCGAAAATAGCGTACTTCTCGCTGTTGCAGTACACCTGGCTATAGATAAAAAATCCCTCGCGACTGGTTTCCAGTTTGCGGTTGAGGTGAAGGATGGGGTGCCCCTCTTTAACATTCAGGTACTCCTGAATTTTTTGGTCGGCAAGAATAGCCATCAAACGCTGCTCACCACCGGTAACTTCAATGTCGTACATCGTACGAAGAATATTGAAAAGGGACTTGTTTTCCAGGTTTCGGCTGATAAACCGGCGCAGGTTGATGTTCGGCATCATGGTGATGTCGTAAAAAACCGGCACTTTATTCATTATGCGGAGGCGCTCAAAATAAATACATCCAAACTCTTCCTCGTTGTTTAAAAGCGGAAAAGCAAAATTGGTGGTATCCCACTGCCTTACTTCGGGCTTTACAATAATTTTTGTTACCAGGTTTTCTTGCCCCACCGCACTGGTAGTACCCGAAAGCGACAAAATTCCAACCCCGCGCGGAACCCCCATAACAATGCTGCCCTTGCCCTGCTTTTTTTTAATATAGCCCTCATGCACCAATCGGTCAAGTGCTTTTCTTACAGTGGGTCTGGTGGTCTGATGTACCGCACAAAGTTCATTTTCCGATGGCAGGATATCTCCTTTTTTATATACGCCATCCGAAATGTGTTTTCTGATAATTTCGTAAACAACTTTGTATTGTGGTAAATTTTTGCTCAGACGCATTTTGGTTTTGTTTATTTGCCGGCAAATATAAATGTTTTTCTGTTCAAATGTAAAGACAAAATTAATAAATTGTATTTACAAGTGACTTGTAAATGTATTTAAAAAACTCTATATTAGGGTTTTAAATAAAAAACAAATATTAACTTGTAAATACAAGTTGTGGAAATTAAGTTTGTCGAAAAATTATTCAAATTATGGCTACACCAATAATAATGCCTCGCCAGGGGCAGTCTGTTGAATCCTGCATTTTTACCGAATGGACAAAAGAAGTGGGAGAGGAAGTGAAAAAGGGCGAAGTACTTTTTGCCTACGAAACTGATAAAGCATCGTTTGAGCAGGAAGTCGAAGAAGATGGTGTTTTGTTGGCCGTGTTTTGCGAAGAAGGAGATGAGGTTCCTGTTTTGCAAACCATTGGCGTAATAGGTCAGCAGGGCGAAAATATCGATGAGTTTTCTGCCGGAACTGCACCGGAGGCAGCAGCTGAAATAAAAGAAGAAGTTGAGGAAGCACCTGAAGAAAAAGAAGAAGAAGTTAAGGTTGTGCTGAAAGAAAAACCAGAAGGTGAAAAAGTGAAAATTTCTCCTCGCGCCAAAAATCTGGCCGAAAAAGATGCCGTTCCCTATGAGTCGATTGAAGGATCAGGTCCTGGTGGACGTGTAATCGAACGTGATGTTAAAGCTTTTGAAGCATCGCAGCCGAAACTATCGCCACTGGCTAAAGAAGTTGCCAAAGCTGAAGGTCTTGAGGCGACAGGCGCCGGTAGCGGATTGGCAGGAACAGTAAAAGCTTCTGATTTGGGAACAAATCCGGTTTATGCCGATGATTTCGAGATCAAGAAAATGCCACATATCCGCAAGCTGATTGCCAAAGCAATGCACCAGTCCTTGCAGAATTCTGCACAGCTGACACATCATTTAGGTGCCGATGCAAGAAGATTATTGGCCTTGCGTAAAGAAATTAAAGCCAAAGAAGGTGCACCAAATATTACACTGAACGATATGGTTTGTTTTGCCGTTATCAAAGCGCTGAAACAATTCCCTGATGTAAATGCACATTTCCTTGGTGATAGTGTAAAATACTTCAACAAAGTACATCTTGGTTTAGCTGTTGATACCGACCGTGGTTTGATGGTTCCTGTAATTAAAAATGCAGACGATCTTTCAATTACAGGTTTGTGTAACCAGTTTAAAGAAGTTGCCGATGCTTGCCGTACCGGAAGTATCGATCCGGAATTGCTTTCTTCTGAAGCGGCATCGTTTACGGTTTCAAACCTTGGAAATTACGGTGTTGAAATGTTTACACCGGTTATCAACCTTCCACAGGTAGCTATTCTTGGTGTAAATACTATTGTGCCACGACCAAAAGATATGGGCGACGGAGTTTACGGATTTGTGCCGTACATGGGCTTGAGTTTAACATACGATCACCAGGCTTTGGATGGCGGAATGGCAACACGTTTTGTGAAGCAGGTGGCTATTGAGATTGAAAACTTAACCTTTGACTATTAATACCAAAATGAAGTACGATTTAGCAATAATAGGTGCCGGGCCGGGTGGATATGTTGCCGCTGAAAGAGCCGGAGCAAAGGGACTGAAAGTAGTTCTTTTCGAAAAGAAAGAGCTTGGTGGTGTTTGTTTGAATGAAGGTTGTATTCCAACAAAAACATTGCTTTACGGTGCGAAAATTTACGATAGCGCAAAAAGCGGAAGTAAATACGGTGTTGAAGCAAACGATCTGTCGTTTAGCTTTGATAAGATGATGGCACGTAAGAATAAAGTGGTGAAGAAATTGGTTGGCGGCGTTGGCATGAAAATGAAGCAGTTTAAAGTGGATGTGGTCAACGACGCGGCAATGATAAAAAAGAGAAGTGCTGAAGGTATAGAGATTGAAGCAGGAGGCAAGGTTTATAATGCTGCCAACCTGATGATTAGTACCGGTTCTGAAGCTTTTGTGCCACCAATTCCTGGCGTACAGGACAATGAAAACATTCTTACCAACCGCGAAATTTTGCAGTTGAAAGAGCAGCCAAAATCATTGGTGATTATTGGTGGTGGTGTTATCGGTATGGAGTTCGCCAGCTTTTTTAATAGCCTTGGTACCAAAGTTACCATTGTTGAAATGCTGGATGAGATCCTGACCGGGATGGACAAAGAACAAAGTGCTATGTTGCGTCAGCTATATGCAAAAAAAGGCATCGAATTCAATTTGTCGTCAAAAGTTACCAAAGTTGACGGAACAAAAGTAAGCTTCGAAAAAGATGGTAAAACTACAGAAATCGAAGGCGATAAAATATTAATGAGCGTTGGCCGGAAGCCGGTTACCACGGGTTTTGGTTTGGAAAATCTGGGTGTTGAGTTATTCAAAGGCGGAATTAAGGTCGATGAAAAAATGCGCACCAATATTCCGAACGTTTATGCAGCCGGCGATGTAACTGGTTTTTCATTGTTGGCACACACGGCCAGCCGCGAAGGCGAAGTGGTGGTAAACAACCTTTCAGGTCGCCCGGATAAAATGCGTTACAATGCTATTCCCGGAGTGGTTTATACCAACCCGGAAATTTCGGGTGTTGGATTGACTGAGGAAACTGCAAAGGCAAAAGGAGTAGACTATAAAATTGCTGAACTGCCAATGGCTTATGCCGGACGATTTGTTGCCGAAAACGAAGGTGGCAGCGGATCGTGCAAAGTGCTGGTAGGTGCAAAATATGGCGAGGTGCTGGGTGTTCATATGATTGGAAATCCATCGAGTGAAATGATTTACGGTGCCTGCATGGCCATCGAGGCCGAAATGACACTAAAAGAAATGGAAGAAGTGGTGTTCCCGCACCCAACCGTTTCGGAGATATTTAAAGAAACCGTATTTAGTTTCGGGCATTAAACACCGGAACAACAGAGTAGAAAATCAAGTAAAAATTAATAAAACAAAATAGTATGCCTAAGTCGCAATTTATTGATCCGGTTGAAGTAAGAAAATCGGGTTCAATTCAATTCAAAGAAATTCCTGTAAACCAATACAACAAAAGTATTGAAGAGGAAAAAGCAAATTTCTCGAAAGAAGAATTCGTTGATATCTTCCATGATATGGCCTTGATTCGTGAGTTCGAAACCATGTTGAACCTTATTAAAACAAAGGGTGAGTACGAAGGAATTGAGTACAACCATCCTGGTCCTGCTCACTTGTCTATCGGACAGGAATCGGCAGCCGTTGGTATGGCTTACCATTTGGGTGTTGAGGATTTTATTTTTGGTTCGCACCGTTCTCACGGAGAGATTTTGGCCAAAGGTATGTCGGCCATTCATAAAATGAGTGACGACGAGTTATTGGATGTAATGACTAATTTTTTCGATGGCACAATTCTGAACATTGTAAAAGAAGGTCACGAAGGTGATGTGAAATCATTGGCGCGCCGTTTCCTGATTTACGGAACACTGGCCGAGATTTTTGCCCGCGAAACAGGTTTTAATAAAGGTTTAGGCGGATCGATGCACGCTTTCTTTACGCCGTTTGGTGTATATCCGAACAACGCCATTGTTGGTGGTTCGGGCGATATCGCAGTAGGTGCGGCATTATTCAAAAAAGTAAATAAAAAAGATGGTATTGTAGTGGCCAACATTGGTGATGCTTCAATGGCTTGCGGCCCGGTTTGGGAAGGTCTGGCTTTTGCATCGATGGACCAGTTTGAGCAGCTTTGGGAAGGTGCATATCAAGGTGGTCTGCCAATCATTTTCAATATCATGAATAACCAGTACGGAATGGGTGGACAAACCTGTGGTGAAACCATGGGATACGACATTGCCGCTCGTATTGGTGCCGGTGTAAACCGCGACAGCATGCACGCCGAACGCGTTGACGGTTACAATCCGCTGGCAGTGATTGATGCCTACAAACGCAAAATGGAACTGCTGAAAGACAAAAAAGGTCCGGTTCTGCTCGATGTTTTAACTTACCGTTACAGTGGTCACTCGCCTTCTGATGCTTCATCGTATCGTAGTAAAGAGGAAGTGGAAGCATGGGAAAAGCAGGATTGTATTGCTTCATACGAAAAAGAGCTGGTTGGAGCTGGCGTTGCAAAAGAAGCAGAGCTTGAGGCCATTAAAGCCGACATCGTTGAGTTGATGAAATACGCGATGAAACTGGCTATCGACGAAAAAGTGTCTCCTCACATGGATATGGAGAAATATCCTGAATTGATTGGCGACATGATGTTCTCGAACGAGAGCCTGGATAAAATGGAAGACCGCGAAGTAGAGGTGAATCACCCGATGGAAGAAAACCCACGTGTAAAACAACTCACTAAAAAAGAGCGTTTTGCTTTTGATGCCAACGGAAAACCATTCTCGAAAATTAAACAATACCAGCTACGCGACGGAATTTTCGAAGCCATTGTTGATCGTTTTTATAAAGATCCTACATTGGTTGCTTACGGTGAAGAAAACCGTGACTGGGGTGGTGCTTTTGCCGTTTACCGCGGATTAACAGAAGCTTTACCATATAACCGTTTATTCAACTCGCCAATTTCTGAGGCGTCGATTATTGGTACTGCCATTGGTTATGCCATGTGTGGCGGACGCGTAATTCCTGAAATTATGTATTGCGACTTCCTTGGACGTTGTGGCGACGAGGTGTTCAACCAAATGCCGAAGTGGCAGGCGATGTCGGGTAACGTAATTAAAATGCCGGTGGTGGTTCGCGTTTCTGTTGGATCGAAATACGGTGCACAGCACTCGCAAGACTGGACTTCACTGGTAGCGCATATTCCCGGATTGAAAGTGGTATTCCCCGTAACTCCATACGATGCCAAAGGTTTAATGAATACTGCACTGCAGGGAACTGATCCGGTGATTTTCTTCGAAAGCCAGCGTATTTACGACATTGGCGAGCAATTCCACGAAGGTGGTGTGCCTGAAGAATATTACGAAATTCCATTTGGCGAGCCAGATGTAAAACGCGAAGGAAAAGACATTACCATTCTTACCATTGGTGCAACATTGTACCGCGCACTTGAGGCTGCCGATAAGCTGAAAGAAGAATACGGCATGGAAGCGGAAGTTATCGATGCCCGTTCAATTGTTCCTTTCAACTACGAAAAAGTATTGGAGTCGGTTAAAAAGACTGGTAGAATTATCATTTCGGGCGATGCCAACTCACGCGGTTCGTTCCTGAATGATATGGCAAGAAATATTACAGAATTGGCATTCGACGAGCTGGATGCACCTCCTGTAGTTGTTGGTTCGCGTAACTGGATTACTCCTGCCTACGAGCTGGAAGAGTATTTCTTCCCACAGGTAGACTGGTTCCTGGATGCCATTCACGAAAAAATTGTTCCCTTAAAAGGACATGTTGTGAAGAATAACTTTACCAACGCCGAGCAAATTCGCCGAAATAAGTTGGGAATATAATATTGGTTAGTTGAAAAGCATGGTGTGGATAAGTTATGGTAGGAAAGGATTTTTTATATTCACACCTGCTTTCACAACCAAAATATATTAATTGAAATTATGAATTTTCTAAAAGAATTTCCTGATGTTGAAACGTTGATGCGCATTGGAGGCGACATCGAAATACCAAATGTAAATGGCCACATCCACACGCCATACTCGTTTAGCTCTTTTGATCGGATTTCGCAAATCTTTGATCTGGCAAAAGATGAAGAGGTTGAGGTGTTGGGGATAAACGACTTTTTTGTGTCAGACGGTTTTAACGAGTTTTACAGTTTTGCCGTTAAGAATGGCGTTTTTCCATTGTTCAACGTCGAATTTATCGGCCTTATTCCCGAATTGCAACGTCGCAACGTAACAATAAACGACCCCAGTAATCCGGGGCGCATTTATTTCAGTGGCAAAGGTTTAAATTATCCGTACCGGGTATCGGAAGAAAACAAGCAGTTTTTGGAAGAGCTTATCACCGAAAGTCAGAAGCAGGTAGCAAAAATGATTGAAAAGGTAAATTACTTGCTGCAGGCTATTTATCCGGAGATGAATTTGACCTATGAAGATGTGAAAGAAAAGTACGCCAAAGAGCTGGTGCGCGAACGTCATATTGCCAAAGCTATTCGTATTCTTGTTGATGAGAATTACCCAAAAATGTCGGGTAAGCGAATGTTTTACACCGAGCTTTTTGATATTGAACCCAAGGCAAACCCTGAAGATATTCCGGCCATTGAAAACGAAATCCGGAGCCGATTGCTAAAAGCAGGAGGACTGGCTTTTGTTCCTGAATCGCCGGCATCGTTTCCGGCAGTTGACCGAATAACAGAATACATATTGGATGCAGGGGGGATACCTTGCTACCCGGTATTGCTCGACGATAGAAAAGGAAATCTTATTACAGGATTTGAAAGTGATTGGGAGCAGATGGATGAGCGTTTAAAAACCATGAATGTACACATGCTGGAGCTTATCCCATCAAGAAACTCAGTAGAGAAGCTGCGCGAGTTTGTAAAATTCTTTACACGAAAAGGCTATGTTGTTTCCTTAGGTTCAGAACATAACACACCAGGAATATTCCCGCTGGAGGTAAAAATTGATGGCGAGCACGAATTGCCTGAAGACCTGAAGAAGGTGTCGTACGAGGGGGCTTGTGTAATTGCTGCACACCAGTACCTGAAAACCAACGGTCTGGAAGGTTTTGTTACACCCGATGGAAATCGTACGGGAAAATCCCTCGAGGATTTAAAAGTTTTAGGAAATGCAGTAATAAAAGAACTAATTGCTTAAAGCGGAGTCCACTACTCAAAGGATTTCCGCTTCAGGCAAAAATTAGAATCCACAAAATGGAAGGTTTAAAAAATCTTATAAAAATATCTCAATTTTATGGCAAAAACCCTGAAATGGTGATTGCCGGAGGCGGAAATACCTCATTTAAAAACAACGAAAATATTTGGGTGAAAGCCAGTGGCCATGCCCTTGCAACAATTACCGAAGATGGTTTTGCAAAGCTTGACCGTAAAAAACTGGGTCTTATTGCCGAAAAATCGTATAGTTCTGATCCGTTTGAACGCGAGCGCCAGATAAAAGACGATTTAATGGAGGCCACCATAACCAAAGACCGCCGACCATCGGTTGAAACATCAATGCACGATGTGATCGAATACGCCTATGTGGTGCACCTGCATCCAACAAAAGTAAACGGCCTGATGTGTGGCAACGAGGTGGAAAAATACATCGAAGAATTATTTGGCGACCAGGTGGTTTACATTCCATACATCGATCCGGGTTATGTACTGTTTAAAGAGGTTGAAAAGCAACTGGCGAAATTCAAAGCAGAAAAAGGCAAGGCTGCACAAATCATCTTTTTGCAGAACCACGGAATTTTTGTGGCTGCCAATTCTGTTGACGAAGTTGAAACCATTTACAACGATGTTTTTGCCCAGTTGAACGGTGCATTAAAAGCGGAGTTGTCGGGAGAAGTACTGCCCGTTCGTGATGATGTTGCCGAATTTATCCCGGCCATCAGAATGATGGTTTCTGATGAGGAAATTAAAACACTGAAGCTTCGGAACAATGCAGTAATAGCGCGATTCGCAAAAGACGCAGCGGCCTTTGAAAAAGTGGCCAAACCATTCACGCCTGATCTGATTGTTTATTGCAAATCGAAATACGTATTTATTGAAAATACCGAAACCGTTCAAGACCTGTTGAAAGAGGCCAAAGAAAAGATTGCGGCTTTTATTTCGGCAAACGGATTTGCTCCAAAGGTAATTGTGCTGAAAGCGGTTGGCTTGTTGGCAGTTGGTGATCATGCTGCCCAATGCGATACCATTCTGGATGTGTTTGAAGATGCCATGAAGATTAGTGCTTATTCCGAGTCGTTTGGAGGACAGCATTTTATGACTCCCGAACAGATTGCTTTTATCGATACCTGGGAGGTGGAGAACTACCGCCGAAAAATTGCTGCCGGAACATCAGTGGGCCGGGTGCAGAATAAAACCATTATTGTTACCGGTGCAGCTATGGGGTTTGGCGAAGGAATTGCCCGTTATTTGACAGAAGAAGGCGCCAACATTGTTGTGGCCGATATTAACGAAGAAGTTGGGCAAAAAACAGCTGCTGCACTCGCCGCAATGAAAGGCAACAACAGGGCTATTTTTGTGCAGACCAATGTTGCTGACCTGGATAGCCTTGCCAACTTGATGAAGGTAACGATTGCCACTTTTGGTGGTCTTGATGTGTTTGTAAGCAATGCCGGTGTATTGCGCGCCGGTGGCCTGGATGAAATGACTCCGGAACAATTCGAGTTTGTTACCAAAATAAATTATAACGCTTATTTCTACTGCACAAAAGTAGCCTCAAAAATATTGAAGCTCCAAAATGCATATAAGCCTGATTATTATTCAGATATTATTCAGATTAACTCAAAATCGGGCTTAAAAGGAAGTAAGAAGAATTTTGCCTACGCCGGAGGTAAATTTGGTGGAATTGGATTAACACAGTCGTTTGCACTGGAGCTGGCACCCGATAAAATTAAAGTGAATTCGGTTTGTCCGGGTAACTTTTACGAAGGCCCGTTGTGGAGCGATCCTGAAAACGGTTTGTTTATTCAATACCTGAATGCAGGGAAAGTGCCGGGAGCAAAAACAATTGACGATGTGAAGAAATTTTACCTCGACCAGGTGCCGCTTGGAAAAGGTTGTTCGCCAAAAGATGTGGTGAAAGGAATTTTATACCTCGTTGACCAGGAGAATGAAACCGGACAGGCCCTGCCTATTTCGGGCGGGCAATCAATGCTTCACTAGAATTTCCGGTTTTGATAAATGAATTAAAAGAAGAATTACAATGAAAACAAAAGCAGTTCGATTATACGGTAAAAAAGACCTTCGGGTAGAGGAGTTTGAATTACCAAAAATTAGTGACGATGAAATACTGGCCAAGGTAGTTACCGATAGCCTTTGTATGTCGAGTTATAAAGCGGCCAACCAGGCAAGCGATCACAAGCGTATTCCCAACGATATTGCCGAAAATCCGATTATGATTGGGCATGAATTTGCAGGAGAGATTGTTGAAGTGGGAGCCAACTGGCAGGATAAGTTTGCTGCCGGACAAAAATTTTCCATTCAGCCGGCAATTTATTACGAAGATGGTCCGGTGGGCGTTTTGAGTGCTCCTGGTTATTCGTACAAATACATTGGCGGCGATGCAACTTATGTTATTATCCCAAAGGATGTGCTGGTGCAGGATTGTTTGCTGGCCTACGAAGGACCCGGTTATTATCCGGCGTCGTTGGCCGAGCCGCTAAGCTGTGTAATTGGAGCAATGCATGCCAATTACCACACAAAAGCAGGGAGCTATGTGCACAAAATGGAAATTGTTGAAGGTGGTAAAATGGCCATCCTGGCAGGCGTAGGTCCAATGGGATTGGCAGCAATCAATTACGTGTTGCGCCGCGAAGACCGCAAACCATCGTTGATGGTGGTTACCGATATCGATCAGACAAGATTGGATCGTGCAGCTGAACTGTACACCGTTGAGTTTGCAAAAGAGCGTGGCATTGAGTTGAAATACATCAATACCGCAGAAATGGCTGACCCTGTGGCCGGATTAAAAGAAATAAGCGGTGGCACCGGTTACGATGATGTATTTGTTTTTGCTCCGGTTGCTCCGGTTGTTGAGCAGGGCGATGCAATTCTTGGTTTCGATGGTTGTTTGAACTTTTTTGCTGGCCCATCTAATACTGATTTTTCTGCAAAAATGAATTTCTATAACGTGCATTACGCCTACACGCACATTGTTGGAACCTCGGGTGGCAACACCGACGATATGAAAGAAGCACTGGAAATTATGACTGCAGGTTTAGATCCTGCTGGATTGGTTACTCACATTGGTGGATTAAATGCTGTGCCTGAAGCAACACTCGATCTGCCTAATATTCCTGGCGGTAAAAAGCTGATTTATACCCATTTTGATTTTCCGCTAACGGCAATAGCCGAGTTTGAAGAAAAAGGAAAAGAAAATCCGGTTTATGCCGAATTAGATAAACTTTGTAAAAAATACATGGGTTTATGGAATGTGGAAGCAGAAGCCTATTTGCTTGAAAATGGCGATAAACTATAAGATTTAATACAGGTTTGATGCTTTTGCATCATTCGCAAGCATAAAAATAGACGCAAAAAAGGCTACCTAATCGGTGGCCTTTTTTCGGTTAAAATGCGCATTAAGCGTAACTGCCTTGGTTTAGTCAATGCTTAAAATAAATAAAAATTAGAGCGAGTGTGGCAGTGGGTAAAGGTGTTGTTGTTTTAGTGGGGTTACTGTTTTGTATTTTAGTTGATTATGATTAAATTATTCATCCATATTATCCGTTTATTAATTGGTTTATATCGGGTGATGTTTAATTTAGATACAAAATTGTAGTACGCAGTCATTTCTTTTTTTTGATGGCTTCTTCAATTTTGTAAACTGAAAAATTGAATTCAATACAAATTAAAAAAATCTAAACAATAAGTTATGGCAAACAGGTTAATTGGCGACTTGCCAAAAGTGGGTATCCGACCCGTTATCGATGGAAGAGAGAATGGAGTGCGCGAATCACTTGAGGACCAGGTGATGGATCTGGCTAAAGCAGCAGCAACATTTATCAGCGAAAATTTAAAATTCCCAAGTGGCGAAACCGTAGAGTGTGTTATAGCCGACACTTGTATTGGCGGTGTGGCCGAAGCGGCTATGTGTGCCGAAAAATTCAGAAAAGAAGGAGTGGGAGTATCGCTTACTGTAACGCCTTGCTGGTGTTACGGAACCGAGGTAATGGATACCGACCCCTTAATGCCAAAAGCAGTATGGGGCTTTAACGGAACAGAACGTCCGGGGGCGGTGTACCTGGCCGCTGCATTGGCTGGCTACACACAAAAAGGGCTGCCAACCTTTGGTATTTACGGACGCGATGTACAGGATGCCGGTGATACAACAATTCCTGAAGATGTTCAGGTGAAGATATTACGTTTTGTAAAAGCTGCTTTGGCAGTTGCTCAAATGAAAGGCAAATCCTACCTGTCGATAGGATACAGTTCAATGGGTATTGCCGGATCGATGGTGGATTCATCGTTTTTCCAGAAGTATTTGGGAATACGCACCGAGTTTGTTGAATCGGTTGAAATTTTACGCCGTATAGATGAGGGTATTTACGATGAAGAAGAATACCAGAAGGCAATGGCGTGGACAAAAGAAAATTGTAAAGAAGGAAAAGACCTAAATAAACCGGAAGAGCAGGTTGATGCTGCCCGGAAAGAATTAGAATGGGAAACAGTGGTGAAAATGACCCTGATTTGCCGCGACATGATGATTGGTAACGAAAAAGTAGTTGAAAAAGGTTACCGTGAAGAAGGTTTGGGTAGAAACGCTATTTTAGGAGGTTTTCAGGGGCAACGCCAATGGACCGATTACCGTCCAAATGCCGATTTTACTGAGGCCATCCTGAATTCTTCATTCGATTGGAATGGAATTCGTCAGGCCTTTGTATTTGCCACTGAAAACGATAGCTTAAACGGCGTTTCAATGTTGTTTGGGCACTTGTTGAGTAATACCAGCCAGATTTTTTCTGACGTTCGTACCTACTGGAGCCCCGAAGCTGTAAAACGTGTTTGTGGTAAAGAGCTAACAGGTTTGGCCGAAAATGGAATTATTCACCTCATCAATTCAGGCTCAACAACATTGGATGCTACTGCACAGCAGCGCGATGCAGAAGGAAACCCGGCAATGAAACCCTTCTGGGAAATTTCAGAAGAAGAGGCGCAGAAATGTTTGGATAACACCTGCTGGCCACAGGCCGACAGGGGATATTTCCGTGGTGGCGGGTATTCGTCGTTGTTTAAAACGGCCGGTCAAATGCCGGTAACCATGAGCCGCGTAAACCTGGTAGAAGGACTGGGCCCGGTAATGCAAATTGCCGAAGGCTGGACCGTAGAACTGCCGGACGACATTCATAAAGTTCTCGACGAACGCACGAACCCAACCTGGCCAACAACCTGGTTTGTGCCACGAGTTTGTGGCGAAGGTGCTTTTAAAGATGTTTACACCGTTATGGCCAACTGGGGCGCAAACCACGGGGCTATCAGCTATGGCCACATTGGCGCCGACCTGATTACACTGGCGTCGATGTTACGCATACCGGTAAACATGCACAATGTTGATGGCGATGAGGTATTCAGACCAAGTGCCTGGGCATCGTTTGGAGAAGATAAAGAAGGTTCAGACTTCCGTGCATGCGATACGTACGGACCATTATACGGAAAAAAATAAAAGTATGCCTGAAAAGGATATAGCAATAGTATTCGATTGCGGAGCTACCAACCTTAGGGTTATTGCCATGGATGTGCAGGGCAGTATTGTGGCTTCTCAATCGACTGCTAACAATACCAGTGCCGACCCGGAAACAGCGGGTGGCGTTATTTGGGATGTAGATGCCATGTGGGATAAACTGTGTGCGGCATCAAAAAAAGTTATGGCGGCAATTGATGCCACCCGGATTGCAGGTGTTACCGTAACCACCTTTGGTGTTGATGGTGCTTTTGTAGATGAAAAAGGTGAGATGCTTTATCCGGTAATCTCGTGGCAATGCCAACGCACTGTGCCAATAATGAAAAATATTGACAAGTACATGGCCCTGGAGGAACTTTATGCCGAGGCGGGTACTTTCCCCTATGCATTTAATACCATTAATAAGTTTATTTGGATGAAAGAAAACCGGCCTGAAGTGCTGGAGAAAGCGCATCGCTTTTTGTTTATTACAAGCTTGTTTATCCATAAACTGACGGGGACAATGCGTAACGATTCAACCATGGCCGGAACATCCATGATGATGAATATGGAAAGCCAAAAACCATCAGCGAAAATTGCCGGAGCATTGGGAATTAAAACTTCCATTTTTGGCGATTTGGCCGAGAGTGGCGAGCAGGCCGGTGAGGTACACGAGCAAGCTGAAAAAGAAACTGCAATTCCGGTGGGAGTACCCGTGTTTTTTGCCGGACACGATACTCAGTTTGCCATTTTCGGCTCAGGAGCCAACGAGAATGAATTGGTGTTGAGTAGTGGTACCTGGGAAATTATTATGGCGCGTAGTTCGGGATTTAAAGCTTCAGCAACAGAGTTGCAGGCCCAGCTAACCACCGAAGTTGATGCCGAGAAAGGATTATTTACCATTGGGCAAAACTTTCTGGCATCAGGTATTCTGGAGTGGTTTTCGCGAAATTTTTATGCCGAACTGAAAGGTGATGAATTGTACAGCACCATGATTGCTGACGCTGAAAAAGTGCAGCCCGGAAGCTCGTCGATAACCGTAAATCCTTCTTTTTATGCCGATTCTGAGAAAAAGGAAGGAGCCATAAATGGACTTACCATTCATACCAAAAGGGGCGAAATTTATCGTGCATTTCTTGAAAGTCTCGCATTCCGACTTCGACAAGGAATTGAAGCACTGGAAAAAGCCGGAGGGTTTAAAGCCGAAAAAATTATTTGTGTTGGCGGTGGATCAAAAAATATGTTGTGGAATCAATTACGCGCTGATGTGTGCAATTTGCCGGTTCATCTTATTGATCAGAAAGAAACTACTGTTTTAGGTGCTGCTTTATTTGTTTTTGCTGGAAGTGGCATTGCTGCATCACCTGCAGCAGCCCGGGCACAGATTCAATATAAACAAGAGATCGTAAGACCATCGAAAAACCAGTTGGTTTACACACAGTTGTACGAAAATTTTAAAACAGAAACAGCAGGCCGATAAACTTTGAGGTTTTATGCAATAGTTGTATTTTAACCCAGGTTTTTGAATAATGAATTGTGGTTAAAACAACAGAACTACCGGAATCGGTACAAGCAGAAATAATTAAAATTAAAGAAATTGCCGCTTACCTGTGGGAGCGGGGATGGGCAGAACGAAATGCGGGAAATATATCGGTAAACCTTACGGAATACTGTGTTCCTGCTGATTTCGTTTACTCGGCAGATGAAGTGCCATTCTTTTGCCCACCCGAAATGGCAGACTCGGTTTTATTTATTACCGGTTCGGGGTGCCGGTTGCGCCGGCTTATTACTAAGCCAGAGGAGGCGGCAGCCATTGTGCATATCAATAAAAAAGCAAATGCTTACCGGCTGATTTGGGGTGGGGAAAAACAAAATTTTGCGCCAAGCTCCGAGTTTATTTCGCATTTGCAGTTGCATGCTTTTAATTGCTCACACCGGCCTTTGCAAAAAACAATCATTCATACCCATCCATCAGAATTAATTGTGTTAAGCCATCACCCGCTTTTTGGCAAGGAGGAACAGTTTAACTATTCCTTATGGAAAATGTGCCCTGAAATCAGGCTTTATGTCCCGAATGGTGTGAGCTGTGCGCCCTACGCGCGATACGGTACAGAAGAGCTTGCCCGACTTACCATCCAGGGTTTTCAGACACGGGATATTGTTTTATGGGAAAAACACGGGGCAGTGGCTACCGGTACAGATGCAGAGGAAGCCTTTGATTTTTTAGATGTAGCCAACAAGGCAGCCAAAATGTTGCTGATGGCCTGGTCGGCCGGGTTTGAGCCAGCCGGATTAAGCGCCAACCAACTCGATGAATTAGGCCGAACTTTATAATACCTGCTTGTGTTAAATTCTTTAGTGTGTTTTCGACACATTGGATTTGCTTTGTGCAAAAATCCTACCTTTGGCGCTTCAATAAGAAATAATCGGGTATGTTGATAGATCATTCGCGCAAGATTTTTGTTCCTGTTTTAACATTGGTAATGGCTGCTTTGGTTGCCATGTCGCCATTTGCCATTGATACTTATATTGCGGCCTTACCTGATATTGCCCGTTTTTTTGGAGTTGAACTTAACGTGGCCGAGCTAACCATTACCCTATATTTTCTGGGGTTTGCTTTAGGAAATTTTATCGGAGGCCCCTTGTCGGATTCTTTTGGCCGAAAAACAGTGGCTTTATCTGGAATTGCTCTTTATGGTTTTTCTGCATTATTGATTACGCGTTGTACACAAATTGAATACATGCTCGCACTTCGCGTTTTACAAGCCTTTGGTGGCGGATTTGCTACCGTTACCGCAAATGTATTTGTGCGCGACTGGTATGGCGGAAAGCAAATTGCGCGTATTGTTACCATAATTAGCATGATTATTATGCTGGCACCGCTATTCGCCCCAATTATTGGTGCGGGTTTAATTCATTGGTTGGGTTGGAAAAGTATTTTCCTTTTTTTGTTTGCATTTGCCGTGTTTTTGTTTTTGGCTCTGGGCTTACTCATCCCCGAATCAAGAAGTCCGGAGTTAATTACGAGAAGAATTACGGCCAAACAGTTTTTACAGAAATATCGTTTGTTCTTTTCCAGTAAAAGAAGCACTGTTCTGCTTGTAGCCATAAGTTTGCCTATGTCGGGAATGTACATTTTTATTACCGCTGCATCGTTTATTTATATTGAATATTTTGGAATCAGTCAGATGCAATTTCCCTTGTTTTTTGGCGCCAATGTGGTATTAAATATTTTGCTTTCGTTTATTAATACATTGCTTTTAAAGAAATACGAGCCCGGGAAAATACTTCGCTTTGGTCTTCTGCTACAACTTTTTTCAGGCTTATGGCTACTAATTTCTGTTGCTGTGCCCCAGCCGCAGTTATGGTCGGTTTTTTCGTCAATTGTTTTGTTTATTGGTAGTTTGGGCTTGGTATTTGGCAATGGTACAGCCACCATTTTAAATCATAATCCGGAGCTGGCCGGATCGGCCAATGCAACAATTGGCATTGCTCGTTTTGCATTTAGTGCATTTATTGGCAGTATGCTGGCCTTGTTTCATACCGGCAATTTAATTCCATTTGGCCTGGTGCTTTTTCTTTGCTCCTTGTCGGGGAATTTTCTATATGCCTGGGCTGTAAAAATCGATAATTAGTTGATTTCAATTGGTTTTTGTCAATGTCGGCCTCTCTGCCAGTTTTTCTTTCTATGCCTATTTCATATTTGTTTAAGTAGGCCTTTAAATAGCCTCAAAACATTTTAAAATAAATTAATGTGTCAATGCGACACTAACCAAATTTATTTATATATTGCCAATAATTAGCGGATGGAATTTCGGACAAAATAGAATTCTGATTTGGCGTAGATACTCTATCGTGTAAACCAAGTCTTTTAAGATTTAAATATTACGCCACAGAAATACCGGAGTGCTGATAATCGAAGAGAATTACAAATATTACATAGGCAGTGGATTTTGGTTTATGCTTCCTCCCTGAAAGGGTTCAGGGGGGGAGCTCCACTCATTTTAGCCTGCATCCGCCAGGAGCAGGTTTTTTATTTGTTTTTTTGATTGGCAAACAACTTTTGCACCAAAAATCCCACAAGAAAAATTACCAGGGTCCCCAATACGATGGTTAAGTTGCTGTGTAATGGACTTTTAAATTTTAATAGATTTTCTTCTGTAAAATATAAGGGAGATAAACTCATCCAGCTAATTACAACTACACCCAGAACCACACCGATTGCAGCGTCGATATTTCTGACTTTTTTTGACATAAAAGCCAGTAGAAACAAGCCAAGCATACCTCCGCTAAAAATCGACGCCAACGACCACCAGGCATCCAGAACGCTTTCCACACCAACAAGCGTAAGCGAAATAAGCACTCCAAGAATTCCGAATATTACGGATGCGATGTGTAACACTCTCATGGAAGATTTTTCGGAAGGATTGTGGTTGATATAACGCTTGTAATAATCAGAAAGAAAAATGGTTGCTGTGCTGTTAACGCTGGTCGAAACCGTACTCATTCCAGCTGCAAAAATGGCTGCAATTAACAAACCGGTTATTCCGGTGGGCAGTGCATTTACAATAAAAAACGGAAATATTTTATCGCCTGCCCCGGTAGTAGAGAGTTCCGCTGGCAGCATATGGGGTTGTGCCGAGTAATATGCATAAAGAGCTGTTCCGATGTAAAAGAAAACCAATGAAACCGGCAGGTACAATAAGGACCCAAATAAGGTGGAAAAGCGTGCTTTTTTAGTCGAGCTGGTTGTCATGTAACGCTGTACAAAATTCTGATCGATTCCAAAGTTCTGAAGATTAATAAACAAGCTGTAAATAAGCACCACCCAGAAAGTTGATTCAGAAAGGCTGGCACCAAAACTGCCAAGGCTAAATTTATTGCTCGCGGCAGCTATTTCAAAAACCTGTGTTGGGCCTTCTGGCATCGAGAATGTAAGCAAGCCGGCACATAACAAAGCACCGGCTATAAGTATAATTCCCTGAATGGCATCGGTCCATATAACGGCTTGAATACCTCCAAGCATGGAGTAAAGCGTAACGGCAATACCGGTAACTACGATAATGGTTTTAATGTTCCAGCCAAACATGGCGTTTAGCGGAAGTGCCAGAAGCAGCAAAATAGCACCGGTTCGCATCAGTTGTGTAAGTATGTAGCACAACGAAGCATAGATGCGTGCCCAGGCACCAAACCTGATTTCCAAAAAATTATAGGCCGAAACGCTGTTCATGCTTCGGTAAAGTGGAACAAAAAACTTTACAGCTAAAATCGATGCTATGGGTATGGCAAAGCTAAAAACCAGCGCATTCCAGTTTGATGAATAGGCTTTCCCGGGAAGGGCTAAAAAACTAATGCTGCTAACAAATGTGGCAAAAATTGACATACCCACAACCCAGGCCGGAAGCTTTCCTCCCCCGGTTGTAAATTGTGCGGCCGTTTTGTTTCGGAAGAAAAAACTGGCACCAAAAAGTACGTTGCCTAAAGTTATAAGTAAGAAAACAGCTACATCAAAAACCGGAAGTTGCATAGTGACTATCTTTTTTGTTTTAGCATTATTGTGCAAAGGGAATCCAAACCGACATTTCGCTGGGGCCTCGATTATTCCAGGCGTAATAAGGAATGAGTTTTATTTTTGTTTTTTGAAGCTTTTCCTTTGCTACTGCGCGATAAAGGGTGTTTTCCCATTCGGCTGGCGACGAAGTGATTAACTCTCCTTCCAAAACGATCATGGTGGCATTGGCTATTTTTGTTTCGCGGGTTTCAAATGTAATTTCTGCAGGTATTTTATAATCAAAAATACGTTTGCCATCCTCAATGTCGGGCGATTCAAGGCAATAAACCACCGGGCCACGTTTTACAGCCACCTGGTTACGGGTTTCTTCCACCAGGGGATTGGCTTCAATTAATACAGCTTTCATGGGTAAATCCAATTCAACAACATCGCCTTTTTCCCACTCTTGCGAAATTTCGACATAAGTACCTGGCTGAATTTTTTTGTCAACATCCTGTCCGTTTACTTTAAGCTTAGCCAGGGATGCCCAGCCCGGAATTCGCAGGTGTAAGGCAAAATTTTTAGGAAGCTTATCAATGGTAATTTTAATATTTCCATCCCAGGGAAAATCAGATTCCTGTGTAAGCTGTACCGTGTTGCCCGATTCAAGCTTGTTGGAGCCATAAAAATTTACCCATACTGCATTTTCTCCAAGCGAATAGGCATATTCTTGAATTTGCGCAACGGTTCTGACTGTATTTGGTGGACAGCAGTTGCAATAAGAGATGTATGGCTCGCGGTTTTTCGACCAACGCAAATCGTGGCTAAGCTCATTGGCTACACTTAATGGGTTGGTGTAAAAGTATCCTTTACCATCGAGGCTAACTCCGGCCAGCAAACTGTTATACATTACTGTTTCCATTACATCGGCATAATTTGCATCTCCGGTAACTTGTAGCATACGCCAGTTCCAAAGCAGGTTGCCAATGTTGGCGCACGATTCGTTATGGGCCGAAATATTTGGCAATTCATAGTCGGCGCCATAGGCCTGGTGAACCTGTTGAATGGATGGCTGGTCGTAAGTTGTGCCGTTGGGTGAAACACCATCATAAAGTGCGCCACACGCTCCGGTTATATACATTTTGCGCTCAACTAAATCGTTCCAAATGTATTTTAATGCAATCATTAGCGAATCATCGCCGGTTTCGGCATAAACATCGGCAACGCCTGCATAAAGGTAGTTGGCACGCACGGCATGTCCAATGGCCTTTGTTTGTTGCTTAAACGGAATGCGGTCCTGGTTATGGTCGGTGCCATTTTCAACCAAACTTCTTATTTCTATCAGGCTTTTTGCTAATTCCAGGTATTCGGGTTTTTGGGTGGTGCGGTACATTTCAACTACGCCCATATAATGCGACGGGCAAATGGCATTGCGTGCCAGTTCGGCCGAAGCTCTTTTGTAAAAATTATACAAATAGTCCGTTGCTTTTTGTGCAATGTTTAGCAAGGTAGTTTGGCCGGTAGTACGAAAGTGTATGCAGGCTGCAGTCATTAAATGCCCCATGTTATAGGTTTCAAAATCAAGGCGTTCGTTAAATTCATGCTTTACCTCCGGGTTTTTCATTTCTTTAATCGAAGTTGGGGTATGAATATAGCCGTCTTCTCGCTGGGCTTTACCAATCATGGTAATAATTTCATTTATCTGTTTGCCCAGTTTTTCATCCTTGGTAAGGGCATAAACCATTATTTCAGCTTCCAGAATTTTGTAAAAATCACCATCGTGGAATGGTGGTCCAACATGTGAGCCCGTATCCAATCCGGCTGCAATTTCAAAATTTTTAAAAGCATGGCTAATTTCATCATCTAGGTAACAGCCCATCATGTGTGGTACCATCGAGTTTTTGCAAACTTCAAAGCGTTCGGCCCAAAAGCCATTTGTCCAGTGCACATCGCCAATGTTAGTGCTTTTAAGTTTGGCAAACGAACTGTTGGTGGTATTGGTAAGCGCCTTTTCCTGCGCCCAAAGAGTGGTGCATAGCAACAAAAAAGCAGATAGTGTTATAACTTGTAATTTCATTTTACTCAATTTTAGATTCAAAAACCATTGTGCCAGAGCCCATTTCATGCTCAGAATATGTATTTCCTTTTCCAGGAACAAAAACAGTAGCAGTGGTGTTGGGAGGAAGGGTAACGGTTAATTGCAAATGCCCGTTTTCTAATTTCCATTCTGATTTAATTTGACCGTAGACGGTTTGGAGTGTCGCTTTGGCAAAATCAAGTTTGTCGGTTAATTCTGGTTTGATAATCGTTTTTTTATAGCCCGGAAAATCGGGGTGGCTTTGTATTCCGGCAGCCCTGGTGTACAGCCAGTTGCCAATGGCGCCGTAAGCATAATGGTTAAACGAGTTCATACCTTCGTTTTGGAATGAACCATCGGGTTTTATGCCATCCCAACGCTCCCAAATGGTGGTGGCACCCATGGTTACAGCGTAAAGCCACGACGGGTATTTTTTATTGAACAGCAGTTTGTACGCAAGGTCGGTTCTGCCAATATCCGATAAGGCATCGCAAAGTACCGGGGTTCCTAAAAATCCGGTGGTAAGATGTTGAAAATACTCCACATTTTTAGCCAGTAGTCCGGCCATGGTTTTTCGGTATTCATCTGGAATAACGTTAAAAGTTAGGGCAATGGCATACGCTGCCTGGGTATTGGAAAGAAGTCTTCCGTTGGGCGTTATAAATTCATTTTTAAAAGCCTCTTTTATTTTGGTTAGCAGCGATTTGTATTTGGCAGCATCAGTTTCTTCGCCGGTAATGTCCGCAATTTTTGCCATTAGCGAGGTGGAATAATAGAAATATGCCGTGGCAATCAGGTCTTTTTCGGTGTGAGCGCCTGCAAATCCATAATCGGGGGCATTGTAAATGTAGCTCGAATATTCGGCAAACGATAGCCAGTCGCCAAAATGAAAACCGGTGTTAAACAAAAAGCTGTCTCCGGCTTCGCGAATCATATATTCTTCCCAGGCCTTCATGGAGCTGTACTGGCTTTTTAAAATGGCGGTATCGCCATAGGCCTGGTAAACTACCCATGGAATTATTATGGCGGCATCAGCCCATCCCGTTGCCCCAAAACCATCCGACCAGCCTGTTCCTCCACCATCTTTAACCAGGTTGGGTACTACCCACGGAACGCTGCCATCGGCGCGTTGCTCGGCTTCTAAATCTTTAAGCCACTTGGCAAAAAATGGTGCTGCATTGGTGTTAAAACAAGCCGTTGGTGCAAAAACCTGTGCATCGCCGGTCCAGCCCATGCGCTCGTCGCGCTGTGGACAATCTGTTGGTATATCCAGAAAATTACCGCGTAAGCCCCACTGTATGTTGCTTTGCAGCTGGTTAATTAGTGGGTCGGAGCATTCAAAATTGCCAGTAAATTCCATATCCGAATGAATAACTTCACCGGTAAAATCATTTGGTTTGACATCCCCGGGGTAATCTTCAATTTTTATGTAGCGAAAACCCATAAATGTAAAATGCGGACTATATGTTTCCGTTTCGTTTCCCTTAAAAATATAGGTAATACGTTGTTTGGCCGGGCGCAGGTTTGTGGTATAAAAATTTCCTTCCTTATCGAGTACTTCGGCATGATAAATCGAAATCTTTTCTCCGGCTTTTGCTTTTAATGAGAAACGAATACGGCCTACCATGTTCTGTCCAAAATCCAATACTGTTTCGCCCTTTGGAGTAATTATTTTTTTTACTGCTTCAAGCGTATGAGTAACTTTAACTTTCGAGCCAACGGAGTTGGTTATGCGCTCAAAACCATAGCTTTTCTCTACAACATTTTGCCAATCAGAGTCGTTAAATCCAAGTCTGTCCCAACCCGGTTTTTCCTTACGGGCATCGTAAACTTCGCCGTGGTAAATTTCCGATTCAAGAATAGCACCTGTTGCAGCTTTCCAGCTCTTATCGCTTACTAGTGTTTGTTGAGTGCCATCGGTGAAAGTTAATTGCAATTGAAGCAACAGGGCTGTTTTTTCGCCATAATGGTTTTTCTCTCCCTGCCAGCCAAAATAACCACGATACCAGCCATCTCCAAGGATGGCACCTATGGCATTTTCGCCATTGCAAATCTGTTTTGTTACATCAAAAACCTGGTATTGCAAGCGTTTGTGGTAGGTGGTCCAGCCGGGTGTAAATTCTTCGTCACCCACTTTTTTGCCGTTTAACTGCAGTTGGTATAAACCATGCGCACTCACATAAATTCGAGCCTTTTCTATTTCCTTTTCAAGATGAAAACTTTTACGAAGCAACGGACACGGGTTTGATTTTTTTGTGTCTTCGTTTAAATCAGGTTCAATCCATTTAGCCTGCCAGTCTGACTGGTTTAGCAATCCCATTTCCCAAAAACTGGTTTCGCTCCAGTCTGATTGTTCGTTTTTATTGTTCCATGCCCGTACCTGCCAAAAAATACGTTGACCACTTTTTAAGGCTTCTCCCTGGTATAAAACATGAATAGATTCTTCAGCAACTACTTTTCCTGAATCCCACAGCAAGTCGACTCCGCTGTTCAGATTTTTCTCCGATAGTGCGCATTTTATGTGGTAAGCGGTTTGGATAACATTGTGCTTATCGCTTTTAAGTTTCCAACTCAGACGTGGATTACACGTTTCAATTCCTAAGGGATTTTTATGGTATTCGGTTACTAATTCAGATATTTTAAACACAGCCTGATTTTTTTTGAATGTTTATTCGTCTTCTTCAATTTCATCTAACGATTGGCTTTTCATCCAGAACGGGGCAGTACCAAACCATAGAATCATTCCAATACTCATTAGCCAAAAGTGGTTTTGTAGAGTCACTGTTCCTTTTACAACTAAAATTGATGGTAGTATGGTAAAAGCCAAACCAAGGTACGAGATAATCATTAATATTTTTTTCATGACAAGCCTCCTTTTTGAATAAGTTGAACGTTTGATTTTGTTTTTTGCTGAATGTAGCTAAACAGTAAGTAAAGAACAGCGGCGATAAACCATTCGGGTCCTACCAAAAAGGTGATGTCCATTTTAACATTTTCTAACCAGGTAGGCAATTTCCCTTCGGTTAAACGTTGTAAAAAACCAAAGTTATCTTTTCCATATATAAACATTGAAATTAAAAACGGCACAAACCAGGCTAAAGCCGAGGGCCAGCTGAATGTTTTTCCCGCTTTTTCGGTGAAATCTCTGATTAATCCAATTTTAGGAAATAACCAAACATCCAGAATTATAAAGGCACCGAGTGGAACAAAAAATAATCCGTTGTAGGCTACAATACGGTCGAGGTTGGCATTAATTGCCGGAATACAGGCAGTAATAATCATAAACACCCCGGCAGCAAAAGTTACTTTCCAACGTTTCCAGTTAGGGGTAACCACCTGAATGGCTAATCCTGCGCGGTACAAGGTTGGATTGGCTGTAGTCCAGCCGGCAATAACAACAGCAACGGCACCGGCAAATCCTGCTCCGTACAACGCAATTGTTCCCGGTTGTGGATTTGTAAAACCTTCTGAAAGGTAGGCGGCACACAATATTCCTGATGCAATCCAAGCTCCAAAATGCCCGATGAACATTCCAAATGCAGAAGCAAAACCCTGTGTCCATTTTTTAGCATAACGAAAAATGGTTACATCGGACATGCCCAGATGTTGCGGAGCATTACACAACCAGGCAAAGCCTGCAACGTGCCAAAAAGTATATTTTGAATTGTTACCAATAGGCTCGCCCGTAAAAATTCGGTGCGACATTATTTCCCAAAAACTTTCGTCGGGAGTGGCAGCTTTTAATTTGGCCATAATTGCAATGCCCGAAGCAAAGAAAACAAGTACCATCCACGGAGCGCATATTTTCGAAAACTGGGCAATTTTTTCAAAACCTAAAACGGCCAGTAGCGAAATTACAATTCCAACAACAACAGCAATAGCTATCCACGGAGCGCTTGGAAACAAGTCTCCTGCAAGGTAATCGGGATTAGGAACTCCGAAAGGTATAGAAATAGAGGTGACAGCCACATTTACCATAGCACCGGCCAATAAACAAAGTATAAAAGCATAAAAGGCACTGTAAGCAATGGTTAAGTAAGGGCCAATTATTTTTTTGAGTTGCCAGTAAATGGTAAGGCGTGTTTTAACTGCAACAGGCGAGGTTAGCAAAGCCCAGCTTAAAACAGCAAGCGTATTACCCACAAGCAAACCCCAGATAAAGTCTTTTGCCGATACGCCGTGCATTACCATAAGCGGCCCAAGTACAAACTCGGTACCCGCCACATGTTCACCGGCAAACATGGCTATAAAAGTTTTCCAGCCGTGTAGTTTCTTTTTTGATACCGGCTCGCGGTCGTATTCGTAAAGCGCATCCAGGCGTTCAATTACGCTTGATTTTGAGCTTTGTTCCTGGTTTGAATTCATGTTTTAAATATTGGTAAAAGTTATTTTTCTTTAGTTAATAAGTTTCTCTATTCTACTTCGGACACAAATCTAACGGTTAAAATCGTTAGTTTTCGATAAAACTTTTGATATTTTGCGATATGTTTTGTTTGTTTTCGTATTTCTTGCTTCTGTTACATTAATTGTTGCCCAGAATTATTTTCTGAATATCAATTGTTTGCTGCAAATACATGAAAAAAGTTGGGACAAAACTAAACTTATTAGTTATTGTTTGCAATAAATCGTTTGCATTATTAACGGTAAGGTAATTTCTGAATAAGTTGATATACAAACATTCGTAGAATGTAAACGTTAACATTTATTTATATATTTGGTGCTTCGTTAAATTATTTTGCAGAGCAATACAAGGCAAAACAACGAAAATACGAAACAGGCTGATTGCTTGATTTATGAACGATAAAACGAAACAAACTGAGTGCTGGGCCCCATGTTGGGGAGCCTTCAAAAATGGTGATATGGATGCCTTTCGGCAAATTTATACGGCCTTTTTTGATAAGTTGTATGCCTATGGTTCAAAGTTGACAAATGATGCTACACTCCTGGAGGACAGCATACAGGAACTTTTTCTGGAGCTCTATACAAAACGAAAAAAACTTGCCAGCCCCGAAAACTTAGAATATTATCTTCTGAAATCATTAAAACTTACAATCTATCAGAAACACCGAAAAAACGGACGTTTTGTGGTTTCGGAGCTGGAAGAAGAAACGGTAAGATCGGATGGATTTGTTTTTTCTTATGAACTTTCAACTGGGGAGACAGAAAACGAAACAGAGAAAGATGAACAACTACGCAAACTACTTGATAATCTTGATGCAAGCCAACGAGAATTGTTATATCTTAAATTTTATAAGAGGCTTACATATAAGGAGATAGGTCATTTATTGGGTGTTCAGCCCGATTCTGCCAAAAAGCAGGTTTATCGTATAATTAGTCGATTAAAGCATAAAGTATCCTCAGTGTCGCTGCAATTATTTTACATGTTATACAGCAGATAAAATAGTTCATTTTTGTTGTCCACTTTTTCCATCTCATAGCAACTATTGTAAAATGTCGAAAATGAAATGAAGGGAAACGAAAGATATATTGAGGATGAACGCTTCTTGAAATGGGTATTTCAACCAGATGAAGAATCTGAAGCTTATTATGCTCAATATTTCAAAAAATATCCAAAAGAAAAGGCTGAGATGATCAGGTTAAAAGAGGATTTGAAATTATTGTCTTTTACCGATAAAAGTTACCCCGATACCACGTCAGAAAAAATTTACCGGAAGATTTTAGTTGATATTATAACCCTTGAGAAGCGCGAAAAATGGCGCAACAGGTTTGTGGCAACAGTAAAATATGCGGCTATAGCATTCGTGCTGGTGGCAAGTGGCTTCTTGGTTTATTTGTCAGGTTTCGCCAATAAGGGACATTATAAATTCTCGGAAGAGTTGTTGTTGATTGGAACCATGGTTGAACCCCGGTTGTATTTGGCCGATGGTAGTTCTGTTACACTTAGTGGCCCAGACTATTTTGTTGATTACTCGCTCGAAAATAGACTGGTGATAGGTAAAGATACCATTGCCTGCAACGTTACTGCAAAACGAAAAAATTTACATAACCTGTTGGTGGTTGCCTATGGAAAAAGAGTAAAAGTGCGTTTACCCGATAAAAGTGAAGTATGGGTTAATGCCGGCAGTCGTTTAATTACCCCACAACAATTTTCAGCAAAAAAACGTGAGGTGTTTTTGTTTGGTGAAGGATTTTTTGATGTGGAACACAACGAGGATAAACCGTTTTATGTACAAACAACTGCAATGGCTGTAAAAGTTCTTGGAACGGAGTTTAACGTTTCTGCCTATCCTGAAAATAATACAATTGAAACCGTATTAAAAGAAGGAAGTGTGCAGATTGAAAGCACCGGAAACACGTGGTTTGCTGAAAAAGCTATTATTAAACCCAACCAAAAAGCGACCTTCGAAAAATCGTCGGAATTAATAAAAATAGAACAGGTTGAGCACGAAAATTACACCCGCTGGAAAGAAGGCCTGATAAGCATTGATGACGATAGTTTAAAGGGAGTAATGGCAACGCTTGAACGCTATTTTAATATTGATATTGAAATAGTTGATCCGAAAAATGAAAAGGTACAGATATCGGGGAAACTTGATTTTAGTGCAGGGATGGATCGTGTGTTTAAATATATTGAAAAACTCACCAACGGAAAGTTTGAAGAAAACGGACCCGGTAAATACCGCTTTAAATAAAAGGATGGCGGGATGATGGTGGCTCATCTTCCCGCCAGAGTAAGATAAAATAACCAATAGTAATTTAATTATTTATCAAACATTTCAAATTTATGAAAAATAAACTATTAACCTGCTTTTCCTGTACGGAAAGCGTAAAACAACTTTGGAGAATCATGAAGTTAACAGTATTGGTCTCTCTATTATTTGTGGTATCGGTGGCAGCAAAATCCACCTATTCGCAAGCAACTAAACTGAGCTTAAACTTAAACAATTCAACAGTAAAACAAGTATTCGATCAGGTTGAAGAACAAAGTGAATTTGTTTTTCTCTACAAAACGCAGGAGCTCGATGAAAATCGTTTGGTTTCGGTAAGTGTTGAAAATGCCGTAATTAACGAAATTATGGACGAGGTGCTCGACGGTCAGAATTTAAATTACTTTATTATTGACCGCCAGGTAATTATTCGTGAAAAAATGCCCGAAAAAAGTGTTGCGCCAACAGTTATTCCACAGGGTAAAACAATTTCGGGAACTGTGGTTAACGGACTTGGAGAGCCTTTGCCAGGAGCTACGGTTGTGATTAAAGGAACCCAAAAAGGGGTGCTCACCAATGTAGATGGCGTTTTTACCCTTTCAGCAGTTGAGCCATCAGATGTTCTTCTGGTGTCATTTGTTGGAATGAAATCAGTGGAAATTGAAGTGGGCGATCAATCAACCATTAATCTGCAGCTTTTTGAAGACATTATTGGTCTTGAAGAGGTGGTGGCAATTGGGTATGGTGTATCCAAAAAGAAAGATTTAACAGGTGCTGTTTCTGTTGTAAAAGCAGAAGACATACTTCGGGTGCCTACAACAAATGCTATGGAGGCCATGCAGGGACTGGTTCCCGGTATGACTATTTCGCGTAGCTCTGGTGCAGCAGGTGCTGGAGTGGACATTCTTATTCGTGGAAACCGATCGATAAACGGAAGCAGTGCTCCGCTTTTCATTGTTGATGGTGTGCAGGGCGTAAACTACCAGGATATTAATGCAAATGATATTGAATCGATCAATGTTTTAAAGGATGCTTCTTCAACTGCAATTTATGGGTCGCAAGGTGCAAATGGGGTAGTTATTATTACCACTAAAAAAGGAAAAGCTGGAAAAGCCCGGGTTTCGTATAATGGCTATTTTGGACTAAATGGTTTTACAAAATATCCAGATAGCCGAATGGGCGACGATTACGTGCAGCTAAGACGAGAAGCAAATCGTACGGCAGGTATCTGGTCATCAGTTGCCGACGATTCAAAAATATTTGCTGATTATGAGTTGGACGCCATCCAGAATAACGAGTGGACAAATTGGCGTGACTTAGTGCTTCAAAATGGGATATTACAAAATCATGTTGTTACGGTAACAGGCGGAACGGATAATTTTAAAGCTTTGTTTACGGTGGGCTACATGAATGAAGAAGGGCAATATGTTAACGACGAAATGGATAAATATACTGCACGTTTAAATCTTGATTACGGTTTTGCCGAGTGGGGAAGAATTGGTCTTAATTCGCAGCTTACCTACTACGATATTGATCGCAGAACCGACCCGATTAACTTGTCGTTATACACATCACCTTTTGGAGAACCCTACGATGAGAACGGAAATGTAAATGTTTATCCTATTGAAGGCCGAAGCATTATTAGTCCGTTGGCCGATGAAGCGGCTTCGGTAATTGCAGTGAACAGCCAGCTTCGTACAAACTCAAACATCAGTGGTTTTTTAGAGTTAACGCCGGTAAAGGGGCTAACCTATAAGTCGAGTCTGTCGGTTGCACTGCGTAATAGTCGGAACGGTTCGTTTTTTAGTGAAGAATCAATCGCGAAAATGGGAAGTAGCCGCGAGGCCAAATACAATGCTGCAAACTCAAGGTATGTGAATTTCGACAATATTTTAACCTACGGGCTCGATGCCGGAGAACATTCGTTAAAGCTTACAGGATTGGCAAGTTTTATTAAAAGCAAATACGATTATGTAACCGGCTCAGGCCTTAATCAGCTTATTCCTTCGCAATTGTTTTATTCATTACAAGGATCAGAAGAAGGAACTAAAAAGGTTGAGAGCGGATACACCGAACATTCGAGTATGTCGGTAGCAGGTCGTTTAAACTATGGCTTTAAAGATAAGTACCTGTTAACAGCTACCATGCGTTATGATGGGGCATCGCGTTTGTCGGAAGAAAATCGTTGGGATTATTTCCCTTCGGTAGGAGCTGCATGGCGAATATCTGAAGAAGATTTTATGCAGAATTTCGAGAAAATAAGCAATGTAAAACTTCGTGCCAGTTATGGTATGGCCGGTAATTCCGGAATTAGCCCTTACGGTACACAAACTACAATGAGCTTGAGTACCGGTTTTTCTTTTGGTAATGAAGTGGCTCCGTATTACTCAATTAATACCTACGGTAACCCAAACCTTGGATGGGAAAAATCAAAAACAACCAATATTGGTATTGATTTTGGTATGTTCCAAAATCGGGTAAGTTTAACGGCTGACTACTATTGGACTACTACTTCTGATATTTTGTTGAGCAGAACACTGCCCTGGTCAACCGGAGGGAAAAATAAAAATGTTTACCAAAATATTGGTGAAACAAAAAACAAAGGACTTGAGCTTGCCTTGCAAACAGTAAATTTTGACCAAAAAGATTTTAGGTGGACCAGTTCTTTTACCTTTTCAAAATCTAACGAGCACATTTCAAAATTAATTGATGATGAAAATATCTATTGGATAAACGGAATGCATACCTCGTTAATTATTGGCGAACCAATTTATACTTTCTACAACTACGTTTCAGACGGAATTTGGCAGCTTGGCGAAGAAGCTGAAATGGCTAAGTTTAATGAAAACGGCCATAGTTATGAGCCCGGAGATATTAAAGTTCGCGACCTGAATGGCGACTATATTATCGATGGCGACAACGACAGGGCTCCAATCGGATCTGAGAATCCGGACTGGGAAGGTGGTATGAGTAATACTATTCAGTACAAAAATTTCGATTTTAATGTGTATTTCTACGCTCGTATGGGGCAAGAAATATGGGGCGAAGTTTTGGGCAGATACAATGGAAATGGACTGGAAAATGGTCCGGCACTAATAGATTACTGGACTCCTGAAAACCCAAGTAACGACTACCCGCGACCCGATGCCAATATTAGTAGCCTGTACCAATACCAGCATGCCGATGTATTGCATGTTACAAGTGGCTCATTCATCAAACTAAAAAATATTTCTTTAGGTTATACTTTACCAAACTCGCTTACCAGCAGGGTTTCGCTTGAAAAAGTACGTGTTTATGTTACTGGTAGTAACCTGGCTACATGGGTTAAAGATGATCGCCTGAAGAATTATGACCCTGAAAGAGGTGGATCGGAATCGTCACCTCTGACAAGACAACTGATTTTTGGTGTAAATATTAATTTGTAGTTAACCGAACTTGTGAACGTAAAAAGTAAAAATGATGAATAGAAAAAATATAGTAATCCGATTAATGATGTTGCTTTTTCTGGTAATGAACGCAGTTTCATGCGACATCGATGAGTACAACCCCTCCGGAACAACGGCTGAAAATGTTTGGGCCACCTCCGATGGAATGGAAACGCTTATTGCCTCGGCATACCGCTGGCAACGAAAAGTATTTTATAACACCTACGGTTTTGTTACCATGGAAATGGGTGTTGATATATGGGAGTCGAAATCATGGCGCCAACTTACACAATACGAAGGTTTACAGCCTGATAATGATAGTAGCTGCGGTGCCTTGTGGCAATATTGTTACGAAGGTATAAATATGTGTAACATAGGAATACAATACATTGAAGAAGGTGCAACCGAGTATTTGAGTGAAGAGTTAAAAGAACAGCATTTGTCGGAGTTTAAATTTTTGCGAGGATTTTATTATTGGTTTATTGTAGAAACCTGGGGGCCGGTAATTTTAAAAACAGAACCAACCAACAGTCCAATTTTGGTGGCAGAAAGAAGTCCTGTTAGCGATTTTTACGAATTAATATTAAGCGACCTGCAGTATGCTTCACAACATGCAGCAGATACAGAAGCTCAGCCCGGAAGAGTGACGAAAAAAAGTGCATTGGCAATTTTGTCACGCGCGGCTTTAAGCGGCGCCTGGCAAGTTGATGAAAAGAAAAATGAATACCTATCATTAGCAAAATCGTCGGCCGATGAACTTATAAATAATGCCTCGACCTACGGAGTAGAGCTTTACAGTGATTATGCTGATGTTTGGAATGAGGATAACAATAAAGCTAATAAAGAAGCACTTTACAGGGTAACTTTTAGCACAAACGATTACAGCAACGAAAGTTACGGAAATGAAATCTGGCAACTGTATAAATTTAATTACGTGATTAACGATCAAATTCGGTTGTCGCATGAATATGGTTACCGGGATAAAAACTGGGGAAACCCAAACTTTACCTATCCGTCAAAATATTTATTTGATCTCTACGACTCATCAATCGATAGCAGATTTGAAAAATCGTTCCGTACACTTTGGAAATCAAATATAAATGATGCCATTGATGCTCCGGCTACAGGCGATACCGTGCTTTACGTCACAATTGGAAACGAGCCCGCTCCATCTGACAAGGGGTATGCATATTACAATATCGACTCTATTTATACCGAAGATGGTACCATTCGTTCATACAGTAATCCGTTTCCTGCATTAATGAAATTTGACAGTCCGAAATATAACGGTTATTATAAGAAAACACGATTTGGATTACTTGATAGGTTTGTAATTCGTTTGTCGGAAGTATACCTAAACGCAGCCGAGGCTGAATTGTTGATGGGCAATACGCAGAGTGCTGCCAACTATGTGAATGTGATTCGTACACGTGCGGCAAAAGAAGGCGCAGTTGAGCAAATGAAGGTAAGTGCCTCAGATATTAGTGTTGAGTTTTTGGTGGCAGAACGTGCACGAGAACTATGCGGCGAAGGAATGCGCTGGTTTGATTTAAAGCGAACCGGAATGTTGGTAAACCAGGTTCGGGCATACAACAAGGGGCCTGCAAGTGGATATATTAAAGATTACCATATTAAACGACCAATTCCGAGCGAGGAACTGGATGCTCTGCAAAATCGCGACGAATTTGTACAGGGACTTACAGGGTATAATTATTAATACTGACAAGCAACTTTCATAGTTTAGAAAGGTTAGATTCATAGGTAACAGAGCGAAGGGTAAAACCTTCGCTCTTTTTATATTAATTTTAGCTTGCTGGCAGATTTGTGGAAGTGCCGATAAAAAAACATTGTTCAAACAGAATTAAATATATTTGGCATAACTAAAAAAAATACAATGAAACTAAAACTGTTTTTATTTCTCCTTCTGGCCATTGGTGTTGGCAAGCAGGCGGTAGCCCAATCAACCGAAAAATATCAACCCAACTGGGAATCGCTTTATAAACATCAGTCGGTTCCGGAATGGTTGCGCGATGCAAAATTTGGTATTTACACTCATTGGGGCGTATATTCGGTCCCTGCGTACAACAACGAGCATTATTACCGTACCATGCACCACAACGAGGGGTACAGCAAACATGGTACCTATCAGCGTCATTGTGCGTTATATGGAGATCTTTCCGAGTTCGGGTACCACGACTTTATCCCCCTGTTCAAAGGCGAAAATTTTAATGCAGATGAGTGGGCAGATCTTTACATAAAAAGCGGGGCACGCTTTGCCGGTATTGTTGCCGAGCATCACGATGGTTTTGCCATGTGGGATAGCGAGTTTACTCCTTTTAATGCCAAAAATATGGGGCCTGAAAAAGATGTGGTGGGCTTGCTCGAAAAGGCTATTAAAAAAAGGGGGATGAAATTTTTTGCATCGTTGCACCACTCGTTTAATTACACAGCACTTGAGATAAAAGAAGGCTGGGCCGCCGATAATCCGAAATACGAAAAGCTGTACGGATCGATGATGGAACGCGATGCCTGGCTCGAAATGTGGTTGAACAAATGCAACGAAGTTGCTGATAAATACCATCCTGATATTATGTATTTTGATGCCTGGCTGGATGATATTCCGGAAGCATACATTCAAAAATACCTTGCCCATTATTTTAACGAGGCGGCGGCAAACGGACAGGAAGTTGCCGTAACTTACAAAGGTGAAGATTTGCCACGGGAAGTAGGTATGCTCGACCACGAAAATAAGAATCCCGATGAGTTTGTAATGGAACCCTGGTTATGTGACTATTCCATTGGTACGGGTATTTCGTATGCATGGGGTTATACCGAGGGAATGCAAAACCGAACGCCAAAGCAAATTGTGCAAACCCTGGTTGATGTGGTAAGTAAAAACGGACAAATGCTGCTGAACCTGTCACCAATGGCCGATGGCACTATACCGCAAGACCAGAAAAATGTGGTACACCGGGTTGGCCGTTGGATGTGGTCGCACGGAGAAGCCATTTATGAAACCCGGCCCTTTGCTGTTCCGCACGAAATAAGCAGCGATGGAATTGATGTTTTTTATACAACTAAAGGCAAAAATATTTACGCTATTTTTTACGAGTGGCCTGGACTAAATACACCCATAAAATTAAAAGAAGTATTGCCCGGAAGAATTAATGGTGAGGTAAAAGCCGTTACCTTATTGGGCTTAAAAAAGTTAGACACGTGTACCTTTTCGATGGAAAAAGATGGTCTGGAGTTTTCGATTCCAAATGCACGTATTCCTGATGATTTAGCTATTGTGTTCAGAATTGAGGTAGAATAAACAAATGAATGATGAAACGGATTTCAATCTTCTTATTAACGCTTCTGGTTGCAGTACTAACAGGTATTGGTAACCTTGTGTTAGCACAGGAAAAAAAAATAGACAGCACAAATAACAAGCAACTGGTGCTTGTAGCAGCGCACAAGGGGCCGGTAATAGGGCCAAATCACCCGGATGTGGTAAATACAAAAAATGAATCTGGTTTCGAAACCGGTCAACTCATTAAGTTGGATGGTAAATACCACATGTTTGTAAACGAAATGTTTATTCGCCCGCATCGCGATTTGCGTATTTCATACTGGACCAGTACTGATGCTGAAAACTGGCAGCGACAAACAACCATTTTTGAGAGCATTCCTGGCCGGTCGCCAACAAATCCAAGATCGGAACTGTGGTTAACGGGTGTAGAATTTAATGAAAATGAAAATGCCTGGAACCTGTTTTACGTGGCTTACCGTGGAGGCGACGGGGAAAAAGGCGAAAAGGCTGGATCAGATTACAGTGGACGAATCTGGCGGGCAAAATCAGTAATAGCCGGAAGGCAGGGGATTGCCGGACCATATGCCGATATGGGCATTGTGCTGCAACCCGATGAAAATACACAAGCCTGGGAAGGGCAACAGGCAGTTGCCAGTTTTAATCCCTACCGTGTGGGTAACAAATGGTATGCTTTTTACGATGGACACAACTATATTCCACTTACCGGTTGGCCTACGGGTATGGCAATAGCCGACCAACTGGAGGGACCGTGGCAAAGGTTGACCGAGGAGATAAACCCACTAAAAATTGTCGACCATTTTATGGAAAATGCAATTATCTCGAAGCTAAACGATGGACGATACCTCGCGGTTTTCGATTCGTTTGGCGACCAGGAAATTGGGTATAGCTTGTCGGAAGACGGAATAAACTGGAATAAAGAAATACGTGTAAAAGTGCAGTTTGATGATGATTTGTGGGGGAAGCATGGCGACCACTCTATGCGTACACCGCTTTGTGCTATTGAAGAGGAAGATGGAACATTTACGGTGGTTTACACATCAATGATAAACAGCGATGAAAAAAGATTTTACGCCATAGGTAAATGTACCCTGGCCTGGCAGTAGTAAAATCAATCAGCAAGAATAGTAAACCATTATAATCAACTTTAACTAGTTGTTTGATTATTAGAGGAATGGGTTTTCTTCAGAAAAACAACCTTCTGTTTTAATGTAAAACGTTTGCAAAACGAGTTGTTATTTTTATCTTAAACACATTGGTATTTAAGTATATAAAATAGTGTAAACGTTACCATTTTATTCTATATTTGTAGCACTGCAGAATAAACTGGTGGAATAAAAAATCTAAAAAATGAATAAAAGACTTGTGTTTTTGGTGGTTTACATGTGTTTGTTTTTTATTACAAGCATATCGGTGGGGCAGGCAACGCAAAAAATTTATCTTTCCGGAACAGGAACAGACAATACGGTTGACTGGGAATTTTACTGTACCGAAGGAAGCAATTCCGGAAAATGGACAAGTTTACCCGTGCCATCTAACTGGGAACTGCATGGTTTTGGGAAGTATAATTACGGTCATGCCAAAGATTCGGTAAGAGGAAAGGAGTCCGGATTATATAAATACAGGTTTGAAGCACTGAAACAATGGAAGGGCCAGCAGGTAGAAATTGTATTCGATGGGTCGATGACCGATACGGAAGTTAAAATAAATGGCAGGCTGGCCGGGCCAATTCATCAAGGATCTTTTTATCGTTTTAAATACAATATTTCTTCGTTGCTTGATTACGGAAAAACAAATGTTTTGGAAGTTAAGGTTGACAAACATTCGGCCAACCAATCGGTTAACAAAGCCGAGCGTTATTCCGATTTCTGGATTTTTGGTGGTATTTTTCGTCCGGTTTGGCTGGAAGTAAAACCGGATGAAAATATTGATCGTGTTGCTATTGATGCCAAAGCCGACGGTACTTTTGCATCAAAGGTTTTTCTGAACGAATTAAAATCGGCCGACCAGCTTAAAGCTCAAATATTTTCACTGGATGGAACACCTGTTGGCGAAAGTTTTTCTGTTGATTTGGAAAAAGGGATGCCGGCAGTAGAACTAGTAGCAAAAATTAAGGGGGTAAACCCATGGAATCCTGAATATCCAAATTTGTACAAGGCCTGTTTTTACCTGATGAAAAAAGGAGAACCAGTTCACGAGTACACAGAACGTTTCGGTTTTCGTACCATTGAAGTGCGCAAACGTGACGGCATTTATGTGAACGGTGTAAAAATAAAAATCAAAGGTGTAAATAGGCATACATTCTGGCCAACTACCGGACGAGCTTCAAGTAAAAAGCGCAGTATTGAAGATGTGCAAACAATAAAAAGCATGAATATGAATGGGGTGCGTATGGCGCATTATCCGCCCGATTCGCATTTTTTGGATGTTTGCGATTCGTTAGGGCTTTTTGTGCTTAATGAGCTTACCGGTTGGCACGATGCTTACGACACTGAAGTTGGCTCCATTTTGGTAAAAGAAATGATTGAGCGCGATGTAAATCACCCTTCAATTATACTTTGGGACAATGGGAACGAAGGTGGACACAATTACGAGCTATTGCCCTTGTACAGCAAATACGATATACAGCAACGCACAGTTTTACATCCCTGGCAAACGTTTAATGGTGTTTCAACCGAACATTACAGAGGTTATGATTACGGAATGGGAACTTTTTGGCACGGACGTGAGATTACACTACCAACTGAATTTTTGCACGGAATGCACGATGGAGGGCAGGGGTCGGCACTGTACGATTATTGGGAGCTGATATGGAAAACACCAATAGCAGCTGGAGGTTTTATCTGGGATTTTGCCGACCAGGGAGTATTGCGGGTAGATAAAAACGACGAACTGGATACCTACAACTCAAAAGGAGCTGATGGGATTTTGGGACCTTACCATGAAAAAGAAGGGAGCTATTTTGCCATAAAAGAAATATGGTCGCCCGTGCAACTCGAACCCCGTAATTTAACCGCTGAATTCGATGGAAAACTCTACCTCGAAAACCGATACCTCTACACCAATTTAAACGAATGTAAGTTTACCTGGGAGCTGGTAAAATTGTCCGATCCCTTTTCTTCATCAAAAAAAGAAAGCCTGAATGGAAAATGTGTGGCGCCGGATTTAGCGCCGCGGCAAAAAGGATATATTGAGCTTAAACTACCGCAAAACTGGCAGTTTTTTGATGTGCTTTATGTAACAGTAACCAACCGGTATGGAATGGAGCTATATACCTGGAGTTACCCCATATCCTTGCCAGCTGATGTACTTGCTGGTTTATTAAAAGAGAAAGCAGATACTCCAGCAGTGACCTTTACGGAAAACGATTCGTTGTTTCACGTAAATGCCGGTGGAATTAAGTATATACTGGGTAAAAACGATGGTTTGTTAAAAAAGGTGCAGAACGAAAAAGGCGAAATACCATTTAATAATGGCCCGGTAATTTGCGCGGGTAAAACAGTTTTTCAGGCTTTAAGGTCAGAAATGAAAGAAGACACCCTGTTGGTGACTTGCTCTTATGCTAAAGAGTCGCGAATGAAAGAGCTGGTATGGAAGTTTTATCCCTCAGGTTGGGCCGAACTTGCGATTGCCTATTTGCCTGAAGTGTACGACGTGCCTTTTGATTACATGGGAGTGAATTTTTCGTACCCCGAAAAACTGGTTGAAGGAGTGAAATGGATGGGACATGGCCCTTATCGTGTTTGGAAAAACCGTATGCAAGGGGTGGAGCTGGCGGTACATCAAAAAGATTACAACTCAACAATGACTGGAATTTACCCGGTAGTTTACCCGGAGTTTAAAGGCTATCATTCAAATTTGTATTGGGCTAAAATACAAAGTAAAGAACAGTCGTTTTTACTAGCCACAACTACTGAAGATGTTTTCTTGAGGCTTTTTACACCCGATCAACCTGAAGATTACGACAAGCGATTAGCGCCACCGTTTCCGTCGGGAGATATTTCGTTTATGCAGGGTATTTCGGCCATGGGAAGTAAAACCAACGATTCGTGGAACATGGGACCTTCCGGGCAAAAAAACGTTTTTTTCGATTTTGGTCCTTACGACGATTGGCGTATTCGATGCAAGCGAATGACCTTGTTTTTCAATTTCTCAACAGAGAACTAACTGTTTTACCATTGCTAAAAAAACAGGAATCAGAATGTTTGTTCTGCCGCCTGGTGCTGACAATCTTATAATGAATTAAAAAATACTTTAAATCTGTAATATAAAATCAAAATTTATGAATAGGTCTGTGTTTCTTCATAAACATTTCAAATTATTTCTATTTCTTCTATTAATTGTTTTTGGTTCGTGTGCAAACAGAGAAGTTGTGTTGGTGAGCAAAGACAACTGCCATGTACGTACTTCTTTTGGTAAAACCAAACTGGTGAATGTGCTCGAAGCTGCCGGTTATAAAGTTCTTCTGTCCGATTCGATGTTGCAAAATTCAGAAGTAAGAACCATTATAATTGGCCAAAAGGAAGATGAGTTTTTTAAAACGACAGCTGGAATCGAGGTAAATTTAAAGAGCGAAGGATTTTCAATTCAATCGGAGAATAATACCATAACGGTGTGCGGGGCAGATGCCACGGGAACGCTTTACGCTTGCCAGGAATTGGCTGAAAGAATACAAAAGGAAGGAAAACTTCCGGAGCAGATTTCAATAAACGATCAGCCCGAAATGGTACTTCGAGGTACTTGTATTGGCTTGCAAAAAACTGAATATCTACCTGGGCGCCATGTTTATGAATATCCGTACACCCCTGAGAACTTCCCGTGGTTTTACGACCGTGAACAGTGGATTCAATACCTCGATATGATGGTGGAAAACCGTTATAACTCGCTGTACTTGTGGAACGGGCATCCTTTTGCATCGTTGGTAAAACTCGCTGATTATCCGTATGCCGTTGAAGTGGATGATGAAACCTTTAAACTGAATGAGGAAATGTTTGGTTTTATAACCGAAGAGGCAAATAAGCGCGGTATCTGGGTAATTCAAATGTTTTACAATATCATTGTGTCAAAACCCTTTGCCGAGCACCACGGAATAAAAACACAGGAACGTAGCCGGCCCATAATTCCTTTAATTGCCGATTATACACAGAAATCAGTAGCGGCTTTTATCGAAAAATATCCAAACGTTGGTTTGTTGGTTTGTTTAGGTGAAGCCATGCATACCATTGATGACGATGTGGAGTGGTTTACAAAAACCATAATTCCCGGGGTACAGGACGGATTGGAAAAACTGGGGCGAACCGATGAGCCTCCAATCGTTTTGCGCGGACACGACACCGATGGTGAAAAGGTGATGACAGCTGCTCTACCGATATACAAGAATCTTTACACCATGTCGAAATATAATGGCGAGTCATTAACAACCTACGAACCGCGCGATTCATGGGAATCGATTCCAAGGGCAATGAGCAACCTGGGGTCAATCCATATTTCAAACGTACATATTTTAGCCAACCTCGAGCCTTTCCGTTATGGTTCGCCCGATTTTATTCAGAAAAGTACACAAGCCATGCACGATATACAGGGAGCAAACGGCTTGCACCTGTATCCGCAAACATCATACTGGGATTGGCCGTATACAGCCGATAAAGCCAATCCCAGAATAAATCAGATTGACCGTGACTGGATTTGGTACAAAGCCTGGGGGCGATATGCATGGGATTGCCGTCGCGACAGAAATGAGGAAATTGATTTCTGGTCGGAACAACTGGCCGGATTTTACGGATGTGAAAAAGGTAGCAATGATATTCTGGAAGCTTACGAGCAAACCGGGGAAATTGCTCCAAAACTATTGCGCCGCTTTGGTATTTCGGATGGAAACCGGCAAACACTTTTGTTGGGAATGTTTATGAGCCAGTTGGTAAATCCACACAAATGGCATGTATACAGTAACTTCTATTCATCAAACGGGCCGGAAGGCGAAATTCTGATCGATTATGCCCGCAAAGAATGGAACAACGAAAAACACAGCGGAGAATTACCACCACAAATTATTAAGGAGGCAAAACAACACGGACGCCTTGCTGTTGAGGCAATTGATAGGGCAGCAAAACATGTTACAAACAATGTTGAAGAATTTGAGCGCCTGAAAAACGATGTGTATTGTTACAATGCCTTTGCCAATTTTTTCTACGAAAAAGTAAATGCCGCAATGTGGGTGTTGCGCTACAAATATTCAAACGATGTGACCGACCTGGAAAAAGCGGTTCCCTATCTCGAAAAAAGCCTGGAGTACTGGAAAGAATTGGTAGCATTAACAAACGATACCTATTTGTATGCTAACAGTATGCAAACCCAGCAACGGCGTATACCAATTACCGGCCGCAATGGAACCAATAAAACCTGGACTGAAATGTTGCCACATTACCAAAACGAGCTGGACAATTTTAAACGAAACCTTGAAACCTTAAATTCGGGTGGAGCTGCCGGGGCAGAAATACCGGTGCTTCAACCAGCCAAAGTAAAGGTGTTAAATAAAGGTGTTAAAACATATTCGGTTGTACCGGGACAAAAAGCATACACCGATAACAATGCGGTAATAGAAGAAGCCGCTGAGGAATTAAACTTGCTAAAAGGTGTTCAGTTTAGCGATAAAAAACAACAGGAAGAAGGAACAGTGCTGCAGTTTGAGAACGACAAACCGGTTAAAGTGGTGGTGGGCTATTTTAACACCAACAGTTACACAGCCTTACGTCCGCCAACGCTTGAAACCAATGCTGCCGCTAACAACCGGGGGCAGGCCGACATTAAAATTGCCAATGCTATGCGCTTCAGTGGTTTATACCCGGTAAACATTTATACTTATCATTACGAAGCCGGAAAAAATGAATTAAAACTGGGGAAAGGCCGCGTATTGATTCTTGGTTTTATTGATGGCGAAAACGACATTAAAGTACACGATGCGGGAATCTCTGATAAAAATGATGGAATACCTGTTGACTGGTTATTTTACTAATGAGAAAGAATTTAATCAAACAATATCGGGAAAAAAGCAGGAAGCTGGCCATTTTTTTAGTGGCCGGCTTACTGCTTTTTGGGTGCGAAAAGCAAGATAAAATAAGGCTTGTAAAAAGCCTGAACAGCGACTGGCTTACAGTCGCAAACGATACAAACAAACTGGCTTTTCAGGGCTTTCATGAAAAAGATTTCAATACACAAAACTGGCAGCCAGTAGATGTTCCGCACAACTGGGACGACTATGGTGGCTACCGGCGTTTGCGCCACGGAAACCGCCATGGCTACGCCTGGTATCGCAAAACATTTACAGTTGAAAATGCCAATTCGGCAAAGCGGTATTTTCTGTTTTTCGAAGGAGTGGGCTCGTATGCAACGGTGTGGTTAAATGGCGATTCTATAGGTTACCACGCCGGGGGCAGAACCACTTTTACACTTGATGCAACTCCATACATCAATTTTGAAGGTGAAAATTTATTGGCAGTTCGGGCCGATCATCCTTCTGATATAAGAGATTTACCGTGGGTGTGTGGTGGTTGTAGTCCCGAATGGGGATTTTGCGAAGGCAGCCAGCCCATGGGCATTTTCAGGCCCGTGCATTTAGTGGAAACCGCTCCGGTGCGTGTTCAACCTTTTGGGGTGCACATTTGGAACGACAATACAATTAATACTGCCGAAGCAACCCTAAATCTTACAACTGAACTTAAAAATTATAACAACAACCCGGGAAAAGTAACAGTGAAAAACATACTTCTGGATAAAACTGGTAAAACAATCGCTGTTGCAGAAACGGAAGTTGAACTGGAAGCCGGGCAATCAGATACCATTAAACAGACCTTTGAAAAGATTGAAAATCCACAGCTTTGGTCGCTGGAGGATCCTTACCTATACACCGTTGAATCCTGCATTTTTGCAAATGGGAAATGTGTGGATAAAGTAAGTACGCCCTATGGTATCCGAACGATTAAGTGGGACATTTTTGGTGAAAATCCATCCAACCGGTTTTATTTAAACGATAAGCCTGTTTTTATTAACGGAACTGCCGAGTATGAGCACATGTTTGGACAGGGGCACGCGTTTTTTTACGAACAAATAAAAGCCCGGGTTGAGCAGGTAAAAGCAATGGGCTACAATGCTTTTCGAGATGGGCATCAGCCTCACAACCTGCGCTACCAAAATGCATGGGATAGATCGGGTATACTTTGGTGGCCACAAATGTCGGCGCATATCTGGTTCGATAATCCGGAGTTCAGAAAAAACTTTAAGTCGCTGTTAACCGATTGGGTAAAAGAGCGTCGCAACAGTCCGTCGATAATACTTTGGGGACTTGAAAATGAAAGCACCCTACCTGAAGGTTTTGCAAAAGAGTGTACAGAACTTATTCGTAAGCTCGATCCAACAACATCAACGCAACGCCTGGTAACCACCTGTAACGGTGGCTCCGGTACCGACTGGAATGTGATTCAAAACTGGTCGGGAACTTATGGTGGCGATCCTGAAAATTATGCCAACGAACTTTCGGAGCAATTGTTGAATGGTGAATATGGAGCCTGGAGAAGCATTGATTTGCATACGGAAGGTGAGTTTGATCAGAAAGGGATTTACAGCGAAGATCGTTTTAACTTGCTGATGGAATCAAAAATAAGGCTTGGCGAACAGGCTGCTGATAAAAGTTGCGGACAGTTTCATTGGCTGTTAACTTCGCACGACAATCCCGGGCGTACACAAAGTGGCGAAGGATTGCGCGATATCGACCGCGTGGGACCGGTAAATTACAAAGGCGCGCTAAGCATTTGGGGCGAACCGCTCGATGTGTTTTACCTGTACCGAGCCAATTATGCACCCAAAGAAACCGAACCAATGGTGTACATTGTATCGCATACCTGGCCCGACAGGTGGACAAAGCCCGGAATAAAAAGCGGAATACGACTATTTACGAATTGCGACGAGGTGGAGCTTTTTAATGGCTTAAAAACCAATTCGCTTGGCCGGAAAAAACGAGGACCTGTTGGAACGCATATTGTTTTTAATGAGGTGAACATACAGCAAAATATGCTATACGCCGTTGGCTATGTAAACGGTAAAGAAGTTGCTACCGATGTGGTGCTGGTAAACCATCTGCCTAAGGCCGAAAATATTGAAGACTTGTCAGGAGACATACAGCCCTTAACCAATGATGCGTACAATTACCTTTACCGGGTGAATTGTGGAGGCGGTGATTACACCGATGCCGCGGGAAACGTGTGGATGGCTGACGTTCATCGAACGGATGAAAAATCATGGGGATCAAAATCATGGACGGACGATTATGACGGATTACCCGCATTTTACGGCAGCCAGCGCTCTACCAACGATCCAATTAAAGGAACCAATGAGTGGCCATTGATTCAAACTTTTCGTTATGGCCGCCATAAGCTGAGCTATCATTTTCCTCTGCCGGATGGCAAGTATAAACTCGAGTTGTTTTTTGCCGAACCCTGGTACGGAACGGGAGGTGGAATGAATTGCGACGACTGGCGCGTTTTTGATGTGTCGGTGAATGATCAGGTTGTGATAAATGACCTTGATATTTGGGAAGAAGCCGGACACGATAACTTGTTGAAAAAAACCATTGACGCTGATATAAGCGGAGGAGAACTGAAGATCTCATTCCCGCAGGTAAAAGCCGGGCAGGCTGTAATTTCTGCTATTGCCATTTCTTCTGCCAATCGTGCACTAAAACCGGCTAAAGCTTCCGAACGATTGATTTCCACATTGAATGGCAAGAACGACGAGTGGCAAGCAAAAACGTGGTTAACCACTGGCTGCCGTCAGTTTAATAATAAACAGGCCTGTTTTAGTAGCTTAGCACCCGAGTTGTATGCAACAGAATGGATTCAGGGGCCGGCTGTAATTAAACCATCACAAGCTTTGCCTTCGTTTGTATTATCAGCAAAAGCACAGGTTTTTATTGGCATTGATACATGCATGGCACATCAACCTGGTTGGCTAAAAAACTGGGTGCCGCTGGAAAAATACCTTACCACAACCTTCAACGAATCAAGCACCTATCAGCTCTATAAAAAGCAGTTTGAGAAAGGGGTTGAGGTGCAGCTTGAAAAACTGTCGGAGGCAGAATTTAATATGTATCCTGTTATGGTTGCTCCCGCAACTTTGCTCGACGACCCTATTGATTTGCGTGAAACAACTACCTGGCAGGCCGAAGACGGAAAAGCCCTGGGAGCGGCAAGAATTATCAGCCATCTGGAAAAAGAATGTTTGTACACTCCGGGAAGTAGAGGAACCATGGGGGTGATTTTTCAGGTGGGACTGGCTTCGAAATATGGTTTGCATTTCCGCTACATTAACCTTTCGGGTGATGAATTGAATGCTGATGTGAAAATTATTGCTGCCGATGGGCGTGTGATGTGGGCCGGAGAATGGACTTTCCCAGCAACTCCCGATAAATGGAAAAGCTACCGAACCGATACGCAAACAACGATAAACGCAGGGACGTATACCATTGAGATTACACCAAAAGGCGAAGGCGATTTTTATGTGGATTGGCTAAAAGTACAGTAAGGTAAATTATTGATGACGAATAGAATAGAAAATACAGTTAAGCTACCGGTTGATATTGTTTTGGCACCCGAGTGGTGGTACTATAACGAAAAAATTACCTTCGATGAAGACTTTTTTTACCACCCGCTGCGGAGAGTGGAAGTGGAACAGCAAATGGAAAAAGCGCTTTACGAACGCTGGGGTAAATATGGCCTGGGGGAACACCGAAACGAGCAACGCCCCGAAATTGGAGCAGTGCACCTGGCAGCAGGATTTTTACTGTCGGAAATGCTGGGCTGTCAGGTAAATTACACCGAAGCACATCCGCCACAGGTAGTTGCAGCCAATTGTGCCGACTTAAGCATTGATGGGCAAAAAATATTCTCATCTCCGGCCTTTAAAAAAATGCTTAAACTTTGGGAAGGCCTGAAAAGTAAGCACGGCTACCTGAGTGGCGATATTAACTGGGGAGGTATACTAAATTTAGCAATGGATTTACGTGGCGATTCCATTTTTACAGATATGATGCTGGAGCCCGAAAAAGTAAAAGATTATTTTACACAGATTGCTGCAGTTATTAGCAAGTTTACCGCCTTAATGGAAGAAGAAACCAAAACCACTTCCATATCGGTAAACCGCTTGCTTCGTCAGTTTCAGAAACCGGTATTTTTACATTCAGAGTGCAGTCATACCATGATTTCAGCTGATGATTATGAGTATTTTCTCTTGCCTTTTGATATTGCCTGGAGCAAACAACACCGGCCTTTTGGTATTCATTATTGTGGCCCTGATCCGCATCGAATGGCCGGGCAATTTGCAAAGATTCCTCAGCTCGATTTTCTGGATGTAGGCTGGGGCGGCGATGTGGCCGTTCTCCGGAAATATTTGCCAAATACTTTTCTGAACATCAGGCTTAGCCCTGTGGATATGATTACTCAAAACAACGAAGAAATAAAACGGTCAATTGTTGAACGCGTAAAACAATCAAACAGTAAGACTCTAACCGGAGTCTGTTGCATAAATATTGACGAGAAAATTACAGACGAGAAAATAACTACCCTTTTTGAAACAGTGGAAGAATTGCGAAAAGAAACAGCCTTATGAAAAAATTTAATACAGCATTAGCCGATTCGCAAGCCAGTGCGGTTGTGCCAGTAAAACCTAAAAATTTTGATTTCGACCAGTACGAAAACTATGCCTCTGCTTTAAACCAAAAGTGTGCCGATTTTTGGATGTCTGAAACCGGTGTTTTGGTCTATCGCCGTATGCGTGTGGCCGAATGTTTTTCGTTTGGCTGTCGGAACAAAGAGCTTTCGCTTGAATTGCAGTTGGGGGCGCTGTTACAGAGTATGGAATACAAGGCCGATGTACCTAATTTTTTAGAACCCTGGTATGGTATTGGAACAATTGCGAGTGCTTATGGAAACGAGTATATTTGGAAAGAAGGAAATGCACCTGCCCTTAAAGCACAGTTCAATTCGCTTGATGAAGTGTTGGCATATCAGCCAAAATCGGTAACAAAAACAAGCATTGGCAAACATACCCTCAATATGATTGAGTATTTTATGGACAAAACAAAAGGCCGTCTTCCGGTTTCTTTTACCGATTCACAATCGCCACTGAATATTGTGGCGCACCTGCTTCCGCTCGATCAGTTTTTTATTGAGGTATTGATGAATCCTGAAAAAGTGCAGGAGTTGTTTAATATTCTTGCCGAGCTTTCTGTTGAATTTAATCGAGAGCAGAAAAAATTAATAGGCGATGCACTGGTTTTTCCGGGACATGGTTTTTCATCATCAGTAGCCTGGCAAGGATTGGGACTTAGCGATGACAATGCGATAATGATTGCGCCCGAACAATACACTGAACTGGCTGTACCTTCAGCAAAAAAGATTTGCGATCCATACGGAGGTGTGGTTTTTCATTCGTGTGGCGATTGGTCGAATTGGATTGATGCAGTGCTAAAAATAGACGGATTAAAAATGGCCGATGCAGCTTTTTCGCCTCAAACCGATCCTGGAGCAACTAACAACCTGGAGGCTTTTCATGCTTTTGCAAATACAGGAATTGTGCTAAATGCACGAATCGTTGGAGATTTGGAAACCATTGAAGAACAGGTGAAACGATTGTGGGTGCCCGGTATGAAATTGATAGTTGTTACCTATTGCGAAACGCCCGAAGAGCAGCAAATAGCCTGGCAACGAATAAATGAAATCTGTAGCTAATCAAATAAAAACAAAACCTAAAACGAATGAACAACGCAACAACAAAAATAGGAAATTACCGCTGGCGAATTGTAGTGCTGCTGTTTTTTGCCACTACTATAAATTACATCGACCGCCAGGTGCTCGGTATTCTAGCGCCTGAATTACAGGAGCTTTTTAACTGGTCAGAATCTGATTATGGTTTTATTATTATGGCCTTTCAAATTGCCTACGCCATTGGTTTGCTAACCACCGGCTCCATTCTCGATCGCATTGGAACCAAACGCGGATTTTCAATTGCCATTGTTTTGTGGAGCATTGCAGGAATGGCGCATGCGGCTGCCCGCAGTGTATTTGGTTTTGCCCTATCGCGATTTGCTTTGGGTATTGGCGAATCTGCCAATTTCCCGGCAGCTGTTAAAACGGTAGCCGAATGGTTTCCTAAAAAGGAACGGGCACTGGCTACGGGTATTTTTAACTCGGGGCCAAATGTTGGCGCCATTGTTACCCCCTTGCTAATTCCATTAATTGCGCTGGCATGGGGCTGGCAATGGGCCTTTGTAATTACCGGTGCGCTGGGGTTTGTTTGGCTGCTTTTTTGGATGTATACCTACAAACGCCCTGAAAAAAACGAAAAACTGAGCGATGCTGAACGCGCTTATATTTTGCAGGATGGTGAAGAGCCGGTACAGCAATCTATCCCATGGCGTAAAATAATTGGCCATAAGCAAACGCTGGGTATTTGTTTGGCGCGTTTTGTTACCGACCCAATCTGGTGGTTTTTTCTGTATTGGTTGCCCAAGTTTTTAAACTCGAATTATGGCATCGATCTTACCAATATTGGTTTGCCGCTGGTTACTATTTACGTCATCTCTATCGGTGGATCGATTCTTGGAGGGTGGATTTCTTCGCAACTCATAAACAAAGGAAAGAATCCGGTGGCAGCGCGAAAAGTAACTATTTTGCTAATGGCTGTTTTAGTGGTGCCTATCTACTTTGTTTCAGGTATATCAAACATGTGGCTGGCCGTGCTTTTTATTGCCATGGCTGCTTTTGCACACCAGGGGTATGCCGCCAATATTTTTACCATCGTTTCTGATATTTATCCGAAAAATGCAGTAGGCTCAATGGTTGGATTATCGGGTTTTGCAGGCGCAATTGGCGGAGTGTTGTTTTCGGCAGCAGTAGGGCTGATTCTTGAATTTACAGGCAGTTATCATGTAGTATTCGGAATTGCCAGTTTAGCTTACCTGGTGTGTTGGCTGGTATTGAAACTATTTGTTCCGGATAACCGGGTAATTAGAATTGAACCTTAAAATGAAAAAGATGAAACTACTTTCCGTAATCCTAATATTTGTTGCGGCAGTGTCGTGTACCATCGATAAAAAACTTCCGGAAGTGGTTCCGATCGAAAAAATGCAGGCCATTTACGATGAGGTAAAAACGCCTTATAAATATGGCCTGATTATGGTCCCCGATAGCAATAAGTATAAAATGGATTGCCCTACAATTTTCAGAAAAGACGAAAAATGGGTAATGACATACATTGTTTTCGATGGTAGGGGCTATGAAACCTGGTTGGCGGAAAGTGAAAACCTGTTGAATTGGGAAACGCAGGGAAAAATTATGCAATTTTCCGATACTACCGACTGGGATGCAAATCAAAAAGCAGGCTATCCTTCTTTAATTGATTACAATTGGGGTGAGTCGCCAGTTATCAACCAATTTAACGAAAAATACTGGATGAGTTATTTTGGCGGAAATTCAAGGGGTTACGAAAAAGGTTTGCTGTCGATTAGTATGGCATTTACCAATGAGAACCCTGCCACTATGCATGAATGGCAGCGGGTTGAAAAACCTGTTCTTACATCGAAAGATGCTGATGCCCGCTGGTACGACAACAGCACCATGTACAAAAGTTTTGTAATTGAAGACAAAGAACGTTTAACCGGTCATCAGTTTGTAATGTACTACAATGCACGAGGCGATAGCATTAACCCGGATCGGGGGGCTGAACGGATAAGCATGGCCGTTTCAGACGATATGGTTAACTGGAAACGTTTTGGCAATCAGCCGGTAGTAAATCATCACAAGGGTATTTCAGGCGATGCAGTTATTCAGAAAATTGATGATGTGTATGTGATGTTTTTTTTCAGGGCAAATTGGCCCGATGGTAAAACCGTAGTTTACAATAGTTTTTACGCTTCGTACGATTTGGTGAACTGGACCCAATGGCAGGGGGCGCATTTAATCGAGCCATCGGAACCTTTTGATAATTTATTTGCCCATAAGGCATACGTAATAAAACACGATGGAGTGGTCTATCATTTTTACAATGCCGTTGATAAACTGGGTAACCGTGGAATTGCATTGGCTACCTCAAAAGACCTCGGCAAAAGTACAGTTGAATTTAAATCAAAAAAAGAGTCTGGAATTAAATAGTTGTTAGTCCACTAATTGCACGAAGAAGAACGAAAGTAACTTGAATGAATAAGGAAAACATAAAAAATAATTCTGCTTTGATGCCTCTGAAAAATACCTGTTTTCCCCTAAATTCCTCGAGGTAACAGGTAGGTTTTTCTTTTTGTTCCCTTTTTTTGTGGGGGTAAAAATAAAAAAATAGTATTCCAGTTAATCCGAGTAAAAGTAGAATTAAAAACTAGTGTATTTCGTGAAATTATAGGGAAACAAAAAGTGAAATTCAGATGAAGATGAAAATATATTTAATAGTTGTTTTAAGCCTATTTGTTTTTGCAGCTTGTTCGAAACCCGAAAATGCAAGAGTTACAGCTGATTTTAACGACGGCTGGAAATTTTTGTTAAGTGATGATTCGCTGGCTTTTCAAATGAATTATGATGACTCAGACTGGCGTGAACTTAACCTTCCGCACGACTGGAGCATCGAAGGAGAATTCAGTAACGAGCACCCTGCCGGAAATGCCGGAGGTGCATTACCCGGAGGAATTGGCTGGTACCGCAAATCTTTCAAACTGGAGGACGTAGATAGCGGAAAGCATATTTTCATCGAATTTGATGGCATTTATCAAAACAGCGAAGTTTGGATTAACGGCGAGTTTCTGGGGGAGCGCCCATACGGTTACAGTGCCTTTCAATACGACCTAACTCCATATTTAAAATTTGGTGAAGCCGTCAATGTTATCGCCGTGCGGGTCGATAATTCCTTGCAGCCCAACTCGCGCTGGTACACCGGCTCCGGAATTTATCGCAATGTATGGCTGGTAAAAACCGGGCAAACCCACGTAAAACACTGGGGTACTTTTGTTCAGACCCCTGAGGTTTCGGCAAAAAAAGCTATTGTTGAAATGGAAATTTCGCTTGAAAATGCAAGCGGAGAATTGAGCTCTATTGAAACCATAATTTGCAATAGCCAGGGCGAGGAACTTGCAAAAGCAAAAAATGTTACCGGTGAAAAAATAGTTCAGCGTTTTGAAATTGAAAACCCGGCACTTTGGTCGGTGGAGAAACCCAATATGTACCTGGCCAAAACGGCCGTTTATGTTAAGGGCGAACTTTGCGATAATTACGAAACACCTTTTGGTATAAGACGTTTTTATTTTGATGCAGAAAAAGGTTTTTTCCTGAACGGAGAATCGCTTAAACTGCACGGAGTAAACCACCACCACGATATGGGGGCACTTGGCGCTGCTGTAAATGTTCGTGCCATGGAGCGCCAGCTTGAAATCTATAAAGAAATGGGGGTTAATGCCATTCGGATGGCACATAATCCTCCTGCACGCGAATTGCTTGATTTGTGCGATAAAATGGGTTTCCTGGTGATGGATGAGGCTTTTGACATGTGGGCGAAAAAGAAAAATAAATACGATTACCACCTGCATTGGGACGAATGGCATAAACGCGACCTTGAAGCAATGGTGCTTAGAGATCGTAATCATCCATCGATTTTTGCGTGGTCGGTTGGAAACGAAATTCGCGAACAGTTTGACAGCACCGGAACAGGCATAGCAAAGGAGCTGGTTGCTATTGTAAAATCATTGGACACAACGCGCCCGGTAACCTGCGCCCTCACCGAGCAGGATCCGGCAAAAAACTTTATCTACCAATCAAAAGCACTCGATTTAATCAGTTTTAATTACAAACACAGGGAATACCTTGATTTTCCTAAAAATTATCCGGGCGAAAAAGTGCTGGCCTCCGAAAATATGTCGGCGCTTTCAACCCGCGGACATTACGATATGCCATCAGATGAAGACAGAATCTGGCCTCCGGCATATAATGTTGAATTTGATGGGAATCCTGATTTTACTGTTTCGGCTTATGATCATGTTTACGCCTATTGGGGCTCAACACACGAAGATACCTGGAACGTGATTTCGAATAACGACTTCATTAGTGGCATGTTTATATGGTCGGGTTTCGATTACCTGGGCGAACCGGTACCTTATCCATGGCCGGCGCGCAGTTCGTACTACGGTGTTATCGATTTGGCCGGCTTCCCCAAAGACGCTTATTACCTGTACCAAAGCTTGTGGACCGATGAGCCCATGTTGCATTTGTTTCCGCACTGGAATTGGAATGAAGGACAAGATGTGGATGTTTGGGCGTATTACAACAAGGCTGATGAGGTGGAGCTTTTTGTAAACGGCATCTCGCAGGGAGTTCAGAAAACAACCGAGGGGAAATACCATGCCATGTGGCGGGTAAGTTATAAGCCGGGAAACATTATAGCCGTATCGCGAAAAGAGGGAAAGGTAGTTCTGGAGAAAGAAATAAAGACTGCTGAAAAAGCAGCTAAAATAAAATTGGTGGCTGATAGAAGCATTATAAAAGCCGATGGAAAAGACCTCTCGTTTATAAGCGTAGAGATTACCGATCAAAACGGAATAATGGTTCCGGATGCCAATAATTTGGTAAATTTTGAAGTAAGTGGCGCCGGTTTTATTGCCGGAGTTGACAATGGTTACCAGGCTAGCCACGAAGCTTTTAAAGCCACACACCGAAAAGCTTTTAACGGAAAATGCTTGTTAATTGTGCAGTCAACCCGCCAGAGCGGAACAATTACAATTACGGCAAAATCGGGAGAATTAGAGGAGAAAATACTAACACTTAAAGCCGTTCAATAAGAAGGGCTACAGAAGCTTAAAACCATATGGATAATATTTACGAACAACTAAAAACGCTTGATTTTATTATTGTTGGGGTTTACCTATTGGTGCTGATTGGTATTGGCTACTGGGTAAGTTTTATAAAAGCACGCGATAAAGAAGAAAACCTTTTTTTAGCCGGACACTCTTTAGGATGGAGCAGTATTGGTTTAACCATGTGGGGAACCAATGTTGGCCCGTCGATGCTAATTGCTTCGGCGAGTATTGGCTACACAACCGGAATAGTTGCCGGAAATTTTGGGTGGTATGCATTTGTTTTCATATTTCTGCTTGCAGTTGTTTTTGCCCCGCGATACCTGGGTGCTAATGTACAAACGCTACCTGAGTTTATGGGCAAACGTTTTGGCGATTCAACTCGAACAATTTTAGCATGGTACACGCTGGCTACCATTTTAATATCGTGGCTTGCACTTACGCTCTATGCCGGAGGTATTCTGGTGGGGCAAATTCTAAACCTGCCCTTGTGGAGTTCGGTGTTGATTTTGGTCGTTATTGCCGCATTTTTTACCATTGCCGGTGGTCTTAAAGCCATTGCGTATACCAATGTTTTTCAAATGATTTTGCTGATTGGAGTATCATTAATTTTAACGGTGGTTGGCGTAATAAAGGCCGGTGGACCTTTGGCTATTTACGAGGCTACTCCGGGCGAATACTGGAATTTGTTGTTACCTCGTAATAATGCCAGCTACCCATGGATTGCCATAATTCTTGGTTATCCGGTAATGGGAGTGTGGTTTTGGTGTACCGATCAATCAATGGTTCAATCGGTTTTAGGTGCTAAAAATTTAAAACAAGGTCAGTTGGGGGCAAATTTTACCGGTTGGCTTAAAATCCTCGATGTAGCATTATTTATAATTCCGGGTATTACCTGCTTTGTATTGTTTCCGGGACTTGACAATCCCGATGAAGCCTACATGACTATGGTAACCCGACTTTTGCCTGTAGGTATGGTGGGTATGGTTATGGCCGTGCTTATTGCAGCACTGGTAAGCACCATCGACTCGGCATTAAACTCCTTAAGTACTGTGTTTACCATGGATATTTACATTAAAAAATACAAACCGGAGGCTAGCCAAAAACAAATTGTTGGCATAGGTCGAATGGTAACTTTTTTTGGTGCTGTGGTGGCCATCTTTTTAGCAATTGCTTTTGAGCGTGTAAACAGCTTAAACCTGTTTGATAAGTTTCAGGCAGTTCTTGGGTTTATTGCACCACCTATGTCGGTAGTATTTTTATTTGGTGTTTTATGGAAAAAAACAACTTCAAGGGCCGCAAATTTTACTTTATCTGTAGGAACGATTATTAGTATTGGATTGGGGAGTGCTTATATTTTTGTAAGCCCATCTTTTTTAGAAAGTTTGGAGCCTGATGGTTGGCTAAAAGTCATTCAGCAGTTTATTATTTGGCTTACATCAATTCACTTTTTGTTGCTTTCATTTTACATTTTCGTAATTCTTTCGGTTTGTGCTTTTGCACTGTCATGGTTTGACCCAAAAGCAAACGAACAAAAGCAGGTGGATTATGGCACTTTACCCAAACCGGGTAAAAAAGTATGGCTGCTTTGGGGAGCGCTAATAGTTGTTATGCTTGGTTTGTATATTTTATTTAACGGACATTAATAATCAATCAATAGAACTTAATGCCTGGAAGAATACTACGTGTATTTTTTCAGGCATTTTATTTTACGCGCGGTTTGTTTAAGCCACTCTCGTGCCATTAGTTCGTGCCCAAAAACCGTTGGATGAATGCCATCCCAAATCCAGTAATTTATTGGAGCTGATTGCTGCGCCTTTTCGAATACTTCGTTAAAATCAACCAGAATGGCATTGAACTCTTTTGCCAGCTTTTTTACAATTGTAGCCCGATTCTTTGTCTCTTCATCCCAGAGTTGCCAGTTTTTTTCTCGCGCTCCAACAGGAAAAACAAATGGAATCCCCAATACCAGTACAATGTCAGGGTTGGCGGTTTGTGCGCTGTTCAGCAACTGCCTGTACCCCTTTTCAAATTCGGCAAGGTCGCGGGCTTCCGGGTGCTTATTTATTATGTCGCCCACATCGTTTATTCCAACCAATAAACTAAGTACGTCGGGTTTCAAGTCGATGGTGTCATTTTGCCAGCGTTTTTGTAAATCGGGCACTGTGTTGCCGCTAACTCCCCGGTTGTAAAAAGTAAAACAGGCCTGCGGAAAATCGGCACCAACGCGACTTGCTATCGAAAATGCATAGCCATGTCCCATAATGTGGTTTGGGTCATTGTTTCGTCCACGCTTCCCATCGGTAATCGAGTCTCCCTGAAATAAAAAGCATAAACCTTTCTCTCGTTCACGAGACGTAATTTTATCATTATCGAACACACTGGCAGGAAGCAAAAAAGATGTTGTTCCTGCAATTCCTGTAGTTTTTATAAAGTTCCGTCTTGAAAATAGTTTCATATGTAATTGATTTGAAGAGGATAAAATGTGCATGAAAAAAATTGCACCGATATAAATGATTTAAAAATATGCGAGTTGAATGTGTTGCTCTTATGATTCATTTGAAAATTAAAAATTGTAATTACGTGAAATAAACAAACAAACAGTTTAATAACAAATTTTACCGGTATATTAATTAAAACGTTTACTTATGTTCCTCATTTAATTAACAAGTTAAAGAAATTTCAATCTGCTAAGTTATGTAAATTGTATGATGCACCCTTCTCCTTTTAAATGTATGAATGGCTTATCAGTCAAGGGTGTTGGTGTTGAGTTTGTATGGGTGTTTTATATTGAAACCTTTATTGATGAAAAATTTTTATTTAATAAAAATAATGAAAACGTTTACATTTTTAGTATTTTTACTACGTGTTTTGCTTGGCTTTGTTGTGCTACTATTTGTTCAGCAGGCCTGCAGTAGAATGCAGTTTGTAAAAAGAACCAATGAAACAGTAGTTATATTTTGGCCTCTGGTCTTGTAACTGCTTGTTAAACTTATGAATATGAAGCGATTTGGACAAATTATTAAACTAAAGCCAGAAGGTGTAAACGAATACATTAAGCAGCACAAAAATGTGTGGCCCGCGGTTTTAGCGAAAATCACAGAATGTAAGTTGTCTAACTATTCCATCTTTTTCAGAGATAACCTGTTGTTTGCCTATTTTGAATATACTGGCAATAATTTTGACGCCGATATGAAAAAAATGGCTGCCCACGAAGAAACCCAGCGTTGGTGGGGGGTGGTAAAACCGCTTATGCAACCTGTTGAAACAGCTACTACTGAAGAGTTTTGGGCCAATATGGAAGAAATTTTTCATTTGGATTAAATCAAAATGATGATTAAGCAAACTAAAAATAATCTAATCGGTTTTGGTGTTCCGGAGTGTGGGCGAGGGGTATTGATTATTTTCTTGGCATTCATTTTTGCGCACCAATCCACTGCCCAAACCGTAACGGGAGAACCAGCCGGAATTCCACCACAAGCGCGGATTTACGATACCGAGCCCTGGGAAAATCCATTGATTAATGGAGTGAATCGGCAGCCGGCACGAACAACAGCTTATTCGTACACAACAGTTGCCGATGCTCTGAGTAATGATCGCTCAAAATCGAGATTTCAGTTGTTAAACGGCGAATGGGATTTTTATTTTGCCGCAAAGCCTGAAGAGGCGCCCCGGGAATTTTATAAATCGCGGGTGCAGGGTTGGGACAAAATTGAAGTGCCATCCAATTGGGAAATGAAGGGGTATGATATTCCGATTTATGCCAGTGCTGTTTATCCCTTTCGCCCGGTAAATCCGCCTTGGGTGCCAAAAGATTACAATGCTGTTGGTTCGTATCAGCGCTTATTCACCGTTCCGGAAGAGTGGATCGATCGGACCATAATTTTGCATTTTGGGGGAGTTAGTTCTGCATTTAAAGTATGGTTGAATGGAAAATTTTTGGGTTACTCTGAAGACAGCTGCCTGCCTTCGGAGTTTAACATTACGCCGTATTTGGCCGATGGAGAGAATGTATTGTCGGTTCAGGTTATTCGCTGGAGCGATGGCGCGTATCTTGAAGATCAGGACCACTGGCGAATGAGCGGGATTCATCGCGAAGTGTTTCTGATGGCTGAGCCCAAACTGCGTATTTCCGATTTTTTTGTTCAAACAAAACTCGATAAAGAATATAAGGACGCAGTTTTGAGTATACGTCCACAATTACACAACCTTACCAGCGATACCGCTAAAAACTATGTTTTAAAAGCACAGCTATTCGACGAAAACCAACAAGCTGTTTTTGAAAAATCTTTGGAAATAAACGCCGAAGAGATTATCAACGAAAGTTATCCGCGTTTAGACAATGTAAAATTTGGTTTGCTGGAAACCACAGTAAAAAATCCAAAAAAATGGAGTGCCGAAACACCAACTTTATACACACTTGCGTTGTGGCTTGAAAATGAAAATGGTGCAATTGAAGAGGTGAAGAGTTGTCGCATTGGATTTAGAAGTATTGAATTTTCGGAAAAAGATAGCAAGTTATTGGTTAACGGAAAGCTTACTTATTTGTACGGAGTAAACCGACACGATCATCATCCGGTAAAAGGAAAAGCACTTTCAAGAGAAGATATCGAGGCGGATGTGCGGCAAATCAAACAATATAATTTTAATTGTATTCGAACTGCACACTATCCCAACGATCCGTATTTCTACGATTTATGCGACGAGTACGGGATATATGTAATGGATGAAGCAAACCTGGAAACGCATGGTATTGGCGGAAAACTGAGTAACGATCCGCAATGGACAGCTGCGCACCTGGAGCGCATGACGCGTATGGTTTACCGTGATAAAAACCATCCGTCGGTAATTATCTGGAGTTTGGGAAACGAGGCCGGTAGTGGCCCCAACCATGCGGCAATGGCTGCCTGGACACGCGATTACGATATTACCCGCCCAATTCATTACGAGCCTGCACAGGGAAGTCCCGGTGTTGAGGGCTATAAAGATTTAAGCCATCGGCCCAATACAGGACGCCTGCAAAATCCTGTTGATCAGTATTATGTGGATATGGTTAGCCGCTTTTATCCTTCCATGCAGTTCATTAACGATTTGCATAAACAGACTGGCGTTAACCGTCCGATTATTTTTGTGGAGTATTCACACTCCATGGGTAACTCAACAGGAAATATGAAAGAACTGTGGGATATCTTCCGGTCAAATACACGTTTTATTGGCGGTTGTATTTGGGATTATAAAGACCAGGGTTTGCTAAAAACCGATGAAAAGGGGCAGGAATTTTATGTTTACGGTGGCGATTTTGGCGAAGAAATTCATAACTCCAATTTTTGTATTAACGGAATAGTTGCTTCTGATGGAAGACCAAAAGCTGCCATGTACGAATGTAAACGCGTTTACCAACCCGTTTGGTGCGAATTGCTCAATCAGCATAAAATGAAGATTGAAAACCGCCATTCCGTGCTATCGCTCGATGCCTACGATGTTGTTTTAAAAATCAGAGAAAACGGTTTTGAAATTGCTTCAGAACAAGTATCAGATCTGCAACTCGAAGCCGGAGAAGAAATGATTTTTGACCTCTCCAGCTACTTGCCCAAAATGAAAGCAGGTAACGAATATTTAGCTGATATTCATTTTCTTTTAAAGGAAGAAACGCGCTGGGCTCCCCGGGGCTTCGAGGTGGCGGCCAACCAGTTTCTGCTAACACCGTTAGAAAAAACCGTTCAGAAAAAAACCGGATATCCCGAGCTTAAAACCATCAGTCAGCCAAAAGAAATTATTGTATCAGGTAATAATTTTGAGGTTGCTTTTAGTAAAACAAGCGGAGCCTTAACCTCGTATCGACTTAGCGGCAAGCAGCAAATTTTTAGTCCGTGCTTACCGCATTTTACAAGACCTTTAACCGATAACGACCGACGCGGCTGGAAACCTCAAAAAGTTTTAAAACAGTGGTTTGATGCAGAACCGATGTTGGAAGATATGCAGTTTAGCGAAACTAAAAACGGCGCGGTGCAAATTGTAAGTAAATATGTAGTTGTTAAAGATAGTGCCCAGGTAACAGTTACTTATCAGCTTAATGGCGAGGGGGTTATAAAAGTAAACTACCATTTAAATGCAGATACCGATTTGCCCAATATACCTAAGGTGGGAATGCGTTGCGGAATAAAAGACAATTACCGAAATATTACCTGGTACGGACGAGGTTTGTATGAGAACTATCTCGACAGGCGGTGGGGATTTGACGTGGGTATTTATACGCTGCCCATTCATGAGTTTATGGAGCCCTACGTTATGCCCCAGGAGAACGGCAACCGCACCGATGTTCGCTGGATGTGTTTAACAAACAAAAGTAATGAGGGATTGTTGGTTGTTGCCGACAGTTTGCTGAGTATGAGTGCCTGGCCATACACCGAAGAGCAAATTAACATGGCTAAACATACCAATGAATTGGAAGAGGCGGGCTTTATTACCTTAAATATCGATTTAATTCAAATGGGAATAGGCGGAAACGATTCCTGGTCGCCGGTGGCAGCACCAATCGAGAAATACCAGGTTCCGGCTAAAAACTATTCTTATACATTCTTTCTTCTACCGGGAAAATATGATAGCAGCAGGCTCAAAAAGATTCCGCAATCCATAAAGTTTTAGTGAAATTGTATGTGTAAAATAATTTGGTCATATCTTTTGCTGATTCTCATCCTGTTGTTTACAGGCTGCGAAAATGGAAAAAATAAGGATAAGGCTGACGCTACAATTCAGCATAAAACCAACGATGCCAAACCGTGGGTTTACTGGTTTCTTACCGATGCCAGCATTTCTGAAAAGGGAATAACCCGGGACCTTGAGGCAATGAAGGAGAATGGCATTGGAGGTGCATTTTTATTTACCATAAGGGGAGCCGCAGAACCATCGTTATTTGAGCCGGTTGTTGTGCAGCTTACACCTGCCTGGTGGGATATGATGAAACATGCCGTAAGCGAAGCCAATCGCTTAGGACTAAAATTGGGAATTCATGCCTGTGATGGTTTTACAGCCGCCGGTGGCCCGTGGATTACTCCTGAGCTGTCGATGCAAAAGGTGGTATGGGCTGATACTCTGGTTACCGGAGCACAACATTTTGAGGCTATTTTACCACAACCTGAAATGACTGAAAATTTTTACAATGATATTGCCACTTTTGCTTTTCCCGCCAGGGATGGAGAAGGCTGGTCTTCTTATCAAATAAAATCCAAAGTTACCACCAGTCTTGCCAATAAAAATGCTTCGTTTTTAGCCCAAAAAGGAAACACCGAAATTTTTAGCAGCAGGGAAAAATGCTGGATTCAGTATGAATTTGAACAGCCATTTAATTGTCGCTCGGTAACTTTGCAATCGGGGTGGAATAACTACCAGGCTAATCGTTTAATTCTTCAAACCAGCAACGATGGAAATACCTTTGTTCCAATCGACACCTTGCAGCCATATCGCCACGGTTGGGACGATCGCGATGTGACGTCAACTCACCTGATACGGCCCGTTACGGCAAAATTTTTCCGTTTTGTTTTTAATCCTGAAGGAACCGAGCCTGGCGCTGAAGACCTCGACGATGCAAAATGGAGACCACGTTTAAGGGTGTTGGGAATTGAACTAAGCAGTAGCCCAAAGGTGCATCAGTTTGAAGGGAAAACAGGTGCTGCATGGCGCATTAGTAAGCAATCAAATGAAACATATTTGTCCGAAATGGTCTGTGTTGATACATCACGAATTCAAGACATTAGTGAATTTGTTGATGAAAACGGAAAACTCTCGTGGAAGGTTCCCGAGGGGAAATGGATTATTTTGCGGATGGGGCATACCTCAACCGGAGCTACCAATTACATTGGCGGTGGAGCGGTGGGGCTGGAAGCAGATAAGCTGAATCCGGAAGCTGTGAGGGTGCAATTTGATAATTGGTTTGATACTATTTACAACCACATGGGGCCGGAACTGGCCCTGAATGTAGTTGAAGAATTGTACAACGATAGCTGGGAGTGTGGAAGCCAGAACTGGTCACCCGTATTGCTTGATGAGTTTAAGAAAAGGCGTGGTTACGATTTAAAAAACTACCTTCCGTTAATGGCCGGTGTTCCTCTAAACAATGCACGTTTTTCAGAACAGGTTTTGTATGATATACGAGCAACCATTGCCGAAGCATTGGTAGACAACTACCATGGAACAATGAAGCAACTTGCACAGGCCAAAGGATGCCGATACGGCTCGGAAAGTGTAGCACCGGTTTTTTGTAGCGATGGGATGCTGCACTACAAAAATACTGATGCTCCAACCGGCGAATTTTGGTTTCGTAGTCCGTCGCACGATAAACCCAACGATATTTTAGATGCCATTTCAGGCGCACATATTTACGGCAAAAAACTGGTACGGGCAGAGGCCGGAACTGCCATCCGCCTGGATTGGGATGAGCATCCCGGAATGTTAAAAACATTGTTTGATCGTAATTTTGCACTGGGGATTAATAAAATGATTTTTCATGTATTTACGCACGACCCGTGGACAGACCGGAAACCGGGTAAAACATTGGGCGTGGTTGGCACATTCTTTCAACCCAACCAAACCTGGTGGAAACCCGGTAAGGCTTGGGTGAAGTACATCGAAAATTGTCAGAAGCAACTTCAACAAGGGGTTCCTGTGGTGGATATTGCTGTGTTTACCGGAGAAGAAATACCGCGGCGAGCAATTTTGCCCGATCGCCTTGTGCCGGTTTTACCAGGCATTTTTGGCAAGGAAAAAGTGAATGAGGAAAAGCAACGCTTATTAAACGAAGGTCAGCCCTATCGTCAACAACCCAAGGGGGTAACAACCTTAAAAAATCTGGCCGATCCAATCAACTGGATTGACCCCTTGAAAGGTTATGCTTACGACTCGTTCAACAAAGATGTTTTAATTAACCAGGCAAAGGTTATTAAGGGCCGAATTGAATTACCGGGTGGGGCAAGTTATGGACTGCTGGTTATTCCCGGTAAGCGAAAAATGAATCCGGAAGCAGGAATGAGCATGGAGGTGGCCCAGAAAATTCTTCGCCTGGTAAAAAATGGTGCAACAGTTTATTTTCAGGAAAAACCAACATTTTGTTTGGGCGACGAGAAAAATCGTAAAGATTTTAATGAGCTGATTAACAAGATTTTTGATGAACGAGACTGTACGAAAATTTCTGAAAACCTCATCAGCATAAAACTTGGCAAAGGACAGCTATTAACCGGAAGTTATGACCTGGAGTCATTCAAGCACTTTGGTATTGAAAAGGATTTCTTCGCCCTGAATGAAAGTGGAGAAGTTGCGCAAAAAGTGGCCTGGAATCATCGCGTTACTGCCGATAAGGATATTTATTTTATCTCGAATCAAGAAAATACAAAACGCCTTCTTGAGTTAACATTCAGGGTATCCGGGAAAGAACCGGAGTTCTTTTTTCCACTCACCGGCGAAACAAAAAGCTGCAAACAATGGCACATGGCCAACGGAAAAACCAGGGTGTCTTATGCCTTCGAAGGCAACGAAGCTGTTTTTGTAATTTTTGAAAACAAAACGTCGGTTTCAGCTAAATCCGAACAGGCAAATAATCCTTCTTTTAAAGACCAGTTGGTGTTGGATAAAGATTGGTTGCTGGAGTTTGATTCGGAATTTGGAGGACCGGATACTACCGTTAAATTTGAAGCGCTAACCGATTGGAGTAAAAATAACGACAACAAAATAAAGTTCTATTCAGGAACAGTTGTTTACCACAAACATTTCGATTGGAATGGTGACACCAATAATGTATACCTGCAATTAGGTAAAGTGCACAACATTGCAGAGGTAATTTTAAACAATAAAAACTGTGGTGTTGCCTGGACTGCACCATTCCGTATTAACATTTCAAACGCCTTAAAAGAAGGCCAAAACCAACTTAAAATTAGAGTTACCAATACCTGGGCAAACCGAATAATGGGTGATCATAAATTGCCCAAAACCGAACGAATTACCTGGACCACCTGCGCATACCGCCTGGAAGGAAATGAATTGTTGCCTGCCGGACTAATGGACCCCGTGATTATAATAAAAGAAATAACTGAAAATTGATATGAACAGAAAAATGAAAAAAACACAAGTCCTTATTCTCTTTGTAATCCTGATTTTTGCAGGAATACAGACGAATGCTAAAGTAAAACTTCCGGCACTTTTTGCCGATCATATGATATTGCAACAACAAACCGAAGTTGCAGTATGGGGCTGGAGTGATGCCAAAGCAGATATTGAAGTAACAGGTACGTGGAACAATGAAACCGTTTCGACAAAAGCGGATAAAAACGGACAATGGAAACTAATGCTTAAGACACCTGTTGCGGGTGGCCCGTACGAACTAAAAATTACGGACGGGGAGGTACTCACCATCAAAAACGTAATGATTGGCGAAGTGTGGATTTGTGCCGGGCAATCGAATATGGAAATGCCCATGAAAGGCTTTCGCGGGCAACCGGTTGAAGGATCGAATATGGCCATTCTTAAATCGGAAAATCATCGTATTCGGATGATTACCGTGCCACGTAATTCGCAAACCACGCCGCAAGACAATTTTGATGCACGATGGAAAGAAGCCGATGCGGCAGCCGTGCGAAACTTTAGTGCAACGGGCTATTTCTTTGGAAAACTACTGCACGAAATGTTGGATGTCCCCATTGGTTTAATCGAAGTAAGCTACGGAGGCTCGTGCATTCAAGCATGGATGAGTTCCGAAACTGCTGTTCCGTTTGAAAATACGGAAGTGCCGGCTCCGGGCGATACTATTCCGGTTGCCAACCGCACACCAACCGCACTTTTTAATGGCATGCTTAACCCTGTTATTGGTTATGGTATTAAAGGGGCCATTTGGTACCAGGGCGAAACCAATTACCAGGAACCTGCCCGTTACCTCGAATTATTTCCCACAATGGTTAACGAGTGGCGCAACTTATGGGGTATAGGCGAGTTTCCGTTTTATTATGCACAGATTGCTCCTTTCGATTATGCCGTGTTTAAACCCAATAAACCCAAGGCAAATTCTGCTTTCCTTCGCGAATCGCAATTAAAAGCAATGGATAAAATTCCAAATAGTGGAATGGCCGTGCTAATGGATGTGGGTGAAGAGACCTGTATTCACCCAATGCGAAAAAAAGAAGGTGGCGAGCGACTGGCACTTTGGGCTTTGGCAAAAACATACGGGGTACGCGATTTTAGCTATCGAAGCCCCGAGTTTAATGCCATTGAAATTAAAGAGGGGCAGCTGGTTGTTTCGTTTAACCACGCAGCCAATGGACTTACAACCTTTGGAAAAGAATTAAGCGGTTTTGAAATTGCCGGCCAAAACAAAATCTTTTACCCGGCTAATGCCTACCTGAGAACAAAGTCGGTGGTACTGTCTTCACCACGAGTGGAAAAGCCTGTGGCTGTGCGCTATTGCTTTAAAGATTTTGTGGTAGGAACGCTGTTCGGCACTGATGGTTTGCCGGTTTCTTCATTTCGCTCGGATGATTGGGAATAAGCTCCTGAATTAATAACGAATAGTATAGAAAAGCATTATAATGACTGAAAGAATTGATTATTTAACGGGTGTTGCCACACAGCTTCGGCGCGATGTAGTGAATACCATCTATTATGCCGGCGATGGTCATCCCGGACCGTGTATGTCGATAGCCGATATTCTGGCTGTGCTTTATTTTGATGTGATGCGGCTTAACTCCAAAGATCCAAAATGGGTGGGGCGCGATCGTTTTATTTTGTCAAAAGGGCATGCCTGCCCCGTTTATTATGCAGCACTGGCCCGCAAAGGATACCTTCCCCCGGCTGAATTAAAAACTTTACGTTCGCTAAATTCCCGATTGCAGGGGCATCCGGTACAAAAACTTACCCCCGGTGTTGATGCCACATCGGGGTCGTTGGGCCACGGTTTGCCGCAAGCTTGCGGAATGGCACTGGCAGCACGCCGCAGGGGCGACGATACACTGACTTTTGTAGTAACCGGCGACGGTGAACTAAACGAAGGTCTGGTGTGGGAAGCTGCCATGAATATTGCCAAAAACAAATTGTGTAACCTGATTGCCATTGTTGATTATAACGGAATTCAGAGTGGAGGAACCGTTGAGAAAATTAGTGGACTGGTTAATTTAACTGAAAAATGGAATGCATTTGGCTGGCATGCCATTGATATTGATGGGCACGACATTGCGGCTTTAACAACAGCCTTTGAAAATGCAGCAAAACGTGGCAGGGCGTCGCGCGAAGAGCGAATGGGAATGGAAATCATTCCCGACATGCCGGCACCCGATCCCGATAAACCAATTGTTTTTGTTGCGCATACCCTGAAAGGGAAAGGAGTGCCCTACATGGAAGGAAATAATGCCTGGCATAAACGGGTGCCCAGTGATGAAGAACGTGAAGAAGCAATGAAAATTTTAGGAGGACTTGACCTTGAATAAAATAGAAAGTACACGAATAGGATTTATGCAGGGTTTAGATACGCTTGCTGAAAAAGACGACCGGATAATGTTGGTTTGTGCCGACAGTTTGCTGGCCATGCGCGCAACTGATTTTGTTGCAAAATATCCGGAACAGTATGTTGAAATTGGTATTGCCGAACAAAATGCTGCGGCAACCTCTGCCGGACTGGCCCTTGAAGGCTTAATACCGTTTTTTGCCACTTACGCCGGATTTATAACCATGCGTGCCTGTGAGCAAATCCGCACCTTTATTGCCTATCCTAACCTGAATGTGAAACTGGCTGGTGTAAACGGAGGAATTGCAGGAGGCGAACGTGAAGGAACGACCCATCAGTTTTTCGAAGATATTGGCATCTTACGCACCATTCCGAATATGACAATTATTGTGCCGGCAGATGCCGACCAGGCGCGACAAGCAGCCATTGCAGCTGCCAAAATACCGGGGCCGGTTTACCTGCGCCTTGGAAGTGGTCGCGACCCGGTGGTTTTTGAAAAAAATACACCCTTTGTTCCCGGAAAAATAAATGTGTTGCAAAACAAGGGAAATGATATTGCCTTGTTTGGTAACGGTGTGCTTTTGCCACGGTTAATAGAGGCAGCTCAAATACTTCAGACAAAAGGAATTGGTGTTACACTGGTTGAGGTGCATACCGTAAAACCAATTGATGTAGAGGGGGTTATTGGGGTTCTTAAACAATGTGGAGCCGCACTTACCGCTGAAGATCACAACATAATTGGCGGTTTGGGTAGCGCCATTATGGAAACAGCAGCAGAGCATTGTCCCGTGCCCATAACCCGAATAGGATTACGTGATAAATTTCCGGGCTCGGGTTTGCCGCACGAATTACTTGACTACTACGAAATGGCTGTTAACGACATTGTAAATGCGGCCGAAAATACCGTAAAAAGAAAATAAACAAGCAGCTAAAAAATTGTGTTATGTTGAAACTTGCAGATCAGTTTAAAGATGGAGTAACTTCGTCGCCAATACGAAGAATTATGGAGATGGCAAGCCCTGACAACCTTGTAAAAATGGGGCTCGATCCAAACGATGTTATTTCGTTTGCAGGAGGATGGGTAAATCACGAAGCTCCGGAAGAACTCAGACAGGAATATATTGCGATCGCAAAAGATCGCGATCTTTTTCATAAAACAGGTGCTTACAGCCCTTCAGATGGTAGCCCCGAACTTAAAAAAGCCTTAATCGATTTTAATCAGCAGATTTTTGGAGCAGCGTCAAAAGAAGAAAATATAATCATAGGTGCCAATTCTACCCAACTGGCCTACTCGCTGTTTAAGGTCTTACTCAACCCCGGCGATAAAATTGCGCTGCTCGATCCGGCCTATGCCAATTACCCCGAGCAGATAGAAATGGGAGTGAATTGCCAAATGGTTTGTTTTCCGGTTTTTGACGAAGAAAAATGGGCCTTTGTAAACGACGAACAAAAACTAATTACCGATTTCGAACAATTTATTGAAAAGGAAAAGCCCAAATTACTGCTGTTCTCCAGCCCGGATAATCCAACGGGCACAATGGTTCCCGATTTCTTTGTAAAAAAAGCACTTGAAATTACCCTTAAAAACGATTGTTTTGTGGCTATTGATTTTGCCTACAACACCTTTGTTTACACAACAGATCAGCCGGAGTATTTTACTTACTCGGTTGCCGATTATCCGAACCTTGTTAAATTGTACTCGAACTCGAAATGGTGCCGGGGACTGGGACGAAGGCTCGGTTGGCTCGAAGCTAACGAAAATATTATTCAGGCACTAAAAGTGGTTCAGCAATGTGTGGTGCTTTGCCCCGATACCATTCATCAGTTAACACTTGCCAATTACATTAATAAAGGATTAAAAGACAGGTCGCTTGCCACTTATATCAATAGAATAAATGAGGATTATAAAAGTGCAGCAGCATTTTTGTGTGAGTGTATCAATAAGTACCTGTCGCCAAGGTTTACCCTGCCACAGGGAGGTTTGTATTCTGTAGTTGATGTGGGAATGAACGGCGATGAGTTTGTGGAAAATGTTCTGAAAAAAACCGGAGTAATTTTTGTGCCCGGTGGAGGTTTTGGAGATTCACTAAAGAATGGAATCCGCATTTCGTTTGGCCCCTTGGTTTACGATAAGGCAAAAATTGAAGAAGGCTTTCAGCGGGTGGCAAAGGTAGTGAAGAAACTGAGTATAAATTCAGGTAGTTAAGCCGATTTGCTATAAAACATATAGAAATGAAACAGTTAGTTATTGTATTTTTTGTTTTATGCTCGGGAGTATTGTTTGCTCAATCTCCTGAACTGGAAAACTACAATCTTGTTTGGCATTCGCAAAGCAAAAATTCGTCTGAATCTATGCCTTGTGGTGGTGGTGATATTGGTTTAAACGTGTGGGCCGAAAACAATGAAATTCTATTTTATATAGCCCGCAGCGGAACCTTTAATGAAAATAACGGAATGCCCAAATTGGGCAGAGTGCGCATAAAATTATCGCCAAATCCGTTTGAAAACGGAAGCTTTAAACAAGAGCTTTTGTTACAACAAGGTTGCGTAAAAATTTCAGGGCAAAAAAATGGCGTTTCGGCCGATGTGCTTGTTTGGGTTGATGTTTTTTCTCCGGTAGTGCATGTTGAAATAGAGAGTACGCGCAAAATCCTGGTTGAAGCTACCTACGAGAACTGGCGCTTTAAAGATCGTTTGTTGGAGAAATACGAAAACTTCGGAAATTCGTATAAATGGGTTAATCCTGAGGGGCTGCTTGATAAAAAAGACAGCATTGCTTTTTTCGAAAATGCCGCGCAGTTTGTGCATCAAAACCAGGGAGAAACTGTTTTTGATGTAGCTGTTAAGCAACAAAAACTGGAAGCTGTAAAAAGCCGAATGTTTAATCCGCTTGAAAATTTAACTTTTGGCGGAAAACTGATGGGAGATGGTTTTGTTGCCGCTGGAACCGTTTTAGGAAAATATCAGCAGGCCAATTTTAAGGGCTGGAAATTGTTAAGTAAAAATCCTTCCAAAAAGCAAAGCCTTCAAATTTACCTTCATACCGGGCAATACAAAACGCTGGAAGACTGGAACGCGGGATTGAGCAGGTTGATCGAAACATATTCAAAAAAGCAAAAAACAGCACGACTGAAAACGCAGAACTGGTGGAACAAATATTGGAACAGAAGCTTTGTTTTAATTAATCAGGAGAATGAAAATGAAGAGGACCCGGCCTGGCAAATTGGGCGAAATTACCAGCTTTTTAGATACATGCTGGGCTGCAATGCTTACGGTAGTTACCCCACAAAGTTTAATGGCGGCTTGTTTACCGTTGATCCGGTTTTTACTAACCCCGACCGTGCTTTTTCACCTGATTTCAGAAACTGGGGTGGTGGAACATTTACCGCCCAAAACCAACGTTTGGTGTATTACCCAATGCTTAAATCGGGCGATTTCGATATGTTAAAACCTCAGCTTGATTTTTACCTGCAGATACTGGAAACAGCTGAGCTGCGTAGTGAAGTCTATTGGGGGCATAAAGGTGCGTGTTTTACCGAGCAGATAGAAAATTTTGGATTGCCAAACCCCAGTGAATATAGCTGGAAGCGACCTGAAGGATTTCACCCCGGAATTCAATACAACGCATGGTTGGAATACCAATGGGATACCTCGCTTGAAATTTGTTGGATGGCACTTGAGCTACAAAAATTTACAGGCGCTGATATTTCTGAATATATACCTTTGATTAAAAGTTGTTTAAGATTTTTTGATGAGCACTACCAGTACAGGGCAAAACTTCGTGGAATAAAAGTACTGGATGAAAACGACCAGCTGATATTGTACCCCGGTTCGGCTAACGAAACCTATAAAATGGCCTACAATGCCACTTCAACCATTGCTGCATTAAAAACTGTAACCTTAGGCTTGCTGGCTTTGCCCGAAAAATATATTGATGCCGAAGAAAAAGAAAAGTGGGAGAAATTTTTAAACCGAATACCTCCTCTTAATTTCCGGGAGTTTGACGGCAAAAAGACCATTGCTCCCGCAAAACTGTGGGAAAGGATAAACAACATTGAAGCGCCTCAATTGTACCCTGTTTTTCCGTGGGGAATGTACGGAATTGGCAGGCCTGATTTTGAGGTGGCAAAAAACACTTATTTATATGATAAAGATGTGGTCCGCTTTCAGGACCACCGGAGTTGGAAACAATATGCCATTTTTGCTGCTCGACTGGGAATGACCGATGAGGCAGCTAAATTCTCGATACTAAAACTTCAGGATTCAGAAAGACGTTTTCCGGCCTTTTGGGGACCTGGTTTCGATTGGGTACCTGATCACAACTGGGGAGGCTCAGGGATGATTGGCATACAGGAGATGTTGTTGCAAACAAATGATGATAAAATCTACCTTTTTCCCGCCTGGCCAAAGGATTGGGATGTGCATTTTAAATTACATGCACCGGGAAATACCATTGTTGAAGCTGTGCAAAAAAATGGAAAAGTTGAAATACTCCATGTTTTTCCCGAATCACGAAAAAAGGATATTGAAATTGTATTGAACGAATAAACGCATTGCTAAGCTTGCAAGAATTTTGCTTAAGAAGTGGTTTTACAGAAACCATGTGGTATAAAGAGGATTTGCAAGAAGCATAAAGAAATTTAAATATTATGACTAAAACTTTAGCACTAATTCACACCTCGGCTACTTTGGTGCCTGTATTTCAGGATTTAACAAATAAATATCTGGCCGATAAAAACCTTAAAATTTTTAATATTTCCGATGATAGTCTGATTAAAAATACCATTGAGCGCGGGAAGCTTACTCCCGATACCTCGAAACGAGTGGTTAACCTGATTACCTCGGCAGAAGAAGCCGGTGCCGATTTTATTTTGGTCACCTGTTCGTCAATTGGGGCGGCAGTGGAAACGGCAACAACGCTTGTTGATGTGCCAGTTCTTCGGGTAGATCAGCCCATGGCCGACAAAGCCGTGCAAATGGGAAAAAAAATTGGAGTGGTAGCCACCTTGCCAACAACGCTCGAGCCCACCAGCGATTTAGTGCAACGCCGGGCAATCGTTGCCGGAAAAGAAATTCAATTAACATCAAAATTGTGTGAAGGCGCTTTTGATGCCTTAATGAGCGGAAAACCCGAAGTGCATGACGAAAAAGTAGCTGCAGCCCTAAAGGAGCTGGCGCAACAGGTAGATGTAATTTTGCTGGCACAAGCATCAATGGCTCGTGTGGTTGGGCAGCTTGCCGAAGCGGATAAAAAAGTGCCAATTATTACAAGTCCTGAATTGGCTGTGCAACATTTGGCAACTGTTTTATGATTAAGGACAAAATAAATAGGGTGTCGTTGTGGCTGGGCTTGCTGGCTTGCGTTTTGCTCGTTGTTAGTTTGATTATAGGCATTGGCGATGCACAAAAACCCCTCGGAATAATTGCTGCAGTTTGTATTGCTTTTGGCCTTGGAGCTGTACAATCGCTAAAAAGCTATCGATATACTGCATGGATAATTGTTGCAATTGTTGGTGGAATGCTTTACCCCAATGCATTTCTTGTGTGGGGAAATTTCGATTTGCGTAATAAATGGGTGATTTTGGTGGTAGTGCAACTGGTAATGTTTGGCATGGGCACACAAATGAGTTTCCGCGATTTTTCGCATATTAAAACCATGGGGAAAGGTGTGCTGGTGGGTATTATCTGTCAGTTTTCGATTATGCCGTTGGTGGGATTCTCCTTAACCCGTATTTTTCATTTTGAACCCGAAATAGCAGCTGGAATTATTCTAATTGGTTCGTGTTCAAGTGGCCTGGCATCTAATGTTATGGTGTATCTTGCTCGTGCCAACCTAACTTTGTCGGTAACCTTAACGGCTGTGGCAACGCTTTTGGCGCCAATAATGACACCTTTTTGGATGAAAGTTCTTGCAGGTACATACGTGGAGGTGAATGCCCTGGATATGTGTCTGCAAATCATAAAAATTGTTCTCGTACCCATCGGAGCAGCAATGCTTTCCGATGTTTTTAAACTGGGTTCAAAAAAATGGATGCATTTTGTAAATACACTTTTTGTCGTTTTTGTGTTGTGGTTTTTGCTACTTATAGCCGGTTTCTGGGGGCTTATGGCCAGTCATCTAACAAAAAATATACTCTTACTAATTGAATTGTTTAGCTTTTTGGGAGGAGCAGTGGTGGTAGGCAAACTGTACTACCTGGCTACCAGGTTGTCTGTTGAGGTTAAAAAAATGATGCCAAAAATTTCGATGTTCGGCATTGTTTACTTCACGGTTGTTACAACAGCTGCCAGCCGCGAGAATATTTTAGCTGTTGGACTGATAATGCTGTTGGTTTCGGTATTGCATAACTCGCTGGGTTACACTTTTGGGTATTGGATAAGCCGTGTGCTTGGGATGGATAAAAATTCGTGCAGAACAGTGGCCTTGGAAGTAGGCTTGCAAAACGGCGGCATGGCATCGGGTTTGGCTGGTGTTATGGGAAAACTGGCAACGCTTGGGTTGGCGGCTGCCGTGTTTAGTCCGTGGATGAATATCTCGGGTTCGGTGCTGGGGAATTATTGGCGAAAGAAAAATGAAAGCACTTTTTGAGCGATATAATAAAAGAATCGAGAAGTTGGGCGAAGCAGGCACGCAGATTGAGAATATTGGCACGGCAAAACTTATATAAGTACTTAACTTTGAAGCATTAAATGAAGCGATTATTAATTTTTATAGTACCCTTGGTTTTCATTCAGTTGGCTTTAATTCGCTGTAATCAAAAAACGGCAATTAAAGTAGTTTCTGCATCGGTTGATAACAGGCAGCAGGCTTTAGGGGTTTCTACCAGCGATTTTTTGTTTTCGTGGAAAATCGCTTCTAATGAACAAAATTGTACCCAAATGGCCTATCGTATTTTGCTGTCAGAACAAATCGGTTCTTCAGGAAAAAATGTGGTTTGGGATTCGGGAAAAGTAAAAAGCAGCCAAAGTATTTTGGTTAAATACAGCGGCAAAAAATTGCAGGCCGGCAAAAAATATTTCTGGATGGTTAAGGTTTGGGATTCCAATGGAAAGCATTCGGGGTGGAGCCCCGTAAATAGCTTTGTTACAGGTTTGTTTACCGAAAAAGACTGGGGTGGTGCTCAGTGGATTGCCTACGATAAATTGCCCGAAGAGAAACGCATTGTACCCGGAATACATTTGCCCGGTAAATCGTGGCGTGGCAAAGATCAGGGTTTGCACCAACTGCCGCTATTGCGAAAAGAATTTGAGGTGAAAAATGGACTGAAACAGGCCTTGGTTTTTGTGTCGGGACTGGGGCATTACGAAATGCATTTGAATGGTCAACGCGTTAGCAATAATTTTCTGGCACCCGGATGGACACATTACGATGAAACTGTTTTGTACAATACCTACGATTGTACCGAGCAACTATATCCTGGCAAAAATGCATTGGGAGTAATGCTTGGAAATGGCTTTTTTATTATCCCGAATGAGCGTTACCGAAAAGTAATGACGGCTTACGGAAACCCGATGATGATTTTAAAACTAAAGCTACTGTATGAAGATGGGAGTTCAGAAGAAATTATTTCGGATGCAACATGGAAAACAAAACCGGGCCCAATAACTTTCTCGAGTATTTACGGAGGGGAAAATTACGATGCCCGCCTGGAACAAAATGGTTGGAATAAAATAAATTATAACGACACCAACTGGCAGGATGCCCTGATTGTTGAAGCTCCATGCAAAAAATTGCATCCTGAAAAAGATTATCCGGTAAAAATAATGGACGAAATTGAAGCAAAAACCATCACCCGCATCGAGAGTATGGAAGCTGCTTATTTGTACGATTTTGGCCAAAATGCCTCCGGAATTTTTGAGCTAAGCGTTAGTGGAAATACCGGCGATTCAATTGTGTTGAAACCTGCCGAACTTAAAAACAGGAATAATACAGCCAATCAGCGAGCAACCGGCCGTCCGCATTATTACACCTATGTTTTAAAAGGAAAGGGAGAGGAAATCTGGCGGCCTCAGTTTACCTTTTCAGGCTATCGCTACATTCAGGTTGATGGCGCTATTCCGGCAGGAGAAGACAGTGATTTGAATAAGCCCCGAATTAAAAGTCTTAAAATGCTTCATAACCGGAACTCTTCGCCTGAAGTCGGAAGCTTTCATACCTCTTTTACGCTGTTCAATCGTGTTGATACGCTGATAAAATGGGCCATAAAAAGCAATTTTCAAAGTGTGCTTAGCGATTGTCCGCACCGCGAAAAACTGGGCTGGCTGGAGCAGGCTTATTTAATGGGCGAAGGTGTTCACTTTAATTACGATGTTTATGGTTTGTATAACAAAATTGTTGAGGATATGTTGTCCGCACAAACCCCGGAGGGGCTGGTACCCGACATCGTTCCGGAGTACACTGAATTTTGGCAGGATTTCCGCGATTCGCCCGAATGGGGCAGTGCTGCGGTAATTGTACCCTGGCTGATATACAAATGGTACGGCGATGCAGAACCGTTGAAAAATTCGTGGACCATGATGGAAAAATACGTGAGCTACCTGGAGGGTAAATCCGAAAATCATATCATCGATTACGGTTTGGGAGATTGGTACGACCTGGGGCCCGAACGTCCCGGCTATGCACAATTAACACCCAAAGCTTTAACTGCAACAGCCATTTATTTTTACGATGTAAAATTAATGGCAGAAATTGCGGCCGTAATTGGAAAGAATAAAGCTGTTGAAAAATATAGAAGCTGTGCAGAAGAAATAAAAGCCGCTTTTAACACCCGGTTTTTTAATCAGGAAACCGGCATCTATTCCACCGGAAGCCAAACTGCCATTGCCATGCCATTGGTTGTGGGTTTGGTTAAGGAGGAAAACCATGATGCGGTTGTAAAGACCCTGGTTAATTCCATTCAAAATTCAGGAAATGCATTAACTGCCGGCGATGTTGGTTTTAATTTTTTGGTAAAGGCTTTGCGCGACAATGCTCAAAATGAATTGCTCTTTGCCATGAATGCACGCGACGATGTGCCTGGATACGGTTTTCAGCTAAAAAAGGGGGCAACAGCATTAACCGAATCGTGGCAGGCGCTGGAGGTGGTTTCAAACAATCATCTTATGCTTGGGCACCTGATGGAATGGTTTTACAGCGGGCTCGCAGGCATTGGTCAAACAGAAAACTCAATTGCCTACAAAGAGGTAAAAATTGAGCCCTGTGTTGTTGGTGGAATTACTTCCGCAAAAGCAAGTTACGAATCGCCCTACGGAACAATCAGCAGCAACTGGCATAATACAGACACAGAATTCCGGCTAAAAGTTGAAATTCCGGCTAACAGTGCGGGAGTTGTGGTAATGCCGGTGGGTGATGAAAACACTGTTTTTGAAAGAGAAAAACTGGTTGCTAAAAACTACGAAACTGAAAACTTTAAAGGAAAAATGATGGTAAAAATTGGCTCCGGGAAATATGAATTTGTGGTAAAAAAATAATAGTAGAACTACCCAAAAAACGGACGAAATGAAATCGAACAAAAAACTTAACGGATATAAAATTTTATTGCTAGGCCTTTCCATTCTTTGGGGAATTACAATGGCTCAGGCACAAACAATTGCAGTAGCCGATGGTTATGCAGGTTATAAAGGTACAACAGGCGGCGGCAATGCCACTCCAATTACTGTCTCAACTGCTGCAGAATTTAGAGCGGCAGTTTCGGGTGACTCACCTGCAGTTATAATTGTAAATGGAAGGTTGAATACCGGAACAGTTTCAATCGGTTCAAATAAAACAGTAGTTGGTGTTGACGAAAATGCTGGTTTATATGGTGGTACAATAAAAATTGGAGGTAGCAATTATATAATACAAAACCTCACACTTGGACCTGCCAGCGATGATGTTTTGGAAGTTTCGGGGGCCACAAAGGTATTTATTACCAAATGTACGTTTCACGATAGCTCAGACGAACTCTGTTCCATTGTTCGCCAGGCTGATTATGTTACTGTTTCGTGGAGTAAATTTTATTTTGATAATCCAGACGGGCACTCTTTCGCTCATCTCATAGGAAACAGCGACAGCAGTACTTCTGACAGAGGGAAGTTACACGTAACCCTGCACCATAATTGGTATACTGATGGAGTAAGAGGCCGAATGCCGCGGGTACGCTTTGGGCATGTGCACATTTACAACAATTACTACAATAGCCCCGGAAACGGATATTGTGTGGGGGTTGGAAAAGAATGTAACATACGAATTGAAAATACACATTTTGAAAATATTGAAGATGCATGGGCCGACTATGGTGGAACCGAGGACGGAAAAATTGGTTGGAATAATCTGAAATTTACCGATTGTATTGAACCAACCTTTGTAGCCAATTCTTATCCTGTATTTACAGTGCCTTATCCCTATAGTTTGGATAACGTTGATGCGGTAAAAAACAGGGTAAAAATAGGTGCTGGGAATGTGCAGGGAGGAACAGGAGGTCAGGCAATTAAGGTGTCCATTATTTCTCCAGCCGACAGTAGCCGCTTTCCGGCTGATTCAAGCATAACAATACAGGTTGAGGCAACAGTAGATAGCAGCAAAATTGCAGCTGTACAGTTTTATACCGATACTTTGCTGGCTGTTGACAGTGTTGCCCCATATACTTGTGAATGGAGCGATGTTGAAGCCGGTATTTATCGGGTTTTTGCCATAGCCAGCGATACATCCGGTGCCTCTGCATTATCAGACGTAATAACATTTTCTTTAGGAAACGGAGTAACAATTACCGACCCTGAGGACAGCACAGAAGTTACACTTCCGGCTGATATCTATGTTGCCGCAGAAGCATGGATTTATGAAGGAAGTATTTCAAGGGTGGAATATTTAAACGATACCGTGCTGTTAAATGTACAAACTGCACCCCCTTACGATTTTTTGTGGGAAGATGCGCCTGAAGGGACACAAGCAATTATTGCCAGGGCTTATAATGAGTTTGATAATTTAATCGCTTCAGATACGGTGCGGGTAGTTGTCCCGGTAAAACCACCCGAGCTTTTCGAGTTAAAAGCAATTGCCATAGATGGAGAAGGGGCAAAACTATTTTCAACTTCACCTGAAGGACAACTGATTGATGGGAAACTTATGTTTGCTGAAGAAACAGAGGTGATACTTACGGCCTTTTCGTCTGTGGTTTCAACGTTTGATGAATGGGAAAATGGCTCGAAGGCCGATACCATTTTGGTTTTTATGGATGAGAACAAAGAGGTAAAAGCGTATTATACCACTCTGGATTATATTGTGGCCTGGGATTTTTATGAAGAAGGAAGCCGGGAACGTGCTGCAGATTATTATTCTTCGATAGAAAACCAGGGGGCAAAACTTGAGTTGAAACGGGATGATGGTACCGGCACAACATTTGGCCTTTATTCCGGGACAAATACCTTATTGGGGAAAAATGCGGCAATGATAAGGCGGGGAGCTTCCTCTGCAGGCGATTATTATTTTCAATTTTCGTTTAATGCAAGTGGCTACAAAAATATAAAGGTAAATGCAAATATGCTTGGGTTAAATACATACTACCACATTCAAAATGTGGAGTATTCAACCGATGGGATTAATTTTAAAAAACTTGGCGATTATAATTTTGATCAAGATTCAACCTGGTATTTTGGATCATTTCAATTGCCCGAAGAGACCGATGGAAGCCATGTTTTGTATGTGCGCTTTAAGGCCGATAAAAATTCGGAGCTTGTATCCAATGGTCTCATTGGTACCTCGCTTAGCGAAGTACTTGTATTGGCCGATGAAGAACCAAATGCAGCGCTGTATTTGCCCGAAAAAAACCTTAAAATTGTGGAGAAAATGTACTTTACAATTGATGGGAAACGGCTCAAAAAACCGGTGAAAGGTGTTAATATTGTGGTAGAACGTTATACCGACGGAAGTTTGAAAAGCAAAAAAGTTTTTTATAATAAAGAAATAGGTTGGAACAATTAAAAAACATATTGAGAAAATTTGATCCGGTTTCGCTTGATGAGATCAATGAGGTTAAACTTATGAATCGAATCGACCGAAAATACTGGTTTCACATTGAATTGCTGAAAGAATTGTTGGAAAAAGTTCAGGACTATTACGAGGTACTAGAAATAAACAATGAGCATTTAATGGAGTATCGGTCTTCTTATTTTGATACACCCGACAATGCCATGTATATGCATCATCACAACCGCAAATTAAATCGTTACAAAGTGCGGCAGCGAAAATACCTTGTTTCAGGCCATTCCTTTTTCGAAATTAAATTTAAAACCAATAAAAAAAGAACCATAAAAGAGCGCATTCCTTCCGAAATAAATGGTGCAGAAATTGCCACGTCTGAAAATAATTTTCTGCAAAATAATTCGCCGTACGGAGATACTGAAATGATACCAAGCCTGCAAAACCGTTTTTACCGAATTACCCTAATTCATAAACATCGAAAAGACAGGTGTACCATTGATATTGCCCCCGAATTCTGGAACACTAAGGGAGAAAAAAAATTAGATAACCTTGTAATTTTTGAGTTAAAAAGAGGCAAAAGTCTGAAAGGGTCGCCAATGGTTGGGATTTTACGGCAGCTAAAAATACGTCAACGCGGGCTGTCTAAATATTGCACCGGACGAGCCTTGCTTGATAATACCTTAAAACAAAATGCCTTTAAACCGAGGCTTCGATTTTTAGAAAAAATAAAATAATTTATAATGGATAGTTTTGATATATTAGGAACACAGGATTTTTCAATGGGATTTTTAACATCTCTGGTAATCCGCTTTATTTTTAACCTTGTTGTTACCGCTTTTGTGGTAATGTTGTATGCTCGCATTAGCCGTAAGAAAGAATTCTATTTCAGCTATTTTGCCATAAGCGCAGCGGTATTTTTACTGGTTTATTTACTCGAAAATGTAAAACTCGAACTTGGTTTCGCTCTGGGCTTATTTGCCATATTCGGGATTATCAGGTACCGAACCAATACTATACCACCAAAAGAAATGACTTACCTGTTCGTAATAATTGCCGTATCGGTAATTAATGCTTTATCCAAATCATATTTGGGTTACTTTGAGTTGGGCATGGTTAATGTGCTGCTACTTGCAACTTTATGGATACTTGAAAAAGCTTTGATGCTACGACAGGTTGATTCCTTGTTGGTGGTATACGAGAACATTGAAAATTTGCATCAGGAGAGGGAAGATGAAATGATAAAAGATCTGGAACAACGTACGGGGATAAAAATAAAACGGTACCAGATTGAGAAAGTTGATTTCTTGCGTGATGTGGCTCAGATAACTATCTTTTTCGATGTAAAAGAACAAAACTCTAAACGTGAATTTAAACTATGAAAAAAGTAGTTGTACTATTTTTATTGCTGTGTGTGGCAGGTGTAGCCAGCGCTAAAACCGAGCGCTTTGGTACGTGGATTGAATTTGAGCTCTCAAAAAAACTTTTTAAGACCATTGAATTTAGCATTATTCCGGAAGTGCGTTTGCAGGATGACTGGACAGTTGATGAATATTTAATAGATGGAAAAATTGCATACAGTCCGTTTAAGTTTTTAGAAGTAGCTGCAGCTTACCGGTATAACCTAAATGTAAAAAACAAAGAAAATGAGGAATACAACCGCTTTGTTTTTGATGCGACCGGTAGTTATGATTTTGGTCGATTTGAAAACTCCTTGCGTGCACGATTAACCAATTACTTTAACGAAGATGATGAAAAATCAAATTTTTTCAGAGTGAGGCTAAAATCCGCTTACGATATAAAGGGCAGCAAATTTAAACCGTATACCAGCTACGAGCTGTTCAGAAATATATCAACAGGTGAGTTTAAAGGCGGCCGTTTTGATGCTGGTTTTACCCGTAAGCTGGGTAAATTTCATCGTGTTGGACTTTATTACCGTTTACAAGACTATTATTCCAGCCAGGAATCGATTCATATTTTGGGAATTGATTATCGGTTTAAATTTTAAACAAGGCAGAACAAGCAGCTGGTATTGTTTTTTACAGCTTATTTCGTTTGTTCTCCCTTGGCAATAATCAATTCAATTTCGTGTTCTTCAAAAACTTTACGATTACTGTTTTTTATGCCTTTATCAGTAATAATGTAATCAATTAACGATAAGGCACCAAGGCTGGCCAGTGCACTTTTCCCTATTTTCGAAGAGTCGGCTACCAGGTAGGTTATTTCAGCTGCATCAATCATTGCCTTTTTTACAACAATATCGCTAATGCTTGGGTAAGTAAGCCCTGCTTTTAACGAAATTCCGGCAGTGGCCAAAAATAGTTTCTGAACGTTTAAACCATGAAAGAAATCGGCTGCTTTTTGCCCGGTTAACGATAGTGTTGGCGGTTTAAATTCTCCACCGGTAACAATTACCTCAATACCTGGTTCGGCTCCAAGTATGAGCGCAATGTTTAAAGCATTGGTAATAACGGTAATGTCTTTCATTCCTTTTAAACGCTTGGCAATCTCTGTGGTCGTAGTGCCCGAGTCAAGTATTATCGTGTCTCCGGTTTCAATCAATTCCAGACATCTTTCGGCAATCAGCGCTTTTTTGTCCATATTGTCCTGGTGTACCAAAGAGAAATTTTTTACCTGATCTTCCACATTTTTTAAAAACGCACCACCATATTCCCGCACAATTAAGCCGTCCTTTTCCAGTTTCTCCAGGTCTTGTCGTATGGTTACTTCGGTAACCTTAAATAACTTGGCCAAATTGGCTACTTTCGCCGACCCATCCTCTCTTACCAGGTCCATAATTTTTTCGCGCCGTTGATTGGCCATTAAATTTTCCAGTTTCATCGTGATATGCGTTTTTTGTACTTCTCTTTTTTGTGCGGTTTAAGAACAGATTGAGTTTAAGCCCTTATTACATTTTTTGCAAAATAACTGTTTCGGAATTGTTAGCTGTTCAAACAAATATCAAAATAACGAAAAAAAACGCAAACATGGTAGCGTTGTTATACGCCCGGTACTAAATCCCATTTTCAGTTGTTTTTTTTTAAGCACGAAAAATCGTGTAATGCTGCGTATCTCGGCCTATTTGACTTTTTTATAAAAATAGCTGAAATTCTTTCAGAATGTCTCAATAGAATTTTTCTTTTCTTTTGTTTTGATTTTTAATCTTCTTATATTTGCTTTCGATTGCTTTCATTTGTTGTGGTTTCTAAAATCGGATATTTATTACTAAAAAATGAATAGATTTTGAGTTTGTAGATGAAAGCGGATGGCCAATATTGTAATCAATTACTAGCATGAAATATCGTCTTCTACTTATTTTTCTTTTAATTACAGGAGTCTTAAGCGCTACTAACCAGAAAATTGCACTGTATCGTCTTTTTCAGTTCGAGGTAGAGAATAAAAATGAATATTCCAATAAGTATACCGGTGTAGAGTTAAATGTACAATACCAATCTCCGTCGGGTTTGTGTTATAATTTCCATGGTTTTTATGATGGCGATGGAAAAGGAAATGCCGATGGTACTATTTGGAAGCTGCGATTTATGCCAAATGAAATAGGTGAGTGGACGTTTACCTATTCCTGGAGTGATGGAACACCAGGAGGAACAGACACTTTTGTATGTGTTAACGACGGCGCCGGCAATGGCATGCTTAAGGCCTACGAGAAAAACCCGCATTGGTTTGCCTATAACGGAACAAGACCGGTTTGGCTAAAATCGTATTACGAAACCGGACATGGCTCGCTGGGGCAGGACTTTGAATGGGTAAAGCAAAATGTATATTGGCCACTTATAAACAATGGATACAATCATCTCCAGGTAAACTGGCTGCTTTCGTTGTGCTGTACCGATCAATATTATAAAGATGGTCCGGAGCCCGAAACCCTCGATCTTATTCTTTACGAGGAAGGGAATATTTGGAATTCGATGAATCATGATGTATGGAGGAGAATGGAGCAGCATTTGGGTTGGTTAAACAACAATGATGTGAATGTACATATGTTTTTAGGCGTTGATGGAAGCCAGAACAATGGTCCCGATTGGAGCAAGTTAACAGCAGAAGATAAAGCGCGTTTTGTAAAATATATGATTGCTCGCCTGGCTCCGTTTGCTAATATTGCGGGTTGGAATTTCGTGTGGGAAGTACCCGGAAACCGGGAGGATAAAGAGCTGGGCTTTGCCCGCTTAGTTCAGAAATACGATATTTTTGAGCACCTGCGAACCTATGAAGATGAGTTTCCGCGAGAAAACGAATATGGAAGAAGTGAATACAGCTTTGCGGCAGTTGAAAATCATGAAATTGCCAGTCCTATCCGGGATATGGATCGTAAATACTGGAAAGAACCATGGACACACCATATGGCTTGTTTGCTGGGTTATGCCGGCAAACCTGTTTTTATGAGCGAAGGAAATGCCTTGTGGCGCAGGTTTTGGCAGCAACGAACCAAAGCTTCGCGCAACGAATTACGGCAATCGGCCTGGGCTTGTGCTACAGCTGCAGCATCATTTACATGGTGCGGGCATGCCGGCGAAGAGGCCTTGTTTGCAGCCGGAGCAGAAGGCTTACCTTTTAACGAAGAGAATCCATATACCGAATCAGCGCAGCACATAACCATTCTGGCAGATATTATGCAGCACGATGTTGCATTTTATGAAATGAAACCCACTGATGAATTGCTGTCAGACTGCTCGGTATTACAGGTGTACGCCCTTGCTGAGCCCGGTGAGCAATACCTTGTGTTTGCTACAGCCGGTTCTTCCTTCTCGCTTCAGGTAAAAAAAGGCGATTATAACATCGTTAAATGGATTGATACCAAAAATGGAACAGTTCAACATCAAACCAGGCTCGAAATAAAATCAGAAACAACAACAAAGTTTAATCCGCCAACAAATGATACCGATTGGGTTTTGGTGGTTAAACGGTAAAAGAATAATTGTATGAATAAAATAGTTTTATCATTTATCGGATTGATATTTTGCGGTGTAATTAGTAATGGCTGTTCGCAAACAGTGCCGCCTGTAAAACACCGTATAATTGTATCTACCGATATTGGCGGAACTGATTTTGATGATTATCAATCGATGGCGCATTTGCTTTTATATGCTGATACGCTTGATATTGAAGGAATCATTTCATCACCTTTCGGTAACGGACGGGTTTCGCATATTTTGGAGTGTGTTGATGCTTATGAAAAGGATTATCCCAACCTGAAAGCTGCTTCAAAGGATTATCCTTCGCCAGATGCCATTCGGGCCATTGTAAAACAAGGAGCAACCGAAATAGTAAATACGCGGGGGTACGATAAGCCAACGGAGGGATCGAACTGGATTGTAACATGTGCACGCCGCGAAGACTCCAGGCCCTTAAACGTGCTTATTTGGGGTGGAATAGAAGATCTGGCTCAGGCATTGCACGACGCCCCTGATATTTTGCCGAAACTTCGCGTGCATTTTATTGGTGGGCCAAACAAAAAATGGTCGGTAAATGCCTATCACTACATTGCCTGTAATTTTCCCGAGTTGTGGATTATTGAATCGAATGCCAGCTACCGGGGGTGGTTTGTTGGCGGAAATCAAAGCGGCAACTGGGGAAACGAATCTTTTGTAGAAAAATACATAAAAGATGTTGGTGCATTGGGCAGCTATTTTTATTCAAAAGGAACACACATGAAGATGGGAGATACCCCAACTTTGACCTATTGGTTAAACGGAGATCCGGAAGATCCAACCAGCCCTAGCTGGGGAGGACAGTATGTTAGAGCCTGGGAACGTCAGCATAAAGTTTTTAACCGGCTCACAAGTGTTACCGACAGTATTGAAGAATTTGCAGTATTAGAACTTCTCTTGCCGGCAGAGAATATGCCTGAAAATTCGTTTGCTCTTATGCATATCGAAAACCAATCGATAAAAGCAGAAATAAAGGAAAACCAGGTGCGGTTTTTGTTTTCACCAAAAAGATCGGGTAATTGGACTTATAACCTGGAAAGTAATATTGCCGGTATTAATGGTCTCGAAGGAGAATTGGTGTCGTATCCTACACCAGCCGAAAATGGCAATAAACCTTCAGCAAACTATCCAAACTGGTGGGCCGATAATCCTGCTCCGGAGTACAAAGAACAAGGCCATATTGGCATAAAAACTGTTAACCGCTGGAGAGAAGAATTTCTGGGCGATTTTGCCCGCCGTATGAAACGTTGCGTTCCAAAAAATAAACAGTAATCAATCAGTAGAATATATAATCAAACTAAAACTATGAACACGAGACAAGTTTTTGCAGGAAACTTTTTAAAAATGGTTTATCTAATAATCGGGATAGCAGTTTTTTCCTGGTCATCGGGTAGTGCCCTTGCCAACGAAAAACCCCGTGTTTTTGTATTAACCGACATTGAGAATGAACCCGACGATGCCATGTCGATGGTGCGTTTTTTGGTGTACGCCAACAATTTTGATATTGAAGGATTGGCTGCTACAACATCAGTGCATCAGCAACACGAAGTAGCTACCTGGCGTATTAAAGAAATTGTGGAAGCTTATGCCAAAGTGCGCGATAACCTGGAGAAACATGAGCCCGGTTTTCCCACTGCTGATTATTTGCGTAGTTGCATTACCGAAGGATTGCCGGAATATGGAGTAAAAGCTGTTGGGGAGGGAAAAGACTCGCCGGCTTCAGAAAAATTGATTGAAGCGGTGGATAAAAATGACGCAAGGCCGCTGTGGGTAACCGTTTGGGGTGGCCCAAATGTGTTGGCGCAGGCGCTTTGGAAAGTAAGAGAAACCCGCTCGAAAGATGAACTGGATAAGTTTGTGGCAAAAATTCGTGTGTATACCATCTCCGATCAGGATGATAGTGGGCCATGGCTGCGCAAAGAATTTCCAAACTTATTTTATATCGCAAGTCCGGGGTTCAGTGCCGGTGGTGCTTACCATTATGCTACATGGAGTGGCATAAGTGGCGACTATTTTCATGCGCGTTGCACCGGCCCCGATTTTACCCTGGTTTCTAACGAATGGCTGCACAAAAATATACAAAGCAAAGGGCCGCTTGGGAAAGAGTATCCGCGGTGGGACTATTTAATGGAAGGCGACACCCCCTCGTTTTTAAACCTTATAAATAATGGTTTAAGCGATGATGATCATCCTGAATGGGGGGGCTGGGGAGGCCGTTATGAATTTTATACCCCACGTATGCGCCGGTGGTTTCTTTACCCTGAAACACGACCGTTTTATACCGATGCCGAAGATGAGGTGATGGGAGCTGATGGCCGTTGGTACGAAGGTAACCACGAAACAATTTGGCGTTGGCGCGAAGCTTACCAAAACGATTTTGCGGCCCGAATGGACTGGACGATTAAAGATGTGGATGATGCCAATCATCCTCCAGTTGTAAAAGTTGATCACTCCACACGGTTAACCGCAAAAAAAGGCGATAAAATTGAATTAAGTGCAACAGCCTGTACTGACCCGGATGGCGACGCATTATCTTACGAATGGTTGTTTTACAAAGAGGCCGGAACTTTTCCAGTTTCAAGTGCACGAAGCGGTCAGCCGGTTGCCATTCAGAATTTCGATCAGCAAAAGGCCTGGTTTACTGTGCCATCGCGAAGAGTAATGTCGCCGGGTACCGGTACCATGCACATTATTCTTAAAGTTACCGATCATGGTTCGCCACGGCTAACGCGTTACCAACGAATAATTGTAACGGTTGAAGACTAATAATAAACGATGTATGCAAAAACTAAAAACAAATACAACCTGGTTTTTATTGCTGCTTGTTATTACAGGAAACATTTTTCCGGCTTGCTCCAATAAAAAACAAAACAATTCTGCGCTTACTGAAAAAAAAATAGCGGTAGTTATTTCAACACTTAATAACCCGTGGTTTGTGGTTTTGGGAGAATCAGCAGCCCAAAGGGCACGCGAGTTGGGGTACGAAGCGCAAATTTTCGATTCGCAAAATAATTCGGCCAAAGAAGCAGAGCATTTCGATAATATTATTGCCATGGGCTATCAGGCTATTTTATTTAATCCTACTGATGCCGATGGTTCGGTGCTGAATGTAAAACGGGCAAAAGCCGCAGGTATTCCAACCTTTTGTATGGATCGCGAGATAAACTCGAAAGATGCGGCAGCTTCGCAATTATTGTCGGATAATTTTACCGGTTGCGTAAAATTGGGAGAATACTTTGTAAAAGAAATGAAACAGCAAGGCAACTATGTTGAAATACTTGGTTTGGTGGGCGATAATAATACCTGGAATCGTTCCAGCGGATTTCATAGTGTGGTTGATGAGTTTCCGGGATTAAAAATGGTGGCACAACAAAGTGCCGATTTCGACCGAAACAAGGCGATGGACGTAATGGAAACGATTATGCAGGCACAGCCCGAAATTGATGCTGTTTTTTGTGGAAACGACGCCATGGCTTTAGGCGCTTACCAGGCGGTGTTGGCTGCCGGAAAAGCCGATGAAATAAAAGTATTTGGTTTCGATGGCTCAGACGATGCTATAAATGCCATCGCCGAAGGAAAAATAGCTGCAACTGTAATGCAGTTTCCGGTGCTTATGGCCCGGAAATCAGCAGAATTTGCTGATCAACAGATTCGGGGAGAAGCCAGCTTCGACAGTAAAATGCCTGTAGAAGTACAATTGGTTACCGCAGAAAATGTTTCGAAATATTTGAAATCTAATTAAAATGATAATGAAGAAATTGTTCAAATATATTTTGGGAATAGTACTTGCATTGGTGGTGGTGTATTTGTCTTTTGATATACAAAACCTACAGGAATACCAGGCCGCTAATCTCAAAACCGAATTTAATGCGGCTGATTATGCTTTAAAAGTCTGGACCGAAAAACTTCCTGAAGTCAGTAAAAATACTCCTGAAATAAACAATTTACTGGAGCAGTTAAATGCAGATCCTGAAAAGGCTTTTGCACAATTTGGAAGAAAGCTGGGGATTGCCAAAACACATTATTTTATGCTGCAGGGTACGGGCATTATTGTTGAAATTAGCAACGAATATATTGATGTGGTAACCGGCCTTAACGATACGGTACAGATTGCTACAGCTTTTATTTTTGGAAACGCCGTACGCGATGGCTCGGGGCAGGTTGAGATTAATGATTTTGTAAATATGACGGATTTCAACAATGTGTCTATTGAGCTGAATAAGCTGGTGCGGAGTAAGATAACTTCCCGTTTAACAAAATCTGCAGCTATAGGTAAAAAAATAGAATTTGCTGGTGTAGCAGAATTAAAAATCGACGAAGAAATACCTGCTCAAATAAAGGTAATTCCGATAAAAGCAATCTTATCTGATGGCAGAAGTAGTTAATATCATAAATCCTGTTCTTGAAGTCAGGAAGGTGTCGAAAGACTTTGCAGGGGTGTATGCGCTAAAAGATGTTGATTTGGCAATATATCCTGGCGAAGTAACTGCTATTATTGGTGAAAATGGTGCAGGTAAATCAACTTTGATGAAAGTTATTTCCGGGGTTTATCCCGATTATAGCGGCCATGTGCTGCTTAATGGGGATGGCGTAGCATTTAAAAATCCTAAGGAAGCCGGCGAAAAAGGAGTGGTAATCATTCATCAGGAGTTAAACCTTATTCCACACCTAAGTATTACCGAAAATCTTTTCCTCGGAAATGAAATTACCAATCGTTTAGGTTTGTTGGATTACCCGGCAATGAATAAGCAGGCTAAAAAGCTGCTGCATCGCTTACATCTTGATGTACACCCGTCAACACCGGTTAATCAACTTAGGGTTGGCCAGCAACAGCTTGTTGAAATTGCAAAAGCCTTGTTGCTCGATTCGCAGGTACTAATTATGGATGAGCCAACATCGGCAATTAGCGACCATGAGGTGGAGTTACTTTTTAAAATTATTAACGAGTTAAAAACCAAAGGAGTAGCCATTGTTTATATCTCACATAAGCTAAACGAACTGTTTGAAATTGCCGACCGGTATTCGGTACTCCGTGATGGGAAAAGCATGGGCTCGGGAATGATGAAAGGCACTTCGCACGACCAGCTGATACAATTAATGGTTGGGCGCGATTTAAAAGACAGTTTTTCAAAAGAAGACTCAAGCAGGTCAGAAGAAATCTTAAAGGTTGAAAACCTGAATTTCAGAAACCCCGAGAATAAAAAGGATTTTTTGGTTAGCAATGTAAGTTTTAGCCTGAAAAAAGGTGAAGTATTGGGAATTTGCGGTTTAATGGGCGCCGGAAGAACAGAAGTGCTCGAAGCTGTTTTCGGATTACATCCGAAATATGTTAGCGGAAAAATTATCATTGAAGGGCAAACCAAAAAGATAAAAAGCGTGAACGATGCCATTGCTGCCGGCATTGCTTTAGTACCGGAAGATCGCAAAGTGCAAGGGCTTATTTTAAATATGAATGTGGCCAAAAATACCAGCCTTGCCAGTCTCGGAAATGTGTCGAATTACACTTTTATCAATAAGAAACAAGAAGCAGAATTAAGTGCCCATTTTGTTGAGAAATTAAGAACAAAAGTCTCATCGGGAAAACAAACGGTGGAGCAATTAAGTGGCGGAAACCAGCAGAAAGTGGTAATTGCCAAATGGCTGGCTACAAACCCAAAAATATTATTGCTTGATGAACCCACCCGCGGTATTGATGTAGGGGCTAAAACCGAAATTTACAAGCTTATTTCTGAACTGGCAGCACAGAGTATGGGAATAATCGTTGTTTCATCGGAGTTGCCTGAAATACTTGCCATTGCCGACAATATCCTTGTATTATCAGAATCAAAATTAACAGCAAACCTAAAACGGGCCGAGGCCACTGAGGAGATAATAATGAAAGCGGCTCTTCAGGAAAAAGAATAAAATTATGACAGCAACAAGCTTAAAACATAACCTGGTAAAATTTCAATCCATTATTGCTTTGGTAGTAATGTGTGTAGCATTAAGTTTTTTGTCCGACCGGTTTTTAACTACCGAAAATACCTGGAACGTCATGCGCCAGATATCGGTAAATATGGTAATATCGGTTGGAATGACCTTGGTAATTTTAACCGGGGGAATTGATCTTTCGGTAGGTTCAATATTGGCTTTGGCAGGTGCCGTAACGGCCGGAATGCTAAAATTTGGAGCTGAAATAGAAAGCGTAAATGCCTACATTGGTTTCACCCTGCTTGGTGCACTGGTTGGCGGCACACTGGTAGGAACCTTTCTGGGGTGGTTTAACGGTATCACCATAACCCGTTTTAAAGTACCGCCCTTTGTGGCAACATTAGCCATGCTTACCATTGCCCGGGGATTAACCATGCTATGGACCGGTGGTTTCCCCATTACAGGTTTGGGCGATAATATGGCTTTTATAGGTACGGGGTGGTTTCTCGGAATTCCCATGCCGGTTTGGATTTCGGCAGTGGTGGTTTTGGCAGCCGTGGTGTTAACCAAACGAACTACGCTGGGACGGCATATTTATGCCATTGGCGGTAACGAAACAGCCGCTAAACTATCTGGTTTAAAAATTAACCGAATAAAAGTAATCGTGTATTCCATTGCCGGTGCATTGGCCGGAATTGGTGGTATTTTGGTTACCTCTCGTCTCGATTCGGCCCAACCGAATGCTGGTTTTGGATTCGAATTGGATTCTATTGCAGCCGTAGTTATTGGCGGAACCTCGCTATCAGGCGGCAAAGGAACAATTATGGGAACCGTACAGGGAGCTTTAATTATTGGTGTGCTTAACAATGGCTTGGTGCTTCTCAATGTATCGCCATTTTGGCAACAGGTTATAAAAGGTTTTGTAATTCTGCTTGCAGTAGTTATTGAGAAGATAAATTCAAAAGAAAAGTAGTATAAATGAAAACTCTATTTTATCTGGTTTTAATGCTAATGTTTTTTGGTGAAGTCAAGGCACAGGAAACACAACTGAGCTGGAAAGCGGCACAAAAACAAAAGGGTGAATGGTATAGCAGCCCGGAGGCCAGGCGTATTGCCGACAATCTTCTGGTATATCAGCACAAAACCGGCGGCTGGCCAAAAAATATCGATATGGCTGTAAAGCTCACGTCAAACGATATTGATGAGATTCTTTCTGAAAAACAAAACAGTAAAAAACATCTTGGTCAGCCAACAATGGATAATGGTGCTACGTCCACACAATTGTGGTTTCTGGCAAAAATGTACAAAAGTACAGGCAACGAAAACTACAAAAAAAGTGTTTTAAAGGGTATTGAGTACCTGCTTGATTCGCAATACGAAAGTGGCGGTTGGCCTCAGTTTTATCCCATTCGGAAAGGATACTATCAGCACATTACCTATAACGATAATGCCATGGTTAATACCATGAATTTTTTGAAAGACCTGATGTCGGATTCTAATGAATTTGCAACCCTGGAATTGGGTGCGCCGCTGTTAAAAAGAATTGAAAAGGCTTATGAAAAAGGAATTGACTGCATATTAAAAACGCAGATTATTGTTAACGGAAAACCAACTGTTTGGTGTGCCCAGCACAACAGAAATAACTTTGCTCCTGCCAAAGCCAGAGCATACGAGCTTCCTTCGTACAGCGGAGCCGAGTCGGTTGGAATTGTTTCTTTACTGATGGAGATTCAACATCCTTCACCTGAAATTATTGCGGCTGTTAACGGAGCAATCAGCTGGTTTGAAGAACACAAAATTGAAGGTATAAGGGTGGAACGCTTTCGTAATAATGGTGAAAAAGATAAGCGTGTAATTGCAGATAATGAAGCACCGGCAATTTGGGCCCGCTTCTACGATTTAGATACAGGTGAGCCTTTTTTCTGCGACCGTGATGGAATAAAAAAGAAAACACTGGCAGAAATTGGCATCGAACGCCGTGGTGGTTACAGGTGGTATACCGATAGCCCACAGAAGGTATTAAACAGCTACCCCGGGTGGAAGAAGAAATGGGGAGTGAAATAACTAACATGTAGAAATTAAAATGCTAAAAACCGAAAAAATGAATATAAGATTTTTAATAGTAGTTGTATTTGCCCTTGGACTGGCAGCAATTGCTAATGCCCAAATGCCCGAAAATATCGAACCCTTTAAAACACCATTTGGTGAGTTTAATTTTAAAAAACCGGTTTTCCCTGATGTAACGGTTAATATAAAAGATTATGGTGCTAAAGAAGGGGGCACTATAAAAAATACCGAAGCCATTAATAGAGCCATTACTGAGCTTGCCGCAAAAGGTGGCGGAAAAGTTATCGTTCCGGCCGGAAAATGGCTGACTGGCCCAATTGTGTTGCTTAGCAATATTAACTTGCACCTGCAGGAAGATGCAGAATTGGTTTTTAGTCAGGAGTTTACCGACTACCTGCCGGCAGTACTAACCAATTGGGAAGGCTCTGAGGTGTATTCTTATTCGCCATTTATTTACGCTTTTGAACAGGAAAATATTGCAATTACCGGCAAAGGAGTACTTAACGGGCAAGGCAAACCCTGGTGGGAACAACGCAATACCGAAGGTTTTTGGAAAAGCAATGCCCTGCTAAAAGAAATGAATGAAAACGAAGTGCCTTTAAATGAAAGACGTTTTGGCAGTTTAGAGCGCTTTTTACCTCCTGTTTTTTTTGGCCCTTTATACTGTAAAAATATTTTGCTCGAAGGTGTTACATTCAGGTATGGTGCTTTTTGGACCATTAATCCCAGTTTTTGCGAAAACCTAATGGTTAGAGGCGTTTATGTGTTAACCAATGGCGAGTATGGCGACTGTCCTAATGGCGATGGTATAAATCCAAACTCATGTAAAAATGTTTTGATTGAGTACAATACGCTGGATACCGGTGATGATTGTATAACCATAAAATCAGGAAGAAATAAAGATGGAAGGCGAATTGCAATGCCCTGCAAAAATATTCTGATACGCCATAACAAGGGCCTTCAGGGGCATGGCGGTATTGTTATTGGCAGCGAAATGTCGGGTGGGGTAGAAAATGTGTATGCCCACAACTGCCGCTTTAATGGTACCGACCGCGTTATCCGGATTAAAACAGCGCGTGGAAGAGGCGGTTATGTGCGCAACTGCTGGTTTAAAAACATATCAGCAGATACCATTGAACGCGAAGCCATTCGCATAAACATGATGTACACCGGGGGTGATAGGCTGCCGGCGCAGGAAGTAACAAGCGGAACGCCTGTTATAGAAAATATTCATTACGAAAATGTAAGCTGCGATTTTGCCAAACGTAACGTAGTGCAAATAATTGGTATTCCTGAAATGCCGGTGAAAAACGTTAGTTTAAAAAATATTCGTTTGGGTGGTAACCTGGGCGTTGAGGTAGTAGATGCACAAGATATCTCTTTCGAAAACCTGTCGGTTTCGAACAAAACAGGATCGTTTGCAAAAATTTCATTCAGCAGTAACATCAGCATGGAAAATGTGGAGGTTCTTAAAACAGAGCCGGGGAAAACGCCATTTGTTTTTAATACTGTATCAGGGGCAAACCTAAAGAATGTTAAACATAATCTGAGTAGAGAATTGGTGAAAATCACCGGAGAATCTGAGAATATTAAAATTGATGACAACATCTCGAAAGAACAGATTCGTGAAATAGAATAAAGAAGAATTAAGGAGTGAATACATTAATCAGAGCAATGACATTTATGCAGTAAACTATCATCGTTTGAAAAAAGAAAACTTTACGATAAAGATCGTTTGAAGAAGTTTTTTGGCCGATAAAATGCAATGATTTATTACAAAAAACATAAAAAAGTGATGACGGGAAATGGTTTCAATTCTAATTGGAAGAGAATGCATTTACTTCTATTCTGCATTTTGATGGGCGCTTGTGCTTTTGGTCAAAAAGTGTATAACCCAGAATATGGCAATCCGATGAACGAACCCTGGAGATGGACTCAATATAATCAATTAACAGGTAAAGGAGTTCGCTGTATTTCTGAAGCCACTACAGGAGAAATTGTTTTTGGAGTAGACCGTGGAGTGATTTTTTATGATGGCATTAATTGGGAAGAGCAAAATGGGGAGAATGGATTTACTGACGATGCAGTAACAGACTTGGTTCGTTCTGATGACCACCGGCTCTATGCCGCTACATCTAAAGGCCTTTTTGAATATTATGATAATAATTGGGAAAAGGTGTTTCCGGTTGGAGAATATGAAATAAATGAAGAGATTAAAGAAATTCGTTCTCTTGCAAAAATTAATGGTGGTGGTGTTGTGGCTACCTTACGAAACGACGAATACGGCGCAATACTTTTCTACCAAAATGGAAAACTCGAGATGTTGGCTTCTGCTAAAACCGTGAGTGACCTTGCCGAAATTCAGGAATTAAAGTTTTATATAGCTCCCGCCAATTGGTGTATTGATAGTATGTTTTGTGCCTTAAGTATATTTCATGACTCTCAGCAAAAGTTTTGGGTGTGGGAAAGCACCGACGTTACTGAAGAAGAAGGAAAGGTTTTTTATTTCACAAAGGAAAAAAATACCATAAACTTCTCCCGGATCTTTAATTCTAAAGATGGCCTCGTTGCCGGAAAAAGGACACAGTTTGGAGAGGATGAAGATGGGAATGTTTGGTTAATTAATAGTACCATTCATAAAGGTATATCAATATTTGATGGCCAATCCTGGAAAAATGTTCATTTGCAAGGAGAAAACTCTTTTGTATCCATTAATCGCGTAAATGATGCAATGTATGTCGGTGCTTTTGGAGTACTTTATATTTTTCGGTATGGAAAGTGGGAAATTTACAGAAAGCCTGTAACACCAATTCCAAATTCAAAAATAATTGTTTATAACGATAGCCGGGGATATTTATGGATATTAGGAGTAAAAGGTCAGGTTGCCAGAATAGATAACAGTGGAAGCAGATGGAATTCGATTGCTTCTTTAAATTATCATTGCGAAGATAAAAATGGAAACCAGTGGTTTATTGATGTTGAGGGGAGGGTTGTAGTAAAAAGGGCCGACAAGTGGTACTCGTTTAGCGAAGCAGAAGGTTTACCAGATGCACCTGTAAGAATTATTTGTACAAGAGATGGACTGGTTTGTGCTGCCGGAAGTTATAAGCAGCAGGCATGTATCTCATTTTTCGATGGTTTTGGTTGGGAAAGGCAACTTTTTCCTCAACTTTCGTGGGGTGTTGATTATAGAGCTGTTTTTGAAGATTCGGGAAAGAATCTCTGGATTGGGAGCAGTGTAAATTACAACGATTTCGAAGGCAGTTTGGGAGGTGTTATTAAAATTCAGAATCCGGGAAAAATAAATCAGCAAGTCACACATTATAAGCGACATGGCGGGACAGAAATGGGAGAATGCTATGGATTTGGACAAACTAAAGACGGAAAATTATGGTCATGTGGTTCACGGTTAATATCGTTTGATACTAACAAATGGACTAATTATAATGAGCTGGAGCCGTTAAAACATCATATAAATACAATGGGTACGACCCCTGATGGGACATTGTGGCTGGGGTCGCGAAGGCATGGAGTTTTTCAGCTTAAAAATGATAAATGGTCGGTGTTTGATACGGGTAATGAGTTGATTGATAATAATATAATTAATATTCTGCCAATTTCTAATTACGATGTTTGGATTGCTTCAAACTATGGTTTTAGCAGGTATGATGGATTTTCATGGAGTAATGGTGTTTTTGCCGATGAATTAACCCTTAGTCATGAAGGGGGCGAACTAAAAGCACAGGAAAACGGCACGATTTGGCTTAATCGGTCATCGCGAGCCTGGAAGAGAAGAGCAATTCGTGATAATAATGTGGAAAATGAAGATAAAGATTATTACTCAACTGTATTCTACCATCCAAGCCAACTTGCACCCGAAACAGAAATACTGGTATACTCTGAGGAAGTATCTTCTGATGGAAATACATATATTGAATGGGATGGAGAAGATGCATGGGCTGAGACGCCTTCATCAAAACTGCAATATTCCTATCGGTTAAACAAAGGCGAATGGAGTAAATTCAGCAATAAAAGAAATATAACTCTACTGAATATTAAAAACGGTACTTACTCATTCGAGGTTCGGGCCAGAGATGTTGATTTTAATATCGACCATACTCCGGCTCAGGTTACTTTCGAAGTTTTACCACCAGCCTGGAAACAAGCCTGGTTTATAGCTTTAATTTTTGTTTTTCTGATAGTAATATTTTTATTCCTGTATAATATCATTAGAAATAAGCAGAGGCTCGAAAAGTTAAACCAAAAACTTGTCAGGCATGGTGAAGAAATAGAACATAAAAACACGATTTTACAAGAACAAAAAGAACAAATTCTACAACAAACCATAAACGAAAAAGAAATCAACCAGTCGAAAATCAGGTTTTATACAAATATTTCACATGAGTTCAGAACTCCTTTAACTCTAATAACCGGAATACTGGATGGTTTAACAGGCAATATCTTTAACGAAAATCCAGAATACGGACAGGAACAGCTTGGTGTTGTTAAAAAGAACGCCAACCGCTTATTGCGTTTAATCAATCAGTTAATGGATTTCAGAAAATTGGAAACAAAATCAACCCGACTATCTGTTACTGAAATCGAAGTTGTGCAATATTTGAAAGATATTTGCAACCAGTTCAAAGCTTTTGCCAAAAAATATCATATCGATTTAGAGTGTGAATCATCTTTGGTTAAACTTAATGGCTGGTTAGATGTAGATAAACTAGAGAAAATACTTTACAATCTGATTTCAAATGCCATAAAAAATACTCCGGAAGGGGGAAGAATAAACATAAAAATTGCTAAGAAAGAAATCGGGCAATCTGTTTCCATTGAAGTTGTAGTTGAAGATACCGGTTGTGGTATTCCTTCAGATAAGCTAAATGAAATTTTTGAACCCTTTAACCAGGTTGAACATGCGGAACAAGAAAAGCACGAAGGTACCGGAATTGGTTTGGCGCTTGTAAAAAGTTTTGTAAAACTTCACCGGGGAGAAATAAATGTGATTAGCAGCACGAATAAGAATGTGCAGTCAAAAAACGGTTTTTCAACACAATTTGTATTTCAATTACCAGTTAGCAAATCAACATATAACGAAAATGAAATTAAAAAGTTAAATGGTGAAATACACCCTGTTTCAATACCTGTATATTTCGAAAAAGACTCACAAGAAAAATTGAATACAGATTATCAACATGAACTTCCCTGGAAAAGAACATGTTCGCACGTACTAATTGTAGAAGACAATCCGGAGTTACGTGCGTTTCTGGTAAACACTCTGAAAGAAAAATATAAAGTAGCAGAAGCAAGAAACGGGGCAGAAGGTTTCAAACTGGCAATTTCTGTTTTACCGGATTTGGTACTTAGTGATGTAATGATGCCGGAGATGTCCGGTTCTGAAATGTGTAAGCAAATAAAAGATGATATTCGAACAAGCCATATTCCTGTTGTTTTACTCACTGCACTAACTGCTGATGAAAATAGAATTGATGGTTTCGAAACCGGAGCTGACGCTTATATTACCAAACCTTTTAATCTTGATGTTTTGCTGGCCAGAATTAACAATATTTTAGTTATTCGCGAAAAATTAAAGCAAAAGATTAAACATGAAGATGTTATGCTTCCTGAAGAAGAGGAGGTATCTTCAATGGATAGTGTTTTTCTTGATAAATTAAAATCTATACTCGAAGACAATTACTCTAATCCGGATTTTAAGGTTGATGAGCTAAGCCGGAAAATTGGGCTTAGTAGTCGGCATTTGCTTTATAAAATAAAAAGTCTGTTAGATATTTCTCCGGTTGAATTTATACGCATTTTCAGGTTACAAAAAGCTTCGCAACTGTTGTTGGGGCACAAAGGTTCCATATCGGAGATTGCTTATGAAACAGGCTTCAACGATCCTGGTTACTTTGGTAAATGTTTTTCGAAATATTTTGGAATGCGACCTTCCGAGTATGTTAAAGCTCATGAAACTGAAAATTGTAAAGGAGAAGCCGAAATAAAGGAAGAGCTGAGTTTTATTATAAATGAAACCTGAGTTCCTCCACAATAAGTTTCGAATTTACATCCATGGTGAATTTCGCAACGTCAAAACTATGCTTTCATTTTTTTTATAGTAAAACAGTATTTCGGATTCTGTAAATGATTGATGACAAGGCTGTTGGTTTGTTTATGTTTGGTTTTAAATAGCTATTTTATCCTAGTCCGTCTCCGATATTTACCACACTCTTAACTTCATGCGCTTTAACTTAGCAATAGAAAATCGAATAACTATTCAGGTTTTAACAACATACAGCATAAAAATTAACCTGTAACGAAAAAGGTTAAAACAAACTAAATTAATTTATTAATAACCAAAAGCTTAAACTTTATGAAAAAAGAATCATTATTGGGTACATTCTGTACTTTAATGTTTAAGGACTCATTTATGCAATGTAGTGAGCTCGAAAAACAAGTGCAGAGTGTTCCGAAAAAATGGTGCCGCGCCAGAGATTATGCTGGCCGCGCCAGTCCAACTGCTTAAACTTGTCATAACCATTTTCCGGTTTGGATTTAAAAGTATTAGATCCTGAATTTAGCGGGTATCTAATTTATTCAGATAATTAAATTGTATTCATTAAAAATATTTAAAATGAAAAATAAACTAATAAAGCGATTAAGATTTTTATTCGGCATGATCCTTTGTGGTATTTTTCTTCAGGGTGCATTTTTAAATTATGCTAATGCTTCAACTTCTCATTCAGGAGAAACTGCTGAAAGCAAAAGTGTATTGCCACAAGAAAATACTGTTAAAGGAACAATAAACGATGCTTCAAACTCTCCTCTTCCGGGAGTTACTATTGTTGTAAAAGGCACAACAATCGGAACAGTTTCGGATACAGACGGTAATTATGTACTAACAGGTGTGCCTTCTGATGCCACAATTGTTTTTTCTTTTGTTGGCATGTTATCGCAAGAAATCGTCTACAATGGGCAAGCCTCCATTGATGTAATAATGCAGGTAGATGCAATTGGTATTGAAGAAGTTGTTGCAATTGGTTATGGTACCGTAAAAAGGTCTGATTTAACCGGAGCTGTCGGTTCCGTGTCGTCTGATGAACTTGCAGAAAAAGGTACTGTTTCTGTTCTGGAAGGAATACAGGGTAAAGTAGCTGGTGTCGATATTTCATCAACTTCAATAAAACCCGGTGCTAGTTTTGATATCAAAATCAGGGGGCAAAACTCAATGGAATCAGGTAGCCCGCTTTATGTAGTCGATGGGATTGTAACCGGCGATATCCACTTCCTGAATCCCTCGGATATTAAAAAGATAGACATCTTAAAAGATGCTTCATCAACTGCTATTTATGGGTCGAGAGGTTCAAACGGTGTTGTTATTATTGAAACCAAAAATGCCGAGAATGTTGATGGTAGTGAAATGAGTATTACCTACGATGCATATTATGGTGTTAAACAACTTGCCCGTATTCCCGATTTTATGGATGCCAGGGAATTTGCAGAATACAGGGCCATGTGCTACCGGGGGTTTGACACGAATACCAATACCTGGACTCAAAACTATGATAGTCCGCTTGCAAAAGCATCTCCGGTAATTATCGGTCGCCTTTATAACGAAGACTACACAGATTGGTGGGATTTGGTAACGGAATCCGGTCACCAACAGAATCACTATCTTAATATGTCGGGTACATCTAATAAACTTTCATACAATGTTGGTTTGGGTTATCAAAACGAAAAAGCAAACTTCAAAGGACAGTACATGGATCGTTTTAACATGAAAATAAGTGTTAATCATAAGCCAACGGATTACTTTCAAATGGGAGCTACGGCAAACCTGTCGCAAACCCTTTATGATAATGGTCAAAAAGACGGGTATGAAGAAGTTAACAAGATGGCTCCGTTCTGGAATGCTTTTTGGCCTGATGGAAGTATCATTGTACGCCCGGGAGCTGATCCAGCACTTGATTCACCAAGTGGTATGACTGGTACTAAAAGCCCATTAGCTGAATTAGCAGCTGGAAAAGAAGAAACCCGCAGGCACGATGTCCTGACTTCGGGATTTATGGAATTAGCTCCGGTTGATGGCCTTACAATCCGTTCAACACTTTCAACAAGATTTTACCGAAACAGATATGGGGAATTTCTGGATGAAATGTATGATTCGTGGCTTGATGAAACATATAACGCACGTGAAGCTCGTTCAACCAATACCGAGGTATTTGATTTTACATGGGATAATGTGATTAACTATAAAACCACAATTGCAGACAAGCACAACCTAAGTGCAACCGGAATTTTCAGTACTTATAAAACACGTAGTGAAAGGTTACAGGTTAGGGCTAAGGAAATGCCGTATGCATCTGACTGGTATAACCTGTTTAGCGGAGAATTTGATGCAAGTGGAAGTAGCTCTTCTTATTCAGAGGCATCTCTTGTATCTTACATGGGACGTTTGAATTACGACTACATGGGTAAATATTTGTTAACTGCGTCGCTACGTTACGATGGTAGTTCTAAACTGGCTGATAAGTGGGCTTTATTCCCATCGTTTGCTGCTGCATGGCGTGTATCAGAAGAAGCATTTATGCAGGCCGACTGGCTTTCAAATTTAAAACTACGTTTTAGCTACGGTAATTCAGGAAATAATAACGGAGTAGGACCTTATGCAACCAAGGCAGGCCCAAATGTGGGAAACACAATCCTGTATAATTTTGGAAGTGATGTATGGTCGGGGTTTGGTCCCGGAAGTCCGGTTAACCAGAACCTAACCTGGGAAAAAACCCGTGAACTAAACCTTGCCGTGGATTTTGGCCTGTTTAATAACAGAATTAGTGGTTCTGTCGATGTTTACGATAAACTCTCAGATGGCTTATTGATGAGCAGGCGGCTTGCTGTTGAAAGTGGAGTAGTAAGTATGGACGATAATATTGGCTCGGTAAGCAATAAAGGTATCGAAGTATTGCTTAACACCGTTAATATTCAAAAACGTGATTTTACCTGGTCAACAACTTTTACCTTCGCAACAAATAAAAATGCTATTGAATCGTTATATGGCCGAAAAGAAGATGTAATTGGTGAAAAACGTTTCATTGGCCAACCTATTGATGTTGAATACGATTATAAAATAAACGGTGTTTATACCATGGCTGAATATCTGGCAGGTGAAACAGTATTTGAAAACTATACTTTTAAACCTGGCGAAGCACGAACAGTTGACACCAATGGCGACGGTAAAATAACATCCGACGATAAGGTTATTTTAGGTTCGCCTAATCCTAAATGGATCGGTAGTATCTATTCAAATTTGACTTATAAAAATTGGGATTTGTCTTTCAATATTATTACCAGACAAGGTGTTTTTGCGTACGATGAATTTATGGAAGAATACCTCAATCCCCGTAGCCGTAGTGTTGTGAAAATTACAGGTTACGATTATTACATTCCGGCAAATGCACCGGTAATTGATTGGGATAACTTTGTTTTAGACGCCAGCGGCAATGCGATAGATGTAGGTTGGAAAAACACTACCGAAGAACATGAAGGCAGGTATCCTCTTTATAAAAACAATGGTGGTCAGTTTCAGGGACAAGATCCTCTTTACACAGACCAATCTTTTGTGAAGGTGAAAAACATCGTGTTGGGTTATACCATTAAAAATGGTATCCCGAAAATTGGTGTTGAAAATTTACGTGTTTATGCCAATATACTTAATCCTTTTGTTTTTGCCGATTACGAAGGTTATGATCCTGAATATGCCCGTACGTCAATGAACGATGGTAATGGTCCTGCAGTTGTTACCTGGCAGTTTGGTGTTAATGTTAAATTCTAATTTTAAAATATTAAGAAATGAAAAATTTAAAATATATAATATGCTTTAGCATCCTACTGGTATTTGCCAGTTCATGTTCCGATTTTCTTGTTGAAGACAATAAAGGAGGAATTGATAATGAAACATTTTATGCTACACAAGGTGGATATGAAACCTTATTAACAGCCTCTTATGCAGGCTTGAGAGAAGTCTATGGTGGTTTCAATATTCTTGACTTATATGGAACCGATTTGTATATTGAATCAAAGGAAGGAGATGACAAGGTTGACTGGTATAGATATACAACACTCTATTCTAATAATAGTTTTTTAAATGACTTCTATGAAAATGTATATAATGCAATTCAAACAACTAACGCAGGCATTTTTTATAATGAATTGCCTGAAAAATTAAGTGAGCAGTTAAGGACGCAATATTTAGGCGAGTTGCGCTTCCTAAGAGCTTTTTATCATTTTATCCTGCTTGAACAATTTGGGGGAATTGTAATAAATGATGAATATACTACATCTCCTCGATTGAGTATTCCAAGGTCAACACTTAGTGAAAGCTATGAATTTATTATAAGTGAAATGGAAGCAGCACTGGCTGCAGTACCTGCAAGTTCTGATCCGGGAAGGGTTAATAAAAATGTAGTTAACCATTATTTGGCCAAAGTTTATCTTACAAGGGGGTGGGATCTTAACTCTGAGGCAGATTTTAATAAAGCTAAAAGTTATGCCGACGCAGTTATATCTAATTTAGGTAATATCACAATACCTTATGCCGAGCTTTGGGATGAAGCTGGTGAAAATAATGAAGAATTTATATTCTCGGTTCAATACAGCTTAAACACTATTAAAGATTTAGAAGATGATGGTAACAGGCAATCATCTTTATTTAGTGTGTACGGAGGATCAGCAGGAAACGACCAAAAGCGTAGAAGTAATGACTTAAATCCGGCGCAATATATTCATGCTTCATTTCAACAAAATGATGCACGTTATTATGTTGATTTTATGTTTGTAACTGTACACCCATATTTTACTTATTATAGCGATAATCCAGGAAAAGTAAGGTATTATAATCCAATTATTTGGGATCCAAATAAAACAGAAATTACCAAGGAAGACACTTTGCGTTGGATTGAAGAAGTAGGTGGAATAGATAATGTTGAAGAAACCTGGCAGATTTTTCCTGTTTGGAAATACAACTATGATAAATACAATTATAATGCTTGGTACACTGTAAGTGGCTCTCTTCCAACTTTCAAAAAGTTCGATTGTCCTGAAAACGCATTGAATTGTACACGAAGTTATTCCGCAAGCGTAAGGGATATTGTACTTGCTCGATTGGCAGAAACATACTTTCTTAAAGCTGAGGCTTGTATAGCTCTTGGACAGGTCGCTGACGCAAGAAATTTAGTTCAGACAGTTATTGACCGTCCTGGCAATAAAGTCGATCCAGGTGGAGAAAACTTAACCAACGCTCTAGATGGAGTGAGTGGAAAAACAGAAGCTTTGGAGGCATTATTACTTGAGTCAGGAAAAGAATTACTTGGTGAGTTTAATGGACGTTGGCCTACTTTGCGCAGATGTGACATGTTAAAGTACATGCTTGAAAAGTACAATGCAGATTTTGACAGGCATAATACAACATTCCAGGATAAATGGTGGTATCGTCCAATTCCGGAAGATGCCATTACATTAAATGAAGCACTTACAGATGCCGATCAAAATCCTGGATATTAGTTTTGTTATATAGTCGAAGTTGATATAGTCAACTTATTAGTTTGGTTAGACCTTTTAGAAAAGGAAGGTTCATTTAAGGGAGTCTGGTTCTTCGGAACCAGATTCCTCCCTTAAATAATCCAAATTATAGTTCAGCTCATTTTACATGCGTGGTTGTTGTTCTCGATAGTATTTAACTTCAGTTTTCAATTCACTTATTATGAAAAATTCTCTTTACCTTATCGCCATAATTACTTTCATTTTATCGGCTTGCAGCCAGGTAAATGAACCTCTAAAAGAAAAAATAGAACCTTTTAATACACCTTTTGGTGAATTTAATTTTCAACGCCCGGAATTTCCTAAAAGATCAGTTCTGATTACTGATTTTGGAGCCCAAAGTGGCGGAACTGTTAAAAATACCGAGGCCATTAATAAGGCAATAAACGATCTTTCAGAGAAAGGCGGAGGAAAAGTAATTGTACCTGCCGGGAAATGGCTGACAGGATCGATAACTCTGCTAAGTAATATTAACCTGCACCTTGAGGAAGGGGCAGAATTGCTTTTTAGCCAGGATTTTAACGATTATTTACCAGCGGTGCTTACCAATTGGGAAGGTTCAGAAGTATATTCTTACTCGCCGTTTATTTATGCCTACAAACAGGAAAATATAGCCATTACCGGGAAAGGAGTTTTAAACGGTCAGGGAAAACCGTGGTGGGAACAACGAAGAAAAGGTTCTGCATTTTACGACAGTAACAACCTGTTAAAGGAAATGAACGAAAAACAGGTTCCCTTGGATGAACGCCGCTTTGGAAGTTTAGAGCGTTTTTTACCTCCCGTATTTTTTGGCCCCTTATATTGCAAAAATATTTTACTCGAAGATATTACGTTTAGATACGGTGCTTTTTGGACGGTTAATCCTAGTTTCTGTGAAAATATTATAGTTAAAGGTATCTATATTTTAACCAACGGAGAATACGGTGATACTCCAAATGGCGATGGTATTAATCCAAATTCGTGCAAAAATGTGTTAATTGAATACAATACACTCGATACCGGAGATGACTGTATTACCATAAAGTCGGGGCGAAACAAAGATGGCCGTCGAATTGGCATTCCTTGTAAAAATATCCTGATTCGGCACAACAAAGGGTTGCAAGGCCATGGTGGAATTGTAATCGGCAGCGAAATGTCGGGGGGAGTAGAAAATGTTTATGCACACGACTGCCAGTTTAATGGTACCGATCGCGTAATTAGAATAAAAACAGCCAGGGGCAGGGGAGGATATGTAAAAAACTGTTGGTTTAAAGATATTTCGGCTGATAAAATTGAGCGCGAAGCCATTCGGATAAATATGATGTACACCGGTGGTGAAAGGTTACCGGTCCCGGAAGTTGATGAAGGTACACCGCTAATCGAAAATATTAATTACGAAAATATTTCATGCGACTATTCAAAACGGAATGTTATTCAAATTGTAGGAATACCTGAAATGCCGGTGAAAAATATTTCCTTAAAAAACATTCATCTGAAAGGAAATCTGGGAATTGAAATTAGTGATGCTGTTAATGTAAATATTGATAGTATTGCTATCGCAAACGACAATGGTGCTCTCGCTTCTGTAGCTTTTGCCGACGCCATCAAAATTTCGAATGTTCAAATAATTGATACACCGAAAGATAAGATTCCGTTTGTGTTTCTCGATGTTATCAACTCCAGTGTAAAGGGGGTAGAAACCGGCAAAGAGGGAACACTGGTTAAAATAACCGGAAATTCACACAATATTAATATTGATAAGGCTATTCTGGAAGACAGGATTGAAAAACATTAAGAAGAAGATTTGCTTTCTGATTTAATATGTATATCTCAGCATGAAAGTTTTATTAATTGAGGATGAACCTGAAATAAGCGAATTGATTAGTAATTTTCTAAAGAGCGAAAATTACCTCGTAGAAAAGGCCGTAGATTACAGGAGCGCGCAGGATAAAATTGCGTCCTTCGATTACGACTGTATTTTACTTGATATTATGTTGCCCGACGGAAATGGATTAAGCCTGTTGAAAGAATTGGCCAAAATGGATAAAAGCGATGGAGTGATCATAATTTCAGCAAAAAACTCAATCGATGATAAAGTAAAAGGACTTGAGCTTGGGGCCGACGATTATCTTACCAAACCCTTCCACATGGCCGAGTTAAACGCCCGGATAAAATCGGTGCTTCGCCGAAAAAATGGCGAAAACAGCAGCTTTGTTGAACTAAATAACGTAAAAATTAGTTTCGACGAAAGGCTGGCCAAGGTAGATGAACAGGTTTTAGACCTGAACCGGAAAGAGTTTGATATCCTGGTCTTTCTTGCCACAAATAAAAACAGAATTGTAAGTAAATCGGCCATTGCCGAAAATATCTGGGGAGATTATATCGACCAGGCTGATGATTTTGATTTTATTTATTCGCAGGTGAAAAACCTCAGAAAAAAGTTACGTACTTATCAGGCACAAATTGAAATTGCCACTGTGTATGGAATTGGTTATAAATTAACTACAAAATGAAGCTAATAAACCATACACTGTCCTTTCTTTCAGCAATCTTATTTGTAACCATAAGTTTGTGGTCAGTTCTGTTTTATTCTCAACTACTAAATCATGTAAAAACCTCTGTCGATGAGGGCTTGTCTGATTACAAAATCGTTATAATTGATAACCTGAAAAAGGATACCCTGATAGTTGAAAATCAAGAGTTTGGTAAGAATAAGTACATCGTAAAACAAGTTGAAGAAGACTATGCCCTAAAAGTAATCGACACGTATAAAGATACATTAATTTATTCGCCACTTAAGCAAAACAACTACAAGGCCAGGGTTCTTTCCACAGCCTTTGTTGCAAACAACGGAAAATATTACGAAATGAAAGTTCTTTCACAAGAACTAAACAGGTCGAAATTGATTAAAAAACTTCTTGTTTCGCTTACTTCGATGTTTTTGTTTTTACTGGTAAGTACATACCTGGTTAACACGCTGGCCTTAAATAAAACCTGGAAACCTTTTTATCAGGTTCTTGATTACCTTAACGATTTCAGGTTAGACAAACGATTATCCGATAGAAAAATGGGAGCCACAAAAATTAAAGAATTTGTATTGCTCAATAAATCAGTTAATAACCTGATTGATACAAATATTAAAATTTTTGAAAGCCAAAAACACTTTATCGAGAACGTATCGCACGAAATGCAAACCCCCCTGGCCATTGGCTTAAATAAATTGGAACTATTGGCCGAGAACGAAGGCTTAACAGAAAAGCAGCTAAAAAGCATTGGTGATATAATTGATACTTTTAAACGTCTTTCGGGATTAAACAAATCCTTGTTGCTTCTTTCAAAAATTCAGAACAAACAGTTCCTCTCAAAAGAAAAAATAGATTTCGACAGTGTTTTTACCAGAACCATTGCCAACCTTTCGGAGTTTATCGACTTCTGGGGAATTCAACTGAACTATAACAAAGAGCAAAATTTTGTTTTTGAAATGAATAAGGACATGGCAGATATTCTGGTTTTAAACCTTGTAAAAAATGCCATGATTCATAATAACCCCAACGGAGAGATTAGTATACGTTTAACTTCTTCTGCATTTATTATTGAAAATACGGGAAATGAAGGCGCAATTCCTTCCGACAGGATTTTTCAACGCTTTAATAAAAATGTAAATAATAAAAATTCAACCGGCCTTGGCCTGGCCATAGTTAAAGCAATTACCGATGCTTCTGATTTAAGGGTTAGCTATTCGCATAAATCGCGGCATATTTTTGCAATAGAAAAACCTCATGCATGACGCTTTTTTAATAGATTTTTGGTGTTTTTTTTAAAATTCCAGATTCTTTCCAGAATGTTTCCCAATTGATTCCATATTCGCTGTGTTTCTTTGACATGTAATTTAAAAATTATGAAACGAATTTTTCTCCTATTATTACTTTTCAGTATTACGCTGAGTACGCTTGCTCAGAAAATCGATAACGATAACGTTCCTGCTGTTATATTAAATGCATTTCATTTAAAATTTCCTCATGCTACCGATACTTCCTGGAAAATAGAAAAAGGAAATTACCGGGTAGAGTTTGAAGTAAATAATAAACCCCACGAATTGTTAATGGATCACAAGGGAAGTATGCTTAAACATTCGCAGGATTTGTATTTAAGCGAAATTCCGAAAGCAGTTTTAAAAACCATTGACTCGAAAGCTCCTTACTACGATATTCACGATGCTGACAGAAGCGAACAGGGGAACGAAATTACCTACGAAATTAAATTCGAAAACGAAGGGAACGATAATATATTTTGGATAGATGAAAGAGGCAAGTTGCTGAAATTCAGAAAAGAATTGGATCGTGATGAGGTTCCGTCTGAAATATTAAATGTAATAAGCTCAAGGTATAGCTCATTCGATTACGACAGGGCAAAATACTTAGAAGAGGGTAACTTAAGGTTTTACATTATCAGGGGTGAAATTAATAATTACGATTGTGTATGGACCATCGATACGAAAAAAAATGTACTGAAGTACGAACAGGATTTAAGAAATTCTGAGATTCCTTCTTCTGTTTCAAATGCCCGAAAAATGTTGTATGAGGGCTATGAAATACGTGATGCCGACAGGTTGGAAGAAAACGGGAAAGTCAGCTATGTTCTTCGGCTCAGAAAATCAAGGGAAAATATTTATGTAACGTTTGATTCAGCAGGAAAAGTGCTGGATGTAGACTAAGTGAAAGACCATATATTTATAAAAACTAAACCAATAAAAAGATGAATTTTAGAAAGTTATATTTTTTAGTGGCTCTCGCGATTTTTGCAGTTTGCGCTAACGGAGAAAACTTAAAAGAAGATGCTAAAACTTCATTGAAAAAGGGAGTAAGCTTTTTTTATTCAATCAATAGTCACGGAGGTTATGTATATTATGTAACGCCTGATTTAAAAATTCGCTGGGGCGAAGGGATTAAAGACGAAAATACAATTGAAGTACAACCACCCGGAACTCCTTCTGTTGGTCAGGCATTTTTAAGGGCTTACCAGGTAAGCAAAGACGAAACGGCTCTTAAGGCTGCAAAAGATGCTGCCACTGCCCTTGTACGTGGGCAGAATAAATTTGGAGGTTGGGAACATACCGTAAATTTTAATAAAATAAGCCACGAAAAAGTTAGTTTTGACGATAACCAGTGTCAATCGGCCATTAGTTTTCTTATGGCTTTAGACCAGGAGATTGAAGATGAATCCATATCGGGTGCAACCAAAAAAGCTTTAGATTTGATGCTAACTGCACAATTAGATAATGGAGCCTGGCCGCATATTTATCCCGAACAAGGAAATTATCACGATTATGCGACATACAACGATGGTGGAATAAACGATTGTGTAAGAGTGATGCTGGAGGCTCACAATTATTATGGTAATAGTAAGGAAATTGAAAAGAGCCTGAAAAAAGCAATCCGCTTTATTTACATTTCTCAATTGCCACCGCCACAATCGGGCTGGGCACAGCAGTACAACGAATTTCTTCAACCGGCTTGGGCTCGTACTTTTGAACCTCCTTCGGTTTGCCCTTTGGTTACGGTATTAAACATTAATACCTTAATTGATTTATACCTTGTTTTGGGTGATGATAAATTGTTGGAACCAATTCCCGATGCAATCCGATGGTTAAAAGATATAAAAATGGAAAATGGAAAGTGGGCACGATTTGTAGAATTAGGTACAAATAAAGCACTTTACTACGACAGGCCCAGAATCCGGTGCGAAACACTGGAAGACCTTCATCCTGAGCGTCGCACAGGTTATCGTTACCAAGTGGACATTGCAGATCAATTGCAAGAAAGCGAGCTTCGATATAAAAAGGCTCTGGAACTAGGTCATAAAGGTTTATGGGATGATGAACATTCAGTCCTTAATAAAGAACAAATAATGAAGCGCTTGGAAGTTTTATCAGAACAAGTAATAAAAATTATGGATTCACAAGAGCCTTCAGGCGCATGGATAACCAAAAACGACCGTTTTAAAAAACAAATGCCAAAAGGTATTCGGTGGAATGGTCAATATGAAGTTATGGACCGAATTAGCAGCGAGGTTTTCAATGAAAATGTGGCCATACTCTGCGAATACATTGAATTGAGTAATAGAATTGAAAATAAAAATTAAAAATAATCTCATGAAAAATATTTTAGCAAGCTTAGTGGTAATCCTGTTTTTTTCAATAGGAAATATATCTGCACAACAAATTGCATTTCCAGGTGCAGAGGGATATGGAAAATTTACAAAAGGTGGCCGGGGAGGCACAGTTTACGAAGTAACCAACCTAAACGATAGCGGAGACGGAAGCCTTCGTGCTGCTGTAGAAGCCAAGGGACCACGCACGGTTATATTCCGGGTTTCAGGAAATATTGAGCTTGAAAGCCCTATAAGTATTAAAAATCCTTACATAACAATCGCCGGGCAAACAGCTCCCGGAGATGGAATCTGTTTAAAAAATCACCAATTAAGCATTGATGCAGATCAGGTAATAATCAGGTATATTAAGGTTCGCGTGGGCGATAAGTCTGGTAAAGATTACGATGCAGTTGGTGGAAGATATATTAAGAATGTCATTCTCGATCATATTTCAGCAAGTTGGAGTGTCGATGAATGTATGTCTGTATATCGTTGTGACAGCATTACGGTTCAGTGGTGTTTAATTTCAGAAAGTATGTTTAAATCCAACCATGTGAAAGGATATCATGGATTTGGAGGAATATGGGGTGGCAACTATGCCACTTATCATCACAATCTGCTTGCCCATCATGCAAGCCGTAATCCGCGCTGGGCATCAGGTGTTGGTTTTACCGATTATAGAAACAATGTAATTTATAATTGGGGGTACAACTCCTGCTACGGTGGAGAACGGGTAGAAGACAGTTATCCCGATAAATTAAATTCATTTACCGTTAATATGGTTGCCAACTATTACAAACCAGGTCCGGCTACAGAACCAGGTCCGGTGTCTCATCGTATTGCCCGGCCAGCTTTTAAAAAGGATCAGGACTTCCATGGTATGTGGTACATTGCAGAGAACACAATGGAAGGGAATAAACAGGTTTCATTAAATAATTGGGATGGAGGCGTTCATAAAGAATATGAGGAACAGGATTTAAATATGCTGAAGCTCAATGAACCCTGGCCGGCAATGCCAATTAACCAGCAAACAGCCAAAGAAGCATATGGGTTGGTTGTACAAAACGCCGGAGCTTTTTTGCCCAAAAGAGATGTAATCGACACGAGAGTTTTAAATGAAGTTCGCGAAGGTTTTGCAACTTTTGAAGGTGTTGGATATAAAGAAAATAAGAAAGTTGCCGACCCTTCTGAAACATGCGGGATCATTGATTCTCAAAATGATGTTGGTGGATGGCCAAAGCTAAAATCTTTGCCGGCTCCAAAAGATTCTGATAAAGACGGAATGCCTGATAAGTGGGAAGTAAAAATGAAACTTAATCCGAATGATGCCTCTGATGGTAGTAAAGACCGCGATGGTGACGGATTCACCAACTTGGAAGAGTACCTAAACGCACTTGTTGCAATAGGTACAGTAAAAATAAATGCCCAATCACCGTCAAAGAAAGCAATTGTTTTAGAAGAATTTGTTTTTACCGAACGCCCAACCCGCGATTGCCACGCTTCAACTTTATTGGAGCTCGATAATGGCGACTTGCTATGCGCTTGGTTTGGAGGAACAAGGGAAGGTGACCCTGATGTAAATCTGTGGTTGGCTCGCAAACCCAAAGGCGGCAAGTGGCAGAAACCCAAAAGTATTTCCGACGGAAATGGAAATACCTTATTCAATCCGGTTCTGGTTAAATTAAAAAGCGGCGACATCCAGATTTATTTCTGCAGCCCCGGAATTGATGACGGGCAGGTAATTACATCAAAAGATAATGGAAAAACCTGGAGTAAAATGAAAAAACTTCCAAAAGGATTTGTTGGGCCAATCGTCAACAAACCAATTTATTTGGAAGACGGAACGATCATCGCTGGTGCAAGTTTGCAGGGCGATCCGGGTAAACGAATTCACATTGAACGTAGTACCGATGATGGTAAAACCTGGACAAAAGTCGGTCCAATTAGCGACCCTCAAAATACAAAGTATCAAATTATACAACCTACCATTCTTGTTCATTCGCAAAAGCGTTTGCAAATACTTGCACGTCCAAACCAAAAAGGTGCAGACACAAAGCTTGCACAAAGCTGGTCTGAGGATGGCGGTTTAACCTGGTCGCCGGTTACAGATGCTACTTTGCCAAACAATAATTCAGCAATCGATGCTGTAACTTTAAAAGACGGGCGTCATCTGCTGGTTTACAACCACTCAACCCGCGAAGACCCGATAGGTGGGCGCAAAGGGCGTGGAATACTGACAGTTGCAATATCAGACGATGGAATTAACTGGGAGGCAGCAGCAGTACTTGAATACCGTACCGGATCAGTGCAGTATTCGTACCCGGCTGTAATTCAAACCAAAGATGGAATGGTACATGTGACCTATTCATGGCACAGGAAACAAATTAAACATGTGGTTCTCGATCCAAACAAGTTTGAAACCTATCCGATAGTTGACGGACAATGGCCAAAAGATAAAATGCCCTGGGTAAAAAGTATTGAAAGTGAAGGAGCCGGAGTGAACAGCGAAGTATTAAAATAGGGCATTTAATAATCATTAAAAATAAAACGGATTTATAATGATCGAAGGAATTACAGATTGCACAATCCTGAACAATGGGCTAAAAATGCCATGGTTGGGATTTGGTGTTTTTCAGATAAGCGATGGAAATGAAGTAATAAATTCTGTAAAAGAAGCACTGAAGGTTGGTTACCGTAGTATAGATACCGCTGCTGTTTACGGAAATGAAACAGGCGTTGGAAAAGCCATTAGAGAAAGTGGAATTGCCCGTGAGGATATTTTCCTGACAACTAAGGTTTGGAACTCAGAACAATGCAAAGGTAGGACTCTACAAGCATTTGATGAAAGCCTTGGAAGGTTACAGACCGATTATGTGGACTTATATTTAGTTCATTGGCCTGTTGAAGGTTATTACATGGAAACATGGAAAGCCATGGAAGAGATTTATAAAAGCGGGCGTGCCAAATCAATAGGTGTCAGTAATTTTATGGATTACCATCTCGATGAGCTTTTGCCTAAATGTGAGGTTGTTCCGGCTGTAAATCAGATTGAATATCATCCCTATCTTGTTATGCCAGAGTTATATAACTATTGCAATGAAAGGGATATACGTGTTGAAGCATGGAGCCCTTTGATGCAGGGACATATTATTGATGTGGAACCTATTAGGGAACTGGCAGCTAAATACAAGAAAACTCCAGCTCAAATTACCTTACGTTGGAATATACAAAAAGGAGTAATTACCATTCCAAAATCGGTAAAACCACACCGGATATTAGAGAACTCTCAAATTTATGATTTTGAAATTTCATTGAAAGATATGACCCTTATTGACACTCTTGATAGGGCAAAACGTTTTGGTCCCGATCCCAATAATTTTAATTTTTAAGATTTACGGTATGAGAAAGCTGATATTAATAATTCCACTTTTCCTTTTCGCATTTAGCTTCAACATAACTCGCCCTGTGCATATTTTTATGATTGGTGATTCAACAATGGCCAATAAGCCTGAAAAAAATATCCCTGAGAACGGTTGGGGGCAGGTTTTACACTATTTCTTTAACGATTCGGTTGTAGTCGATAATCATGCCCGAAACGGAAGGAGTTCAAAAAGTTTCATTGACGAGGGGCGATGGGAAACAGTGATTTCGAAGCTTCAAAAAGGTGATTATGTTATTATTCAGTTTGGACATAACGATAGCAAACCTGATGAAGAAAGGCACACCGACGCCTTTAGTTCGTACAAAGAGAACCTGACGAAATATATTGTTGAAACAAAAGAAAAAGGAGGGATTCCAATACTTTGCACATCAATTGTTCGAAGGCATTTTAACGAAGATGGAACCCTAAAAGATACGCATGGAGATTATCTTGTTGCTGCTAGGCAAGTTGCAAAGGAAACAGAAGTGTACTTCATTGATATGGAGGCAAAAACAAAAAGTTTGGTGGAAGAAATGGGGGTTGAAAAATCAAAGCAGTTGTATTTGTATATAAAACAAGATGTTTTTCCTCTCCGACCAAAAGAACTAAAAGATAATACCCATTTATCGCAATTCGGTGCCTTCAGTTTTGCCGGACTCGCAGTAGAAGGCATGAAAGAAAATAACATACCCATTATAAAATATTTAGTGAATTGATAATAACTCATTTACAATGAACGATATGAAAAAGATATATTCAATATTGATAGTACTGTTAACAGTAGGATTTAATTGTTACTCGCAACAACTGGCATTCCCTGGAGCTGAAGGCTTTGGAGCCTATGCAAAAGGTGGAAGAGGCGGAGAAGTCCTGTATGTAACAAACCTGAACGACAGCGGTGAGGGTAGCCTGCGTTGGGCTGTTGAACAGGACGGTCCACGCACTGTTGTATTCGCCGTTTCGGGAAACATCGACCTAAAAGAGAGACTAAATATTGAAAATCCGAACATAACAATTGCCGGACAAACAGCTCCTGGCGATGGAATTTGCATCCGTGGTGAGACGGTGCGTATTGCAGCCAATGATGTCGTAATTCGTTATATCCGAGTAAGACTTGGTGATGGAATGCATGGGCAGGGAAGCCTGCAGGGAAAAGATGCCATCTCAATTAGTGAGGGCGAGAATATTATTGTGGATCATTGTTCGGGAAGCTGGAGCTTGGATGAAATTATATCAGCATCAACAAAACTGCCAACACTTAGAAATGTTACGGTGCAGTGGTGTTTTATTACCGAAGGATTAAATCCCGACAACCATGGATACGGTTCTTTAATAAGAGGTACCGGCGGAGCAAAATACAGTTACATCTACAACCTGTACGCCAACAACCGTGGCCGGAATCCACGCCCTGGAAACTACGATGTAAATCCACACGATAAAGATCCGGAAGGTTTTTTACTCGATTTCAGCAATAATGTAATTTACAATTGGGGAGGTGGAAAAGCCGGTTACAATAACGATAAACGAAGTATTACAAAATTGAATTATGAAAACAATTACCTAATTCCGGGTGAAAACTCAGAAAATAATGGAATTGCATATACAACCGGGTCGCCCTTCAATAAAAGCTATTTTGCCGGGAATTATTACGATGGTGAATGCCCTGCTGACCAATGGAGTTTAGTTGGTTTCAGAGATAGCTGGAGTAAAAAAGAAATTGCAGCCTACAAACAAACAAAACCTTTTGAATGCGGCACAGTTACCAGAATTGATGCACCAGCATCGTTTGAGCAGGTACTTGAAACCGGAGGGGCAACCTTGCCGAAACGCGATGCTGTCGATATTCGAATTGTAAAGGATATAAAAAACCGGACAGGTAAAATTATCAAAAGCCAGGAAGATGTTGGGGGCTGGCCCGAATTAACATCGCTTCCGGCTCCGCTTGATTCCGATAAAGACGGTATGCCTGATGAATGGGAGAAAAAGAATAATTTGAATCCACATGATGCTTCCGATAGGAATAAAACTGCGGAAGATGGTTATACAGTGCTTGAAAATTATTTGAACCAAATTCAATAATAATTTAAACCATTCAATAATGAAAACCAGTAACAAAGAGTTTGTTATATATCTGCTAGTGTTTGTATTACTAAGTTCCTGTTCGGGCATAAAGGATGAATCAGTTCAGAATGAAAAACCACGGGTTATTGTAACCTCTGATGGAGAAATTGACGACGAATGTTCCCTTGTCAGGTTTTTATTGTATGCAAATGAATGGGATGTGGAGGGAATAATTTCATCAAGTTCGCAATACCACTGGAAAGGTCACAGATGGGCTGGCGACGATTGGGCCGAACCCTATCTTGAAGCATACGCGGAAGTATATCCAAATTTAATTTTACACGACAAGGGGTATCCTTCTCCCGAATATCTGAAATCAATAACCTTGATTGGTAATATTGCTGCCGAGGGCGAAATGGATTCCATAACCCCGGGGTCGCAACGTATTGTAGAAGTTTTACTCGACGAATCGGATAATAGGCCGGTGTGGCTTCAGGCATGGGGGGGAACCGGTACGATTGCACGGGCGCTCAAAACTATTGAAGAAGAGCATCCGGATAAAATGGAATATGTGGCTAACAAAGTCCGTTTGTTTTTTATCTGGGAACAAGACAATACCTTTCAAAAATACATTCGCCCGCATTGGAGAAGATACAATATTCAGGCAATAATTTGCGACCAGTTTTGGGCAATTGCATACCAGTGGGATGAAATTATACCCGAGGAAAAAATCGGTTATTTTACAACCGACTGGATGAAATCGAATATTCTGAACGACCATGGTGCGCTTTGTTCATTATATGAAGCATACAAAGGAGGTGACGATAATGAAGGCTGGAGAGCTGGTAGTCCAAAACAAAAAGGCTCGTTCAGATCTGAAGGAGATTCACCAGCTTTTTTACACACTATTCCTACTGGTTTAAGGAATTTGGAATCGCCAAACTTTGGAGGCTGGGGAGGCCGCTATGTGAATGTACGCGAAAACACCTGGCTCGACCCGGTTCCTTTCGAAGGTTATGAGTATCCTGAAGGAAGATGGTACACCCGAAGTGCCTGGGGCCGAATGTACATGCGCGAAACCTACCCTGATAATCAGGACCAAATGAAAGTGTACTTTAAACCTATGACCCGATGGATGGATGCTTTACAAAACGATTTTGCTGCCCGGGCCGACTGGTGTATTAAACCGTATGCAGAAGCGAATCATCAACCTGTTGTTAAATTAGGCCATAAACTTGATTTAACGGCTAAGCCGGGAGCTACTATTCAGCTAAGTGCGAAAGGAACTTCCGATCCCGATGGTGATGATCTTACCTTTAAATGGTGGTTTTACGAAGATGCAAGCGATTATAAGGGAGATGTAAAAATTTCTAATGCCGATCAAATAAACACCACTCTTGTCGTTCCTGAAAATGCAGGCAGCGGTGAATCCATTCATATTATTTGTGAAGTAACAGATTCAGGTACGCCTAAGTTAACACGGTATAAGAGAGTAATAATAACTGTAAATCAATAAAACTATAAATCCTGCTACTGATTGCAGGACAAATTTCTTTTAAAAAATGAATAAAATGAGAAAGGAAATATATCTTCTGGCAATTTTATTTTTTTGCCTTACATTAAGTTCTTACGCACAATACCCAAAAATACCTAAGGATGTTCAAAAAGCATCTGCAGAATTAATGGATGAGTCTGAACGTCTGTCGGATGAAGCATGGGAAAAAGCCCTGGTTGTAATTGAAAAAGAATCGCTTGAAGGAAAACCTTATATACCCTGGGCTTCTCGTCCTCAGGATTTACCGCAAGCTGAAATTCCAGCTTTCCCGGGAGCGGAAGGTGGCGGCATGTACACCTTTGGTGGCCGAGGGGGTAGGGTTATAACCGTAACCAGTTTGGAAGACCGGGGACCAGGTACCTTTCGAGAAGCATGTGAAACAGGAGGGGCGAGAATTATTGTTTTTAATATTGCGGGAATAATCAGGCTTAAAACACCTTTAATTATTCGCGCACCTTATGTTACTATTGCCGGACAAACTGCACCTGGGAATGGTGTTTGCATCGCTGGCGAAACAGTTTGGATAAATACACACGATGTAATTATCAGGCACATGCGTTTCCGTAGAGGTGAAACCTGGGTAGGCCGCCGCGACGATGCAATTGGTGGAAACCCGATTGGAAATATAATGCTTGATCATATCTCCGCAAGCTGGGGGCTCGACGAAAATATGTCTGTTTACCGGCATATGTATCATAAAGATCCCAGGAAAAAGCCTGAAAAGTTTGGCACTGTTAACATTACTATTCAGAATTCAATTTTCTCGGAAGCATTGGATACATGGAACCACGCCTTTGGAAGTACTTTAGGTGGTGAGAACTGTTCTTTCATTCGTAACTTGTGGGCAAATAACGCCGGAAGAAATCCATCAATTGGCTGGAATGGAACCTTCAATTTTGTAAATAATGTGCTATTCAATTGGGTACATCGTACGGTTGATGGAGGTGATCATACTGCACAATATAACCTTATAAATAATTACTTCAAACCAGGTCCGCTAACTCCCCAAAATAAAGCTATTAGTCATCGTCTCCTCAAACCTGAGTCGAGATATACTCAATTCAATAAAAAAGTTTATGGCAAAGTGTATGTCGATGGAAATATTGTAGAAGGCAATAAAAGGGTTAGCAAAGACAATTGGGACGGAGGTGTACAAATTGAAGATATGGAAAATGCCGGTGAGTTTACGAAATTTATTAAAGCCAGTAAGCCTGCTATAATGCCCTATTTAACAATTGTAAGTGCTGAAAAAGCATTCGATTTTGTAGTTGAAAATGCTGGTGCACTTCTACCCGAGAGGGATGAAGTTGACCAACGTATTAGTAGAACCGTAAAAACAGGAATACCTGAATATGCTGAAAATGTCGATAATTCAGATGTTCCAAAATTTGAACACCGTAGATTACCCGAAGATTCGTATAAAAAAGGGATTATTACCGATATCAGGCAAGTTGGCGGCTACCCTGTCTATGAGGGTACGCCATATGTTGATTCAGATAAAGATGGCATGCCCGATGAATGGGAAAATAAATATGCAAAACTCGGACTAGACCCAAACAATCCTAACGATGCCAACCTTGATTGTAATGGGGATGGTTATACCAATATTGAAAAATATATTAATGGCATTGATCCAGGTGAAAAAGTGGATTGGAAAGATCTTAAAAACAACAAGGATACTTTATTGAATTAAGGTTCTTATTCGGGAAAAGGTGAATAATTATAAAAAAACGTGATAAAAATTAGACTGGAAATTCTAAAATAATTTATCCAACAATATCATGCACATAATTGAGAAATCATACAAAATACTAACAGGTCTTATCCTGTCAGTCCTTTTTTTTAGTGCCTGCGGTTCAAAACAAAAAAGTGATACAGCAACAGATACGAATATTCAAAAGCCTTATCGTGTAATTGTTACGTCTGATATTGGAGGAAACGATCCTGACGACTTCCAATCTATGGTACATTTACTTCTTTATGCCGATGTGCTTGATATAGAAGGGATAATAGCATCTCCTAAGGGTGCGGGAAGAGTGGAGAATATTCATGAAGTAATTAATGAATACGAGAAAGATTATCCAAGTCTGGTAAGTTATTCTGAAAAGTATCCAACAGCTGATTCGCTGCGAATAATTACAAAACAGGGAGGGGTGGAAGTTGCCGGTTATAAGGGATATGATGATTCTTCAGATGGTAGTGAATGGATTATTCAGTGTGCCCGACGTGATGATCCCCGTCCACTATATGTGCTTGTTTGGGGAGGACTAGAAGATGTAGCTCAAGCACTTCATGATGCACCTGATATATTACCTAAACTGAGGGTGCATTGGATTGGCGGTCCCAATAAAAAGTGGGGGCCAGATGCCTATCTATACATCGCTGAACATCATCCCAATCTATGGATAATCGAATCAAATGCTACCTACAGAGGATGGTTTACCGGAGGTAATCAATCGGGGGAATGGAGTAATACAGGTTTCACGAAAAAATACATTAAAGATAAAGGAGCACTTGGAACTTTTTTTATGTCTCAATTGGGAGGCAAGTTAAAAATGGGTGATACTCCATCCTTAGCCTGGTTACTTAAAGGAGATCCTGAAAATCCATCAGAACCCGGATGGGGTGGTCAATTTGTTCGTACTTGGGAACGCGCTTATTATCATTTTACACGTATGCCCGATAAAACAGATAGCGTTCAGGAATTTTCAATTCTTGAAATTGTACTTCCAGTGGGTAAAAATTTACCTGAAAATCCGGATGCACTTCTTCAGGTTGAGAATCAATTGTTGAAAGGTCATTTTTTAGAAGATGATTCTGTAAGGTTTCGCTTTTGCCCCAAGAGTGATAAATATTTTAGCTTTAAAATTAGCAGTAATGTTCCTGTGTTAGATGGGGTAACTGGTGGAATTACAGCACTTATAACACCTTCAGGTTTTGCAAAACAACCCTCCGAAAAGTATCCAAACTGGTGGACAGATGATCCTGATCCTGAGTTAGCAGAAGGGAATCGTATTGGTGCGAAAACAGTAAGCAAGTGGAGGGTAGATTTTTTGACTGATTTTGCAAAAAAGATGGAACGCTGTCAAGTTGTTAATAATAAATAGACTCAGCGTTTGTGTTAAGTATTCTTTTGGTAAATAAGATTTAAATAGTTTTTATGAGCAATATTTTTTTCATATTAAAAGGTTTAATTGTTGATGCCACTTTTGCGAAATTACAAAAGTATATTTATAGCATTTTCTGTTTTGGATTTTTGTTTTGTTCTCAGGTTTATTCTCAACAATTGGCTTTCCCTACTGCTGAAGGTTACGGAAAGTTTACCAAAGGCGGCAGAGGCGGCGTTGTATATGAAGTTACAAACCTTAACGACAGTGGAAAAGGAAGCTTGAGAGCTGCCGTTGAGGCTAAAGGACCACGGACTGTTGTCTTCAGGATTTCAGGGACAATTGACCTGAAAAGCAATCTGGAGATTAAAAATCCATACATCACTATTGCCGGTCAAACAGCACCAGGAGATGGTATTACGCTAAAAAGGTATCCACTTAAAATCAGTGCTGATGAGGTTATTATCAGGTATATAAGGGTTCGGCTTGGCGATGAATCTGGAGGTGCGGAAGATGCAATATCGAGCCGTTACACCAATAATATTATTCTCGACCATGTTTCGGCAAGCTGGAGCATCGATGAAACACTTTCGATTTACCACTGCAAAAATGTAACTGTTCAGTGGTGTATGATTACCGAAAGCCTTTTTGAATCAAACCATACCAAAGGCAGTGCCCATGGTTATGGCGGAATTTGGGGCTCAGATTATGGCTCCTACCATCACAACCTGATTGCCCACCATTCGAGCCGTAATCCACGTTTTGCATCGGGATGCGGAAATACCGACTACCGGAATAATGTATTATACAATTGGGGTTACCAGAGTTGTTATGGGGCAGAAACTGTTCAGCTTAACAGCGATAAATTTACTTTCAGTAATATTAATATGGTTGGAAATTACCAGAAAGCCGGACCTGCAACTGTACCGGGAGAAATTGCACATCGTATTGTTTCTCCATCTTCCAGAAATCAGGAAAAGGATTATGGTAAATGGTACATTGCAGAAAATGCAATTGAAGGAAATTCATGGGTGTCGAAGAATAACTGGTTAGGCGGAGTTCAACCCAAAGGAAGCGAGTTTCTTGAAGGTTTTAAGTTGGATGAGCCATGGCCCGCAATGCCAATCAACCAGCAAACACCAGATGATGCTTATGCCTCGGTACTTAAGCATGCAGGTGCAAGCCTCCCCAATCGCGATGCTGTGGATAATCGTATTGTTGATGAAGTTAAAAATGGGTACGCAACATATGAAGGAGCCACTTACGAAACGCATTCAAAAGTTCGAAAAGTAACCGATCCTTTAAAAAAATGTGGAATTATTGACACGCAGGACGACGTAGGCGGATGGCCAGAATTAAAATCGCTTCCGGCGCCTATAGATAGCGACCATGACGGAATGCCCGATAATTGGGAAAAGGAAAATGGGCTTGACCCTGAAAACGCTTCAGATAGAAACATTGTAGCAACAGATGGTTATACCATGCTGGAGAAATACCTGAATAATATCCTATAATCAGAATGATCAGAAAAATAGAAATATTAGTGTTTGCATTATTAATATTGATTAGTTTCAGGGGGCATTGTACGGTGTCTTCAAAACTAAAAGTATTTGTGGAAGGGAATGTTACTGATTTTAACTACATCCGCAATAACATAAGCTTTGTTGATTTTATTAACGATGCTTATTCCAGCGATGTACACGTAATTGTTACCCGGAAAAGCACGGGCAGCGGAGGTAAACATTATTACATTTTATTTAACTCGAATACCATTAATTCAATCGATGAATTTGAGTTGAATTGTATCACAAATTTTCAGGATTCGAGAGATGATATACGATACAAATTAACCGAGTGCCTGAAATCAGGGCTACTTGTGTGTTCCAACGAGAAGCAATTGTTCTACACGGTTAATGTTAATACAAATGGTTATATTGCAGATAGTCAAAATCCGGTTAGTACTGAAAACCATGATTACTGGAATAACTGGGTATTTAATATTGGATTAAATGGAGGTTTTAATGCAGAAGAAAGAAGGAAGAATTATGAATATGAAACCTTTTTTGAAGCCAACCGGATTACCGAAAAGTGGAGAATAAGAAACCAATATACTTTTTCGCGCGAGGAAACGTCTATTGAAAAAAATAAGGATTTGGAAACATACACCATTCATGCCTATAACCAGGAGCATGAAATGGAATCGCGCACAGTCTATAGTTTATCTTCGCATTGGTCGGTGGGCTGTTTTGTTGAGGGGCAGCAGAATACATATCGCAATATTGAATTTAATGCAGCGTTTCAAGCGGCAATTGAATACAATATTTATCCCTGGAAAATGGTAGACAGACATATTTTAACCATCGGCTATTATATTGGCCCTTCTTATTATAACTATTTCGAACCTACAATTTTCGAAAAAACATCGGAAAATCTTTTTTCTCATTCCCTAAAAATTGAGCTTGATAAAGTTGAAAAATGGGGTGAAATTGAAGTCAACCTTGAAGCGGGGCATTATTTGTCTAATCCAAAATACTATGCCTTGGAATCTGGTGTAGAACTGTCGTTCAAAGTGGCAAGGGGACTCTTCTTTGAATTTGGTCTCGAGGCCGAAAAAATAAATAACCAACTCTATTTGCCTGCAAGCGATTTGAGTGATGAGGAGCTATTACTGGATGTAAGAAAATTACCTACTTCCTTTGAATTATCAGGCGATATCGGAATCCGGTATCAGTTTGGTTCCATTTATAATAACGTCGTAAATCAAAGATTATAGAAGTATCAGTCTTAAAAATAAATATGAAAAAGTTAATTGTATTATTTCTACTTGGTAGCGCAGTCTTAACATCGGCATGTAACCACACACAACAACAGAAACCACGCGTTATTGTAATGACCGACGGTGAAGTGGACGACCATAGTTCCATGATACGTTTTTTACTTTATACCTGCGATGTGGAGGTGTGTGCTATTATCGAAACCAATTCGATTTTTCAGCGCCACGGACACAGCAATGAGGATTGGTACGAAAAGCAACTGAATGCCTATGAAAAGGTGTACCTAAATCTGATAAAACACAATCCGGACTACCCAACTGCAGAATACCTGCGAAGTGTTAGTTCGGTTGGCGATGAAGTGTATGAACGGGTAAAAGACCTGCGCGAAAAACGATGGGAATTAATTCCCGGGGGAGATATATTGATGAAACCGGATAATTGGGAAGATACACCGGGCTCCGATAAAATTGTAGAAGTACTGCTGGAAGATAATCCGGCACCAGTTCATATACAGGCCTGGGGCGGAGGAAATACTGCCGCTCGTGCATTTTATAAATTGAAAACTGAATACCCAGATGACTATAAAAGAGCCGTTTCAAAAGTGGTAATGTACAACATTTGGTACCAGGATGGAGCGGGAAATTATATCGAGAATTATCATCCTGATGTAACCATGATTTACTGCGGAAGCTTTGCCGGTACCTGGAACTACCGAAGTCAAAAAAACACCTATGATTTTATCGAAAATAATGTGAAAAACAACCACGGTTCGCTTGGTGCTTTATATCCGCAAGATTATGTGAGCGAAGGTGATAGTCCCGCATTCTTTTACTCGCTTTTTAATGGTCTAAGAAACTACGAAGCCCCGGAGTTTGGTGGCTGGGGTGGTAGATTTGAAAAAACAGATTTGTTTGAAAATGTGTACAAAGATGCAGTAGATGATGGCGATAATAAAAAGTCGTTAAGGATGTGGATTGAACAGGTAAATAATGATTTTGAAGCTCGGATGGACTGGTGCGTAGCTGAAAATTTTGCGGACGCTAACCATAAGCCAACAATCAAAATTAAAGGAGATATAGACCAAACCGTAAATTCGGGAGAGAAAGTAACATTAACTGCCAAAAGCATTACCGATCCTGATGGCGACAAGGTCGATCATAAATGGTGGCAATATGGTCATGCAGGAACTTATGATGGCGAAATTGATTTAAAAGACGCTTCATCAAAAAGTATAAGTTTTATTGCTCCAAAAGTTGAAAAAACCTCAACCATCCATTTTATACTTCAGGTAACCGATAACGGTCAACCTTCATTAAATGCCTACCAACGTTTTGTAATCACTGTAAATCCGTAACTTATGAAAACACTAAAGTTCTTAATTGTTTTTCTTGTATTATTAAGCTTTCAGCTAAAAAGTTCTTTCGCACAGCACAACCCAAAGGATGAATATCAGGGAATAAAAGTTTACAGCGAAAATCCCTGGTATTGGGAATATCACGACAAACCTGTGGTTTTGAAAGGCGGAAGCGATGATGACAACCTTTTTCAATGGACTGGCGAGCAGTTAACAGATCACCTCGATTTATTACAATCGGCAACAGGAAATTACGTTCGTAATTCCATGTCAGACAGAGATGAAGGCAATGTGTATGCATTTAAAAAGATAGGTGATGGTAAGTACGATCTAAACCAATGGAACGATGAATATTGGGACAGGTTAACCTTTTTCCTGGAGGAAACCAGCAAAAGAAACATAATCGTACAGTTAACGCTTTGGGATCATTTTGACATTAGTAGCAGTAGTCGTTGGAAAAGACACCCATGGAATCCAGTCTGTAACGTAAATATGGAATCCGGTAGCTGGAAAGGACGAGAGGATTTTTATTCAACTGTTGACAGAAATGCACAGGATGAAATGACATATCAATTAAAATTTATTGATAAACTGTTATCGATTAGTTTAAAATACGACAATGTACTTTATAATATTAACAATGAAAGCAGCGAAAGCGAAGCATGGGAAAATTTCTGGGCAGCTCATGTTAAAAATGCCGCTAAAAATGCAGGCAAAGAAGTGGCTGTTACCAACATGCAGTTGTCGGCTGTGAATGCAGTCCGCCATGTAATGTCGAAAGGCGATATTTTCGATTTTGTTGATATTTCACAAAACAACCAGGATTCAAAAGGAGCCAGAGGACCGGCACATTGGGATTATCTAATGTTCCTTCGTCAGAAAATTGCATCGTTCGGACCGATACCAATGAACAATGTAAAAATGTATGGAGCATCAGACGGAAGTACAAACTACTCTGCAGGAACGGAAACTGAAGCCATCGACCGATTCTGGCGGAATATTTTTGGCGGTTGTGCATCTGCGCGTTTTCACCGCCCTTCTGTTCCAACAAAATTGTGGGGGTCGGGCGTAAACGAACGTGTTCAAACCAACTTAAAAGCAATGGATATGTTGCTGGAGAAATTGGATATTTTTAATTGTGCACCACACAACGATCTGCTTTCTCCACGTGTTTCTGTCCCATCAATGATGGAGGCATATGCTACCGCAAATATCGGTCATCAGTATGCCATTTACTTTCCACAGGGGCGATACAAAATCGATCTCGATCCGTGGGTTTATGCCGATAAACTAAAACTGCAATGGCTCGACATTAATTCGTTAAAATGGTCGGAACCGGAAACTGTGGAAGTACAATGGGAAGGTGGTAAAAACGACTGGGGCTACCGTGGATTGATCACCTTGGAAACACCATCGAACAGGCAGTGTGTGGCATTTTTAGAAATAGTTGAATAGAAACAAATGTGCGCATGAATAAATCAATCCTAATAAAAACATTCGCAGTTATTCTTGTACTGGTTTGCATAACCAGCCTTTCAAATGGTAAAACCGAAAAAACTGAGCTGGATAAAAGTAATTTACCGCGGCTTCTTATATTGACCGATATCGGTGACGACCCCGACGATGAACAATCCTTAATCCGGCTGTTGGTTTATGCTAATAAATTTCAGATTGAAGGATTCATTACCGAGTTGTGGTGGAAAGATACACACAACGGGCGGCATGGTCAGATGACTGCAGAAAGTCAAATGAAACTTTTGCACCATATACTCGATCGATATGAAAAAGTCCGTTCAAATCTGGAGAAACACGAATTGGGATATCCAACTGCAAAGTCATTGCATGATGTTGTTAAACGAGGGAAAGTAGGGATTCAAATGACCTTAAGTGCTCCAAAAGGAGATCCCATGCAATGGATCGGTTCCGGGCAGGATACGGAAGGTTCTGATTTTATTATTGATATTGTTGATCGCGATGACCCACGTCCGGTAGATATTTGTGTGTGGGGAGGGACTGCCGACCTTGCCCAGGCTCTTTTAAAGGTACGGGAAGAACGAACACCGGCAGAAGTTGAACAATTTATCAGTAAAATTCGTGTTCACGCTATTAGCGACCAGGATGATACCGGACCATGGATAAGGGAAAATTTTCCAAACCTGTTTTTTATCCTCGACCACGACCCGAACGGCGACAAGTGGGAATCATGTTATCGCGGAATGTTTTATGGCGGCGATCAGTCACTTACCACACTCGATTGGATAAACGAAAATATTCGGACAAATCATGGATATCTTGGTGAGTATTATCCACCAAAAACCAATACCAACAAGAATCCTCATGGAGCTTTAAAAGAAGGCGATACACCTTCCTGGTTTTACTTCTATCCCAATGGTTTGAATATTCCTGAACATCCCGGGTTTGGGGGATGGGGAGGGCGTTATGCCTTTAACGGGAAATTCTGGCAGGATGCTGCCGATAAAGTTGGTGATGATAACAATGGACGGGCTTCTGTATATCGCTGGCGTCCGACTTTTCAGAATGATTTTGCAGCCCGAATGGATTGGTGTGTTAAAGATTTTGAAGAAGCAAACCACTCACCTGAAGTAAAAGTAAAAGGCGAAATAATTCAGCATGTTAAACCAGGTGAGAAAATAAAACTTAAAGCAAAGTCATTCGATCCTGATGGAGATAAATTAAGCTACAAATGGTGGAATTATACCGATGCAAGTACCATTGAAAATGAACTAAGAATAACAAATAATGAATCAGCCGACAAAGCTGGTTTTGTAGTCCCAGATGAACCGGGAAAGGTTATCCATATCATTCTTGAAGTTGCAGATAACGGGACTCCGGCATTAACCGCTTACAAACGTTTTGTTTACAAAATCCAATAAATATTTCTACTATGAACTTAAATTTTAAAATCAATTATAAATTCTTTCTACAAAAGGCAGTTGCTTTAATGATTGTTCTGTTTTTTGTTACAGATATTTCCGCAATTCAAACAGGGAAAAAACGTAATTCAGATGGAGATGGAAGTGTGTCCGTTTCAGGTGAACTCAAACAATGGCATAAAGTAACAATCGATCTTTCCGGTCCTTTTGCCAATGAAACCGGTGTTGATCCAAATCCTTTTACTGATTATTGTTTTGAAGTGACGTTCGAACATGAATCCGGTTCACCAAAATATGTGGTTCCCGGTTATTTTGCTGCCGATGGAAATGCAGCCGAATCGGGTGCTGAGTCAGGAAATGTTTGGAGGGCTCATTTATCACCCGACAGAACCGGTACCTGGTCATATTTAATCTCCTTTAAAAAAGGAGCAAGTGTTGCAGTTTCTGATCTGCCCGGTGAAAGCATTGCTCCTTTCGATGGAGTAAAAGGTACTTTTAAAATTGGGCCAACAGATAAATCAGGGCGTGATTTCCGAGGAAAAGGAAGGCTGCAATACGTAGGAAAACATCATCTGCAATTTATTGGAACGGGTGAATATTTTTTGAAAGCAGGGCCTGATTCGCCGGAAACATTTTTAGCTTACGCTGATTTTGACAATACCCATGCTTTGAAAGAGGAAAAATCGCCAATGAAAACCTATGAACCTCATATCAAAGACTGGAATAATGGCGATCCGGTTTGGAAAGAAAATAAGGGCAAAGGAATGATTGGAGCCCTAAACTACCTGGCCGGGAAAGGAATTAATACCATGTCGTTTATGCCGTACAATGCCGGTGGCGATGGCGACAATGTCTGGCCTTTTGTTGAAAGGGATGATAAATTCCATTATGACTGCTCGAAATTAGACCAGTGGGGAATTGTATTTTCCCATGCCCAGAAACAGGGCCTGCACCTGCATTTCAAACTACAGGAAACCGAAATAGACGACAACCGGAAACGCGATGGGCAAATGATCATTGACCGTGATAAACCTGCTGACGGTTCTCCCGCTGTTCCTGAAGCTTTGGATGGCGGTGCCACTGGCCCTGAACGTAAATTGTATTTACGCGAATTAATTGCACGCTATGGCCATAACCTTGCCCTTAACTGGAATTTGGGAGAAGAGAACACCCAAACTTCTGAAGAACAAAGAGCAATGGCAAAGTACATTCATGATACCGATCCGTATAATCATAACATAGTTGCACATTCATATCCAAATATGCAACAGCGGCTTTACGAACCGCTTATCGGAAACGGATCAGAACTAACAGGTGCATCTCTTCAGAATATGTGGAATGTTGCCCATGAACGAACTCTGCATTGGGTAAAAGCTTCAGCGCAATCGGGCAAACCATGGGTTGTTGCCAACGATGAGCAGGGGTCGGCAAGGACAGGTGTGCCACCAGACCCGGGGTATAAAGGTTTCGAAGGAACTACTTTCGAAGAAGGATATGAATCGTACGATTTAAATGGAATCAGAAAATATACGCTATGGGGAAACCTGATGGCTGGAGGTGCAGGCGTTGAGTACTACTTTGGTTATAAGCTTGTTGAAAACGACCTGGTTGCTGAAGATTTTCGCAGCCGTGACCTTACATGGGATTACTGTCGGATTGCTTTGGAATTTTTCAAAAACGAAAAAATTCCTTTTTGGGATATGAAAAATGCCGATGAGTTGGTCGGCAACTATTCACACAACAACGATGTATATTGCCTTGCAAAAACAAGCGAAGTGTATTTGGTTTATTCCCCTGAAGGTGAAAAAGCCATTTTAAATCTTCAAAATGTACCGGGTATGTTTAGTGTTGCCTGGTTTAATCCACGCGAAGGTGGTAAAATAAAAACAGAAAAAACAGTAAGTGGAGGTGGTTTTATTGAATTAATACCTCCTGTGGAAAATGAAGACTGGCTGGCTATTTTTAAGCGTATAAAGTTTTAGCATACAGAAGGTATAGGAAAATTTAATAGAAAAAGTGTTCTTATGAAAGCGTATTATTGGTTGATTACAGGCTTTTTAATATTGTTTGACCTTGCACAAGGACAAATAATTAATCCGAATGAACCGGTTAAATATATTGGTAAAGACCAAATCTCGAACAGTGATTATAAAGAAGGCTATCATGACGGGCAAATGCAGCCTGCTATCGGGGTTCAGAATTACCAGATTTTGCGTGCAAACCGAAGCTATCCTGAAAAATCTGATGGTTTGGGCTGGACGTATAACCATGCACCAAACCTTGCTTATTGGAACAATCAGTTTTACTGCCATTACTTATCCAATCCAACCGGCGAACATATTGCTCCGGGAGCAACATTAATTAGCTCATCAAAAGATGGAATGACCTGGGAAAAACCAAAACTTGCATTCCCAATATATTTTACGGCTAATGATGACGCATCCATAAACTTCTTTTTTATGCACCAGCGTATGGGTTTCTATGTGGCTCCCAACGGACGCTTGTTAACCATGGGGTTTTATGGTAGTCATTCCGGTTATGGAATAGGAAGAGTGGTGCGGGAAATTTATGAGAACAACGAATTTGGACCAATATATTTTATCAGGGTTAACGACAATTGGGAAGGAGAAGTAAAATATCCTATTTATTCTGATTCAAAAGATCAAGGTTTTGTTGCTGCATGCGATGCATTTCTAAACGATAAAGTGAAGCGTATGCAATGGTGGGAAGAACACCGTTTGGCAGAAGATCGTAAGGAGTTCTTCCGCGTTCCTGCCATTGATGGGAAGGATCAGCCGGGTCAGGCTTTTTGTTATTACACCTTACCCGATAAAACTCTGGTTGGATTTTTCAAAGGACGCTGGGTGACCACATCAACCGATAATGGAGATACCTGGACACAACCGGTACAATGCAATTCATTAACATACAAAGGAGCAAAAATTTGGGGGCAAAAACTGGATAACAAACGTTATGCACTGGTTTATAATCCCACAAACAGTATGGCACGTCATCCCCTAAGTATTGCTACCAGCGATAATGGAATTCAGTATGATAACTTGTTAAATGTACATAGCGAGGTGCCTCCAAAACGATTCTGGGGGGCTGAAAAGCGACCCGGGCCTCAATATATAAGAGGTATTATTGAAGGAAATGGTAACCCCCCAGGCGATGATCTATATGTGGTTTATTCGGTAAATAAAGAGGATATTTGGATTTCAAGAGTTCCGGTTCCGGTTAAGGGAGAAGTAAACGGTCCTGTAGTCGACGAATTTGATAAAATGGAAGTGGGAGGATCGGTTACAAATTGGAATATTTATTCACCAAAGTGGTGCCCGGTTGAAATAAGTAAGTCTCCAACAAGTCCCGAAAATGTTTTGATGATCAAAGATTTTGATCCTTACGATTATGCCAAAGCAGTTCGGGTTTTTCAAAAGTCGAATAGATTAAAAATCGAATTTCAGCTGTTTATCGAAGCCAACCCTGAAATGCTTGCTGTAGAAATAGTGTCGGCAAATGGTAACCGCTGTGTGCAAACCAAAATCGATGTAGATGGAATCCTGAAAGCTAAAAATGGAACAAATGGTTTTTCTAATGTTCTTGCTTTGAATTCCGGAAAATGGATATCGTTTGAGTTTGGCATTAACGCCGTGGAAAAGACATTTGACCTTTTCGTGAACGGAGAATTTGTTGCCGGGAAATATGATCTTTCTAACGATGGTATCCCGGAGCGGATAATTTTTCGCACAGGAGAATATCGTCTTACCGATGATGTGCAAAAATGGAAAAGTGGAGATAAATTCATTCCCGGGTGGGATGAGCCCGGTGCCGACGAACAAGCTCAGGAAGCTGTTTTTTATTTACGGGAATTTTCCTCTAAACCCATTGAATAAACTACAAAATGAACTAAAAATATGGATAATAATATTGAAAGAAATAAAATGGTAACAAGGCGAGGATTTGTAAAAACAACAGGAGCAGCAATGGCAGGTTCAGTTATTGTTTCTCCTGCATTTGGCAAGGTATTGTCACAGGCAAGTGGAAAAAAGAAAGTAGCCCTGGTAGGAACCGGGATAAGGGGTATTAGCTTTTGGGGGAAATTCCTGAATGATAATTATTCTGACGTTGTGGAATTTGTAGGTTTATGTGATATCAACCCTGGTAGGCTTAATTACGCCAAGGAATATATTGGTGTTAATTGCCCTGTATTTACAAACTTCGACCAGATGTTTGAAAAGACTGAAATTGACCTGTTGATGGTAACAACGGTTGATTCAACCCACGATGAATTTATTGTAAAAGCACTGGACAAAGGAATTGATGTGGTTACTGAAAAACCTATGACAACCGATGAAAAAAAATGCCAGGGAATAATTGATGCCCAGCGCCGGTCGAAAGGCAAACTTATCAATGCTTTTAACTACAGGTATGGCAAGTTGTTTACCAAACTAAAACAAATGATCCATACAAATGAAATTGGCGACCTTGTTTCCATCGACCTGAATTGGTATCTGAATACCTACCATGGTGCATCGTATTTCCGCCGTTGGCATGGTTTACGTGAAAAGGGAGGTACTTTGTTACTTCATAAATCTGCACACCATTTTGATTTGCTGAACTGGTTTATTGGTTCCGACCCGGTTGAGATACATGCATATGGAGCCCTTGAACGATATGGTGCAAACAATCCGTTCAGAGGCGATAACTGCAGGAATTGCGGGCATAAAGATAAATGCAGGTTTTACTGGGATATTACTACCAACCAAACCTACATGGACCTGTATGTTGCCAATGAAAAGTACGATGGGTATATCCGCGACAATTGTTTGTGGCGTGAAGAAGTCGATATTTTTGATAAGATGGCTGTGCAAATTAAGTATGCCAATAATGTCCAGGTTAGCTATTCGTTAACTACTTACTCTCCATTTGAAGGTTTCCGCTTTGCATTTAACGGAAAGGATGGCCGTATCGAAACAAGCGAGGGCATCCCCTGGCTTGATAACATACAGGAAGATCAGGCAAGTTTACACGAAAAGGAAATGGACCAGTCGTCTCATACCAAGGCCGAGCTAAAGTATCATGAAATAGTATCGCAACGTGTATTTGAAGATTATAAGCGTATTGAATATCCGTATGTGCGGACTGGACATTGGGGAGGCGATAAGCTAATGTTTGATGAAATTTTCAGGGGTGAAGTTATTGACCCTGCCTTGCATCATGCATCCGATATCCGCGATGGCTCAATGGCTGTACTTATTGGAATTGCGGCCCGGCTAAGTATCGACGAACAAAGGCCTGTACAAATTACTGAACTTACTGATTTAATTCCGCAGGTAAATAAATGGAAGAAATCTTAAAACAGCTATTTTTATAATTCGAACTAAAAAACAATTATCTACCTTGATTTCATGCAAGTAAACAGGAGAAAATTTATTAATACAGCTTTAGTTGGAGGAGTAGCGACGGCACTTCCTTTTACTTCATGCAATTCTGATAATTTTGAAGAAATATATAAAAAGCTTGACAATGTAGTTAAGCTTCCGATTCTTAAAACAAAATTGTTCTCTGATGCTGTAATCATCGAATCAATCGATTTACTTGAATATAAAAACAACTTCCTGTGCCGTGTTCGCTCGAAGGATGGAGCCGAAGGTTTTTCATTTGGTAACAGTTCCATGAATGCCTTTTATCCAATATTTACAAAAAGGATAAAACCATATTTTTTGGGTAAGGATGCCCGTAATTTGGAAGCGCTTCTGGATGAAGTTTACGTTTATAAGAGCAATTACAAACTTCAAAGTACCGCGTTATGGGTTCCGGTGGCTACACTTGAATTTGCTATTCTTGACTTGCTGGGTCGCATTGCAGGCAAACCCATGGGAGAGCTTATTGGTGAGATTCATAATCCTGAAATTAAACTTTATCAAGCCAACAGTAAACGTGGTATTTCTGCTGAAGAAACAATGGATCAGTTGTTAAAACAGTTAGATGTATCTAAAGCCGAAGCTGTAAAATTTAAGGTTGGAGGGCGAATGAGTGCTCCTGAATTTCCAAAAGGGCGGTCTGAAAAACTAATTCCTTTGGTTCGAAAAACGTTAGGCGATGATATGGTAATTTCCGCCGACTCGAATGGATCGTATGATGTAAACGAAGCTATTCGAATTGGTAAAATAATGGAAGAACACAATTTCGATTTTTACGAAGAACCTGTGCCCTTCGATTGGTATGAGGAAACAAAACAGGTAGCTGATGCACTAGAAGTACCCATTGCGGGAGGCGAACAGGAAGGCAGCATGCGCAACTTCCGATGGTTGCTGGGAAACGACGCCATTCAGGTTTTACAAGCCGATATGTTCTATTTTGGAGGAATGATACGCTCGATGAAAGTTGCCCGGATGGCAAATGTTTTGGGTAAAGTACATACTCCGCATGTTTCAAATATCGGGTATGTTTACATGTTGCATTTTGTTTCGGCTCTTCCAAATGCAGGGAAATACCACGAGTTTAAATCGCCTTTTAACAAGGATATGTCGTTCGAGTGTAAAACATCGAGTTTGTTACCCGAAAACGGAAAAGTAAAAGTTCCAACCGATCCCGGTTTAGGAATTGATTTTGAACCAGGATTTATTAATAAACACAAAATTGTAGAATGAAGCATTTATTAACCATTATACTGTTATTTATTGTGGCATCGCTTGGTGCCTCAGAGAAAATCCGGTTAATTGTTTTAACCGACATTGGGGGTGATCCCGACGACCAAATGTCGATGGTTCGGCTGATGACCTATGCCAATCATTTCGATATTGAAGGTCTGATTGCAACACCTCATGGGGGTAGAAATGAGGTTGAACCCGAATACATTGAAAAAATAGTCGAGGCTTACGGAAAAGTTCGCGATAACCTGGAATTGCATGAGACCGGTTATCCAGGCGAAGACCAATTAAAAACGGTCATCTCAAAAAGTATTGAACTTGATAATATGGAATCGGTAGGAGAGGGGAATGACTCACCCGGTTCTGAACTGATAATTAAGGCGGTTGACAAAAAGGATGACCGTCCATTGTGGATTAATGTTTGGGGAGGTCCAAGTGTTTTGGCACAGGCTCTTTGGAAAGTCCGTGAAACACGGTCGCCGGATGAACTGGCAAAGTTTGTATCCAAACTTAGGATTTATGCTATTTCCGATCAGGATAACACAGGTCCCTGGATTCGGAAAGAATTTCCTGATTTGTTTTATATCGTTACTCCCGGTGTTAATGCTGGAGGAGGATTCCATCATGCTACCTGGATTGCCATTGGTGGCGATAAATTCCATGGGCGCTTTGGTGGTGCCGATTTTTCGTTGGTAACAAACGAGTGGCTCGACGAGCATGTTAGAAGTAAAGGCCCTTTGGGAGAAAGGTATCCACGTTGGAAATTTATGATGGAAGGAGACACGCCTTCTTTTCTTTATTTAATTAATAATGGCTTAAATAATTCTGAACGACCCGACTGGGGTGGCTGGGGAGGACGCTACGAGCTGTACACTCCCAAAAACGAAAAGTGGTTTTTAGAACCTGAAACCCGTCCGATATGGACCAATGTGCAGGATGAAGTTTTAGGGAACGATGGCGAATGGCACACCACCAATCATGCAACCATCTGGCGCTGGCGTGAAGCTTATCAAAATGATTTTTCAGCACGTATGGATTGGACTATCAAATCGTACAACGAGGCAAACCACCCGCCTGTGGTAAAACTCGATCATCCTGAATACATTATAGCAAAACCTGGAGAGCGTGTCGATTTAAGCGCAACAGCTACAACCGACCCCGATGGAGATGAATTGTCGTTTAAATGGTTTTGTTATGAGGAGCCGGGTACACGCCGCATGTCAAATTCCAAAACCGGAGTGAAACATGAGATTGAAGATAGCGATAAAGCTAAGGCCTGGTTAAAAGTAAAAACAAGCAGGGTAATGGCTCCGGGAACGGGAACCATGCACATTATATTGGCAGTAACTGATAATGGAACTCCCAGCCTTACTCGATATAAGCGGGTTATTATCGATGTAGTTAAATAGATACAATTGAAAATATAAAAATCAAAAATAATTTAAACAATTAGTTATGAGTAAATTTCTGAAAAAACAAACGTTTTTAGTGCTGTTAGCCTTATTGATTGCTTCGTCAATAATGGCACAAGACATTCCGGGGCGAATACCTGTATATGAAGTTCCGTATGAATATCCCGATGTTGAAGGTGTAAAAGAAGTATTAAACCGTGTTCGAGACTACTATGAATCTACTTGTGATTTCAGAATCATAGATGTTGAAACCAATAAGGATATAACTGATTTTTCGAAACCCAATAAAAACGCCTTAATGTCACCCGGGTTTGCAGGTGAGTGGTCGTACACACATGGAGTTGTGCTTTCGGCTTTCGAATATATAGATGACGTAACAGGCGAAGAGGAATTTTTCGCTAACAATACAAAATTTTACGATTGGGTATTAGAATACTTACCTTATTTTAAGGAGCATGCAAAAGTATTTAATAAAGAAAAAGTTGGAAGTTGGAGCAGGCTGGCAAATTTCCATGCCCTGGATGATTGTGGCTCAATTGGTGCGGCAATGATTAAAACTTACCTGAAAGATAAAAATGACGATTATTTACCTCTGATCAATCGGGTAGATGAACATGTTTCAAAAAATCAATTCCGCTTAGACGACGGAACGCTGGCTCGTCACCGCCCACAATATCAATCAATATGGGCTGATGATTTGTACATGAGTGTTCCCTTCCTGGCTAACATGGGCGTTCTTACCGGCGACAATAAGTATTTCGACGATGCAGCAAAGCAAATCCTTCAAATGGCTGAAAGGCTGTATATTCCTGAAAAAGAATTATTCGACCATGGTTGGAGTGTAACATCGGGCGATTACGACCCTCGTTTTTACTGGGGGCGTGCCAATGGCTGGACCTTAATGGCTATGGCTGAATTACTTGAACTGATGCCTGAAAATCATAAAGACCGCGGTGAAATCCTGCACCTGTATCGTTCAATGGTGCGCAGCATTGCAGCCCTTCAGGATGGTTCCGGATTCTGGCATAACATGCTCGATAAAACCAATACTTATACTGAAACTTCATGTACTGCCATGTTTACTTTCGCTGTTGCAAAAGGAATAAACGAAGGGTGGATTAACCATGTTTATGGACCGGTTGCCTTAACCGGGTGGAATGCTATAACTACCCGTGTTTTGGAAAATGGTGCAGTTGATGGTACCTGCGAAGGCACCACTTTTGCCCACGATAATACGTATTATTATCACCGCGGAAAAAGCATTTATGCTACACACGGTTACGGTCCGGTGCTTTATGCCGGTGCAGAAATGCTTCGTTTGTTGCGAAACGAAAAAATTGAGGTGCAGAAGGCCCGTATTAATTCGCGAAATAGTACCTTTCATTATAAGTTAAAAAGCGAGTGGCCGAAAGAATAATAAAATAGAACTATTTCTCTAACCGGAAAAGTTAGTTAAAAATGATAATAAAACTTTCAGTAACTTTATTTGCCCTTGTTATAGTCGTATTTGCAATGGGGCAAGAGATTGATTTAAAAGAACCCGTTAAATATGTGGGAACCGATCATACCTCAAACAGCGATTATATAAATGGCTACCACGATGGGCAAATGCGTCCGGCTGTTGGTGTGCAAAATTACCAGATATTCAGAGCAAACCGAAGCTACCCCGAAAAATCGGATGGCTTGGGATGGACTTACAATCATGCACCCAACCTGGCCTATTGGAACAACCGATTTTATTGCCATTACTTGGCCAATCCAACCGGCGAACACATAGCGCCCGGAGCCACGTTAATAACTTCTTCGGCCGATGGAAAAAACTGGGATAAACCACAGCTGATATTTCCGATATATTATACGGCCGACAGCAATGCTAATATTAATTTTATGTATATGCACCAGCGCATGGGCTTTTATGTAGCACCAAACGGACGCTTGCTTACAATGGGTTTTTACGGAGCACATTATGGTGTTGGCGCAGGTCGTGTGGTACGCGAAATTTATGAAAACGGCGAGTTCGGCCCAATATATTTTATCCGAATTAATGATAATTGGGAGAAGGAGTTAAGGTATCCGTTTTTTACAGAATCAGCTGATAGTGGTTTTGTGGCGGCCTGTAATGCCTTTTTAAACGATAAAGTGAGGCGTATGCAGTGGTGGGAAGAGCATCGGCTGGCTGAGGATCGAAAAGATTTTTTTCGTGTACCGCCAATTGATGGCAAGGAGCGACCGGGGCAGGCCTTTTGCTTTTATACCCTCCCGGATAGTACCATCGTCGGATTTTTTAAAAGTCGTTGGGTAACCACATCAAACGATAATGGAAATACATGGACTGCACCCGTGCAATGCAATACATTAACCTATGGTGGTGCAAAAATCTGGGGCCAGCGTTTAGATAACGGTCAGTATGCCCTGGTTTATAATCCAACAAACAGCATGGCCCGTCATCCTTTAAGTATTGCCACAAGTAACGATGGCTTGCATTTTAATAACCTGCTAAATGTGCATACTGAAGTGCCGGTTAAACGTTTCTGGGGAATGGAAAAGCGGCCCGGGCCACAATACATGCGTGGTATTGTTGAGGGGAATGGTAATCCTCCGGGAGACGATATGTGGGTGGTTTACTCGGTGTCGAAAGAAGACATGTGGATTGCGCGAATTCCGGTACCCGTGCAGGGTGAGGTGACTCAGCCGGTAAACGATAATTTCAATGAAATGATTCCCGGAGGGGTAGTGGCCAATTGGAATATTTACTCGCCACGCTGGTGCCCGGTTGAGGTCAGTAAATCGCCAAGTCATCCTGAAAATGTTCTTTGTTTAAAAGATGCCGACCTATACGACTATGCAAAAGCGGTGCGGGTATTCGCCCGAAAAGCGGAAAATACCATTCACTTTCAACTGTTTACTGAATCGAATCCTGAGCTGCTGGCTATTGAGTTACTAGCAGCCAATGGAGCAAGGTGCATACAATTGCAATTAGACTCCAATGGGCAGTTATTGGCTAAAAATGGCGAGAATAGTTTAACAGAACTTTATGAGTTAAAGGCTGGCCAATGGGTAAGTGTTGATGTGTGGTTTAATGCGGAAAATGAGAAGTACCAGGTGAGTATTAATGGAAAAACGCTCGCTAAAGATTTTCAATTTGCGGCTGAAGGAAGTCCTGAACGCATAGAATTTCGCACCGGAGAATACCGTTTAACAGATGATGTGCAGAAATTTAAAAGTGGCGATAAGTATAAACCGGGCTGGGATGAACCCGGTGCCGACGAAAGAGTTCCGGAAGCTGTTTTTTACCTGAAAGAATTTTATACAGAACGATAGTCCCTGTTTGAAAAGGTTTGCACAGGGTAAAAAAAATACCAAATGTATTTGAGGCACATTTTGCTATAAAAAACTCGCCGGGATAGAAAGAAGTAAACTTACATTTTCTGATCCCGGCGAGCTTTGTTAAAAGTAAAAGTAGCAATGCCTTTTATTTCGCAAGCAATTTTTCAGCAGTTTGGGCAAGGCCTTCGGCATTTATGCCGTAATGATTAAAAATTTCCCCCTGCGATCCGGCAATCGTATCTTCATCGGGTATGCCAACCAATTTAAAAGGTTTGTATATTTTTTCGGAGAACAGTATTGTTGCTACTGCTTCACCCAAGCCTCCGGCAATGCTGTGTTCTTCAACGGTAACTATACATTTGCATTTTTTAGCCGATTTAAGCACTGCAGCTGTATCGAGTGGTTTAACCGTATGCATGCTAATAACTTCGGCACTTATGCCTTTCGAATTCAGCAGTTGGGCCGCTTCGTATGCCGGAAGTACTGTTTCGCCGCAAGCAATAAAGCTTACATCGTTACCCTCGCAAATGGTTGATGCTTTGCCTATTTTAAATTCTTTGTTAATACGAGGAAGGTGGGGCATTGCTTTTTTCCCGAATTTAATATAAACCGGTTTTTTGCTTTCCGCTGCGGCAATTATAGCTTCACGAGCTTCAAAGTTATCGGCAGGTATAACAATGTCTATGTTATTCATCGTTCGTAAAACGGCCACATCGTGCGTTGAGTGGTGTGTTGAGCCCAATGCACCGTAGCTTACCCCGGCGCTAATTCCAACCAATGCAACGGGTTGGTTAGAGTAGGCTACATCATTTTTTACCTGCTCCAAAGATCGTGCGGTTAAAAAGCAAGCCGGCGAAACAGCAAAAACGCTTTTCCCTGTAGAGGCCAGTCCTGCTGAAACTCCAACAAGATTTTGTTCAGCAATACCCACTTCAACTATTTGTTCAGGATGTTTTTCGGCATAGGGTACCAATTTCCCAGACCCTCGCGAGTCGCTGGTAACAGCCAGAATATTTTTATTTTGTACGGCCAGTTCGCTTAAGGTTTCTGAAAATACTTCAAGGTTGGCCTTTCCCATACTTAATTTTTCCATCTTATTTACTTAAACACAGTTAATTGTTCCAATTCAGCTTCTATTTCTTTTACGGCTAAATCGTATTGATTGTCAGAAGGAACACCATGGTGCCATTTCTTTTCGTTTTCCATAAAACTTACTCCCTTGCCTTTTATCGTGTTGGCAATAACAAATGTAGGTTTGCCATTTTTTGCTGGTATTTTTTTTAATGTTTTGCGAAGTTCTGCAATATTGTTACCGTTGGTTTCCACAACTTTCCACCCAAAAGCTTCCCATTTCTCAGCAATAGGATAGGGGCTGCAAACTTCGCGGTTTGGGCCGGTAATTTGTAGCGCATTATGGTCGAGAATGGCTATCAGGTTATCAAGTTTATAGTGGGCTGCCATCATTGCTGCTTCCCAATTCGATCCTTCGGCCAGCTCACCATCGCCCAGGAGCGTAAATACGCGGTATGCGGCTTTGTCTTTTTTTGCAGCTAAAGCAATGCCTGCACTAATTGGTAAACCATGGCCCAACGCCCCGGTATTAAACTCCACGCCGGCAACTTTTCGGGTGGGATGCCCCATATATTTTGATTTGTATTGACAAAGCGTTTCAAGGTCGGTTTCAGGGAAAAAACCTTTGTCAGCCAAAACAACATATAAGGCTTCAACCGAGTGGCCTTTACTTTGTATAAATCGGTCGCGATTGCAATCTGAGAAATTCTCGGAGCCAACATTCATCACATCGTTGTATAAAACGTTTAAAATGTCGGTACACGAGAGGCTGCCTCCTGTATGTCCGGCTTTAGCCAATTTTATATATTTCAGCAGAGCTTTTCGATACTGAGCTGATTTAATTTCAAGTTCTTTATCTGTAAAATGCATCATATTCAATCTTAAACTTTGAACGTTTGTGTTGGCTTACTGATGTTTGTACAATTCCCAACCCAGGTAGTTGCCAATTGCTTCTTCAAGAATGTCGCCTACGTGGCTTCGAACCATTCCTACGTGATGCTCGAAGCCATTTTTACACATGTATTTCATCAGGTTTTGCAGGTTTGGAATTTCGCAAACTGCAATTCCTCCATCCATACCGTAAGGGTCGTCGGTAATTCGTCCTTCTCCCAGGTACGATTTTATAGTTCCATTTGTGTCGTCGGTAGAAATGCGGAAATAAGTCATTTTACCCGGTGCAACTTTGCCTTTAACGGCTCCAAAAGTATCTTCCTGACCCAAAACAGTTCCCAACACATCAAGGCTGCCAATTTCAATTTCATTTTCGAAGAACGACTTTGGATAGTTGCTGCAGTGGGTAAGTACACATTTGTCACGGTCTTCACCGAAGTTATTATTCCAATCGAGCAATGCCGATGGTTTTTGAGCGGCCAATGCCAGTGCATACATGCCAATTGTACCGGCAACGTCAACTTCGCAGGCCGATGGCATAAGTTTTTCGCCCATCATACTCATGGTTACACAGGCTGCACAGCCGTAATTTTTTTCAATCGATTCCCAGCATTGCAGTGCCGAAATGTCGATATCGTTTTCTTCAATCCAGTTTTCAACTGCCAACCCAAAACGCGCTTGCTTAAAAATTTGTTTCTTGTGTAATATGTGGCAGGTTCCGTAATCCTGAATGGCTTGCACTTTTTCAATTACTTCTTTTGCGTTCTCATCGATTTTTTCGGCAGCAGCCAAAATCTCCGACATATCAACAGGTACTACGGTTATGTCGTTTTGCTGAAGTATTTTTTCGCTAAAACGCATGGTTTGGAAACCGATAGGGCGTGTGCCGATAGCACCAACGCGCAAGCCTTTTAATCCTTTTACAACACGGCATACGGCAGCAAATTTGTAAATGTCTTTTGTAAAGGTATCACTGTCGAGGCTATAGGTGTGGTAGGTGGTATCGGTAAATTTAATGCCATACTGGTAGAAATTGTTGCACACCGACAGTTTTCCACAGAACGAATCGCGGCGGCTTTTTACGTCAACTTTGTCGTTGTCGTCGTCGCAGGCCTGAACCAAAACGGGAACATTTAAACCGGCCATTTTTATGGTGTTAACAACACCAAGCTCATCGCCAAAGTTTGGCAAAACAACAATTATCCCATCAATTTTATCGGCATTTTGTTTAAAGTATTTTGCACATTTAATGGCATCTTCGTAGCCCTCAATATTTCCCGTTGGAGTTTGGTCTTCAGGTAAAATTACAGTGCCGAATCCCATTTTAGTTAGCTTCTCTATTACTTTCTTACGCGCATCAACTGCCAGCTGAAAATTAAAAATGTTCCTTGTTGCGATAATTACGCCAAACGATTCTTTATTATTCATTTTATCTTGTTTTAATTATTAGCTCAATTTCTTAGCTCTATAGGCGCGCTCGTTCAACAGCTTTCTTCCAGCCTTTGTAAAGCTTTTCATTTATTGGTTGCTCCATTTTTGAGTAAAATGATTTACCCTCTTTCCTTAAACTTTTTAGCTCATCCAGATCTTTCCAAAAACCAGTTGCCAGTCCGGCCATAAATGCTGAACCCAATGCCGAAATTTCTTCTATTTCGGAAACAGCCACTTTTCTTGAAAGTATATCGGATTGAAATTGCATGAGGAAACTATTTCGGGTTGGTCCACCGTCAACGCGGAGCTCCTTCAATGGAATATTACCCTGTTCTTCCATCAGAGTTACCAAATCTTTTACCTGGTAGGCAATGCTTTCAACAGCTGCCCTCACAATATGCGCTTTGGTTGTATTTCGTGGCATTCCCGAGAGGCAGGCGCGGGCTTCGTTGTCCCAGTACGGTGCTCCAAGCCCAACAAAAGCAGGCACCAGGTATACTCCATTGTTATTGCTAACTGAAGTTGCCAGTGGTTCAATCTCTTCAGATGTATTTATTAACTGTACTTCGTTTTTTAACCAGTTTAAGGTGTCGCCTGTACAATGGATGTTGCCTTCAAAAACATATTTAACACTTTTATTGCAGGCATAACCGATTGAAGTAACCAGCCCTTCTGGTGCATCGTTTGCGGTACTGCCAATATTCATCATCATTGATGATCCTGTTCCGTAGGTAGATTTTGCCATCCCGGGGTCAAAACAACGTTGTCCGAACAGGGCAGCATGCGAATCGCCAAGTAATCCGGCAATGGGAAGCGGCATCTCAGAAACCATTCCGGGGGCTGTGTATCCAAAAATTTCATCACTGAATTTCACCTCAGGGAACATATTTTTATGGAGACCGAAAAGTGTAATAAGTTCATCGTCCCATTGCAATGTTTTTATATTAAAAAGCATGGTACGGCAGGCATTCGAGTAGTCGGTTGCATGCACTTTTCCTCCACTTAATTTATAAAGTAACCAGCTGTCCATGGTGCCGCACATTAACTCCCCTTTTTGCGCTTTATTTTGTAAACTTTCGTTGTTTTTCATTAGCCAACGAAGCTTGCTTGCCGAAAAGTAAGGATCGATTATTAAACCGGTTTTTTTGCGAACGGTTTCTTCGTAGCCTTGCTTGCTAAGTTCTTTACAGAATGGCGCTCCACGCTGGCATTGCCAAACAATAGCATTGTAAACCGGTTTGCCGGTTGTTTTGTCCCATATTAGTGCTGTTTCGCGCTGGTTTGTAATAGCCAATCCTGCTATTTCACTTTCCTTTACCTGTGTTTCAGCCACCAAACGTTCAAGTCCGGTTACTACGTTCGCAAATATTTCTTCAGCATTGTGTTCAACGTAACCGTTTTTAGGGTAAAACTGCTCGTGGGCAATGCTAACCCTGTGAATCAGGTCGGTTTGTTTGTTAAACAGCATTACCTTTGAAGCTGAAGTGCTTTGGTCTATTGCAATTATATATTTTTTTAACTGAGTCATTGTTGCTTTAAAATTGTAGTATACCTTAAAATATAAAGTACATTAACAGGTAGTAAATGAAAATAGTAATGCTTTCGTTCTTTTTCTGTGTCAAAAATAAACGAAAACAAACGAAAATGAAAGAAAATAAATGATTTTGTTTTGTTTACGTGTAATTATTTACTACGAATTAATTTTCCAAGGTAAGTTTCATCATTAAAACGTATTTTGTACATGTAAATTCCGGAGTTAAAAGACGAAGAATTCCATGTTACCTGGTTGAGCCCCTGAAATTGAAAGCCGGAATAAATATGCTCAATAATTCTGCCATCCATTGTAAAAATTTCAACAGATACGTTGCCATCGGCTGGTAAATTATACTCAATGGTTGTTGAGGTTCTGAATGGGTTTGGATAATTTTTGTGCGTAAGCATATTCGTGGCAATTGCTTCAACTGCAGTAAGGCCATCAAAGGTGAAAGTACCTTCTGTTATTGGTGACCATTCGTTACCCGATTTTGCCCTGGCTTTAACCGTAACATCATCGGCTAAATAGATAGCACTGCTAAATATTTGGGCCGAACTTGCAATGTTAGAAGTAATTTGTTCGCGGGGGTCGCTGCCATCGGTTGTGTAATAAATACTGCCGTAATTGGTTGTCATTTCCAGGTTAATCGCACTTGATTTTTCTCCACTTTCTTCGCTAAACAAAGGTGCTTCAATATTGGGGAAAAGGCCAATATTTCGGAATTGCTCCACAACAATGTCGGTACGGAACGGAAAGTAGTTGTTCAGCAGATATTCTTTACGTGGCAACCAATGGTCGTTTCGGGTGTATAATGTCTCGCTTGAATGATCAACATCTCTTCTGTAATCTCCCCACCGGGCCGATTCTGCTATAATTGCTTTATCTATTTCATTTGCAAGTTCAACGTAATTATTGGCAGCTTGCCCGGGTGACAAAGGCCCATCGTTAAATAGATTTTTCTGAACTCTATCAGCAAAAAGTACTTTAAAATCGTTGTTGGCTTTTAGTTTCTGAAGAATCCAGCTTGGGTTGTCGCTGTTGTTTAATTCCGAGTTATCGAAGTTCAAATCTGTCATTGATGTTTCAGCGTCCCATGCAAAAAACCGAAACCCGGCATCGTTTGTAACGCGGTTACGCGCGGCAATCCAATTGTTTTTATCCCAGTCGCCGTTGCCAATATAAATATTGTAAATCATGTAATCAATAAAATTTTCAACATCAAGCAGGTTGTCGTAGCCGGGGTTAATTGTTCCGTCCGGATTTTTTCCCTGCAATTTTTGGTAGTTGCTGTTGTTGGATAATCCTGTTCCTGCCTGGCTCATCATTTTGTTCCACATGGTTCTGTTTCCATCTACTACATCGCCATGGTCTTTTACAACGTCAAAATCGTCTTCTTCGCCATTCAGATACGACTCCATAAAGTCGTTTGTAATCTTTTCGGAAAGATTGTAAACCCCCCAGTATAGTCCGTTAATGTACAGGTGCACAAAACGTTCGTGTGCCGAAGGTTGCCCCATGGCCAATTGCGTTGTTTTGGCAAAGGGGTCTTGCAGGTATTGGGCATCGGTACGTTGGGTTTCGTTGTTTTTTGTCCATGAAAAGTTGTAACCAGCGCGCAGCACCAAGGCATTAAATTCGTTTGTAGCACTTTTTTCATCAAACAGGTTAAAGTTTAATTTAGAAGGGCCGTAAGCCGATTTGAACCGTAGCTGAAAGCCATGTTTAGGGCTGTTGGATGGGTTTCTGCTGTTACCGCCGTGCAGACGTAACTGGCAATTCAGCTGAAACTGATCTTCGGTTTTTGGATCGTAATATTCGGCAGAAGTGGGTCGTACCCAATCTTCTCCGGTAGCACTTGGCTTTCCGGTGTAAATATAAATGCCGCCTTCATTTTCATCTTCTACATCCGAAAACAAATAATGTTTCGACGTAACAATACTTATTGAGGGGATTGAGGTTAAGGCTTCTTCCATTAAATTCTTGTATTCTTCAGCATTGCAAATGTCCTCATCCATTTCATAATCGGCAGGAATGGGGGTAGAGCTGCTTTCTTTCTTCCAGTCAGCAGGATAACCCTCAGGCGTGTTGTCTTGCTCCAGAATATCGCTGATAAACCAATAGGTATTTGTAATTATTTCGCTGCTTTCGTTATCTGTATTAATAGCCACAGCACTTATTGGAGTTGTTTTGGAAATATTTAGTGGCGCAGTATACAGCGTTGCTGTTGATTTATTTGGACGTGTGCCATCGGTGGTGTAATAAATCGAAATATTATCAGGACTCGAAAGTGTAAGTTCGAAAGGTGCGGTATAAAACCCACGTGAAATACTAAATGATGGGGCGAACGGTAGGCTTCCATGTGTGTTTTCGGCTCCCGGCGTTGGTGAATCAAAATAAACATTCTGTCCTTGATAAATACCGTACGATACATCTTTTCTTTGTGCCGGGAATGCAGGATTGTAAGCATGTGATATGCTTGTGCCATCGGCTTCAACAATTGCAAGGTATTCGCCTGATCCTGATAGTTTAAAGTTGGTATGAAGCTCGCCCGAAGGGTCATTTCGTTTCTTTTCTGAAGCAAAAACGATTAGATATCCACCTGCCTGGATGGTAATGTTTGGTATTTCCCATTTGGTCAGATTGTCTGCTTTATCGGTAAGGTACCAGCCATTTATATTTATAGAGGCATCGCCCGGATTATGTAATTCAATCCAGTCGCTGTCGTCACCATCTTCATCGTACAAGGTTTTGTCGTTAATAGCCATAAATTCAGAAATAACGACTTTCTGAGATTGGGCGTTTAACTGGTAGGTAAAAATCATCAATAAGAACAGGTAGATATTTTTTTTCATACTATTAAGATTGTTTGTTTTTAGAGGTATAGTGTGGAACTCGCATTTATTTTGTTAATCCTCCCGGGTGTAATATTTTACATGCTCGTTTCATTTGGTATGTTTTATCAGATTGATATAAAGTTTATAAGTTTCATTAAGCTTGATGGCTGTTAATACTTGTTATATACCAGTTTCCCAAAATAGGATTGGTTGTTATATTGTAAGCGGTAAATATATATTCCCGACTTACTTCCGGCAGCATTCCACTCAACCCGGTTTTCGCCTTGCCACTGATATCCTGAAAACAGGTTTTCAACAAGCCGGCCATCAATGGTTACAATATCCAATTGTACGTTGCCATCGGCAGGCAGCCTGTACCTGATTGTTGTTGAACGGTTAAACGGATTAGGATAATTGTCGTGGAAAAGATTATTTTGAACAACATCATCAATAGCGGTAACATTGTCGAAGGTGAAAGTACCTTCGGTTAACGGCGACCACTCGTTGCCCGATTTGGCCCGTGCTTTTACCGTAACGTCATCGGCCAAATAGATAGCGCTTCCAAAGAGTTGCGCTGAGGCGGTAATGTTCGATGTAATTTGTTCGCGTGGGTCGCTGCCATCGGTAGTGTAATAAATATCGCCATAGTTGGTTGTCATGCCCAGGTTAATCGCAGTTGTTTTTTCTCCACTTTGCTCGCTAAATAAAGGTGCTTCAATGTTGGGGAAAAGGCCAATATTCCGAAATTGTTCAACCACAATGTCGGTACGGTACGGAAAGTAATTATTAAGCAAATATTCTTTTCGCGGCAGCCAGTGTTCGTTACGGGTATACAAAACCCGGGTGCCGTCCGAGGGATCGGTATCTTTACGGTAGTCTCCCCAGCGGGCCGATTCAGCAATAATGGCCAAATCAATTTCATCTGCCAGTTTGGTGTACCGTTCTATACAGGCTTCTGGTGAGAGTGGCCCACCGTTTAAAAAGTTTTTTTGAATTTGGTCGGCAAAAAGTACCCTGAAATCTTCATTTCCTTGCAGGAGCTGGTAAAACCAACTTGGATTTTCCTCGTTATTTTCGTTAACCATGTTTGCATTTACACTGGTCATCGAGGTTTCGGCATCCCATGCAAAGAAGCGAAATCCGGCGTCGTTGGTAACCCGGTTTCGTGCTGCAATCCAATTGTTGTGGTCCCAGTCTTCGTTACCAATGTACATGTTGTATTGCATATAACCAGCCAGATTTTCAACATCCAAAAGATTTTCAAAAGCAGGATTGATTGTTCCATCAGGGTTTTTGCCCTGAACCTTCTGGTAATTGGTATTGCTTGATAAACCGGCTTTTGCCTGGTTATATAAATGTGTCCAGGATGTCCAGTAGCCGTCAACCTGTCCTCCGTGATCTTTAATTACATCAAAATCGTCTTCCTCTCCGTTTAGGTACGATTCCATAAAATCGTTGGTAAGTTTTTCAGAAACATTGTATAAGCCCCAGTAAAGGCCGTTTAAATAAAGGTGTACAAACTTTTGATGGGCCGATACCTGTCCGAGTGCACGTTGGGCATCTTTTGCAAACGGATCTTGCAGGTATTGGGCGTTTTGACGTTGTTTCGGATCGTTCTTTGTCCAGGAATAGTTGTAGCCTGCGCGCAGTACCAAAGCATTAAATTCGTTTGTGGCTGTGGGGTCATCGAAAAAACGGTACTGTAGTTTTGATGGACCATACATGCTTCTAAACGATAGGCGGAATGAGTGTTTTCCACTGTTGTCGGGCACACGGCTGTTGCCACCGTGCAACCTCAATCCACAATTGAGTTGAAATTGTTTATTGCTTGCCGGATCATAATATTCTACAGATGCGGGTCTTTCCCAATCAGAACCTGCACCTCCTTCTCCCGAGTCTCCGGTAAAAATATATATCCCCCCGGTTTCGCCATCTTTTTCGTGAGAAAACAAGTAGCCAACATTTGTTACAACTGATAAGGTGGGGACCGATAAAAGGGCATCATCCATTAGGTTTTTATAATCGGTATGATTGCAAATTTGCTGGTCCATTTCATAATCGGCCGGAGCATATCCTGATTTGTATTTGAATTTACTCCAGGTGGAAGGATAACCAGCAGGGTTGTTGGGTTGCTGAACTATATCGTTTATAAAGAAATATGTATGCGAGATAATATCGCTTGCCACTCCTGCCTGGTTTATGGCAACAACACTAAGCGGAGTAGTTGTTGAAATTTGAATGGGTGAAGTGTATAAAGTCCCATTTTCGGCATCGGGTCTTGTGCCGTCTGTAGAATAATAGAGTTTTATTCCGCTGCCTATCGTTGATAGTGTTACCTGAAATGGCGAATCATAAAATCCACGGGTTTTACTAAATTGAGGCGGCTGAACAGCTTCGCCCAAAACGTTTGTAAAGCCTGGTGTTGGTTCTGAAAAGAACAGGTATTGGCCCTGGTAAAGGCCGTAAGAAATGTCTTCCCGTTGAGCAGGATAGCTTTCGCCATAGGAATGGGAAATGGTAACTCCATCAGGTTCTACAATTGCTAAAAATTCCCCTGATCCTGAAAGTTTAAAATTGGTATGTAGTTCGCTGGCAGGATTATCGCGTTTTTTTTCTGATGCAAAAATCAGTAAGTATTCACCGGCTTTTAAGTTGATATCGGGTATTTTCCATTTAGTCAGGTTGTCTGCTTTATCGGTTAAATACCAGCCGTTCAGGCTAACAGTGTTGTCTCCGGGGTTAAATAACTCAAGCCAGTCACTATCGTCACCATCTTCATCGCTTATGGTTTTGTCGTTAATAGCCATAAACTCAGTGATTAGTATTTTCTGGCTTTCGGCCACCAGGCGGTTGGCTGTAAAAATAAGCAACAATAGTAGTAGGGTGGTATTTTTTATTTTAAGTAGCATGTAATCAAGTTCTTTTAACGGTTAAGTTCAATTGCTGCCAGAATAAATGGCCCAACACCTTTTGTGTCGTTTTTAACAATTTTCTCATTAATATAATAATCGTAAGAGCCATCTCTGTATGGATTACCACCCAGACCACAGCTTCCACAAATGTTAACCATGCTTATTAATCCATCTTCATCAGTAATAATAAAAGTATCAACCATGTCATTAAAAGCGGCATTTGCAATATCAAGATACGATTTAGCAAGATATCCTTTTTTAGCTCCTTTTGCCATGGCATAAATGTACATTGCCGTACCCGAACCTTCAAGGTAATTGCCTTCCGCTCTGCCCATATCGAGTACCTGGTGCCAAACGCCTTTTTCCGGATCACGTACCTTAAGCAGTGCTTCAAGTGTTTTGTTTAATGTCTCAATAAGAGCAGGTCGGTCCGGGTGGTCTTCAGGGAGAAAATCCAGCACATCAACAATTGCCATAACATACCACCCCATTGCACGGCTCCAGAAGTGAGGAGATTGTCCGGTATTCGGGTTGCTCCAGCGTTGTTCTTTGCTTTCATCCCAGGCGTGGTACAAAAGCCCGGTTTCCGGATCTACAGTTTTTTCGTAAGCCAGCAAAATTTCGTGTGTAACCACACTGTGCCATTGTGGCTGGTTGTTTTCTGTTGCATACTGAGACAAAAAAGGCGCCGCCATATAAACTCCATCGAGCCATATTTGCCACGGATAACGTTTCTTGTGCCAAAATCCCCCGGTTTCTGTTTTTGGGTGTTTTTCCATTTGCTCAATAAACTGTGGAATGGCTTTTTTATATTTTTCTTCTCCGGTATCGTTTGCCAGAATTTGCAGGCAGGTTGCCGGGCGAATCAGGTCGATATTGTATTTTTCCATATCGTAACGTTCAATATTCCCGTTTTTGTCCACCAGCATATCAATAAAAATTTTGAGGTAATCCGAATATTTTTGGTCAACATCTCCTAATTTATAAATTGCTGCACCTAACAAGGAAACATCGTACGACCAACCGGCGCGGGTTCGGCCGTTATAGTAAGCAAGTGTATCATATCGGTGCATCACAGCTTCTGCCATTTTTATGCTCCATTTTTCTGTCGTTTTGTTTTCTTCCTTTTTTACCGGAGCCGAGCATGAGAGAATAAATAGGGTGAGTATTGCAGTTATTGTCATTAAAATTTTTTGCATCATCGTAAATTTATTTTGAAGAAGTTATTTTTACATTTTCAATAAAACCAAAGGGAATATGGTTGTATGTGTCTGTCCATATGGCAGTTTCTATTTCTTTTTTTCTAAGATCGTACCAATCTTTTTCACCCCGGCCATCGGGGAAACCCCCTGATCCGGTAAAGCTTCGCGGTCCAACTTTTATAAGTTCCACGCCCTTGTGATGGTGGGGGCCAAGTAGGTTACGTAACGAATTTATAAGGGTGATGTTAAGCTTGTTTTTACCTTCGTACAGGTAGTTGCTTATTTCTGTTCTGAAGGGTGCCCATACCAGGGTATCGACAACCTGGCCGTTTATTTCAACTACTGCAACAATGGCTTCGCAGTTGGGGAGCTCAAGGTAATACTCGTTTCCGGGAGCAGGCGGGGCCATTTCAAAATCCTGAGACAAGGAGAAACTTCCGGCGTAAAAAGGATAACCTTCGGTTGTTAAATTGCCGCTAAATATGTCTTTTTCAGCCGTAATTGAAAAGGCGGAGAACTGATGTGCCGGTCGTTCCTGAAAGTCGCCCGTGCGATTACGTTGCGTATTATTGGTGGTCAATTCATTTTTTCCCTCCACGGCAAAGTCTCCTGTCAGATAAATACTTTCTATTTCGGTTCCGTAACGTTCAACAGGGTCGGAACTGAGTGGTTGTGGTGCTTTAAAATCAAGTTTCAGCTGAATATTATTGTCACCTGCCGAAATCAGTGCAGAGATATCAGTACTTTTAAATGTTCGATCGATATAGTACTGGTTGGTATTGAAAACTATTTCTGTTCCGTTTATTGAAACTGATGAGTACATGTCAGGTTGTTCTAAAACAAGCTGGCAGGTTTGGGGCAAGGTTTTAACATGCAAAGGGTAGTTTAAAACCAATTGACCAATATAGTTTTGGCTGGCTAAACGGTTAAAAATACCTATGACAGGCTCTGGAGTACTCATTGTTTTGTCCCCGTTGGTGGAGTATTGAGCAAAATCGAGCGTTATGGCATTGGCATGTTTCCTTTCGCCCTGCCATTCGTTTTCAAACACAAAAACATTTTTTCGGAGTTCGGGCAGTTTATAATCGCCGGAAATTGGTATGGTGTTGTTTATTTCTCCGGTTGTTATCCATATGCTCGATGATGGGCTTAGTTCAATTGAATACGATCCATCCTTGTTCTTCTCCAGGGTATAGCACTCTATTTCCGAAGGGTCCCAAAGAAGTGGTACGTTGTTAAAGTCAGCAACCAAATCAAACTGTATACTTTGGGTGCGCGAACTGTTATAGAAATTAATAAGTTGTCCGTTTTGGACTTTACGGGTTTGAGTCCAAATTTTATCCGTGTTTACTCCCTTTAATGTAACATTTGGTTTTATTTTTTCCGGAAGTAGTTTTGGTGCCTCGGCAGCAGAAAGGAATAGGGTTGATTTTTTTAACATTGTCAATCTGTCTTCATCTTTTTTCCCGTCAACGTACACGGGAAAGCGTCCGAAATTAATAACCAGTCCTCCGTTTTTTTGCAGCGTTTCAATCAGTTTTAGTGTTGTTTCGCGTATTGAAATCATGTCGGGTAAAACAATGTGTCCGTACTGCATTGCGCCAATTACCAGCTTATTTGCCTGAACAAAAGCCGTGTCAGCCATTATTTGCTCATCGCCAACATCGTAGTCGTAATGCAAAGCTTGCAGAACATCCAAAGCTTCCAGCATGCCACTTGTAAATTCGCCATCGTTGTTTCCTTTAATATATTCGCTTTCCAGTGGACTAATGACCAAAAGTTGTGGCACGTATTTGCCAATTGATGCAGCATAGGCAATGCGTCCGAGATAATCCTCTATTTTTTTATTGTAGTTCCAGTACGGCTGCTGGTATGAAAAAGTTGGGGGGTAATCGCGTTTGCGATGCCCTTTCATGCTGTACAATGTAAGGTGCGGACAAAAATGATTAACACCCAGAATACTGTGCCAGCCTGCCAACCATTTTCGGTCTTCAAAATTCATATTCTGACCGCTAATTCCAAACAATTCGCTTAAACGTTTTTGTTTTCCGTATTGGTTAGCCACACTACTTAAATTGCGGGCAGTTATAAGTTTGTTGGTAATTGATAAACCCAGCATATCCATACCCGGTTGTTGCATGCTGCGGTAATGAAGCATGGTATTTGCAGCGCGGTCGCGTACTTTGTAAAGTATATCTTCGGCCAGGTAGTGCCCGGTATAATCAAAACCATTTTTGCCACAATAGTCAGCAAGTTGTTTGGTGTAACTTTCTTCAAAAGCCAAAGCCTTTGCCTGATAGTAATGCATGCGAACTTCTCGCCAGTTGTCTTTTTCTTCGTATAGAAGCGGAAGTTTATCACGCAGCTTGTATCCATGCATTTCGCTAAATTTTTTTTCCAGCCAGGGCGAGTAGGAGAGTGTGCCCAGATTTGGAGTGTTCTTGTCGAAATAGCGTGCATGCACATGCGGTTCGTCTGAAAAAATGGCCGGAGTATAAGTTGTAATAGCTGTTTTGTACTTGTCAACATAGGGCCGGTAAGAAACGTCTATAAATGCCTGAACTGCTTCGGGATTAAATAAGTCAACATAACAGGTGCCGTTAAAAATATCGTATCCAAACTGCGAGGTGTATAAAACGTAATTTGTTTTTTCGTCTTCGGCAATAATTTCAGCGCCTTCGGGCAGTGGAGTGTTTTTTTCTAAACGGGCGAGGCATTTCGCCCTAAAATCCTCATCCATTCTCGGAACAATACCTCCTGCAAATCCACTTGGCCATTTGTCTTCATCGTAAAACATACAATTTAATCCTGCCTGGTTGGCTGCTTCAACCGATGCTTTCATAATCTTCCACCAGTCGTCTCCTAAAAATTCGGTGATTAAGCCAGAACGACTGTGAAGGTAAAAACCACCCAGTCCCGCTTGTTTGAAATCAATTATCTGACGTTGGATTTCTTTTTCGGTAAGCGAATCATTAATAGAATAGAAAGTGTGTGTGCGGTAGTCGTTTGGCGGATTAATAAAAAGATTGTAGCAGATATTATCCAGATTTTTCTCTTTTTGAGAATCTGGCCTATTTGTACAACAAATAACCAAAGCCATCAGCAAAATGATGGAAATAAGCTTAAAGTTTGATTGTTTCAGCATGATACTGTATTACTTAAATTGTTTCAAAAATACAAAGTTTTTATTAAATGTAAACGTTAACATCAATATTCTCGCTAAAACCGCAAATCGTGAAAAAGTTAAAAGAGGATTTTTATTCAGGCTATTTTTTTAAAAAAGAGTTATTGCTTGTTGTATGTGGTTGAAAAAGAGCATAAAAAGCTTTGTAGAGAGACTTGATGTTAAGCTTGTATAAAAATAAAAGCAGACGAAAAATTTTTATTTTTACATGAAAACGTTTACATTGCAAAGCGTTTTGTATTATTGCGCAATAAAATAGAATAAAAACTTAACTAAAACTTTGTCGTATGGCCAGTATGGAAGATGTAGCAAAACGAGCCGGGGTGTCTATTGCCACGGTATCTCGTGTGCTCAATAATAATGGCAAAGTAAATGATGCAACCCGGGCACGAATTTTAAAGGCGATTAAAGAACTTAAATATCAGCCCAGCAGGGTGGCCAAGCGTTTACGGTCTAAAAGCGTATCGGGGAATTTAATCGGTGTATTGATTCCCGATATTCAAAACCCTTTTTATGTTGATGTTCTTGAAGGTATTGAAGAGGTGGCATATAATAATAATTATGCACTGATTATGTGTAATTTTAGCCAGGATGAGAAGAAAGAAAAATTATACCTTGAGATATTGCAGTCGGAGGGCATTGATGGAATTATTGCTGCACCGGCCAGCGAAGACGATATTCAATTAAAAAGAATGGTTAAGGACGGCTTGCCTGTAGTATGTGTCGACAGGGGCCTAAGCAATACTGATGTTGACGTAGTGCTGGTAAATAATGAAGATAGTGCCTTTAATGCGGTTGACTTTTTAGCAAAGCAAGGTTACAAACGAATAGCTATCATCTCGGGATTAACCACTATTCCATCAACTACCTATCGTGATAAAGGATATGTAAAGGCATTGGAGCATAATGGCCTTCCGGTTTTGGATGAACTTATTAAACATGGTGACTCTAAATTACCGAGTGGCGTGCAACTGTGTGAGGAGCTATTGAATTTGCCCGAACCTCCCGATGCGATTTTTACCGGTAATAACCTGATAACATTAGGTGCCCTTGAAACCATTCATAAACGCAAACTTACCATTCCTGATGATGTGGCAATTGTAGGTTTTGACGATATGTATTGGGCTAGTAGTCTGAATCCACCACTAACTGCAGTGAGGCAGCCGGCAAGAGAAATTGGGAAAAGAGCAGGAGAGCTTTTAATACAACGGATTAACGAACCAGAGCGCTCAAGTATACAAATGATTTTAAATGCCGAATTAATGAAACGAAGCTCGGCATAATTGCGTAATAATAGCACTTGTTTGTATGTCGATAAATGTAAACGTTACCATTAAGAAGTAATTTAAAGAAATGTAAGACTCAGAAAATAAGATACATGAGAGTGTAAACGATGATATAAAATAGAACTATATTGAATTTGTTGAACTAAAAATTATACCTATGATGAAAAACTACATGAAGTTTTTTTTAGTCGCCTGTTTCTTGTTTGCAGCAGGCGTGTCGAACGCCCAATTTAAATTCGGAGATAAATCGAGTATTGGGCAATCAATAACTGTTGATTCACTGTCAGGAGTTACTACTTTTCTGGTAGATTTTAATACCGATAAAGGTAATAGTACCTGGACTCAGGATTCTACCGGACTCTCAATCAGCTTTAGTAAATGCCAAACGAATAAAGGTATCAAGCAGGAAGTATTTACCGATGCTTCTGCTACGGCTGAAAAAGTTTTTAACGGCGATTTTAAGGTGCGAAACTGGGGGAGCTATGAAAATCCGGTGCGTATGGCCAGCATTGATTCGATGACAGCAATTTTTACTAAATATGGCGAAAAGTATGCTGGCACTGGCGATTCTACAAAGAATGTTATCTGGAAACCATCGGCTTGTTTGTTTGATATAAATGATTCAAACCAGGTTTTTGGAACGCATCCGGGAATGTACAAGCGTGTTGAGTATGGTTTTTATTTTAAGTTCGAATCAACGCTTACTTCCGATATCGAATTTGAAATGGATACTTATGATGAAGGCAATACCAGTCAGACAGCAAGCTACAAGCTGATTGTTGCTGTTGGAAGCGAAGATAACATTGTTGGTGAAGTTGCCGATTTTTATGTTTCAGGATCTGGAAAAAAATCAGTTAAACTAGCTGAAGCTGTTGGTGTTGATTTTGCTACTTTCTCTGGAACTAAAGTTTATTTTTGGCTTAAAACCCTGGGTACTGGTACTGAAATGGCCGAAGATAGTTTTGATCCAACAGTTGTTTTTGACAACTTGACTGTTTCTTACCAGGTTCCTGTATGGATTGCTCCTCCTGCCGGAGCTATTGATGGTACTGTATTGAATAATATGGATGATCCGTTTATCGCTCCTGCTGATGTTGCTTCGATGGATTCATTGTTGATTCAGATAAACAATCGTAGCAGTGCATTGGAAATTGTTGATGATTTGGGAGACCGTAAATTACTAGAGGTACTTAACTTAATGTTCATGGATACCTTGGGGCTGATGGCCAACGATGGTAACGGCAATTACAATGTTGAGGTACCTTATACCTATAATGCCCCGGTTTGGGATGTGAATAAAATGGAATGGTCGAAACAAAAAATTACCGTTGCAGCTCCTGATTCGATGATAAATGATGATATGATGCTGTATTTCCATGCAACTCCAACTTCCGGTAATTTGCATTCTGCACGTTTAGAAATGGATTGTGGCACAAGAATCTGGTATGATTATTACATGAAGGGAACAGCACCTTACCTAGATTCGTTAGGTGTTTCTGCCGGAGAATTGAGTCCTGATTTTGATCCCGAGAAAATGACATATCAGGTGGTAGTGCCAGCCGGAACAGGAACACTTAGCTTCTCTGCAACTGCTGCTGATAGTACTGCCGCAATCGAGTTGCCTGAAGATCTTAGTTTGATGGATGGTGAAGATTATGTTGCAGTGGTTACAACTTCAAGTAAGGATGGTAGTGCAACAAATGAATACACCATAAATGTTCACGTACAATCAGAAAATGAAATTCTTTTTGTTTCAGGAAGTTCGGATGGAGTATATTCTTTGGCACGCCTACAGGACCAGAAGGTATACGATGCGCTTGTTGATGCAGGTTATTCTGTTACGATGGAAGATAAGCTGGCACTAAATGTTGAAGGTTTTGATTATACTCCTTTCAGTGGCCTGGTAATTGGTGCCGGAGTAGGTTCAAGCTGGGTAAACAATTTTGCAAAAGATGGTTATCCTGTGCCTTGTGTTACAATGCAACCTGATGGCCCACGCGCAAATAAGTGGGGCTGGGTAGGAACAGCTAGCAGCGATGGAAGTGAAATGTATGTTACCAAAACTTATGATGAAAATACAGTGCAAATGGTTGTTACGGACACAACCGGACAGTTTATAACAAATCCTTATGATACCGGAGATACAATTGTTTGGACATTAGGAACAAGCACTTCTGAAGATTTTCTGGGTAAAGAGGTAAAATCATATAATCTTTCTGACAGTATTCCGGAAGCGATACCACTGGCAACTATTCCTGCCGATGGCTTTATGCTAACAACACTTTGGGCTGTGCCATCCGGAGCATCAGTACGTTCGTTAACCGCAAATGGTTACGAGCGTGTGGTTCTGGCTAATAATGTTGTTTTCTTTGGATTATTTAACGATGGTCTTGCTTATGCTTCTGACGCATTTAGTTCAACCTTGGTTCGTTCACTTGAGTGGGCAATGGGAACTGATGCCAGTGCAGAATTGGCCGAGTTGGTACCTTCGGTTGGAGAATTAGTACCTGCATTTGATCCTGGAAAAACAGAATATCAATTGAATCTGCCAAAAGGAACCGGTTCTGTTGGATTGACAGCTAAAGCAACTTCTCCAAATGCAACAGTTGATGTTCCTGCTGACTTGGCGTTAAGTGATGGAATGTCTGATGTGATGACAGTTACTGTTACAAGTGCAAATGATTCTGTAACCACCATGTATAATGTGATGGTTCATGTTCAAGCCGATAAAGAAATCCTTTATGTTTCAAATTCAAGTGGTGCATATGGATCTGCAGATTCAGCAGCTATCAATATTTACGATGCATTGGTTGATGGAGGATACTCGGTAACTATGCTTGACAAGTTAGCACTAAATAGCGAAGGATTTGATTACAGCCCTTATTTTGCAGCGGTAATTGGAGCAGGAGTAGGTTCAAGCTGGGTAAATAATTTTGCAAAAGATGGTTATCCTATTCCTTGTGTTACCATGCAGCATGATGGGCCCAGAAAAGGTAAATGGGGTTGGACCGGAACAGATAAAGATGATAATACAGAAATGAATGTGGTAAAAACCGCCGCGGATACTCCTGCTGATTCGGCAAAAATGTCAATTCTTAACACTGATCACTTTATTACTGACATATACGAGGTTGGAGATTTAGTTGAATGGAATAGTGGTGATGGTGCATCAGAAGAATGGGCTGGAAGCGAAGTTAAAAGCTATGGCCTGGCTGATAGTATTCCTGAAGCAATTGCATTGGGAAGAATACCAATTGATGGTTCTGCTCTTACCAGTTGGTGGGCAATTCCTGCTGGTACCTCAGTTCGTTCCTTAACAACTGATGGATATAGCCGTGTTACCTTGGCAAATAATGTAGTTTATTTAGGTGTATTTGCAAATGGCTTGCTTTATGCTACCGAAGGCTTTGATACCATTTTATTAAGATCACTTGCCTGGGCTACAGGAAGTACTTCAGATGCAACGCTTGCATCATTAGTTCCATCGCTTGGCGAACTAGCTCCTTCGTTTGACTCCGGAAAAACAGAATATCAGCTTAATTTGCCGATGGGTACTACTGCTGTAAGTTTAAGTGCTACGGCCACCTCACCTTATGCTAAACTTAATGTGCCGGGAGAACTCGCACTTACGGATGGTACAACAGAAATGATGACCGTAGAGGTTATTAGTGCCGACGATACAGACACTCTGATGTATAATGTAATGGTTCATGTGCAGTCGGACGAAGAGATTGTGTACATATCTGCAAACTCTGATGGAGCATATGGCGGAGCAAAAGCTTTTGATACAAATGTTTACGATGCATTAGTTGCTGATGGTTATTCGGTAACTTTTGAAAAGCGCGGAGCACTGAAAGATCAGACAATTGGCGACAGTATAGTAGAGTTTGATTATACCCCTTATATCGGAATGGTTATTTCGGCAGGAGAAGGTTCTTCAAATGTAAATAACTTTGCAAAACATGGTTATCCAATTCCTTGTGTTACTATGCAGCCTGATGGGCCACGTGTTGATAAATGGGGATGGGTTGGAACAAAAAGTAGCGATGGTGTTCAAATGTATGTTACTAAAACATATACACCTGCCACAGCTCAAATGGTAATAACCAATAACGGACATTACATTACCGAGAATTATGAAATGGACGAAGTAGTTGAATGGACTGCTGGTACAGAAACCTCGGAAGATTTCCTTGGAAAAGAAGTGAAATCATACAACTTAAACGACAGTGTGCCTGAGGCAATTCCGTTGGCTACAATTACAGCTGATGGTAATTCATTAACCACTATGTGGGCTATTCCTGACGGTACCTCTTTGAGAACAAATGGACCAGACGGATCTGCGAGAGTTACTACCGATAACAGAATTGTATTGATGAGTTTATTTAACGATGGCTTGTTGTATGCTACTGCAGGTTTCGATTCTATGCTTGTTCGTTCGCTGGCATGGGTACTGGGAGCAGGCCCTCCAACCAGTGCTGTTGAGCTTGGTTTCGATCGCGAAGTTGTATTGTATCCAAATCCAGCAAAAGATCATGCAACAGTTAGATTTACTCTGGAAGATATGAATGAAGTTAGCTTGTCGTTATACAACATGATGGGCCAGCAAATTGAAATAAGTACGCCACAGGTATTTACCAATGGAACACATGAAATACAAATGCGTACAGATGCCTTAAACGATGGCATGTATATTTATGTACTTCAGGTTGGAACTGACTTACATAAAGGTAAACTGAATATTGTTAAGTAAAACAAGGTTATAGTTGAAAAGAAAAGGTGGGGCATTGTGCTTCACCTTTTTTTTATGGTGGCTGCTATTTTCTTTATAATTTTTTTATGAATTTGATGAAATAGCCTGTGGTAAGGGGGTTTGAATATGATGTGAAAAACGTTTACATTGTTAATAGTATTAAATTTTATAAATACTTCGTATATAGGCTAAATAAATAATGTAAACGATTACATTAAATTGTAATATTTTTCATATTTTTACAATCTTAAAGCTTGTGAACTAATTGCATATTTAAACATGAACTTGAGCTTAAGTATAACATTGCATAATCCTGCTAAACTGGTTTTCGGTTGTGGCTGCTTTCAGTCCTTTGTAAACGACCTGGAAAAAGCCGGATACAAAAATATTTTTATACTCGCCATTCCCGAAATTGAAAATCTTTTGAGTGAGGCAACAGGCATCTTGAAAAAACAGGGTTGCCAGATTGAAGTAAATACAAGTATCCGAAAAGAACCTTCGTTTGAAGATTACCGGGAATTACTGGAGCTTGCCAACCAAATTAATCCCGATTGTATAGTAGGAATTGGAGGAGGAAGTGTTTTGGATACTGCAAAATTATTGGCTGCAACCGTTGGTAGCGACGTTGATGTCAGGAGTTTTTTGGCAGGTGAGAAGAAACTCAGCCGTGTAAAAGCAATGATTTGTCTTCCAACCACATCAGGTACGGGCAGTGAAGTGTCACCAAATGCAATTTTCTTCGATCCGGATACAGGAGGAAAAGTTGGAGTTATTGACCCACATTTGGTGCCAGATGCTACTTATGTTGATCCGGAACTTACCAAAAGTGTACCGCCTTCTGTTACTGCAGCAACCGGGCTTGATGCGCTGACCCACTGCATTGAAGCTTATGTGAATAATTTTTCTAATCCGATAACCGATTTGTTTGCCCTGGAAGGGATAAAGTTAATTGGCCAAAACCTGCTAACTGCTTTTCGGGATGGCGACAATATGGAAGCCCGCGAAAAAGTTGCTTTGGGCAGCATGTATGGCGGAATGTGCTTAGGGCCGGTAAATACCGGAGCTGTGCATGCATTGGCATATCCATTGGGGAGTACTTTTAAAATTCCTCACGGCGTATCAAATGCAATGTTGTTGCCATATGTGTTAGAGTTTAACCTCGATAAAGCGGTTACAAAATATGCCAATGTGGCAAAGGCAATGGGGGTGCAGGCAACAGGAGATGAAAAAGCTGAAGCGAAAACAGGGATTGAGCAAATAAAAGCAATGATTAAGGAATTTAAAATTCCAGGATGTTTGAGCGATTTAAATATTCAGGAGAAAGATATAGAAGAAATGGCAAAGTCAGCATTAAAAATACAGCGCTTACTAAAAAATAATGTGCGCGAAGTATTGTTAAACGATGCCATTGATATTTACAAGAAAGCATATTAAGAATGACTGATTTAAAAAAATTTGGAGGAGTAGTTGTTCCGATGGTAAGTCCTTTTACCAGCGATTATCAGGTTGATGAAGCAGCTGTTAAGAGGATTGTGAATTTGTTTATTGAAAACAAAGTGCAGCCACTGGTTTTAGGAACTACAGGAGAAGTGGCATCAATGTCAGCTGGTCAGAAAAATACCCTATTAAAAACTGCTGTAAGCGAAATAAATGGAAAAGTACCAGTTGTGGCAGGCTTATGTGGTAATGCTTTAGCTACATTAATTGATGAAGGGAAGCGATATGCAGATTTAGGAGTTGATGCATTGGTTGCTTTGTCACCCAATTATTACCCAGCCAACGATAAGCAGGCTTTGAACTGGTTTGCCCAATTGGCTGATAAACTGCCGGTGCCCATGTTTTTATACAATATTCCGGCAACTACACATCATGTAATTTCTCTTGATGTAATAGAGCGGTTGAGCCATCACGATAACATAATCGGTATTAAAGATTCGCAGCCCGATCTGAATAGGATGGAAGAGTCATTGAGGCGATGGGGAAATCGTGAGGATTTTCTTTTTCTTGTTGGTTGTGCGGCAAATTCATGTGCCGGATTAGAAATGGGAGCAGATGGAATTGTGCCTAGTTTAGGTAACCTGTTTCCCGGTTTGTACAAAGCACTTTTTGTTGCAGCCATGCAAGGCGATTTTGAGGAGGCTAAACATTTTCAGAAAATTACAAATGAACTATCGGCTTATAATCAAAAAGGAAGAACGGTAACAGAAGCCATTCCTGCCCTTAAGGCCTTGATGTCGATAAAAGGTCTGTGTGGTTTGGATGTACTTCCTCCAATGATGCGTATGGATGCAAGAGAGGAACAGAGCTACCTGGAAGAGATGAAAGAAAAATTAACAGAGAGGGCTTATTAAGGGTAAATGAAAAAATCAAAACCAATATTAGCCATTACAATGGGCGACCCTGCAGGAATAGGGCCGGAGATAGCAGTTAAAACTTTCGCAAATAAAGAGGTTTACGATTGGTGTTCTCCTGTTTTGGTTGGAAGTGCAGCGGTTATGGATGAGGCAATGAAAATTGCAGGTACGCCATTACTTCTGAATCCGATACAAAAGGTTGAGCAGGCTCGTTTCGAATTTGGGAAAATAGATGTACTGGATATCGGCATGGTAGTAGGAGAGATTAAATATGGAGAAGTATCGGCAGAAGCTGGAAACCTGGCGTTTTATTCAATCGTAAAAGCTATCGAACTGGCAAAAAACGGTGAGGTTGACGGGACAGTTACTAATCCGATAAACAAGAAAGCCATTAACGATGCCGGACATCATTTTTCAGGACATACGGAAATCTACGCTCATTATACCGATACATCAAAATATGCCATGTTACTGGCCGATGAGAAAATAAAAGTCATTCACGTAAGCACTCATGTTTCATTGCGAAAGGCGTGCGATTTGGCTAAAAAGGAACGCATACTTGAGGTTATTGATATCCTGAATAAGGGGTTGAAAAGACTGGGGATTGATAGCCCGCGTATTGGAGTAGCAGGCTTAAACCCACACTCGGGAGACGATGGTTTATTTGGTGATGAAGAAATAAAGGAAATCGGACCTGCCGTGGTTGAAGCTAAGCAAAAAGGACTAGATGTAAGTGGCCCGGTACCACCCGATACCCTGTTTGCTTTGGCAGCAGGTGGAAGGTTTGATGGATGCGTTGCGATGTACCACGACCAGGGACATATCCCGTTTAAGCTGGCAGGCTTTCAGTGGGATGAAGAAACAAAAAAAATGAAAAGTGTAAAAGGTGTCAATATAACATTAGGGTTGCCAATCATTAGAACTTCGGTTGACCATGGAACTGCATTTGAAATAGCAGGACAGGGAATCGCCAGTCCGGATGCACTAATGTACGCAATAAATTACGCCGTAAAACTTGCACAAAACTAAATACTAACAGAACAAAGAATGATTGCAGTTATTGCAGATGACTTTACAGGAGCAGCCGAGATAGGGGGGATTGGATTAAAGTACGGGCTGAAGGTTGTTATTGAAACGCAGGTTAACTGGGTGGAAGGAACTGACTTATTAATTATTGCGGCTGATACACGATCGCTGCCTGAGGAAGCAGCTTTTTTGGAAACCGAAAAAATTACAACCGCTTTGTTAGAACTGAACCCGGAATATATATTTAAAAAACTCGATTCTGTTTTACGCGGAAATATTGCTGCCGAACTTATGGCACAATTAAAAAGCACAGGGAAAAAACGGGCAATTATGGTTGCCGGAAACCCTTCGTTTGGACGATTAATTGTTGACGGGAAATATTCAGTAAACGGTGTGCCTTTAACCGGAACATCATTTGCCGACGATCCTGATTTTCCGGTTAAATCCTCGGATGTAACCCAAATTGTTGAATCGGATATGATTGCTGTTTATTCAGCATCTGTAGATAATAAATTACCCGGTGAAGGAATAATTGTTGGCGATGTAAAAAGTCAGGAAGACATGATTGATTGGGTAGAAAGAATTGATGGAGAGACTGTTGTGGCTGGTGGTGCCGGTTTTTTTGATACAATCTTAATGAAACAGTTTGCTGAAGTAAAAGCCGATTGTAAGGAATGTTTTGAACTTGGCGATGTTTCGTTATTGGTTTTTGGCAGTAAATACCCGAAAGCCGATTCTATGCCAATGGGATTAAGCGGGAAAAATACCGTAAAAATAAATATGCCTGATGCCATATACGAGAATAGTAGTTTTGATGAGGCCGAACTGAAACATTGGGCAGAGAATGTTGTAAACAATTTAAAAAACAAGTTTAATGTAATTGTTTCAGCAGATCAGAACCACAGTAACGAAGCAAATCTATCAGCACGAATTGGACGAAATACCGCAGAGCTGGTAAAAATCGTGGTAGAAAGTATCCCAATAACAGATTTGCTAATTGAAGGCGGAGCAACTACATCAGAAATTCTAAAAGTGATTGGCGTAAATAAATTATTCCCCGGCAAACTGGTGTATCCCGGAATAATTCAAATGAGTACGAAAGAATATCCGAATATGGCCATTACCACCAAGCCTGGTAGTTATCCCTGGCCCGACACCGTGGAATTGACTAAAACTAAAAACAAGATTGTAGATAAAATATAATGCAAAGCAATACCATACATATTATCGACTGGTTAATAATTGTTTCAACATTTGTTGTAACCATTCTGGTAGGTTTGCGTTTCTCAAAACGGCAAAAAGATACCGGTAACTATTTTAAAGCCAGCGGAAAAATTCCATCGTGGGCCATTGGTATGTCAATTTTGGCTACTTTAATTAGCAGTGTAACATTTCTTGCTTACCCCGGCGAAGGCTTTGCAACCAATTGGATAAGGCTGGTGCAGGGACTTATGGTGCCTATTGTACTGGTGTTTATCGTTGGCGTTATTGTTCCCCTGTTTCGTAAAGTAATCCGCTTAAGTGCATACGAATACTTTGAACAGCGCTTTGGTTTCTTGGCAAGGCTTTATGCATCATCGGGGTTTGTTTTAAACCATTTTGCAAAAATGGGTACTGTATTTTACATTATTTCTCTGGCACTTAACGAGATGACTGGTGTTGATACCGTGTATATAATTTTGGTAATTGGGGTAATTGTTGTCGCAATTACAATGATTGGAGGCATTGAAGCAGTTATATGGCTGGATGTTATACAAGGGATTTTATTGATTTTTGGAGGATTAGTTTCCCTGGGTATCCTATTATTCTCTGTTGATGGAGGCGCCCCGGCCCTTTGGAATGCTGCCATGGATAACGGGCGTATAGGTTTTGGTCCTTTCGATCTCGAATTTGTTAACCTTACCTTTTGGGTAATGGCTTTAAATGGAATCTTTTATGCCATTCAGAAATACGGAACCGACCAAACAATTGTACAACGTTATTTAACCGCAAAATCAGATAAAGAAGCCGTAAAAGCATCATTAATTGGCGTTTTGTTAAGTGTGCCGGTTTGGGCTTTATTTATGTTTATTGGTACAGCTTTATTTGGTTATTATCACATAATGGGAGGGCTACCGGCCGATACAATCCCTGATAAAGTTTTCCCATTTTTTATTATGACCAAATTGCCCGTGGGCATCGTCGGGCTTATCCTGTCAGCATTAATTGCTGCAGCTTTTTCAAGCCTCGACTCTGATCTGAACTGTCTTTCGGCCATATGCCTTGAAGATTACTACCTGCGCTGGAAACCCAACACTCCTGAAAGCAAACAAATGGTTTTAAGCCGTTTATTTACCGTGCTGGCAGGTGTAGGAGCCATTGCAGTTGCTCTGTTTTATGTGAAAGCAGGAGGAAAAGGAGTACTCGGAATCATTTTTACACTTTATGCCATCTTCTCAGGAGGTATTGCCGGAATGTTTCTTCTGGGGATTTTTAGTAAAAGAGTAAATAAAAGAGCGATTTATACGGGTATGGCTGCCAGTATTTTATTTACACTTTATGCATTGTTGTCGTCAACGCCAATTGGTGCCGGCGAAAATAAAATACTGTTGCTCGACCTCGGAAAGCTAAACTTTACTCACCATAAATACATGATTGGCGTTTATAGCCACCTGGTATTAATGGTGGTTGGTTTTGTAGCCAGTTTTATGTTTAACGAAAAACCTGTGGATGTGAGCCTTACCTACTACGGTTGGGCAAAACTCAAAAAAAGAAATAGAAAAGTGTGAGATTCTAAATTATTACTAATTAAAAATTTTAAACTATGAAAGAAAAAATCTTTACTTTATTTATTTGCCTTTTAGTAGGCGCAACTTTCACTGCAAATGCGCAGTTGAATATGACTACCGGAGTTTCCTGGGACGAAATTCCACCATCGGAGCCATTGGTGCTTGAAGAAGATTTTACGGGATTTGCTTTTTTTCATTCTGATTCTACTTCAGATATGGGAAATAGTAACAATAGTTACGACCCGAATGATGAAACTATAATTATTTATGGTTACAAAAATGATTCAGTAGAGGTGCCAATTATTGGATCAGAATCAGGAAAAATTACCTATTATTTTGAACAGTGTGCATTTGCCCCGGAATGGATGGCCGCTTATGCCTACAGAGACCAGGGAGGCCAGACTGAGAATGTTAGCAATGGCTTTGTAGAAATTAGTCGCGATTATGGCTCATCTGGAGGTTACGCTCCAACAATTCGTGGCCATTTTACGGTTGATTTAAGAGCCCTGGAGTTTGTGGATATGATTCAATGGACACACTCAAGTACGGGAGGATCTAAACGTGGTGTACAGTGTGAGTATTCGCTTGATGATGGCGTAACCTGGGATACCCTTCGTTACCAGCCAGGTAATACATGGAGCCAGAGTTTTACAAAAGATCCGCTTAGTGGTACTAAAACAGCAAACGGCTACCGTTGCGATCCTTCGGCTTATGGAATGACATGGGCAGATGGTATTTATGCCGATAACGTAATGCTTCGCTTTTTGGAGTGTGGTGGACAAACACCTCGTATTCACGATTTAAAAGTTTATGGTACATATACACCGCCTACTTCGGCTGTTATTATTGACAAAGACGAATTAAAAATATTTGCATCAAATAAAGTAATTCGACTTTCAGAAGAAGCAAAAGTAAATGTTTACACTGTAGCCGGAGCTTTGGTAAAACAGGCAAACCGAGCAAATACAATATCGATGAACGATATGCCAAACGGTATTTATTTGGTAAATGCGATTAGCGGAACTAAAGTAAAAACGGCTAAGGTTTATATTCAGTAAGCATTTTATAGAAGAGGGGTTGAACCAAGCCCGTTAGCCAGATTATTTAACCAATATTAAGATATAAAGGGACATGAGAACTAAAATGAGAACTAAAACCTGGCACAACGTATCAAGAAATTGCATAAAAAAACTTGCAATTGTTTTGCTTGCGTTTATAGTGCATGCTGTAATTACGTTACCGGCAGCAGCACAAAATAAAATTAACGTTACAGGAAAAGTTACCGACAATTCGGGTGAAACCATGATAGGTGTAAACGTTGTGGTGTTAAATACAACCCATGGTACGGTTACAAATATTGATGGAGTTTACAACTTGTCGGTGAACCCAAATGATACCCTTCAGATATCATTTATTGGTTTTGAACCTCTTGTTATACCTGTTAACGGGCGTACAACTATTGATGCGGTTTTAGCTGAAAATGTAACCGACCTCGACGAAGTAGTAGTGGTGGGTTATGGCGAAGTAAAAAGAGCCAATTTATTGGGGTCAATCTCAAGTATTTCTGCCGATGAAATTGTTGATATTCCGGCCGTAAATATGACCAACCTGCTTGAAGGACGTATGGCAGGGGTTTCTGTGGCTCCGGCACAACCTACCGGTAACCCGGGTGCAGCTACCCGTGTGCGTATACGTACCGAAACAACATTCGGAGATACGGGAGAAGGGGCAAAAGACCCTTCTCCCTTATATATTGTTGATGGATTTGAGGTGTCGCAAGAGCAATTCGATATTCTTGATCCATCTGAAATTGAAAGCTATTCAGTGTTAAAAGATGCATCGGCAGCAGTTTACGGAAGTAAAGGAGCTAATGGTGTAATACTGGTAAAAACAAAACGCGGAAAAGAAGGGAAATTGAAAGTGAGTTACTCGGGTAGTGTGGGTATCAGCGATGCAACAACCCAAACCGAAATGTTAAGTGCTTACGATCATGCCCGTGCAATTAATGCGCGTTATGCCGACGATACTGCCTCACTTGTTTCGCCAGCAGAACTGCAGGACATGAAAAACCAGAATTTTAACTGGCTAAACGAAGCCTGGCAAAAATCTATGGTTACTCGTCATTCCATTAACCTGTCGGGCGGAAGTAAAACCGTAAAGTACTTCGCTGGTGGTACCTATGTGCATACCGAAGGTAATTTCCCCGATATGGGCGTTGGTAAATATTCGTACCGGCTGGGGCTTGATGCTAATATTACCGATCAGTTAACAGCATCAGCCACCATCTCAATTGATAACCGCGATTTTAAACGCCCACATATTTCAGGTGTTGGTTCAAACACCATGGAAGACCTGTTTGAAGTTTTACTTCAGGCACCTAAATGGACTCCCGCATATATTGATGGCTACCCTGTTGCCAATAACCTCGATTTTAATCCACTTTATCTTTTTGAAACAAATAGTTATAAAAGAACAGTTGACAAAGGACACACCTTAAACCTTAGACTATCTTACGAATTCGAAAAAATTAAAGGCCTAAGAGCTTCTGCTTCTTATAACCGACGCGAAAGCCAGGGGTATGCAAAAGATTACCTTATTCCTTATACCCTTTATCAGTTTAAACCACAAGGTAACGGGTATAAATATATTCTGGGTAACGAAATTGAAGAGCAGGTTACCATTCAGAATAAGAACCGTATTTCAGAATCATACAGTTTTGGACAAAACTACCAGTTAAACCTTAGTTTAAATTACGCCCGCACATTCGGGAAACATGATGTTGCAGCGTTTGTAACTTACGAGCAGTCGGAAGGTGAAGGTTATGGATTTAGAGCAACCGGAGAAAACATGGAAATTTACGGTTTGGAACTTCAGGATGCATTTCAAACCAAAACAACCGATGGAAATATGCTCGAAAGTGGTGATTTAGGAGCCGTTTTTCGCCTGAATTATTCATATGCCGGAAAATATTTATTTGAATCAGCCACGCGTTACGAAACTACAACACGGTTTGCACCTGGCAGCCGTGAAGGGCTGTTTCCATCCGGATCAGTAGGCTGGGTAATGTCTGAAGAGAACTTTTTAAAAGATAATGTTGAAGTAATCGATTTTCTGAAATTACGATTCTCGATGGGATTAACCGGTTATGCATCAGTAGCTCCTTACGAATACGAATTGCAGTATACCCTGGCCAACAGCGAAGACCGGTATTTATTTGGAAGTGATACACCAGCCGGAGGTATTGATATTGGCGGAAAAACAGACGTTACAAGTACAGGCGTAACATGGGAAAAATCGTTGATGCATAACTTTGGTATCGATATGAAATTATTCGACAGTAAACTGAATATTGCATTTGATGCCTACTACACCTATCAATACGATATTTTGGATAAACGAACTGTTGAATTTCCTGAAACCGGAGGATTGGGTGTAATGCCCGGCGAGAACTTAGGACGCTTGGAAGCCTGGGGCTACGATATGCAAATAGGTTACCGAGGAAGGATTAACGACGATATTTATTACAACATTAGTGGTGTGTTTAATTACGGAACGAACCGAATTATTGAACGCCCAACTCAATACATTCCTGAAGATTTCAGATATCCGATTGGACAGAGTACCACTGCTGCCGGCCGTGAAGAAGGTTTTATTTCACATGGTATTATCAGAACTCAGGAACAGCTTGATGCTCTCAATGCTGAATGGATGGAACTTTGGGGACATGGTTACCTGATTGAAGGTAGACCTGTAAGCTTGGGAGCCATGATTTTTGAAGATATTGGCCGCCCCGGAAACACCGGAGCCGGAGAACCAAGAACAGTGTTTGAACCCGATGGAGTGATTAATGAATACGATAAAAAATATGTGGAACGTGTTGGTGATATCTTTACCTGGAAAAATATGCTGCCATCAAGCGTTAGTATTGGTGGAGGTTGGAAAGACTTAAAAATTAGCACCCTTTGGACCATGGAGTACGGAACACGCAACCAGGCGGTTGACAAGCTCGCACGTGCAGTACCAACAAAAACTGAAAATTCTCCTGCTTTTTGGGCCGATTTCTGGACTCCCGAAACACCCAATGCAGAATATCCCAGCCCGTATTATGCTAGTTCAAACCAGTGGGTATCTACTTTCTGGATGAAAGATATCTATCAGTTGCGCCTCAGAACACTTAACATTTCCTATAGCTTGCCACGAGAATTATCTCAAAAATGGGGCATACCCGATTTAAGGGTATACTTTGTTGGAACTAATCTGTGGTCGCCTATACAAACTTTTGACTACAAGGAAGATGCAATCGCAAGATATAATACCTATCCGCTGTTGCGTACATTTAGTTTCGGATTAAACTTTAAAATATAATCCGGTTAAGGAAAAAGTTAATTAAAATGTAATTGAATAAAAATGAAGATCATGAGACAATATATAAAAATTCTTCCTTTAGCTATAAGTATTGTAGCCTTGTTGTTGGCCACTTCATGTCAGGATGTGCTTGATAAACACGATTTAAATGTATTGAACGACGAAATTTGGGAAGATGAAAGTCAGGCCGTTTTATACATTAATAATTTGTACAAAGAAAATATGCCCGACCAGTATTTTGGTCAGTATAGTCAGTTATGCGATGAAACCTATTCGGCTGATTCTCGATATACCGATTTGCTCTATGGATTTACAACGCCAAGCGATATTGGTGCCGTTACCGTTATGCATAAAGATAAATATGTGCTTATTCGCCGCATTAATATTGCACTTGAACGACTTGAAGAGTCATCAATGAGCGAAGATGTAAAAGCATTATTAAGAGGACAGGCATTATTTTTCAGGGCATGGCGCAACTGGGAAATGGTACAATTGTATGGTGGAATTCCTATTGTAACAACTGTTCAGGATCCGTACAACGAGGATCTGAATGTTCCCAGAAGTAAAACCTCTGAATCTATTAATGCTATTGTTGCCGATTTGGATGAAGCAATTTCCTTGCTTCCATTCAACTGGTCGCTTGATGAAGATAAAGGACGAATCACCAGTGGGGCTGCAGCTGCTTTTAAGGGGCGGGTACTACTTAACTGGGCAAGCCCGATGTTTAATCCAAACAATAATCAAGACAGGTGGCAACGTGCCTACGATGCTAATCAGCAGGCAATCGATCTTTTGGGCCAAATGACGATACCGCGAGGTTTACATCCTGATTTCAGTACATTATTTACTTTTGACGTTGTAAATAATATTGAGGCGGTAATATATAAACGCTTTAGTTTAAATGCCGGAACCATTTATACCCAGGGATGGGAAAACAGCGTTCGTCCACCGTCTGGCGGAGGGAATGGCGGTTATTCGCCAACATGGCAACTTATTTCAGCTTTTCCTATGGCGAATGGGAAGCTAACAAACGAACCCGGTTCGGGCTACGACGAAACCTATTTTTGGCAAAATCGCGACCCTCGTTTATATGCAACAATAGCCTACAACGGATCGCAATGGGAAATGAGTGGAAGAGATCCGGTAAATATTTGGACCTTCAGAAATATTAAAGAGTTAAACCGTGTACCTTCATCGGGGTTTTACAATAAAAAAGCAACCGATGCCGATATTGCACGCGAAAATATTAGCCAAACCAATACGGCCTGGATTGAATTGCGCTATGCCGAGGTTTTACTAAACTTTGCGGAGTGTGCCAACGAAATTGGTGAAAAAGTAACAGCCCTTGAACAGGTTCGTGCCATAAGAGAAAGAGCCGGAATTGAAGCCGGAGACGGAAGTTATGGTGTGGCTGACGGTGTATCGCAGGATGTGCTGCGCCAAATTATAATGGTGGAACGCCAGGTAGAATTTGCATTTGAAAATAAACGCTACTGGGATGTGCGTCGCAGAAAATTGTTCAGGGAAGACTTGGGTGAATACGTAACTAAACTGAACGGAACAGTTCGCACAGGATTTACTTATCGGGCAAAAAGCGGATGGAACGCTGAAATAAAAGACGAAACTTCTCAGTTTTATGGACAAATGCGAATTGATACGGCCTTATATTTCGGTCACCTGGATATAAATGATGTTAACAGTTCATCACAGTATTATTCGCAATCAACCAAAAACCTCGATATCTACCAGGGAGCAGTTACTCAACTTAACTACATCGATTTGTATGATTTCTTTGCTATACCCAGTTCGATGATTGAAAAAAGCCCGGCAGTTGAACAAACTAAAGGCTGGTTAAACGGAACTTTTGATCCGTTGGAAGAATAACAAAAAAACGACAAAAGCCATGAAACTGTTAAGCAAAATACTATTGCCATTATTGCTTGTGCTGGCTGCTGTGTGCGTTAACGGCCAACAGCTTGCATTTCCTGGAGCCGAAGGTTACGGAAAGTATGCCAGCGGTGGTCGGGGTAATGGATCGACCGGAAGAATAGCGATTGTAACCAACCTTGAAGATGATTTGGAGAATCCGCCGGTAGGTAGTTTACGCTGGGCTGTTCGGCAGGGAGTGGAAGAGTTTGTCGACCCAATTATCGGACCATATCTGGTAAAACGCCCATTAACAGTTGTTTTTCGGGTAGGTGGTGTTATTAACTTAAAAGGCGACTTAAGAATTGAACGCAAAAATATAACCATAGCAGGACAAACAGCTCTTGGCGATGGTATTTGTCTGCGCGGAGGAACCGTAAATATGGGAGGCTCAGATAACGTTATTGTCCGGTTCATTCGTTCGAGACCAGGCGATGAGCTGGGACTCGAAACTTCTGCTTTCAGAATAGAAAATGGAAGTAATTTTATTATCGATCATTGCTCGTTTAGCTGGGCTATTGAAGAAACTACGCATTTTTCAAGCAGTCCCAATTTTACGGTGCAGTGGTGTATAATTAGCGAATCCTTTTATCGGTCATTTCATCAGAAAGGTGATAGAGGATATGGTTCGCAACACGGCGGAATGTATGCTTCATACCATCATAACCTGATGGCGCATCATAATTCCCGAACACCACGCTTCAACGGTTCAAACGAAAACGACCTTGAAGCGCTGATTGATTACCGAAACAATGTTAATTATAATTTTGGACGCAGTGGTTCGTGTTATGGTGGCGAATGGATGAAAACTAATGGTTTGGGGTTTGCAGCCACAAACATGGTGAATAATTACTACATACAGGGGCCGGGCAACTACGGAACGCCTTATTTTGTGAGTCCCGGAACAGGTGACAATGGCTATGCCTCGTGGTATATTGATGGCAATGTACTGATTGGAGAAGACGAGAAAACAACCAATAACTGGTTGGGTGTAAATTACAGTGCCAAAGATAGTATTCGGGTTGATAACGTTATTGTAAAATCGGATGGCGGGATTGAGGATTACCAGAGCTATACGGAAAGTGCAGAAGAAGCCTACCTTTCGATTATTGAAAATGTAGGAGCAACCTTTCCAAAACGCGATGCTCATGATACGCGCCTGATAAAGGAAATGACCGGCGAAATTGCTATTATCCGATATGCCTATACCGATACAGCAGGAACAGAATCGCCCGTAAAAGGAGTTGAAACAGGAATTATCGATACGCAACACAATCTGGTGTCGCCCGAAGACCGGGCAAAAGGAGTTACGCCCTGGGATGTTTATCCAACAGTTGATTCGACAAATGCTCCGGTTGATACCGATAACGACGGAATGCCTGATGATTGGGAATTAACCAATGGACTTAATCCAAACGACAGCACTGATTTCCGATTAATAACCGAGAGTGGCTATACCAACCTTGAGGTATATCTGGCCGAATTGGTGGGTGACGAAATTAATACCGCTGTTAAACAAATCGAACAAAAACATTCGGATATTTCTGTGTACCCAAATCCTTTCAGCAATAAATTAACTATAAAATCATCAGGAAATATTACCGTTGAAGTTTATGATTTGTATGGAAGAAAGATTACGGAAAGTAAGAGCTTGGATCCTTTGCACAGTATTAATGTAGACGATTGGGATGCAGGGTTTTATTTGATAAGAACCACTAACGAAAGTGGTGCGGTTAATTGTAAAAAAGTAATAAAGAAATAGGGTGAGAATAAGAGCGATTAAAATAGGATTTCTGGGCATTGTAGTTCTTATTGGATGTAGTTGGCAACCGGCGGCACAACAATTAGCGTTTCCCGGAGCTGAGGGGTATGGAAAGTATGCCAGTGGGGGAAGAGGTAACGGATCAACAGGACGAATAGCCATTGTCACCAACCTCGAAGACGATGTAGAAAATCCACCGGAAGGAAGTTTGCGCTGGGCCTTTCAGCAGGGAACAGAAGTTTTGGTTGATCCGATAATTGGAGAATATACCGTTTATCGTCCCTTAACCATAGTTTTTCGGGTTGGTGGAGTAATCAATCTCGAAGACGATTTGAAAGTGAGCAGAAAGCATATAACCATTGCCGGGCAGACTGCTCCGGGCGATGGAATTTGTATTCGCGGAGCAACAGTAAATCTTGGTGGTTCAACAAACCTGATTGTAAGGTACATCAGGTTTAGGCCGGGAGACGAAAAATCATCTGAAGTTTCAGCTTTACGAATTGAAAATGGAGGTAATTTTATCATCGATCACTGTTCAATGAGTTGGGCAATTGAGGAGACAACACACTTTTCGAGTAGCCCCAATTTTACAGTCCAGTGGTGTATTGTCAGCGAATCCTTATACAGCTCCATTCATAAGAAAGGAAGTCGTGGTTATGCCACCCAATGGGGAGGCGAATATGCCAGTTACCACCATAATCTGTTGGCACATCATAATTCCAGAATGCCGCGTATAAACGGCTCAAACGAAAACGATATTGAAGCACTGGTAGATTACCGGAACAATGTAAATTATAACTGGGGGAGCTCTGGAGCTTTTTATGGTGGCGAATGGGAAAATACCAACGGACAAGGATTTTGTAAAACAAATGTAGTAAACAATTATTTTATCCCGGGTCCAGCAACCAGTTCAAGCGTATATTTTGCCCGTCCATCGCTTGTGCGCGAGGGCAGAACACTTGATGGTTATGCCGATTGGTATTTTGCTGGGAATACCATGTTGGGCCACACTGATTTAACAAATAATAACTGGCTTGGAGTAGACGGGTCAAACGTAGGAGGTATTGAGAATATTCGTTCTGATATTGAAGCCGTGCAAGTTGATGGAGAATTGGAAGATTACGACAACTACACCGAAACTGCAGAAGACGCTTATTTATCGGTACTCGAAAATGCCGGGGCCATATTACCTAAACGCGATGTTATAGACGAAAGGGTGATAAAAGAAGTAAATGGCGATTTGGAAATTGTGCGGTATGCCTATGAAATTGACGGGCAGGTTACACCAATAAAAGGCATAAATTCAGGGCTGATTGATACGCAGAAGAATCTGGTACCAAATGATGCCGCGGAAGGAACAACGGCCTGGGATGTGTATACAACAACACCCGAGTCGGAAGCGCCGGTTGATAACGATAGAGATGGCATGCCTGACGAATGGGAACTTGAAAATGGATTAAACCCAAACGATAGTCTTGATTTCAGATTAATAGCCGCAAACGGTTATAGCAACCTTGAAAATTATTTGAATGAATTAACGGTTGTTGTTTCCGCAAATGAAATAATGTCGGCAAATAAATTCAAGGTTTTTCCAAATCCTGTTACCGATGTCTTTCATATTCAGTCATCAGAAATCATCAAAAAGGTTGATGTTTTTAGTTTGAGTGGAAAGAAAGTGTTTGGTAGAGCCAACAAAAATGGTATACACGAGCTCGGAATTCAAAACCTTCCAACAGGAATTTATATGCTGAAAGCCGTAAGTGAAAAAGAAACTTTTACACAAAAAATAGTGAAGAAATAATTGAGCGTAATGAAGAAATACTTGTTCATAGGGCTAATGTTGTTTGCGTGTTTTACCATCCATGCACAGGTTTTTAATTATGTGGTTGATAAAAACGGTAGTGCCGATTTTACAAGTATTCAGGAAGCAATAAATGCAGTTTCCAGTAACAATAATGAGAGAACACTCATATTTGTAAAAAATGGAACGTATTACGAAAAAGTGCAGGTTTCAACCGATAAAATAAATGTGAGTTTAATTGGGCAGGATGCCGAAAAAGTACGACTTACATACGACGATAATCCTCAAAAAGGAACTTCTCCGGCTGATACTTATACCATGTTGGCTGGTGGTAATGGTTTGTATGTTGAGAATATGACCATTGAAAACTCTTCGGGCGATGTGGGCCAGGCAATTGCCATAAGAACAACCGGAGATACAATGGCATTTAAGAACTGTCATTTCATTGGATTTCAGGATACTTATTATGCCCATAAAAACCGTCAGTATAATTTAAATTGTACTGTTAAAGGTGCAACCGACTTTATTTATGGCGATGCCACTGCAGTTTTTGATAGCTGCACCATAAATTGTGTGAAAGGCGGAAGCTATATTTCGGCCCCGGCTGATACAAAACTTATTAGCTGGATTTACGGAAAAAAGTTTTTGCATGGTTTGCTATTTAGGTATTGTAACGTAACGGCTGATGATGATGTGCCGGTCAGCAGCTACTATCTGGGACGGCCCTGGCAACCCGATGCTTCATCGGTTTATATCAGTTGTGTGTTAGGTCGCCACATAAAAGCCGAAGGCTGGTCAACCTGGAGCGGAGATAACCACTTAAGTGCAGTGTTTGCAGAGTACCAGAATAAAAATGAAGATGGCAGTTTAACAGATATTTCGCAACGAGCGGAATGGAGTTCGCAGTTGGATTCTGCAACTGTAGCTAGCCGTTATAAACTCAGTTATTTTCTTAGAAAAAACGGAAAGACCTGGGATCCGCTTCGCATGACTCTTGAACAGGAATCTCCAAATGGGGTGAGTCTTGGCAATAATACTTTGAGTTGGAATGCAGTAGACAATGCCATAGGTTATGTGGTTTTTAAAAACGATTCAGTACTTGGTTTTACAAGCACAACAATGTTCCAGGCAACAAATCTAACGGGTAACAGCACTGATTATCAAATAAAATCAGTTACAAAGTACGGTGCACTCAGCCTTAGTACCTATTCTATTCCAACAGGTGTTAATGGGCTCCCCAAAAACACAAAACTGATTCAGACCTATAAAAACGGCATTGTTAATTTTAGTCAGGTCGTAAATTATCAGGTTTTTACATTATCCGGGGTGTTAGTTGATTCCGGTAAATCAGACAATGTAAATATCCAGACAGAGCATTCGGGTATGTATATTGTTCAGGTTAAAAATAATAGAGGAGAGACAGCGGCAATAAAAATAATGAATCAGTAATAAGAGAGAGGACTGCTATAAAGGACATTTCCTTTATGTTGTATGGCATGAAAAATAGTGATTGAAGTTTGTCCACTTTTTCATAGTACATGCAAGTATTAATAAAATATTAAATTGAAAATAAGATGAGGATTTTGAAAGTATTTACAGTATTTAGTTTTTTTTGTTTAGTAAGTCAGTTGGCATTTGCCCAATACCCCGACATGGGTGAAGTACAGCCAACAGTTGATTCATTAAACAGGGTTTGGAATAAAATGGATGCCGAGGCCTGGGAGAAGGCGCTGCCGGTAATCTTAAACGATATGCAAAATGATAAACCCTATAACCAGTGGGCGCAAAGAGCCGATGACTTACCTCAAGCTGATATTCCAGCTTTTCCGGGTGCCGAAGGTGGTGGTATGTACACTGTTGGAGGCCGTGGTGGAAAAGTTTTTGTTGTTACAAATTTGGCCGATAGTGGCCCCGGAACACTCCGCGAAGCCTGCGATGCCGGCGGTGCTCGTATTGTTGTTTTTAATGTGGCCGGCATAATTAAATTAGAAAGGCCAATAAACATTAATGCACCTTATATTACCATTGCAGGGCAAACCGCTCCCGGTGATGGTGTATGCATTGCTGGTGAATCATTTTTAATCAATACACACGATGTAATTATCCGCCACATGCGCTTTCGTAGAGGTGATACCTGGGTAGGCCGTCGCGACGATGCCATCGGTGGAAATCCAGTTGGAAATATCATTATCGACCACATTTCCGCATCGTGGGGATTAGATGAAAACATGACTTTGTATCGCCATATGTTTACTGATGCACCAAACAATCCAAAAGCAGGCCGCCACAAATATTCTTTGGTAAATATTACCATTCAAAACTCAATTTTTGCCGAGGGATTAGATACCTATAACCATGCCTTTGGTAGTACCCTGGGCGGACAAAACTGTATGTTTGTTCGTAACGTATGGACCAACAACACCGGTCGTAATCCATCAGTTGGTATGAACGGTACCTTTAACTTTGTAAACAATGTGGTAAACAACTGGTGGCACCGTACCATGGATGGTGGCGATTACAGCACCCGTTACCAGTTAATTAACAACTACTACAAACCTGGACCAATAACACCAAAAGATAAACCTGTTGGTCATCGTTTTGTAAAACCCGAATCGCGCTACGAGCTCGGTGGAGTTAAAATTTACGGAAAAGTATGGGTAGATGGAAATATTATGGAAGGCTATCCTGAAATTACTTCCAACAACTGGAAAGGAATTCAAATTGAAGGCATGGATGGAGCCGGCGAATATTTGCCACAAATAAAATCGGGTAAGCCGTTTAAAATGCCTTATGTAAGCATAATGGAGGCGCAGGAAGCACACGATTTTGTACTTGAAAATGCCGGTGCGAACCTACCTAAAAGAGATGCTGTTGATAAGCGACTGCTAAAACAGGTGAAAACTAATAAAATTAACCTCGACGATTATACCGAAATCGATTCACTGTACCAGTTTAAACACCGAAGATTAGGACCTGATTCGTGGAAAAAAGGAATTATTACAGATATCCGCCAAGTAGGTGGCTACCCTGAGTATAAAGGCCAACCTTATAAAGATTCGGATAAGGATGGTATGCCTGACAAATGGGAAAATAAATACAAAAAGTTAGGACTTGACCCCAATGACCCGACAGATGCTACCGAAGATTGTAATGGTGACGGTTATACTAACATCGAAAAATATATTAACGGTATTGATCCTTCTAAAAAAATAGATTGGACCAATCTCGAAAATAATTACGATACACTTTCTAAAAAGGGAGAATTATAGGCTGAAACAAAAAAGTAACTGGAAAAATCTATACTAATCATTGTGAAAAGTATTCTCATAGTATGTTTATTGCTCGCTAGTCTAACGGTTATCGCGCAAACTTCAACACAAGCTGATAAAATTGTTGTTACGGGTTCTATAACTGATGAGAAAGGCGAAACAATGGTTGGTGTAAACGTGGTGGTTAAAAATACCACCAACGGAACCATTTCAGATGTAAACGGAAAATATTTGCTGTCTGTAAATCCAAATGATACCTTATTTATTTCATTTGTTGGTTACGATACAAAAGATATTCTCGTTAAGGGTAGAACTAAAATAGACATTAAACTGCATGAAAATATTACTGATCTTGATGAAGTTGTAGTAATAGGTTATGGAGAGGTAAAACGTGCAAATTTGCTTGGTTCTGTCGCAAATATTTCTGCTGTTGAATTGGTGGACTACGTAGCCCCATCACTAACACATATGATAGAGGGGAGAATGCCTGGTGTTCACGTAAACCAGAGACAACCCAGCGGAAGTCCGGGAGCAGATACCCAAATTCAAATTCGAACTGAAACTTCATTTGGTTTGTCAGGGGAACTGTTAAAAGATTTTTCACCATTATTTATTGTTGATGGATTTGAGGTTTCTAAAGAGAATTACGATATGCTTGATCCTTCAGAGATTGAAAGTATGTCGGTTTTAAAGGATGCTTCGGCAGCTGTTTATGGAAGCAAAGGTTCAAATGGGGTGATTTTGGTGAAAACAAACCGAGGAAAAGAAGGGAAGTTGAAAGTAAGTTACTCAGGCAGTGTAGGTGTTAGCGATGCTACTACAATGGTTGAAATGATGAGTGCTTATGATCATGCGAGAACCATCAATGCCCGTTATATTGATGAACCGGATAAGCTCATTTCGGCAGAAGAGTTGGAAGCAATGAAAGACCTGGATTACAACTGGGTGGACGATGCCTGGCAAAAATCGATTGTAACAAAACATGCGCTAACATTTTCAGGAGGAACCAGCCGGGTAAAGTATTTTGTAGGAGGTAATTATATGTATACCAATGCCAATTTTCCTGAAATGGGTTATGGTAAATATTCGTTGCGATTAGGTTTAGATGCCGAAATAGCAAAAGGTTTATATGCATCAGCAACCGTTTCTTTTGACGATAAGGACTGGCAACGGCCCGACGGGGCATCATTTGGTTCTTTGCTGAATTCGCCGAAGTGGAAACCGGCCTTTATTGATGGCCTTCCGGTTGGTAATGGAACGAATGCTCCGTTGTATTTATACGAGATAGAAAGTTACAGAAGAGACGTTAATAAAGGGAACACATTAAATCTTAGGTTAACATACGATTTCGAGAAAATAAAAGGACTTCGGGCTTCAGCTTCGTATAGTAGGCGCGAAACACATGGTTACATAAAGAATTACACAATTCCATATACCGTTTATGAATTCGGGCATCCTGAAGATTTTATTTACATATTAAATAATGAAATTATTAGTCCAAAAACAGTAACCAACGACGACCGCATTTTCGAGAGGTATACGCATGGAAGCAGTTATCAGTTAAACCTTAGTTTAAACTATAATAAAACCATAGGACAACATAATTTTGCATCATTCTTTACCTATGAACAATATGAAGGGGAGGGCTTCGATTTTCAGGGAGTATCCGAATTTATTCAGACCTATGGGCTTGAATTGCAGCAAGCATTTCTTACACCCTATACTTCAGGAGGTATGAGTGAAAGTGGTGACCTTGGTGCTGTGTTGCGACTAAATTATGGATTTGCTGATAAATATTTATTGGAATCAACTTTGAGGTTTGAAACCACTACGAAATTTGCGCCTGGTGAACGCGAAGCCTGGTTTCCATCAGTCTCGGTAGGTTGGGTTGCCAGTAAAGAGAGTTTTATACAGGAATATCTGTCATTTATGGATTTTATGAAGATACGGTTTTCAATGGGCTTAACCGGGCTTGCGTCTGTTGCTCCCTATGAATACATGAGGAAATATAGCGTGACTGGTCAAACCTATTTGTTTGGTTCTGATGTTCCGGCTAGTGGACTGGGAGTTGGGGGTAAAACTGATGTGATAAGTACAGGTGTTAGCTGGGAGAAATCTTTGATGCATAACCTTGGATTAGACCTGAAGTTTTTAGATAACAAACTGGACTTTTCAATGGATGCATTTTATACTTATCAATACGATATTTTAGATAAAAGAACCGTCGAGTTTCCTTTAACAGCTGGAATGGGACAAATGCCTGGCGAAAACATTGGCCGTCTTGAAGCCTGGGGCTTCGATGGAAAGATTTCTTACAGAGGAACAATTGGAAGTAATGCATTTTGGAAAATTAGTGGAAATTTTGATTATGCCACAAACCGTATTATTGAAATGCCAACAGAATATCCTGAAAACGATTTTCGCTACCCAATTGGCAGAAGTACCTATGCTATTGACCTTGAGCAAGGTTTCATAAATCATGGAATTATCCGTACACAGGAGCAATTAGATGCCATTAACGCCGAATATATGGAAAAATGGGGACACGGTTATTTAATTGATGGAAGACCTGTTGGACTGGGCGCTTTTCATTATGAAGATATTGGCAGACAGGGAAACACAAGCATAGGTGAGCCCCGCACTGTTTTCGAACCCGATGGCTACATTAACGAGTACGACAAAAAATACCTTGAAAAAATAAACGACGAATTGACGTGGCGGAACCTGTTTCCAACAAACTTATCGATGAGTGGCGGTTGGAAAGATGTTCGTGTAAATATGTTATGGTCGATGGCCTACGGTTTTTACAACAGGGTAGTCGATAAGTCGGCACGTGGAACGGCGACAGAATCGAGTAATGCACCTTCGTTTTGGGCCGATTTCTGGACACTCGAAAATCCTAATGCAAAATATCCGAGTCCCTATTATGCTTCATCTAACCAGTGGGTTTCTACTTTTTGGATGAAAGATATTTATCAATTACGCTTACAAAATCTGAATGTATCTTATGTTTTGCCAAGGGAGATGACAAAAAAATGGGGCGTGGAGCAGTTTCGTATATACTTTTCCGGAACAAACCTATGGACCCCCGTATCAACCTATAAGTACAAAGATGATGCATTAAATGGTTACAGTTCATATCCAATTCAACGAACGTTTAACCTTGGTATTAATGTAAATATTTAATTTGAAAACAGAAACAACTTAAAATGAATAGACTTTTTGCAGTAACTCTTTTATTGTTGCAAGTTTTTATTTCGCTTGCACAGCAAAATGAAGCAGTAGATGAATACACACGCGTAATAACCGGCCGGGCAGACAAAATTGTCAATGCCATGGAATTTTCTTGCGAAACGGTTAAAATACAGGTGCGCGATATCATAGTAGAGCATTACCGTTTTCTGAATGATGCCGAAGAAGCACGAAACGCCGATGTGGCAAAAATTCGTGAAGATTTTGCCGGGAATAAAGAACTGCGCGATGCAAAAATCGACTTGCGTAAAGCTGAGCAGGAATTAAAAACACGCGACCATCATTTTGCTTTTTATGCTCAATTAAAAAATGTAATTTCAGAAGAACAAATCGACCAGGTAAAAGACGGGCTAACCTATGACGTATTAAACGTAACATACAAAGCTACTTGTGATATGATTCCAAGCCTTACCGAAGAAGAAAAGGCACAAATTATGGTTTGGCTGATTGAAGCTCGTGAACACGCCATTGATGGCGGCTCGTCAAAAGAAAAGCACGGCTGGTTTGGAAAATATAAAGGTAGAATTAACAATTACCTCTCCGACAGAGGTTACGACTTGAAAGCCGAACGTAAAGCGTGGGAGCAGCGACTGGAAGAACGGAAAAAATAATATTAATGCAAAACAGAGCTGATAGTAAGAAAAAATTGGGGCAACATAACAGGTTTATGTTGCTTGCTTTTTTATGTTTTTTTACTTTTTTTACAGTAGCCCAAAATTACGAGCTTCCGGCTATTCGTTGGGAAAACCGACAACTGGTATCCACTGCCGACAGTCTTGGGAATATCATTCCCGATTATTCGTTTTGCGGCTACAAAGCCTCAAACGAAAAAATTCCACAAGTTCCGGTAAAAGTGGTGGTTCCCGCACAAAAAGCCGATGCAACAGAAGCCATTCAAAAGGCAATCGATTATATGGCCAGTTTACCAGTTCTTGAAAACGGTTTTCGCGGCACCATTCTATTGCAGGAGGGAGAGTACAATGTTTCCGGTCGTTTTTTAGTGGAAGCTTCGGGCATTGTGTTGCGCGGAAGTGGCAAAAACACTATTCTCAGGGCAACCGGAGTCGACCGCGAAACTCTTATCCGTGTTGCGGGCTCAAATGATTTACAGGTAAGCAATTCAAGGCTTATTACTTCTGAATATGTGCCTGTTGGTTCAAAAACAATTCAGGTTGACGATGTGGCTAATTTTAAGACAGGAATGCAGGTTGTTGTCCATCGTCCATCCACCCAGGAATGGATTGATAAATTGAAAATGAATGAATTTGGTGGCGAAACCTCGTGGTTGGGCTGGAAACCCGGCAGAAGGGATTTAACCTGGGAGCGAACCATCGAAAAAATTGACGGCAATACTTTAGTTTTAAATGCGCCCATAACAACGGCACTGGATAAAAAATATGGAGGTGCAACTGTTAGTACCATGCAATGGCCGGGTAGAATTGAAAATATTGGAATTGAAAATTTAACCCTGGAGTCTGAATTCGATAAAAACAATCTAAAAGATGAAAACCATTGCTGGTTTGCCATCACCATTGAAAGCGCTAAAAACGCCTGGGTAAGGCAGGTAAACTTCCGTTATTTTGCAGGTTCGGCAGTGGCTTTATACGAAACGGCAAGCAAAATAACTGTTGAAGACTGTATTTCCACACATCCGGTTTCAGAAGTTGCCGGGCAAAGGCGGAATACCTTTTTTACCATGGGGCAGCAAACACTTTTTTTACGGTGTTATGCCGAAAACGGGATGCACGATTTTGCCACAGGATTTGCCGCAGCCGGACCAAATGCTTTTGTTCAATGTAAATCAGTTTTACCCAACAGCTTTAGCGGAGCAATCGACAGTTGGGCATCGGGAGTTTTATTCGATATTGTTAAAGTGGATGGTCATGCCCTGAGTTTTAAAAACCGCGGCCAGGACGGGCAGGGAGCTGGATGGACAGCAGCTAGCTCAATGATGTGGCAATGTTCTGCATCAAAAATTGAATGTTTTGCTCCACCAACTGCTCAAAACTGGGCCTACGGCGCCTGGGCGCAATTTGCTGGAAACGGATTGTGGTACGAAGCCAACAGCCACATCAGACCACGTAGTTTGTTTTTTGCACAACTGGCCAAACGTTTAAACAAAGATTTAAAAGATTTTCAAAACGAAATAATCCCTTTCGAAGGCGAGTCTACCTCAAGTCCAACCATTGAACAGGCAGAAGCATTTACAAAAAACGCAGTTAACTCACCCATCCAACTAAAAGATTATATTGAACAGGCCGCGGAAAGAAATCCTATTTCAACGAAAGCTGAAAATTCACTTTTGGTAGCAGAAATTCAATCCGAAAAAGGAGAAGAAGTTCGGGAGAATAAATCGATAGAACTGGTTAACGGTAACCTGATATTTAATGGTGAACACATTGTAGGAAGCCGCTTTTCGGTGCCCTGGTGGCGGGGCGATGCACGACCTTATGCTGCTTTAAAGGCTAGTCCGGCAATAACTCGTTATGTTCCCGGAAGAATAGGTTTAGGTTACACCGACAACCTGCAGGAGGTCGTTGAAGCGATGGAACAGACAGGAACTATTGCCATCGACCATAATTACGGCCTTTGGTACGACCGACGCAGAGATGACCATGAACGAGTGCGACGGTTTAATGCCGAGGTTTGGGCACCATTTTACGAACAACCCTTCTCGCGAAGCGGAGTGGGAGAAGCCTGGGACCGTTTGAGTAAATACGACCTCACAAAACCAAATCCATGGTATTGGAACCGTTTACGTAAGTTTTCTGAATTGGCAGAAGAGAAGGGAAAAATGCTCATTCATCAAAACTATTTTCAGCACAATATTTTAGAGGCTGGGGCGCATTGGGCTGATTCGCCCTGGCGACCTGCAAATAACATTAACAACACAGGTTTTCCTGAACCTGCGCCTTATGCCGGCGATAAACGTATTTACTTAACTGAACAGTTTTACGATATAACCCATCCCATTAGAAAAGAACTACACAGAAATTATATTCGCCAGTGCCTTGAAAATTTTAAAGGACAATCAAACGTAATTCAGTGCATAAGTGCAGAATACACGGGACCGCTGCATTTTGTTGAGTTTTGGTTGGATGTAATTGCTGAATGGGAAAATGAAACAGGCGAAAATGCGCTGGTGGCTTTAAGCACTACAAAAGATGTTCAGGATGCGATTTTGGCCGATAAAAAGCGCTCAAAAATTGTTGATATCATCGATATCCGATATTGGGCATACCGTCCCGATGGCTCGGCGTACGCACCGCCCGGAGGGGCTAACCTGGCACCACGGCAACATGCCCGTAAAGTAAAAACAGGAAAGCGCTCGTTTGAAAGTGTTTATCGTGCCGTTGCTGAGTATCGTACCAAATTCCCAGAAAAAGCAGTTATTTATTCCGAAGGGCATTACACGGGCTATGGTTGGGCCGTTTTTATGGGCGGAGGTTCCTTACCCGTGTTAAGTTCATTGGTGCACGAAGGGTTATTGCAGGCTGCTTCAACCATGTTACCATTTAAAACCGATGAAGAACAAACTTTTGGTCTTAAAGATGACCAAAACGGAATCATAATTTTCAGCAAGAACAAAAAATCGATATCAGCAGATTTGAGTGGTCTGCAAGGAAAATACGAAGTGCTTTTTATCAATCCGTCAAACGGAAAACTGATTGAGAAGGGGCAGAATATTTTGGGAAATCAAATAAATACAATTAGTCTACCTGCACAAGGAGATATTATAACCTGGATTAAAAAGAAATAGAATCATGAGAATTGGAGTCTTATTTTTAGCAATAGTATTACTTTTTGGATGTACGCAATCTCAAAAAAAGGAGGTGAAAGAAGAGACCGGATTACCTCAATTAAAAGTTTCGGAAAACCAACGATACCTGATGGATGAAGATGGAAATCCATTTTTTTGGTTGGGAGATACCGGATGGTTGTTGTTCTCAAAATTAAACCGTGACGAAGCGGAACAGTACCTGGATAACCGCGTGGATAAAGGTTTTAACGTCATTCAGGTAATGGTGGTACATCATTTACAGGTGAGTAATGTTTATGGCGATTCGGCTCTGGTGATGGGCGATGTTTCAAAACCCGCAGTTACCGAAGGAAGTACTTTTGAAGACTCAGCCGCTTATGATTTCTGGGACCACGTAGATTATGTTATTGACATGGCAGAAAAAAAAGGCCTGTATATGGCACTTGTTCCGGTTTGGGGAACAAATGTAAAAGCCGGAGGTGTTAGTCGCCAACAAGCTGATGTTTATTCAAAGTGGTTGGCTGAACGTTATGGACAGAAATCAAATATCATCTGGCTCAATGGTGGAGATACCAAAGGTTCCGATTCTACTGCTACCTGGAATATTATGGGGCAAAATTATCATGAACTGGCTCCCGACCATTTGTGTACTTTTCATCCTTTTGGTCGCATGCAATCATCGCTTTGGTTTCACGATGCCGAATGGCTGGATTTTAATATGTTTCAATCGGGGCACCGACGTTACGACCAGGACGACACCGAAAAAGCTTACGGACAGGATAACTACAAATATGTACGCGATGATTTAGCCATGACACCACTTCGTCCGACGATTGATGGCGAACCATCTTACGAGGGAATTCCGCAAGGTTTGCACGACCCGGCTGAGCCATTCTGGAACGATGCCGATTTGCGCCGTTACGCTTACTGGTCGGTTTTTGCCGGTGGTTTTGGTTTTACTTACGGAAACAGTGCAGTAATGCAAATGCACCGCCCCATTGATGAAACGCCTGCCTACGGAGCACGCGAATACTGGACTGAAGCAATTGATATGCCGGGAGCCGGACAAATGATTCACCTTAAAAACCTGATGCTTACAAAACCTTTTTTTGAACGTTTACCCGACCAATCGCTTATTGCTGCCGGACAAGGCGAAAAATACGACTATCAGGTGGCAACGCGCGGAAATAATTATGCCATGGTTTATACCTACAACGGACGTGAAATGCAGATTGCTATGGGGAAAATTGCCGGCGATAGGGTTACTGCTTCGTGGTTTAATCCACGTAACGGTGAACAAACCGCAATTGGTGAGTTTGAAAACAATGGAACGCAATCGTTCGACCCTCCTGGAGAAGTAGAAGAAGGGAATGATTGGGTTTTGATTTTGGATTCAGTGGAATAGCCTTTCAACAATACTGTCTTTTCGAAGGAGGGACGACTGAGAAATCTTTCATATTGGAACAGATTTCTACTTATTCTTCGCCGAAATGACATTAAAAATGACTAATGAAATTAAAGAAATGACGAAATACATTCTGATACTATTAACAACATTGATTTTCTTTTCTTGCCAAAAGGAGAAAGAGGTTTATATATTCAGCACATTCCGCGAACCGGCCGACAAAGGGCTTTTTCTGGCCTATAGTTATGACGGTTATACCTGGAACGACCTTGGCGGTCCCTGGCTGGCACCCAAGGTAGGTAATCAAAAGGTAATGCGCGACCCTTCGGTGGTTAAAGGCCCCGACGGTACTTTCCACATGGTTTGGACATCATCGTGGCGCGGCGACTTAGGTTTTGGTTATGCCAACTCAAAAGACCTTGTAAACTGGTCGGAACAAGAGTTTATCGAAACAATGGCTTTTGATACATCAACTGTAAATGTCTGGGCCCCCGAGTTGTTTTACGACGATGAAAAAGAGGAATACATCATTATTTGGGCCTCAACAATCCCATATAAATTCGAAAAGGGGATAGAGGAGGAGCGTAACAATCACCGCATGTATTGCACCATCACAAAAGATTTTAAAACTTTTTCTGAAACCAAACTGTTTCTCGACCCCGGGTTTAGCGTAATCGATTGTGTAATTGTAAAACGTGGAAAAGGAGATTATGTGTTGGTATTAAAAGACAATACCCGTCCGGAACGAAATATTAGTGTGGCTTTTGGGAAATCGCCACTGGGGCCATGGGAGAATTATTCGGAACCGTTTACGGCTCAATTTACCGAGGGACCAACAGTACTTAATTTGGGAGAAGATTGGTTAATCTATTACGATTCGTACCGTGAAAAAATTTATTCTACCCAAAAAACAAAAGATTTTAAAACATTTTCAAATATTTCATCAGAAGTTACTTTTCCTGATGGACACAAGCACGGAACCGTTTTTACGGCGTCTGAAAGTATTTTGAATAATTTGATTGAATTGGCAAAACAGAAAAAGCAATAGAGGATGAAGCAAGTGAAGTTGAGTGTGATATTATTTTTTATAAGCCTGTTTGTGGCGATGGCCCAGGATACCGTACATTTTGTAGGGGCTGAAAAGGTCAACATCGATTATCACCACGGACAATTAAGTCCGGTACTGGGAGTGCATAACATACAGGTAATGCGCGCCAACCGGGAGCTGCCCGAAACGGCTGATGGTTTGGGTTGGACCTACAACCATGCAGCCAACCTGGCTTACTGGAATAACAAATTTTATTACCATTACCTGAACGACCCGGTGGGCGAACACATTCCTCCGGGAAGAACCATGTTACTTACCTCAGAAGACGGTTACAACTGGACAAAGCCGATAACGCTATTCCCGGAATACCGCATTCCGAACGGAACAACAAAAGAGGGTGTTGATGGAGTTGCCAAAAAGCTTGATGCGGTTATGCACCAACGAATGGGATTTTATGTGGCAAAAGATGGTCGTTTGTTGACTTTGGCTTATTATGCCATTTGTCTGAATAAAAAAGATAGCCCTAACGACGGGAAAGGAATTGGTCGTGCCGTGCGGGAGATATACAAAGACGGAACTTTTGGTCCCATTTATTTTATTCGCTACAACCACGGTTGGAACGAGGAGAATACCGATTTTCCATTCTACAAATCAAGTAAAGACAAAGGCTTTGTGGCCGCCTGCGATGAGTTGATGGCCAACGCCTTACAAATGCAGCAATGGGTAGAAGAAGCCGACCGCGACGACCCGCTTATTCCCATAAAAAAACAATACAAAGCATTTAGCTACTACCATTTACCCAATGGAAATGTAATGGGTTTGTGGAAACATGCTTTAACCGCCTGCAGCACCGATGAAGGAAAAACCTGGACAGTACCATTGCGCGCACCTGGTTTTGTAAATGCCAATGCAAAAATTTGGGGACAGCGTACCAATGACGGCAAATACGTTACGGTTTATAATCCATCGGAATTTCGCTGGCCACTGGCACTATCAATCAGTAACGATGGTGTGGAATACGATAAACTTTTGCTGGTGAACGGCGAAATTACTACAATGCGTTACGGGGGCAACTATAAATCGTACGGGCCGCAATACGTTCGCGGTATCGTTGAAGGAAACGGTGTTCCTGCAGACAAAAACCTTTGGGTAGCCTACAGCATGAACAAGGAAGACATGTGGATTTCGCGTGTAAAAGTTCCTGTTTTGGATAAAGAAACGGAGCAGGTTGACGAGGTCTTCTCTGAAATGGAAAAAGGAAAAGAACTCGACCGCTGGAATATCTTTAGTCCGGTTTGGGCACCTGTAAAAATTGAAGAACAGGGGGGACAGCGTTGGTTGGCTCTTCGTGATAAAGATGAGTTTGATTATGCTAAAGCAACACGTTTATTTCCATCAACAGATAAACCCAATGTGGAGTTTACCATAAAAACAGGGCAGAACAACACTGGTCTTTTACATGTTGAACTTCAGGATGAAAAAAATACCCCGGCAATCCGTTTAATTTTTGATAAGGATGGCGTAATAAAATACAAATCGGGCTACCGCGTAAACCGAATGCACGAATACGAAGCCGGAAAAGAATATACAATCAGAATTGAAGCTACGGCCACCGACCGTTTTTACAAGGTTTTCTTAAATGGGGAGCAGGTGCTTCGACGTTTGATGTTTGCTCCGGTGAAACAACTGGATAAGATTGTTTTTCGTACGGGAGAAATACGTCGTTTTCCCAATGCCGATACGCCAACCGACCAGGATTTCGACGTAAAACAAAGTGGGAAACCGGTACAAGAAGCAGCGTTTTTTATTAAAAGCCTGAAAACAGAAAAGGCTAATGGGGAAGCAGCAGTTTTAAAAGCTGACGATTTTAAACACTATGTGGATTATTTTAATGGCATGGAGGATGAAAACATCGTTCAGGCCATTCCAAATGCCGAATCGTGGGACTGGATGAAAGCCAATGTTCCCTTGTTTGAATGTCCGCAGCATAACTTCGAGCAAATGTTTTACTATCGCTGGTGGACCTTACGCAAACATATTAAAGAAACGCCGGTTGGATATGCCATGACCGAGTTCCTTGTGGAAAGAAGTTATTCCGATAAATACAACCTAATTGCCTGTGCCATTGGGCATCATACCATGGAATCGCGCTGGTTGCACAATTCAAAATATTTAGACGAATACTTGCATGTTTGGTACCGTGGCAACGAGGGAAAACCAATGGAAAGGTTACGCAAATTTAGCAGTTGGACACCAGCAGCTCTGCTCGAAAAGTACAATGTTGATGGAAACCATAACTATTTGCTCGATTTGTTACCAGACATGGAAGCAAATTATAAACGCTGGGAACAGGAACGTAGATTACCCAATGGACTTTTCTGGCAGGAGGATGTAAAAGACGGAATGGAGGAACAGATTAGTGGTGGCCGACGTGTGAAAAATGCCCGCCCAACCATTAACAGCTACATGCAGGCCAATGCAGTTGCCATTGCAAAAATGGCTGAATTGCAAGGCGACACTGCACTTCAGCAACTTTACCTTGCAAAAGCCGATACTTTGAAAAACTTAATTCAGACAAAGCTCTGGAATCCCGAGATGAATTTTTACGAAACCATTCGTGAAAAAACGCAGGATTACGCCGGAGTAAGGGAAGCCATTGGCTATATCCCGTGGTATTTTAATATTCCCGGAAATGAGCAAACTGTGGCTTGGGAACAAATTACCGATGAAGAAGGTTTTCTTTGCCCTTACGGAATGACCACTGCCGAACGCCGACACCCCGAATTTCGCACGCATGGATGCTGCAAATGCGAGTGGGATGGTGCAATCTGGCCCTTTGCTACTTCGCAAACCTTGGTTGGTTTGGCCAATCTTTTAAACAACTACAATCAGGATTTAATGAACGATTCCATCTATTTCAAACATTTGGAATTGTATGTGGAATCGCAGTACCATCGCGGACGCCCATACATTGGCGAGTACCAGGATGAAGTTACCGGTTACTGGCTTAAAGGCGACCAGGAACGTAGCCGTTACTACAATCATTCAACTTTTAACGATTTAATTATTACCGGATTATGTGGTTTGCGTCCTCGTGGCGATAATAAACTGGAAGTAAATCCACTGATTCCTGAAGATAAATGGGACTGGTTTTGTTTGGATAAAGTAAAGTACCATGGAAAAATGGTATCGATTGTCTGGGACAAAAACGGAGACAAATACCAATTGGGTAAAGGCCTTACCATTTTGGTTGATGGAAAAGTTGTTGGGAATTCTGAGAAATTGGAGAAGATTGTTTGTGAGTTAACGGCAAGCAAGAATGCTCCCGGCAAAACTGATAAAAACTAATAAAACAACTTATATACTTATTAAGAAAATGGATTATGGTTCAAGTTTAAGCTTGACTATTATCCCAAAATTATAACAACAAAACTGTGCTGAATATGGCAATTATCCATCGAATTTTTACACGTGTTTTTATCCTTGTTGCACTATGCTCAAGCTTGGTTGTTAATGCACAGGATGAATCGGTTTCATCCAAACAACCTGAGCGGGGGCAAATTCCCCCACATCCGCCTAGATTGCCGGAGGGTGTTATTCCTGCATTCCCGGGTGCATGGGGTGGAGGTATGTTTACTCAAGGTGGGCGCGGAGGAAAAGTGTTCGCTGTTTCTAATTTAAACGATAGCGGCGAAGGTAGTCTTCGTGCGGCCCTTGAAGCCGAAGGACCACGAATTGTGGTATTTCGTGTAGCAGGAAACATCAAAATAAATGACGATATCAATATCAGTCATCCCTACATTACTATTGCGGGCCAATCGGCACCGGGTGATGGAGTATGCATTATGGGAACAATCAATATCAATACGCACAATGTTGTTATGCGGCATATTCGTGTACGCCGGGGTATTCCTCAGGGCGGCCAAGGCGATGACAACATTGGAGGTAGTAGCCCCGATCATCATATCATCATTGATCATTGTTCGACAAGCTGGGGAATGGACGAAAATATTTCACTTTACCGGCGAATGAGGCCTTCGTTGGACGGAACCAAGAGAATAAAAGATCCGGCCAGAAATATTACTATCCAATGGACTATTTCCAGCGAAGCACTCGATGCACGCGGCCATGCCTTTGGAGGTACATGGGGAGGAAATCCATCGACTTTCCACCACAACCTTTTTGCCTGCAATACGGCGCGTAATCCATCCATTGGAATGTCAGGACCCTTTGATTTCCGTAACAATGTAATTTATAACTGGCGACACCGTACAATGGATGGCGGCGATGAAACGTCTATGATTAACGTCATTAATAATTATTACAAGCCAGGTCCGGCTACCAACGACAATATGCGTGCTGTTTTTGCACGTATCGAAGAGCGATCCATGTATTCACCCGGCAGTGCCTGGGCAGAGGGTGACTGGTATCCAAAAGAAAAAAATCGTCCCGGGAAATGGTACGTGGCAGGCAACATCATGGACGGCAATAAAGAATTAAATAACAACAATTGGGCTGGTATGCGCGGACCTGAGCATCTTGCCCGCGTAAATACTCCATTCGAGGGCTGGCCTGTATCACCGCATGAAACAGCCGAAGATGCTTTTCTATCGGTACTGAAGCACGCAGGTGCCACCCTGCCCAAACGCGATGCCGTAGATAAACGGGTGACTGAAATGGTTTTTAGTGGCAAGCCAATGACGGAGACAGGTATAATTAAAGACATTTCAGAAGTTGGGGGGTATCCGGAGTTGACATACCATCCTGAAAAAGTCGCTGTTGATAGTGATGGAGACGGTATGCCCGATGACTGGGAAAGTAAATACAAGCTTGATCCTGAGAATCCGGCAGATGGTGCCATGGATAGCGATGGTGATATTTATACCAATGTGGAAGAATACCTTAACGGTACCAATCCACAAGAAAAAATCAATTACCGTAACCTCGGCAATAATATCGACCAAATCAGTTTTTCAAAATAAAGAACGTAAACAAAATATGAACAATAAAATAGCCTATATTCTACTAGTATTTACCGCAATATTATTTACCCAATGTTGTCAAAAAAACGATTTCAAAAGTGGAATTATTACCGATGAATTCATTTACGAAGAGGCGCCATATCCGTCATGTCATGCATCAACCATTGCCGAAACTCCCGAGGGGATGGTGGCAGCCTGGTTTGGAGGAACACACGAGCGCCACCCCGATGTAGGCATTTGGGTTAGCCATTTAAAAGATGGGAAATGGACCCCATCGGTAGAAGTGGTTAACGGTGTTGAAAATGACACCTTACGGTACCCAACATGGAACCCGGTTTTGTTTCAGGTGCCAGATGGCGAACTGTTACTTTTTTACAAAGTAGGCCCAAGCCCGTCAACCTGGTGGGGAATGCTAATGCGCTCAAAAGACAATGGCCACACCTGGTCGGAACCGGAAACTTTGCCTGAGGGATTCTTAGGACCCATAAAAAACAAACCTGTTTTGCTGGATGATGGAACATTGATATGTCCCACAAGTGTTGAAGGAGGCCCGGGCTGGCGTGTTTATTTCGAAAGCACAAAAGACTTTGGCAAGACCTGGGAAAAAACAGAGGTGATAAACAATCCGAAAGTTCATCAGATAATTCAACCAAGTATTTTGAAACACAATGACGGACGTTTACAGATTTTATGCCGCAGCCGCAACAGTGTTTTGGTTAGCGCCTGGTCGGATGATAATGGCAAAACATGGGGATTAACGCAACCATCAGGTTTGCCAAACAACAACTCTGGCACCGATGCAGTTACCCTAAAGGACGGCAGACAACTGGTGGTTTATAATCATGTAAAAACACCAATTGGTGCAAGTAAAGGTCATCGTACACCGCTAAATGTTGCTGTTTCGGAAGACGGTAAAAATTGGGAGGCAGCACTTGTCTTGGAAGATTCTGAAATCAGCCAGTATTCATATCCGGCAGTTATTCAATCGTCGGATGGTTTAGTGCATGTGGTTTACACCTGGCGAAGAGAACGCATTAAACACTTGGTTATCGATCCTGCCAAATTAAAAACAACACCAATTGAATTTGAACAATGGCCTGAATTTTAAAATATGCAAGTAAAAAGATTTTTATTCATAATTGGTTTGTGTTTTATCAGTGTTCTGGCAATAGCCCAGAATGCTGATAATAACTACCAGCGCCCTTTATCTGATGTGTTGAAAGATATTGAGCAGCAGTACGATGTTAAATTGCGGATTTCGGGCGACCCAATCGACGGATTGGTATTGGATTATGCTAACTGGCGATTTCGTCCCGATGTAAATGTTACTCTTAAAAATGTTTTGGCACCTTTCGATTTAATTCATATTCCCGATGGTGCTCCCAATAAATTTAAGATTCAGGGCTACCGCTATCACCAACGTTCGGTGGAAGATGCCAAAGCCACACTTGAGTCCATTTCAGAAAAGTATTCAAATAAAACCGAATGGGAAAAACGTCGCAGCGAATTAAAAGCCTGTGTGAAAGAAGCCATTCGTTTAAAAACACTCCCTGCATCGCCCGGTACAAAACCGATTTTAACCGATGTTCGAAAAATGGATGGTTATACTGTTCAGAATATTGGTTTGGAGGTATTGCCCGGATTTTATGTGGCAGGTTCCATTTATCGGCCCACAAAAATTAAAGGGAAAATACCTGTAATTCTGTGCCCCAATGGGCATTTTAACAATGGGCGTTACCACGAACAAATTCAAACCCGGTGTGCTGGGCTTGCCCGCATGGGAGCGCTTGCTGTTAGCTACGATTTATTTGGTTGGGGCGAGTCGGCACTGCAGGTTGGAACGGAAAGTCATCGTACAAGCATGGCCAATACTATGCAGGCCTTAAACAGCATCCGATTGCTCGATTATTTGCTTTCGTTTGATTATGCCGATGAAAGCCGTGTGGGAATTACCGGCGGTTCGGGTGGCGGAAGTCATACCATTTTAATCTCGGCTATTGACGACCGAATTGATGTAAGTGTGCCAACGGTAATGATGTCGGCCATTCATTACGGTGGTTGCCCTTGCGAAAGTGGCAACCCCATTCATTTTTGTGGAGGCGGCACCAACAACGTGGAACTGGGAGGATTGTTTGCCCCCAAACCACAACTGGTAATTTCCGATGGTGGCGATTGGACAGCCAACGTGCCGGAACTTGAATTCCCATTCCTAAAACGAATTTACGATTTTTACGATGGGGCAGTTGTTGAGAACATACATTTTGCCGATGAAGGGCATGATTATGGCCCATCAAAACGAACGGCCATGTATCGTTTTATGGCTAAACATTTGGGGTTGGATGCATCAAAGGTATTCGATAAAAAAGGAAAGCTGGATGAATCATTTGTTGCCATTGAAAGTGAAGAACAATTGAAATCCTTTGGAACTAAAGGCGAAAATCTTCCCGGAAATGCCTTAAAAAGTTTTGATGATTTGGTAAAGGTGTTTAATAAGGAAGTAGGAATAAAAGCAAAATCGGGCGAGTATAAAATTGCCGTTTGCGACTGGATGATTTTAAAGCGCCAAAAACTGGGGGTTTTTGAACGTGCCTATCAAATAGGTGCTGATGGAATTGAACTGGATATGGGAGGTTTGGGAAACCGTCCTACCTGGGACAATAAAATGCTGAACCCCATTGAACGCAAAATATTTCTGGATAAATTGAAAGAATACAAGCTGGAATTCTCATCGGTAGCCATGTCGGGATTTTATGCGCAGCCATTTTATAAACGCGAGGGACTTGAGCGCTTAATAGACGATTGCATAAATACTATGAATCTGATTGGTGTAAAAACGGCCTTTCTGCCATTGGGTGTTGAAGGCGATTTAAACAAATACCCCGAGCGCCGTGAAGCCATTGTGGAGCGTTTGCAAATGGCTGGGAAAAAGGCCGAAGCTGCAGGAGTGGTAATCGGTATTGAAACCTCGCTGGATGCTGCCGGAGAAATTGCTTTGTTGGAAGAAATAGGTTCACCGGCTATTAAAATCTATTACAATTTTCAGAATCCGCTGGAAGCCGGACGAGATTTGCACCAGGAACTGAAATTACTGGGAAAAGACCGTATTTGTCAGATTCATTGTACCGATACCGATGGCGTTTGGTTGGAAAACAACACCCGTCTGGATATGCATAAAGTAAAAGAAACGCTTGACGAAATGGGCTATTCGGGTTGGCTGGTAATTGAGCGTTCGCGCGATGCTACCCGAACAAAGGCATCAGATGTGGTGTGGAACTATGGTGGCAATACAAAATTTTTAAAATCGATTTTTCAGGAATAGCAAGAATGAGTTTACAGCTTCTGTAATTCGTCTTTAGGTCTTTCAACAAAGATAGTTGGGAAAATCATCCCGCATTCTGTTACAAAAAGAACTCGATTGAATAACGATGGAGATTAGTTTTGTATTCAAATTTAATTAACCGATGAGAACAACAATTCTACTCTTATTTGTAGTTGCCCTGATGGGGTGTAACTCAAATCAATCAAAAAACAAAAGTGAACAACCAGAACCGAGCTGGGCGGTAAAATTTGCCGAATCGGTTTTAAACGAGGCGGATAGTTTAATCTATTACCAGCGCGAAAAACCAAAGTACGAATACGATTATGCTTTTTTAGGCGATGCGGTATATCAGTTAAAAGATATTGACGCTAAATATGGCGTTTATTTGAAAGCATATATCGACTATTTTCTGCATGCTGATGGAGAAATTGACGGGCATAAAATGTCGGATTATAATATCGATCGGGTGCGTCCGGGAAACAGCATGATTACACTATATAAAGCAACTGGCGACGAAAAGTACAAACGCGGAATTGAAACGCTGGTAGAACAAATGCAAGGGCAGCCAAGAACCAATGCAGGAGGGTTTTGGCATAAAAAAATATACCCGTACCAAATGTGGTTGGATGGCTTGTATATGGCTTCTCCGTTTTTAACACGCTATGCACTCGAGTTTGATCAGCCACAGTGGTTCGACGAAGTTACTTTTCAGTTGCAGGAAGTGTATAAACAAACACTTGATGAAGCAACGGGGCTGGTATACCACGCCTGGGATGAAAGCCGCGAGCAACGCTGGTGTGTGCCTGAAACGGGCCAATCGAAACACTTTTGGAGCCGTGCAACCGGCTGGTACATGATGGCCCTGGTTGATGTACTGGAGTTTTTACCCGCTAATCATAAAGACAGAGGGGCTATTATTGATATTTTGAATATGTTGAGTGAAGCAATTGTGACCGTACAGGATGCGGAAACAGGACTTTGGTACCAGGTAATGGACAGGGGGGGTGAAGACCGCAATTACCTTGAAGCATCAGGTTCGGCAATGATTATTTATGCCTTTGCGAAAGGAGCAAAAAATGAATGGCTACCTGAAAAATACCTCGAAATTGCTAATCAATCATTTGATTCACTAACCAAAAATCTGGTTGAAACAGATGACGCGGGGTTTGTTGTTTTAAAAAATACCTGTGGGGCTTGTGGCCTGGGGGGGAACCCATATCGCGAAGCCGATTACGATTATTACGTTACCGAGAAAAAAGTAGACAACGACCAAAAGGGTGTTGCACCTGTAATTCTTGCAGCAATTGAATTGAATAAATAAGTAACAAAAAGATGAAAAACTTAAGCTTGATAATTACATTACTGGTTGTAATTGTAACGGCCTGTACCAATCCAAAATCAAAAGAAAAAAATATTGCTTCAGCTCCCCTGGAAGTTAAGAAAACACAAGCCTACATTGGCCTTAAAGAAGGTGGCGAGTGGAAGTGGGTAACCAAAAATAATGGAAACGAACAATATGAATATCAGGGAGGTAGTTTTAAATCGGTTAGCCAATTGAATGTTGACGAAAAACATACCGATCATTCTTTTGATATTCAGTTTGAAGGACCCGGTTGGGAATCGGATAAAATAGCTTACCGTATTTATCTCGATTGGCGTAATGCCATTGATATTTTTGGCAAGAAAACCGATACAACTGTATTGCATTCGGTGGGGCTTGATGGTTTCGATTCATATCATGAAGTAGCCGACTGGGGTGTTGATGTATTAAAAGTTGGATCGTCATTAGGCATGGGATCTATAGCATTCTGGGATGGAGAAAAAGCCATTCGTGTGGAGAAAACGGATAGTTTGTTTGCCAAAGTAAAAAACGACGAAACCAAATCGGAGGTAGCCATTACTTACTATGGCTGGGAAATAAACAATACCAAAACTACTTTACAATCTACCCTTGCTATAGAGGCCGGAAGTTACCTGACACGATACACGCACACGCTTTCTGAGACCTTGCCGAATTTGGCCAGTGGCATTGTAAAACACGACAATACTGAAGTAAAGGTGTTTACTGATATAAAAGAAGGCTGGACCTGTTTGGCAAGCTTTGGTGTACAAACCTTACAAAACGATAAGTTGGGGATGTGCGTGTTTGTTAAAACCGATCAGTTGATTGAGCACACCAGCGATTCATACAGCGAGGTGCTGGTAATGAAACCAGAAAACAAAGAGTTGCGCTATTACTTTGGTGCAGCATGGGAGCAGGATGCATCGGGCGTAAGTTCAATGGATGATTTTAAAGCTTTATTGGTTGAACAGGCAGCTTTTATCCAATAAAATGCGCTTCTTAATATTCATATTGTTGGTTCTGCCGCTAGCAATCTTTGCTCAGCAAACTGATTTCAACTATCCGAAGGATACTTCTTTTGACGTAGAAAGTGCCTTTCGAAAAATTGAGAAGCAGTTTCCCCATGCCAGGGTAGTCAACGAGTTTTCTATTCCTGCCATACAGGAAAAACGAAATGTAGTTTATTATTGGTTGGGCAAACGTGCTTTACATATGGATATCTTTTACCCGAAAGTGGCTAAAATGGAGCCTGTGCCGGGTGTATTGTTGATTCATGGTGGCGGATGGGCTTCAGGAACAAAAGCACACCTGGTGCCAATGGCCCAGAAACTTGCAGAAGCGGGTTTTGTTGCTGCAACTGTTGAATACAGATTATCGCCTGAAGCGCTATACCCCGCAGGTGTGGTCGATTTAAAAACGGCACTCAAGTGGTTAAAGCTTAATGCCGGCGAGTTTGGGCTGGATACCGCAAAAGTGGCCACGCTTGGCACCTCTGCCGGGGCAACCTTGGCATCGTTGCTGGGCACAACTGCCGGAAATACAAATTTTGCAGCACACCCGCTGCAACAAGAGGCCAACGATAAAGTACACGCGGTAATCAATATTGATGGTGTGGTTGATTTTACTGACCCGAATGAAAGTGGGAAAGATGAAAATCCTGAAAAACCTTCAGCCGGAGCCCGGTGGTTTGGCGCTACCTACAAAGAAAATCCCGGGCTATGGATTGAAGCTTCTCCAATAAGCTATGTTGGTAAAAATACGCCTCCCACTATATTTATTAATAGTGCTCTGCCCCGTTTTCATGCAGGGCGCGAATCTTACCTGGCGGAATTAAATAAATTCGAAATTTACAACGAGGTACATACCATCGGGCACACGCCACATCCTTTTTGGTTGTGCCACCCGTGGTTTGATGAGACAGTACCTTATATCGTAACATTTTTACATAAGGTTTTTGATTAGTAGTAGTTATTTGAATTAGTTTTAGATTCGTTAAAAGGCTGTTTACACCAGTAAACAGCCTTTTTTAATATCAAAATATCCAGGTGAAATATTACTGAAGTAAAACTTTATGCTTTAAACGTATATCGGCTGATGAGGCTCCGATATGCAATTCTATTTCGCATAAATCGTCGGCCCAGCTTCGCGTTTCTTCGTTCCAGTACCTTAAGTTTTGAACAGGAATCTGAAGATCGACAGTTTTACTTTCGCCCGAATCAAGTTCTACCCGTGTAAAAGCTTTCAGTTCTTTAAAAGGCCATTCTTTTTCCGGATTTATTCGGTGAACATAAACCTGAACAACTTCTTCAGCAGCAACTGAACCGGTATTGCTAAGCTTGAAACTTAGGGCAATATTTTCGTTGCTATCGTATTTTTCTTTAGTCGTAAAACAATCGGAATAAGCAAAGGAAGTGTAACTTAATCCATGCCCAAATGCATACATTACCGGTTTATTCTTAGTATCGAACCAACGGTAGCCTACCAGTAGTTCTTCCGAGTAGTAGGCGGTGTTCGGATCATTTCCGGCTTCATCAGCATTTGCTGTTGTTTCCGTTTCTTTTTTGTCCACCAGGTCAACAAAAATATCGCTGCTTTTAACTCCCTGCGGGTAGTTGCCCAGGGCATAGGCAGGCGAATCTTCAAGCTTAACAGGTAAGGTAAAGGGTAAACGTCCACTTGGCGAAATGTTGCCAAGCAATATATCGGCCAGCGCATTGCCGCCTTCGGTTCCGTTAAACCACGATTGCAAAAGTGCTTTTGACAAGGGTTGAACCACATTCAGGTCGTTGGGAGCACCACTTACCAAAACCGTTATAATATTTTCATTAACCACGCTTAACTGCTTAATCAGGTCATCTTGTCCTGATGGTAGGAAAATATGTTCACGGTCGTTTGCTTCGGTTTCTACAGCCCGATTGTTCCCCCCAATAAAAAGAACCAAATCGGCTTTTGCTGCCACGTCAATGGCTTCTTTGTTTAGTTTTTTGTTCTGAATGGCTTTAATTTTCTCCTCCCTGTCAATTTCTTCTTGTGGTTTGTTGCCAAAAATGCGGGCATAATCTAACTCAACCGGCACATAGCCCTGCGCGTATATAATTTGTGCGCGTGAGCCAATTCTATTTTTCAGGCCTTCAAGCGGGGTAATTTCGTACAATGTTTTTACGCCGGCACCAATGCCTCCGTTTCCCATTTCGCGAACAGCATTTTCGCCAATAACGGCAATGGTTGGTTTGTTGCTTAAATCAATCGGAAGGATGCCTTCGTTTTTTAACAGAACAATTGATTTGGAAGCAACATCATAAGCAATTTGCTGGCTTTCAGCTTGCGAGGTTATTACCTGGTTGGCTTTTTCGGCAGGAATAGGCTTGATGGCCATACGAACACGCAATATTTCGCGAACGCGCTTATCAATTATTTCTTCGGAAACAGCACCGGCTTTTACTGAATCGAGCAAAGCCGCACCCAAAAATTTGCTGTCGGGCATTTCTACATTCAAGCCATGCTTTACTGATGCAATGGTAGAATGTGTTCCGTTCCAGTCGGAAACCACAAAACCTCCAAAGCCCCATTCATTGCGCAGAATTTGATTTAAAAGCCTATCGTTTTCGGCACACCACCAACCATTTACTTTGTTATAGGCCGACATTACCGAAAAAGCATCAGCCTCTTGCACAGCTGCTTTAAATGGTGGCAGGTATATTTCGCGCATGGCTCGTTCACCAACAATTACGTTTACTGTTCCCCTGTTATTCTCCTGGTTGTTAAGTGCAAAATGCTTTAAACAGGCGGCAGCTCCGTTATCCTGAACACCTTTGGTGTACTCAACGGCCAGCTTTGCGCTCAGGTGCGGATCTTCGCTAAGGTATTCGTAGGTGCGGCCGCCGGTCGGAATACGTTGTATATTTATTGCAGGACCAAGAATTACATCTTTACCACGCAGGCGTGCCTCGCGTGCCATTCCGGTTCCGTAGGCATAAGCCAGTTCCGGACTCCATGTAGCTGCCAGAGCCGAGCCGGTTGGGAAAAATGTGGCTTTATCGTTTTCCCATCCCAGGGGTGACCAGCCATTAGGTTCCAACTCTTCGCGAATGCCAAAAGGTCCATCGGCATAACGCATATCGGCAATACCCAAACGTTCAACTCCGGCTGATACAAACATGTGTTTACCATGCAGCATATTTACCTTTTCTTCCAGTGTCATTTGCGTTAGCAAGCTGTCAATTATTGTGTCATATTGCCATAAGGAAGAAGTAAAAGTGTGCGGGGTGGTTGTTTCTTTGTTGCATGAAAACAATGCAAGGGTAACAAGCAAGGCGATAATAGTTTTGTAGTTCATTCTTCTGATTAATTTATTTAATTATGCGGTGTAAACTTCGTTGTTCTTTATTGAACAATGTAAGTTACTATTATTTCATATTGTAAAAATAACAAAAAGAAAATAAAGCGCGTCAATATCAGATAAAAATGATTAGGTAGGTTGTAAATAAAAAGTTGAAAAAAAGGTATTTATCTGAAAAGAGAGTTGCTTGAGCCTTATGATTTTAGTTGTTTTTCGTACAAGGAAATCCAATCGTTGCAAGTCATTTTGGCAACCAATGCTGCAATAAGTTCATACGGTATATGTTCGATTTTTTTAAAACGGATGCAGCTTTTCCCCATATCGGGTTTTGTAGAGCAATGTTTTGGGTAATCGTTTAAAAACCATTGCATTAGTTCTTTATTGGCATAAATGCCCATATGGTAAAGGGCAACAAAATTTTTCTGCGAGGCAATATTAATAAAGGGAAGGGGTAGTTTCGGATTGCAATGATAACCAGCGGAATAAACAGTATGTGGAACTACATAACCAATCATTCCATAGCTCATGGTTTCTTCAAAACCTGTGGGCAGGTTCTCATTTATCACATTTCGCAGTTTTGAAAATGCACTTTTTCGGGGTTCATTCAATTTGCTTATGTATTCCTCTGGCGAGTTGGCTTCAATTTTCATGTATATGCTTACTTTTTACAACAAACAAAACACCTGCTGATTGGTTTAGCTTGCCGGTTCAAGCTTTCTTACCTCGATAAAAATGCTGATATTTGCAACGCAAAAATTTAAACAAATGACAAAAGATAATTCTCCGGCAGTTTTAGGTTTGGGCAATGCCTTAGTTGATGTAATTTCTGTTTTAGAAAGCGATGCCGTGCTTGAACAATTTGGTTTACCTCGTGGCAGTATGACATTGGTTGATGCGGTAAAATCGAAAGTAATTTATGACGCTACGTTTTCGGACAAGAGTGAACTGGCCACCGGAGGATCTGTTGCCAACTCAATGCGTGCACTTGCTAACCTTGGTGGTAATGCCGGTTACATGGGCAAAATTGGCCGCGATGAGTTGGGTGATTTGTTTCGGAATGATTTTGAAAAGCGTGGCGTAAAAACACATTTGTTCGAGAGTGAAAGTGCTACCGGGAGAGTAATGGGCCTGGTAAGTCCCGATTCGGAACGTACCATGGCAACCTACCTTGGTGCTGCTGCCGAAATGTTGCCCGAAGAGGTAAGCGAAGATTTGTTTCGCGGATATGAATATGTATACATTGAAGGCTACCTGGTTTTTAACCATGCTTTGATTAAGGCTTGTGCGGTGGCCGCCAGCAAAGCAGGTGCTAAAATTGCCATCGATTTATCGAGCTTTAATGTTGTGGAAGCCAATCTTGATTTTCTGAAAACGCTTATTAACGATTATGTTGATATTGTTTTTGCCAATGAAGAAGAGGCCAAATCGTATACGGGACTAGACCCGGAGGCGGCGTTGCACGAAATTGCGAAAGGCAATAAAATTGCTGTTGTAAAAGTGGGAAAAGATGGCTCGATGATAAAACAAGGTAATGCTGTGGCTCGTGTAGGTGTTATTCCTGCAAAGGCATTGGACACAACAGGCGCGGGTGACGCCTACGCGGCAGGTTTTTTTTATGGCCTAACCAAAGGTTACACGCTTGAAGTTTGTGGTAAAATTGCAGCGCTTGTTTCCGGAAAAGTTGTAGAAGTAATGGGGCCAAACCTGGCTGATGAACAATGGCCGGAAGTTAAAGCCGAAATTGAAAAGATTGTAGGCTAATCTATTCATAAAAGAACTGCCATTTCAAATGAAAATTGAAATGGCAGTTCTTTTTATATGCTGTGGTAAAAGCTCTAAAATAAACCGTGAATCTGAGCATCAATTTTATCAATCACATAACTCAGGTCTTCCGGGTTAGCGGTAAAATCAAGATCATCAACATTAATAATCAATAATTTCCCCATTTTGTAGCCGCTAATCCAGTTTTCGTAGCGCTCGTTTAGCTGTTTTAAATAATCCAGGCGGATTGAATTTTCGTACTCGCGGCCACGCTTTTGAATTTGGTTGACCAGGGTAGGAATTGAAGCCCGTAAATAAATCATCAAATCAGGTGGTTGAATAAGGCTTGCCATGAGGTCGAACAACGATTTGTAATTGCCAAAATCGCGGGTGCTCATCAGCCCCATGGCATGTAAGTTTGGTGCAAAAATTTCGGCATCTTCGTAAATGGTGCGGTCTTGAATAATTGTTTTACCCGATTTCCGAATGTCGATTATTTGCTTAAAACGCGAGTTAAGGAAGTAAATTTGCAGGTTAAAAGACCAACGCTGCATATCGTTGTAAAAATCGTTTAGGTATGGATTTTCATCAACGTCCTCGTAATGTGGTGTCCAGTTGTAATGTTTGGCCAGAAGTTCGCTGAGTGTCGTTTTTCCGGCACCTATATTTCCTGCTATTGCAATGTGCATATTCGATGTATTTTTTTGAAATTCTAAAGTATAAAAAATTTATCGGCCAGCCTTCAGAATGTTCATAAGTTCGTCGAGATATTTTCGGTTATTGGCCAGCCTGGGGATTTTATTTTGGCCACCTACTTTCCCGCGTTGTTTCATCCAGTTGTAAAATGTTCCTTTTGGAGCCACGGTTAGGTGCAACATTTCAAGAGTCATATTTTTGTGCCTTTTGGCTTCGTAATCCGAGTTGAGTGTTTTTAAGGAATTATCGAGTATTTGTTTAAAGTGGTCAATATCTTTGGGCGGGGTTTCAAACTCGATTATCCATTGGTGCGCGCCTTTTTGGTTGTCGGCCATAAAAACCGGGCCGGCGGTGTATTCGTTTACAATAGCCCCGGTATGGTGGCAAGCAACTTTCAGTGCTTGTTCCGCATTGTCTATAATCAGCTCTTCGCCAAAAGCATTTATAAAATGTTTGGTACGGCCGGTAACCTTAATTTTAAAGGGGTATTTACACGTAAATTTTATGGTGTCGCCAATAACATAGCGCCATAAGCCGGCATTGGTTGAAATAACCAGCGCATAATTCTCGTTTAATTCTACCTCTTCCAGACTTAGTACGCGCGGATTATCATTTCCAAATTCCGACATGGGGATAAACTCATAGTAAATGCCATAATCAAGCATTAGCAACATGTCATCGCGGTGTTCGTTATCCTGTATGCCAAAAAATCCTTCCGATGCATTATAGGTTTCAAGGTAATGCATTTGTGTTGAAGGAATAAACTTTCGGTATTGCTCGCGGTAAGGATCGAAATTTACACCGCCATGGGCAAACACCTCCAGGTTGGGCCACACTTCAAGTAGGTTGGCTGCGCCTGTTTTTTCCAAAATACGTTTAAAAAGAACGAGGTACCACGATGGAACCCCGGCAAAAGCTGTTACATTTTGGTCGAGAGTAGTCTCAATTATCTTTTCAACTTTTTCTTCAAACTCCTCAATAAGTGCAATTTCTGCAGCAGGCGTTCGAAACAGGTCCGACCAGAATGGCTCATTTTCAATCATTATGGCCGACAAATCGCCATGATATGAATTGTTATTAAAATTATTTACCCGGTGACTGCCGCCAAGGGTTAGTATTTTCCCTTTTAAAACTTTCGACTCGGGATTAGAAGTGATGTATTGTGCAAAAATATCTTTTGGCCCTCTTAAATGGCAATCTTCAAGAGCTTCGCGCGTTACAGGAATAAACTTGCTTTTATCGCTGGTGGTGCCACTCGATTTGGCAAACCATTTTACTTCTCCGGGCCAAAGCAAATCTCTTTCTCCCTGGCGTAAACGCTCAACATAGGGTTTAATATCATTGTAGGTTTGTAAGGGCATTGCTGCCTGAAAAGTCTCATGCGTATTTATATCAGCAAAACGGTGCGCTTTACCCCATTCTGTATTTTTTGCACTTTGTAAAAGACTAAATAAGGTTTCATTCTGTATTTCGTGCGGGTACTCGCGGTAATACTGTATTTGGTAGTTTCGCTTAATATTAACCCACTTTATTACTGAATTTAGTAAAGGCATGTTTTTTACGTTTATTGATACGGATGCCAAATTTATGAATAATTGCTTCAAATATACAAGCCCATCTTTAGGTTTAATAGCCGAATTTTATAAGTATTTCAGAAAATAAATGATAAAACAATACCGTTTAACTTAAAAAAATGATACCTCACCGATTCGCCGGTTTTTATACTGAATGTGTTTTTTTATATTTACCACTGCTTAGTTGAATCAGCTGATTTTTTCGGGGATACCTGACGACTAAATAAATTACATTATGAATTACATCGATATTGTTTTAGGCATAATTTTGTTGCTGGCTGCAATAAATGGTTTCAGAAAAGGACTGATTGCTGAAATTGCATCGTTGGCTGCTCTTATTCTTGGAATTTGGGGAGCCATCAAATTTTCGTACATCACCACCGATTTTCTTATAGAGAATTTTAATATGAAATCGGACCATATGAACATTATTTCTTTTGTAATTACTTTTGTTGTAATTGTTGTTTTGGTGCACATTGTTGGCAATACAGTAAGTAAACTTGCTGAAGCAGTGTTGCTTGGTTTTGTCAACAAACTGGCAGGCCTGGTTTTTGGTATTTTAAAATCAGCCTTAATTCTGAGTATTGTTCTGGTAGTTTTCGATAAAATTGATGAAGACGTACATATTCTTCCTCGCGAGACCAAAGCTAACTCACGCATGTACGAACCTATTCGGTCGTTTGCCCCTTCAATTTTCCCGTTTATTGATGTATGGGAAATTGATATGAAAGATAAGCAGAAGAAAGAACATGTGGTATAAACTCAAACAACGTTTTACGCGAAAAGTCAACGAGGCGGATTACATCAATCTTGAATGTTTAAACTGCGGAACAAATTTCTCGGGACATTACTGTCCGAATTGCGGGCAGGCAGTTAAAGAATATGACCGGCCTTTTGGTTTTATCTTTATTAATTTTTTGGGCGACTTTTTTGCTTTCGATACACGATTTTTTAAAACATTGTTTGCCTTGGTTGCCAGGCCCGGATTTTTAACAAAAGAGTATTTTGCCGGACGACGCATACGTTATACACCTCCTTTTCGAATTTTTGTTTTTGTTAGTTTTGTTCTCTTCTTTTTACTGCAAATTGCTACCAATCGGGGGCTTTCAACTGTTTTAGATTCAGATTTAAAGGATGCAAAAGTTAAAATTGACTCGACTTCTATTGTTGCGGCCGATTCTATAATTAACCAGATAAATGATGAACTTACACCAGAAGAGAAGCAAGCGCTAAACGATGTTTTTGCTGAAAATGATATCAACCTGGATAGTATTAATATTGGAAAAAAGGCAAAGACGATTGATTTTGGAAATTGGGGCGATTCGCGCAATATCAGGCTGGCGCTAAACAAACAGGCCGATAAAATGCAGGAGGAGCTGCAAAGTGAAACCGACCCCGATAAACGAGCAGAACTTCACAAAAACATTCAGTTGCTGCGTTCGCCTGAAGCCACTGTTGCTAAAATATTAAAATACATTTCGTATGCATTTTTTCTACTGTTGCCTTTGTTTGCGCTTATTCTAAAACTGATTTACATTCGCCGGAAACAAAACTATATGCGTCACCTGGTATTTTCCATTCACATTCATGCTTTCATTTTTATGGTATTGTCTTTAGTGATTGGACTGAACCTGCTTTTTGAAGTAAAAACAGGAGCAATTAGTAGTATTCTGGTTTTTTCTGTTCCCGTGTACCTAATAATTGCTGTTAAAAAGTTTTATGGGCAGTCGCTGGTAAAAGTCGTGCTCAAGTTTTTTGCGCTGTCATTTATGTATAACATTGTTTTCGTTACCGTTATTTTACTGGCTTTTTTGGATGCAATTAATCTCCTTTAAAAATTATTCTGAAAAACTTGCAACATTTTATAATCTTCCGCAGTCAAACGGTCAGAAAATAAATTAAAACAAATAATTATGACAGAATTAATTGCCGTTGCAATCGTATTTTTCGGATCGTATCACATTATTCGTTTGTTCTCAACACACCTGTTAAAGCGAAAGCTGATTAAAGCAGAACAATACGACAGGGTTGGAATTTTAGAAGAACCTAAAAGTGAATCGGATGAAGCCAATCGGTATCCTTCGTTAAAGTGGGGGCTGGTTGCCTTAATGACGGGCTTAGGTTTTATTATTATTGAAGTACTGGGCTTGTTTAATCGCGAAATGGTGCGCGGACACCAGGCCGTGTTACCCATCGGTATTCTGATGGTTTGTATTGCGCTCGGTTTCCTGATTTATTTCTTTATCATGAACGGAAAAGCCGTTAAGAAATAGTTGATAGTAGTGATAGTATCATTTCAAGTGATACTATCACTAATTTATTTTTATTGAAAAGTATATTCTTCTATCTGTTGAAACCCCCGAAGAAAATCCTGAACTTTCATTCTTTTCTTTCCGGCGATTTGCAGGTCGGTAATTTGCAGCCAACCATTGGAGCAGGCTACTTTTAAAAAGTTTTTCCCATCGCTTTCCAAGGTTCCTGCAGGCGTGTTTTTATTGTCTTCAACGCGCAGTGCCATAAATATTTTTGTGGCAATTTCTTTGCCCGTTTTCTTGTGTTTCAAAGTGCACCATGCGGCAGGGTAGGGCGAAAGTCCGCGAATAAGGTTGCGTACCATTTCAACATCTGCCAACCAGTTAATTTTACAATCTTCTTTAAAAATTTTTGGTGCATGTTTTATTTCATCACTTTCAGCAACCAGTTCTTCTTGCGGAATAGCCTGGCAATTGCCCGACGCAAGTGCATCAACCGTTTCAATAACCAGATTTGCGCCTATGTTCATTAAGCTGTCGTGAATGGTGCCAACCGTGTCGTTTTCCCAAATATCAATTGATTTACGGAAAAGAATTTTGCCGGTATCAATTTTATGATCGAGTAAAAAAGTGGTAACGCCGGTTTGGTTTTCCCCATTAATAATCGCCCAGTTTAAAGGGGCAGCTCCGCGATATTGCGGCAATAACGAACCATGCAGGTTAAAAGTACCCAGACGGGGCATATCCCAAACAATTTCGGGTAACATTCTAAAAGCAACAACTACTTGCAAATCGGCTTTTAAAGCTTTTAGCTCGTCAATAAACCCAGGGTTTTTGAGTTTTTCGGGTTGAAGTACAGTTAAATTTTGCTCAACGGCATATTGTTTTACTGCCGATTGATGTAATTTCTTTCCTCGTCCGGCAGGCCTGTCGGGAGCAGTAATAACACCAACAACATTATAACCGCCATCAACCAGTGCTTTTAAACTGGCCACCGCAAAATCGGGTGTTCCCATAAAAACTATTCTTAGCTCTTTTCCTTGCATATCTATTTTTTTCTGAGCGTGGTATTTCCTTTTTGAGCCTTTGGCCAGTAAGGGCAGTGGCGGCAACCGTTGGCACAACAATAGCCACGGTTAACCAGGTATGATTCGGTCATTACCCGGTAACCATTTTCCATGTAAAAGTCTTTTCCTTCCTTTAATTCGTCTTCATAGCTGTCCGGAAAAAGGTCGTCGAAATATCCCATGTTCAAATTTTTTCCAAAAGTAGCCAAATTGACTTATCTTTCCGAAAACAGAATTAGAGTTTTTATTATGGGAGTGGAGAAAGATTACCTGATGCGCCAACTAATGCTTTTGTTTGAGGTTATTCAGAAGATTTTGCGTTACCGAAAAAAAGGAGAAGCTGAGCAAGCCGAAGAAGAAATTCAACGTTTTTATTCGTTTCTTAAAATTGATGAGGTTATTGAAAAACTTTCGATTGAAGAGCTGATGGAGCTATTGGAAACTAAAAAAGAACTTGGAAACGAGCAAATAGAGATGGTTGCCTTTGTTTTAAAAGAACAGGGCGAGCTGACGCAGGAAAAGGAGCGCAAAATAAATTTCTTTCGGAAAGCCTATTTTTTACTGTCCAAAGTTGAGCGCGAGAGCACATCGTTTTCAATGGATCGCCAGATGAAACTTTCGGAATTAGCGAGCTATTTAAATTAGATCTTTGGATGTTAAAACCGTGTTACCCGGGCTTGCTGGTTGTTTCTTTTGCTGATTGCCGCGAAATTATATCTATGGCAACAACCATTGCCGTGAACCCCCAAAAAGGCACGGAAATTTTATCGGTATCCAAAAAGTTATTCATTAAACCGTGAATGTAATAGGTAATTAGCCCAATGAGTGCAGCCAAAACAATAGATTTCAACCGGTAATCATTTAGTCGGGTGTAGCTATTAACAGCAGTGTAAATAACCATGGCAATAATGAGCAGGTAAGTTACAATTCCCATTACTCCGGATTCGGCCATGGGCCCAAAATATTCGCTGTGGGCATTACCTCCGTCGGCTGAGTTGGTGCTAATAATTGTTCGGTCTTTACTCAGTTGATACGGTGCATATTTAAACATATAAGTTCCCGGTCCGTAACCAAAAACCGGTTTTTCGGCAAACATGCGCAGGGCGCAACTCCAGCGGTTTATTCGCTCCAGGTTCGAGGCGTCGGAGCTAATGTTTGCCATCGATGAAATGTGGGTCATCATATTTGCTGATGATTCTTCCGAGTTTTGCTCGAGTTTCATGAGTATTTGCGACTGAAACATCACAAATAAACCAATAACCGAAACCATTGTAAAGAATAGTGTTCTGAAACGAATACCTAATTTAATAATGCACCAAACACCAAATGCTAGTGCAATACTTAGCCAGGCTGCCCGGCTGTACGATAAAACAAAGCCCAGAAAAACCACCGCCAGTGCCAGTGCAGCCAAAAATCGCATTTTTTTTGTGAAATAGTTGTTCAGTGTAAACATCACCAAAAAAGGTAAATAAAAAGCGGTGGCCGCTCCGTAGGAAGTATGGTCGCGGTAAAATGGCGACACTACAAAGTGCGCAGCTTGTTTATTCCACAAGCCATAGCCCAGGTGCCGATAGGTAGAATAGGCGATAACCAACATCAGCGGAACAACATAAAGCCATACATATTTTTCCATGTTTTTACCCTTGCTGAATAGTTTCGCCGTTAGCAGGTACAGGCCAACAACAAACCAAATGCGCATTAGTAAAAACTTAAACGAAACAATGGGCATGCTGCTGGTAACACTGGTTATTAAAATCCAAAATAGATTCAAATAAACAGCCAGAGAAATTGGGTGAAAGAGAATTTTTCGATCAAATTCTCGTTGCTGAATAATTTTTAGAACAAAGAGGATGAGCAGGCCAAAGAGTAGGGGCTCGGTTGGAATATACATGTCAAATCCGATACCGGGCAAATACTCGCGAAGTGGAATGGACAAGGGTGCCAGAAAGGCAATCAGGTAAACTACCTTGTCGAACGAATAAACGGCCAGTAAAACAATGGCAAAAACAAGGGGTAAAACATTGGCATAAAGCATATGCTTTTGTACCACAAACCATAGGTTTAATAAAATAAACCCAATTGAGATGAGGTAAAAAAGAGTTGTTCGTATGACGGCCTTTTGCAGCAAATTAGTCGAATTTTCCGTAATCGAGAACCAGGAATACCAACAAGGCAAAAAATACCGCCGACAAGGTAGTAAAGGCTACAATTAGCCAGCGTACGGGATACGCTTTTTTATCAGCCGGAAACGGATATTCCACAACATGGCTGTAGGTAATTTCTTTTTCGTATTCATTCAGGTGGGCATCGTATAATAACTGTAACGAGTCGATGGCCTGAATTGTAGTCCTGAACTTGTTTTCAACAATCAAAGCATTAGAGCCTTCTTTTGACAAATTGTCGTAAATTCTTTCAATTTTTTTTGTGTCGGAAGCTGAACTTCTGCCTGTAGCCAGCGCACTCATATAACCGCGTGTAACCTCAGAAACCTGGCCGTAACTTATTATCCCATATTTCTCGCGTATACTGTCGAGCTGGTGTTGAAATATTTTTAGTTCATCGTTCTTTTTATTGATTTGTTTTTGGGTGAGGTCAACCATTTCTTTGTCTTTGGCTTTATGTATTTCCCGTACTTTTTGATTATAGAAAGTAATTATCGAATCGCACATATCTGAAGCACGTTGCGGATCTTCATCCATAACCTTTATTTCAGCCGTTTCAAATTCAGTTTTACTGGCACTTACATTGGTATTATACTCGGCAAACATGTAGGTATAAAACTGTGGGTCATTTTTATCAATTTTATACACCTCATGCAGGTTAAAAGCATCAAACATTCTAAATTTAATGTCGTTAGAGTTAAGGACCTCCAGCATTTGCTCGGTTTCCGACTCGTCGCTCAGTACCCAGATGTTTGAGGGATAAATACGCGCTGTTGATTTAAACTTTGGCGTGATGAATGCCGGTCCTGAAAAAATAGCTGATAAAACAACGGCAATAAAGCCAACAACTATAAAGTGAAATTTGCGCTTCCAAATCAGGTTCAGAATTCGCCGGTTATCAAAAAAATTATCCATAAGATGTGGTTTCTATTCGATCGTGTAATTTCAACGCTTGCGTGAAGTTTTTAGTATATTATTACCCGATTATTCAGCAATTATCAGGTAATAATTTTTCTTTCCTTTTTGCGCAAGAATGTATTTATTGCCAATCAGGAAATCGTTGTTAACGATTAGGTCAGGATTATTTATTTTTTCTTTGTTAATGCTTAGTCCGTTTCCTTTAATGGTTCGGCGCAATTCTCCTTTTGATGGGAATACTGCTGTTTTTTCAGCCAGTAAATCAATAACGTTGATACCTGCTGCCAGTTCTTCTTTTGCCACATTAAACTGGGGAACGCCTTCAAAAACAGCCAGGAAGGTGCTTTCGTTTAGTTTGCGTAGCTGCTCGGCGGTTCCTTTGCCAAACAGTATTTGCGAAGCTTCAACTGCCATTTCGTATTCTTCGCGCGAGTGTACCATTACAGTAACCTCTTCGGCAAGTTTTTTCTGTAAACTTCTGGCGTGAGGTGCTTCCTGGTGTGCCGCTATCAAAGCATCAATTTCTTCTTTTGGCAGCATGGTAAATATTTTGATGTAACGCTCGGCATCTTCATCTGAAGTGTTTAACCAAAACTGAAAGAAAGCATAAGGCGATGTGCGTTCCGGATCGAGCCAAACGTTGCCCGATTCTGTTTTGCCGAATTTGGTACCATCGGCTTTGGTAATTAGCGGGCAGGTTAATGCAAAAGCTTCTCCTCCGTCCATACGCCGAATTAACTCGGTACCGGTAGTAATATTTCCCCACTGATCGGAGCCACCCATTTGCAGGCGGCAGTTATTGTTTTTAAACAAGTGATAAAAGTCGTAACCCTGAACCAGCTGGTAAGTAAATTCGGTAAACGACATTCCTGATTTCGACTCTTCGCCCAGGCGTTTTTTCACCGAATCTTTCGCCATCATGTAGTTTACGGTAATACGTTTACCCACATCGCGAATAAAATCGAGGAATGAAAACTCTTTCATCCAGTCGTAATTGTTTACCAGTAGCGCCACGTTATCAACATTGCTCTCAAAATCAAGAAATTTGGCCAGCTGAGCTTTTATACATTCCTGGTTATGTCGAAGTGTTGGTTCATCCAAAAGGTTACGCTCCTGCGATTTGCCTGATGGGTCGCCAATCATTCCGGTGGCACCACCAATTAAGGCAATGGGCTGATGCCCTGCTGATTGTAGGTGTTTTAGCATCATTACTCCAACCAGGTGTCCAATGTGCAACGAATCGGCTGTTGGGTCAATGCCAACATAGGCTGCTGTTAATTCTTTTTCAAGTTGTTCTTCAGTTCCCGGCATAATATCGTGCAACATGCCTCTCCATTTCAGCTCTTGTACAAAACTCATCTGTATAAAATTTATTTCTGATCGTGAATGAATCAATCGTTTTTAAAAAATCTGCGCAAATATATAAAATGCTTAGGGTTATCCCTTGGCTTTCTGTTCAAAATGAAAACTTACAAAGTAAATTAACGATTTACCAGGCACCTTTTTCTTTGGGCCATGGTTTCTGGTCTTTAAACTTTTAAAAAATAATTGTAACATTTGCCTACCTTGCCGAGTCAGATGGTTTAATTATGAATGATGCGCAACTGGTTCAGCAGGTTTTAAACGGAAATAGCCATGCATTCAGGTTTTTGGTTTCGAAACACCAACGGCTTGTAATGCACGTAGTTGGACGCGTTATTCAGCAGGAAGATGAGTTGGAAGACATTTGTCAGGAGGTTTTTATTAAGGTATTTAAACAATTAAAACGCTTCAGGGGTGATGCCAAACTGTCGACCTGGATTGCCACTATTGCCTACAATACGGCAATTACGCACTACCGGAGACTAAAACGAAGAGGAGAGTTGTCGTACAGCGAAGAACCCAAGCTTATTCTTTCCGAAAAGGATCCGGGGTTGAACCAGAAACGCATTGAGCAGGAAGAAGCAAAAAAATATCTCTTGCAACTAATTGAGACCTTGCCGGTGAACTACCGAACGGTTATTACCCTGTTTCATCTGGAAGAGTTCTCGTACAAAGAGATTGAAGAAATTACCGGAATGCCCGAAGGTACCATAAAAAGTTACCTGAGTAGGGCGCGTAAATTATTAAAAGGCAAGATTGAAAAAGTTGCCCGTTTGGAACAAACTAATATATTTGTTGACTATGTATAACGACGATCGGAATTTTAATACAGACAAATTATTTAAAGAGGCTGTAACCTTGGAGCCGGAATTCAAACTGTCGGAGAATTTTACCGATGCTCTTGTTAAAAAAGTGGAGCGGCGTTTTGCATGGCAACAATACCTGAAGGAATTTGCTATTTACCTGGCAGTTATACTTGGGATTATGGTTGTTGCTGCGGTTTTGGCCTTTGTTTGGTACGATGTTACGGTATCGGGTTGGTTGACTTTCCTTTCTGCAAATGCGTCGTTGGTGGTGGGTGTAACCCTTTTGGTGGTTTTTGTACTGTTTGCAGACCGTGTACTTTTAAGGTATTTTATGTACAGGGTATCTTCATAACAATACCTTCATTTTAAACAAGAATAGTGCTTCGGAAACGGATTGTTTTTTTCCGCCTTTTTACGAAGAGTTAAACCCATAAATCACCAGGATTCACAAAGTGAGGAGGATGTATTAAAGCATTCAAGCAATGGTCAATTCAGCCTTTATTCTCTCAATTCCTTACTTCTTCTTCCGCAGATAAATTACCTGGCCCGGGCGAGGTTGCTGCCCCTTTTTCAACCCGTTGCGACGATACAGTGGTTTTAACTTTATCCCGTACAATTGCGAGATGTAATGCATGGTTTCGCCTTCCTGCACACGGTGTGTGAGTTTATTCTTTTGGGTTTTATTCTTTTTTGGTTTTATATATACTACTTCATTGGGTACCGGACGATAGCCCGGCCGCTGATCGTTAAATTTATACAACTCCCAATCCTTCAGGCCAAGTTCCTGCGCCAGTATTTCGTAGGTGTCTCCTTTTTGGGCAACTACTGCTTTTACCCGGTTAAATTTGGTCACCTCGTGCGAATTAAACGGAGTAATCGTTAGTTTGCCCGAGGTGTCGGTATCCAGAACATTATGAGCTGTTTGCACTTCAATCTGGTTAAAGGTCATTTTTTTATCGAGGCGGTACAGCTTGTTTTCCTCAATAATCCGAATTAAACGTTTGTCATAATCGTGGGCTGTGGCGTAACCTGCTTTTTTTAAACCTTTTGCCCAGCCTTTGTAGTCGGTGTGTTTTAACTGAAAAAGCGATGCATAGCGTTGGTTTTGCATCAGAAAGTTAGTGTGGTCAATATATGAATCTTCTACCGTTCGGTAGCTTCTGAAACATTCATTTTTCCTATCGTCATCGTAATAAACCTTCTTTCCTTTCCAGCTTTTTTTACACTTAATACCAAAGTGGTTGTTCGATTTTAGCGAGAGTTCACTGTTCCCGTTTCCCGACTCCAGGCAGCCTTGCGCCATGGTTATGCTAGCTGGTATACCGCTGCGGTTCATTTCTTCAATGGCCAACAGTTGCCATTTTCTGATGTATTCTTCGCGTGTAATTCGTTGCGAAAAAACATTAATAACAAGTAGTGTAAGTAGTAGGGTGGAAAATAGGTGTCTCATGTTTCTGTTACAAAGTTTGCTGCTGCCAAAAATAAAATACCCGTTGGTATTTACCCATGAAAAACAGAGCAATTTATAAACAATGAAACGTGAGTAAGCCTGGTTTATTGGATGGAATTTGAAAAGTTTATGGAATTGGTTGGTGAAAACCGGAAACGGTTTAAAAGAAAGAATACTTACCGAAATGAAAATTGAGCTGAAGGATAACCATTTAATATAAAATTGTACATTTGAGAAAAATACCTTTTTATGCGAAGAAAGGAACTGCGAATAATGGTTTGCGAATACGATGCGGTTGTGGAACTGCCCGATGCTGATCAGAAGTTACTGCTGGCAGCCCGCGAGGCTTGCAAAAATGCCTATGCCCCGTATTCAAAATTTCAGGTGGGTGCTGCCCTTTTACTTGAAAATGGTGAAATGATTTTAGGAAGCAACCAGGAAAATGCCGATTTTACCGACGGGCTGTGTGCCGAACGTGTGGCCATGTTTTATGCCAACTCTACTTATCCTGATGTGGCCGTTAAAGCCATTGCCGTAACGGCAAAAAATGCACACGGAATTGTAGAGCACCCGGCGCAACCCTGTGGCTCGTGCAGGCAGGGGTTAGTTGAAACTGAATCGCGGTACAATGCACACATGCGCATAATTCTTGATGGTCGTAAGCGAATCCAGGTTTTTGAAGGCGCCGATAATTTACTGCCATTTGCTTTTAAACCTAAGGATTTGGAATAGAGAGTTTCAAGAAAAAGAAAAAAGGCAAAAGTGTAGAATAACTGTAATTTAGGAGTAATGCGAGTGGGCAGATACAAATTTTTATTTTACCTGAAATAAAGCATTGTAGCATTAAAGCATTAAAATCCCTGAATCATCTCCACAATCACTCATCCCATCAGCCCTCTCAGTTCAAACCTCCACAGGACTAAATTTCCCGGCTTTAAACAGTTTCATAAATTCATCCCAAACCGGGTCTTTTGGAGGATTGGCAACAATGGTTAATGGTGTTTTTCGCACCGGGTGAATCAGCTCAACCTGTCGTGCGTGTAAATGAATCCCTTTGTCTTTATTCGATCGTGGGGCTCCATATTTTAAATCGCCCTTAATGTGCAAATTTAATTGGCGTAGCTGTACCCTGATCTGGTGATGACGGCCGGTATGAATTTCAATTTCCAGAAGGTGATAACGCTCGATACTGGCAACATGGCGGTAGGTAAGGCTGGCAAATTTAGCATCAGAACGAGGCTCGGTGTAGGCATAACTCCGGTTTTTCTCCTGGTCTTTGCGCAGGTAATGCTCCAGCGTGTCGGTGTATTTGGGTGGACGTTTGTCAACCACAGCCCAATACACTTTTCGCATGCCATTTTTGGTTTGAAAAAGCTTATTGAGCCGTGGCAGTACTTTGCTTGTTTTTGCCAGTATCAGAATTCCGCTTGTTGGCCGGTCGAGGCGGTGTGGCAGGCCCAGGTACACGTTTCCCGGTTTGTTGTATTTCACCTTCAGAAACTTTTTTATCTTGTCCATAACCGTTTCGTCGCCGGTTTTATCGCCCTGCACCACATCGCCGCATGCCTTGTTAATTGCAATAATATGGTTGTCTTCGTAAATTACGTCCATTCTCGTTGCTTATTGTCATTTCAATCATCCCGAAACTTCGGGAGAGGAGAAATCTGCTTCTAATTTAAAAATTTAGCTCCGCTGATTTTCAATTCTCCTTTATTCTTCCTTCAAAAAAAATGACAGTAACATAAATCCTAATACTGTTCTTTATCGCTGGGGAAGTCCTGCGATTTCACATCGTTGATATAATTACCAACTGCGCCTTTAATTTCGGCTGCCAGATTATGGTAACGGCGTAAAAAGCGTGGCGAAAATTGTTGTGTAATCCCCAGCATATCATGAATTACCAAAACCTGTCCATCTACACCACCACCGGCACCAATTCCAATTACCGGAATTTTTAGCTCTTGGGCAACACGCTCGCCCAACGAGGCCGGAATTTTCTCCAATACAATGGCGTAACACCCTGCTTCTTCCAGCAATTTGGCATCGTTAATCAGTTTTTCCGCTTCAGCATCCTCTTTGGCACGCACGGTATAGGTTCCGAACTTATGGATGGATTGTGGCATTAGCCCCAGGTGCCCCATAACCGGAATTCCGGCAGATAGAATACGTTTTACCGATTCAATCACTTCCTCGCCCCCCTCCAGTTTTACCGAATCGGCAGCTGTTTCTTTCATAATGCGAATAGCCGAACTCAGGGCTTCGCGCGAGTTACCCTGGTAGGTTCCAAAAGGCAAATCAACAACAACCAGGGCACGGTTTACGGCACGAACCACAGAGGCACCATGGTAAATCATTTCGTTTAAAGTAATGGGCAGCGTGGTTTCATGCCCGGCCATTACGTTCGATGCCGAATCGCCAACCAGAATAACATCAATTCCGGCTTCATCAACCAGTTGGGCCATACTGTAATCGTACGAGGTTAACATCGATATTTTTTCGCCACGCAATTTCATTTCCGATAAACGGTGCGTGGTAACTTTCCGAACTTCGCTATGTACTGACATGTCTGTTATATAATTCTGTTTACACTGCAAAACTAACCAAACCTTTTATTTTGCACAAAAGCAAGCCCTTTTTCGTAACATAGCTTTAGTTGCTTAACTTTTATTAACCGGTTTATGCCCAAAGTTTTCAGTAGGTTTATTTTCTTTGTGGCTAATTTCAACGTCGGAAAATGAGAAAACTAAATAACGTATACCCCGGAATTCTTCTGTTTCTGTTTAGTGTATTGGCTTTTGTTGGGGCCAATGCCCAGGATGATGCCATCAGTAACGAGGTGGTTTCGTTTAAAAAGAGCGAATTAACTACCGGATTTCTATTGGGAATTAGTAAAGAAACCGAAGAATTGTTAAGCGACGAAAGCCGTTTTAACGAAGAACGTACCTTGTTAAATGGAAAGTTTAGGCTGGCAGGTAATTATTGGAACTTGCTGGATTACAAACAAGAACGGTTGAGCGTGAGTTTTGAAACAGGCCCCTTTGGTGGATACGGCGATTGGGTGGACAGTTCGAATGTGGAAAACATTGCTGCCGACCAGGATTTTTACGGACTCCGAACATCCGCCAATATAGATTACCTTTATCGTTACTACTACGATGCAAAAAGTTATACCGTTTTTGATATTAATGCCTGGGGCCGCTACGATGTTTTTAAACAAAACCTCGATGGCTCGAGTACCGAGTTGTTGGGCGTTGTAAGCCCGGTTGATGAAAGTACTACTAAAGATCGTTTCAGGTATGGATTAAGTGCCAAAGCCGGCTGGGGAACCGGGCGTTTAAGTCCAATGAACCACCTGATGACGGCTCATTACCTGCTCGAAAAATATTACCCCGGTCGTTTATTTTCTGATTACGAAATTGCACAATTTGCACAGGTAATAGCCAATATTAAACACCATCGCAATTATAAAGAAGGACATAGTGCTGAAAAGGAAATGGCTGAAGTAGTTGATTTTATTCGAAGCACTTTTGTTCTGGCTTCTCCCGAATCGATGGCAGCCGAATGGCAATACAGCGAGTTTGAGCCGCGGTACCAGGGAAGTCGATTTGAAATTGGGCCACAATTTGAATATTATAACCAGGAACCGGACTTCCTTTACGGAGGGTACATTCAATATGATAATGCCAAATATGTGAATGTAAAATGGAATAGAAATATTTCGGCAGGAATGGTTTACAACCGCTATACAAAAAAGGATATTGAGAATAACGATGGGATATTGAATAATGCCAATGTCAGCCGCGATTGGGCAACAGCCGAAATTAGTTTAGGCTGGAGCTATTATCCTAACCTGCGAACACAATTCGATTTTGGAATGCGATACGTTCCGGGCATTGAGTTGAATAATTTTGATGATGTGGGTAGTCTGAGTCATAACCTTATTCCGTATTTAGGCTATTATTCTCAACTCAGCGAAAAATCGAGAATAAAACTTGATTTTGCATGGCGCATTGCCGATGGTGAGCAGTTTGTGGTGCCGGGACCCGAGTTTTCGCTGTCGATTTACCGCAGTAAGTATTAAGAAAAATAATCTGCCTTACCTTGGCAGTGCCCCTTAACAAGTAAAAGCATTACAACGCTTCTACTAACCAACCCATCTGTTTAATCTAAAATCGGTAGTCTTTATTCAATATTCGTAAATCCACTGTCGTTTTGTCACCACTCCTGACACGATTTTTACCATCATTGAGCAATAGTGTGTCAGATTTTACATTCATACGGCCGATTTTCTCATGGCACAATCATTGATTAATGGCAAGCGTAATTTTTAGAACAATAAAAACTTAAAAAATATAACAATGGGAAAAATTATCGGAATTGACTTAGGAACCACAAACTCTTGTGTTTCTGTAATGGAAGGTAACGAACCTGTAGTTATCCCCAATAGCGAGGGAAAACGTACAACACCTTCAATCGTTGCTTTCGTAGAAAACGGAGAACGAAAAGTTGGCGATCCTGCAAAACGTCAGGCAATCACCAATCCAACAAAAACTATCTTCTCGATTAAACGCTTTATGGGCGAAACTTTTGATCGTGTATCGAAAGAAGTGGCCCGTGTACCATATAAAGTGGTAAAAGGCGACAACAACACACCACGTGTACAAATCGACGACAGAAAATATTCACCTCAGGAAATCTCGGCAATGACACTTCAGAAAATGAAGAAAACAGCTGAAGATTATCTTGGACAAGAAGTGACTGAAGCCGTTATTACAGTTCCTGCCTATTTTAACGATTCGCAGCGTCAGGCAACCAAAGAAGCTGGTGAGATTGCAGGGTTAACTGTTCGTCGTATCATTAACGAACCTACTGCTGCCTCGTTGGCATACGGTTTGGATAAGATGGATCGTGACATGAAAATCGCGGTATTCGACCTTGGTGGTGGTACCTTCGATATTTCTATTTTGGAGCTGGGTGACGGCGTTTTCGAAGTAAAATCTACCGATGGTGATACACACCTTGGTGGTGACGATTTTGACCAGGTAATTATCGACTGGTTGGCCGACGAGTTTAAAAGCGAAGAAGGTATTGACTTGCGCGAAGACCCAATGGCATTGCAACGTTTGAAAGAAGCTGCCGAGAAAGCAAAAATCGAATTGTCGAGCTCGTCGCAAACCGAGATTAACCTGCCTTATATTATGCCGGTTAACGGTATTCCAAAACACCTGGTAAAAACTTTATCGCGTGCGAAATTCGAGCAACTGGCCGATTCGTTAATCAACGCAACTATCGAACCTTGTCGTAAAGCATTACAAAATGCCGGATTATCTGCAAGCGATATTGACGAGGTTATTTTAGTTGGTGGTTCAACTCGTATACCTGCCATCCAGGATAAAGTAAAAGAGTTTTTTGGTAAAGATGCATCAAAAGGAGTAAATCCTGATGAGGTTGTAGCTGTAGGTGCTGCTATTCAGGGTGGTGTTTTAACCGGTGAAGTAAAAGATGTATTGTTACTTGATGTTACACCACTGTCGTTGGGTATTGAAACCATGGGTGGTGTAATGACTAAGTTGATTGAAGCCAATACTACTATTCCTACCAAAAAGTCGGAAACATTTACCACTGCCGCGGATAATCAGCCTTCAGTAGAAATTCATGTTTTGCAGGGTGAGCGTCCAATTGCATCGGGTAACAAAACCATCGGTCGTTTCCACTTAGACGGAATTCCACCATCACCACGTGGTATTCCGCAAATTGAAGTAACTTTCGATATCGATGCCAACGGTATTTTGCATGTTCATGCTAAAGATAAAGCAACAGGTAAATCGCAGTCGATTCGTATCGAAGCTTCTTCTGGACTTTCGGATGAGGAAATTAACCGCATGAAATCGGAAGCTGAAGCAAATGCCGAAGCTGACAAGCAAGCAAAGGAAACTGCTGACAAAATTAACCAGGCTGACAGTTTGATTTTCCAGACCGAGAAGCAACTGAAAGAGTTTGGCGACAAATTGCCGGCAGACAAAAAAGGCCCGATTGAAGATGCATTGAAAAAGCTGAAAGAAGCACACGCTTCAAAAGATTTAGCTGCAATTGATGCAGCGATGAACGAGCTGAACACCGTATTCCAGGCTGCTTCGCAAGAGATGTACAACGCTTCGCAAGCACAAGGTGGCCAGCCAGGTCCTGACGCCGGACAAGCCGGACCTGATGCCGGTGCACAGGGACAGCCAAAAGACGACGGTGAAGTAACCGATGTTGATTTTGAAGAAGTCAAATAGATAGCGATTATTAACAATAATCAATAATTAGTAAAACGCAGTAAGTCTTTGATTTACTGCGTTTTTTATTTGTGAGAAATTATTTTCTAAAATAGTTTCTCATTCTTTTTTGTCATATATTTGTACCATATCTGTGCCGGAACTTAATTGACGGTAAAGTGGAACTTATGAATACTTAAGGTTGTTTGTGGAACTTAAATAGCGTTGAAAATGGTTGTGAATATGATTCAAAAGCAATGCGCGATATGCGAAAAATCGTTTGTGCCTAAGACGGTAAGTTCAATCTATTGTTCTAAAAAGTGTAGTGATACTGCATATCGTGAAAGAAAAAGAGAGCTGAAAAAGGAAGAGCAAAGGAAGGCGATTGCCAGTAGAATACCAGATGACCGTAAATATATTTCTGTTCCAGAAACAGTAATTCTTTTCGGAGTGGCTAAAACTACATTATACAGATATATACGTCAAGGGAGAATCCCCGCAATCAATTTAGGTACTCGACTTTTGAGACTTGACCGTACAGTAATTGAAAAGATGTTTCCGACTCGTGAAGATGTATCTGTAACGAAAGAATTGTCGGAAGTAAAATTATACCGCCTCGAACCTGAAGATTGCTATACAATCGGTGAGATTTCAAAGAAGTTTGGAATATCTGATAGCTCTGTTTATAAGCATATTCGAAAGTTTGCTATTCCAATCAGGCAAATGGGAAAGTATGTATATGCTCCCAAATCAGAAATTGATAATATTTACAGCAGTAACTAATACTAACACCCCATGAAACAATTATCAAAAACTAAAGTAACAGTAAGACTTCGCAAAGCAGATGACCGAAATGAGTGGTACATATACCTGGAGAGTTATCCTGTATTTTTACCGGGTAAAACCAAACCTCAGCGCATTCGTGAGTATTTAAACAGAAGTGTTACCACGGTAACATGGGATAAGAAACGGACTGCCCGAACCAATGCTAGTGGTGGGAAAACATACAAACCAAAACGTGATGATAATGGAGTAATTATATGCAAGAGTGAACTGGATAGAGAAAGCATGTTATATGCCGATGGTGTGCGTAAACTTCGCCAACGTGAATATGACCATGCAGATTTGTATAGTGACACTGAAACTGCCCAGGCTGAACAAAAAGAGCGGTTACAGCATAATTTTGTCGAATATTTTGAAAAGGTAACATTAAACGTCATGGGAATAGTTCCTCGTCCATTATAGTTAATTGGCAGCGCACTAATGAATTGATAAAGCTTTTTGCCGGAGATACCCTTTTATTCTCTCAAATAAATGTTGCATTAGCAGAAAATTTTAGGCTTTACCTTATGTCAGCACCGCAGGGAGGTAATAAAAGTGGAATTATTTCACAAAATACCGCATCAACCTATTTCTCCATTTTGAAAGCAGTACTAAAGCAGGCTTTTATTGATGGCTACTTGCAAAGTGACTTATCTGCCAAGCTTAAGGGGATTCAGGAGAAAGAATCGCGCCGTGAGTATTTGACGGTGGAAGAATTAAATAAACTTGTAGCAACGCCTTGTGAACGTGATGTCCTAAAACGTGCAGCACTTTTTTCTGCGCTTACTGGATTGAGGCATATCGATATTCAAAAGCTAAAATGGAGCGAAATCAGTATTGAGGGCAATCAGGCAAAGCTGCATTTTACCCAGCAAAAAACAAAGGGTGTAGAATATATGCCCATTTCGGAACAAGCTTTGCAGTTATGCGGAGAACCAGGCGGACCAGAACAATTGGTATTCGAAGATTTGCCCAATCCATCATGGATTTCGCGACCGCTAAAACAGTGGATTGAGGCAGCAGGTATTAAAAAGAAAATTACCTTTCATTGCTTTCGTCATACATTTGCTACCTTGCAACTATCAAGCGGTACTGATATTTATACCGTTAGCAAGATGCTTGGGCATACTGATGTGAAAACAACACAGATTTATGCTAAAGTGGTGGACGAAAAGAAAAATAAAGCGGCACAAGCCATAAAAATTGATAAGATACAGAAACCAGATAAAAAGTAGTCAGAACTTGATATTCAATAAAAAATGAACTCCAAATATCTTGAACATATCGTAGTTTATTCAGCTGTTATCGTTGGATGCTTATTGCTGGGCATTCTTGCGAGAATGTTTGTAATCAATATGGGAGCAGATGATTTTACCGCTGGCATAGTATTCTGGATAGTTGTTTTATTGGACATTTTAGTTTATGGTATTCTTGCGCTCTTAATCGATGGTCTCTACTCAGCAACTGTTCGTTGGTTTTTTCCGAAGAAGAAGAGCTTAAAGCAGTCAAATGAGAAATCAGAAAATTCTGAGGAATTTGAAAAGATAAGGACAGAATGGAATCATTTGAAAGATAAAGCGGAGCGGGATAATAAAGATATTGCCGTTAAGTACACACAAGAAGAATTTGCTCCATATTGTTCAAATGAAAGTTTGGATTTACTTTGTCAGTACGTTATTTCTTATTCTGAGAAGAAGCCTTTAAAGAATATAAAACCAATAACGATTAAAGGATTATCGAATCTGGATTTGTATCATTTTGGATGGAATATCTGGAACCATTTCAAAGTAAGTAAACAGATTGAGGTTGCCGCATTTCTTAAAAAGGTATTCCCGGAATTTCTAAATGATGTGGAAACAGAAACCATCAAACGACATCTAAAAGATGATGAGTTGAAGGGTGTTATTAAGATTCGGAAAAACCTTTCGATGTAGCAATAATCATAATTTCACAAAATTCTCTGTGTTTTTAAAGTGTTTTCTCAGTGTTGCAAAAACACGGCTGAAACACCTGTTTTATTTGCATCATAACGATTAAAATCAATAGTTATGAATGTAAATGAAATATCTTTTGAAAACCTGCCAAAAGCAGTTGCCCATTTGGTAAGTGAAGTGGAGGAGTTGAAACTTCTTGTTGAAAAAGGTCAAACACCTGTTCTCCCTCAGAAACGTGTTCCGATTGGTATTGAAGAGGCTTGCCGGATTATTGGAAAAGCCAAACCTACCGTGTATGCACTCGTTCGAAAGCGCATGCTTCCCTGTTATAAAAATGGTAAAAAACTCTACTTTTTTGAAGAAGAATTACTGGAGTGGATTACCAGCGGTAGAAAGAAAACTCTGCAAGAAATTGAAAACGAAGCAATGGCAGAATTCCAAAAACGACCCAAAGGTTATCGAAAATGAACCTGTTTGAATTATTAGCCAATTTTTGGAGAGTGGATGAACAGAAGAACTTTACCGGAAACGAAACTCGATTGTATTTTTTCCTGATTCATTTAGCAAATCGCTCGTTTTGGCCCGACTGGATTGAATTTGCGGACAAAAGAATGGTTGCTAATGCCAATATTTCGCTACAAGTTTTAAAATCTGCCAGGGAAAGATTGAGAGATGCGGAACTGTTAAACTATGTTCCAGGGGGTGGTTATAGGGTTAAAACTAAGTATCAGATTCTGACACCTAAACCCAAACTTAGACTCTCACCTTACAATAATAGTATTAAAGACAAAAACACAAGGATTAATTCCAATGGAAAAAAGAAAGGATTTGTACACACGGGAAGCGATTTTGATTAAATCAGATTTGGTTGAGGCATTGCAAAATGATGCGAATGAAATTGTTGCTATTGAAAAGGGAAAGAATCGGCAACGTCATTTGCTTTTACCATTCTCATATTCTGACTTTAAAAACTTGTTAATCAAATTTGGAACAGCCTGTTTATACAAACGCTGCCAAAACAAGAATTTTGTTATCGATGAAAATAACGAACCAGTTATAAAACAACTTTTTTACTATGTGACCCATAATCCTACTTTTTCAGGCGAATTGAGCAAAGGGATTTTGTTGCAGGGAAAGTATGGGTGTGGAAAAACAATTCTACTTGAAACCTACTCAATGCTTCATAATCACGTTGTGAAAAAATTCTTCTTGAATCATTCTCTGCTATTATTTATCAAATCTGTTGAATTGCAGGAGCAAATTCGAAAACAATCTGTTAAGTACTTTGTAAAACGGCCTATGATTATTGATGAATTTGGACGAGAATCAAAAACGATTCAGGATTACGGAAATGTTATTCGTCCAATATCCGAACTATTGAGTTTAAGAAGTGATGTGGGAACCTTAACTCATGGGACTTCAAATTTTACTTTGAATACACTTTCGAGTGAAGAATTTTATGGAAGAATGATTGGCGACCGTCTGAGAATGATGTTCAACTTCATCACTTTGCCTGGTGAAAGCAGAAGGAACTAGAAGTTATACCATCCCTTGATTTTTTAGGGGAGCAAGTTTGTGTTTTGGTCTGACCAAAACCTTGCTCTGCGAGGCAAAAACATCCCGTTGGTCTCAATAGCTGATAAATGTGAAATACAAATGAAAACGATAAAAAACAGAAATAAGAATGGCCGGCCAGTCAAAGGACTTTCCGAAAAGAAGGCATATAAAGTAACCGTAAAAATGGCAACAGAAGAATTTTATACGCTGAAAGCCAAAGCAAAATTAGCAGGAATTAATCGTTGCGAATTTATACGTCGGTGTATTTCTTCCGGTGTGGTACAGCAACGACTTACACCCGAATTGATGCAGCACATTCGTCAGCTTTGCGGTATGGCAAACAATGTAAATCAGATTGCTCGCACAGCCAATGCAGCCGGTTATTTTGATGTACACCTACGATGCCTTGAAATGAATGAACGCTTGGCTAAGGTGATTAAGCGTATTGAAAATGATTGCTAAAATAGTTCAGGGCGGTGGTTTTGCAGGAGCAGTTGGTTATGTTATGGAAAAAAAGGATGCCCGATTACTTACCGGAGAGGGAGTGATGTTAAATGATAAAGAATCAATCATCAAAAATTTTATTACTCAAAGCAAAATGAAGCCTAATGTTTCGAAGCCGGTGGCGCATATCTCACTTAATTTTTCTGCACAAGACAAAAACTGTTTGACGGATAAGTTCATGGTTGACCTTGCACAAGATTACCTGGGGAAAATGGGTTATGACAATACTCAATATATTGTTGTTCGTCATTTCGATACGAAGCATCCGCATATGCACCTGATAATAAATCGTATTGATAATAACGGAATCCGAATTTCGGATAAAAATGAAAAGTTGCGTAGCACTAAAGTTTGTAAAGAGCTAACGAAAAAATATGGATTGTATCTGGCAAAAGGCAAAGAAAAGGTAAAAGAACATCGATTGCGCGGGCCGGATAAAACAAAATACGAGATATATAGTATTCTTAAAGACACTATTCCTAATTCCAGAAACTGGCGTGAGCTAATCGTACAATTGCATCGACAAGGCGTAAAAGTCGATTTTAAGTATAAAGGAAAAACAAAGGAGATTCAGGGAGTGAAATTTTCTAAAAACAACTTCGTCTTTAACGGTTCGAAGGTGGACAGGCAATTCAGTTTTTCTAAAATTAATTATCAGCTAAAGAATAACAATTACCAATCTATTAGTAAAACAGAACAAGCATTCTGGCAATCAAACGAAACCCAATCGGCACAAAATATTCTTGGTGGTTGGTTGGCTAATACGCACTCTCAATACAATGAAGACTTTAGAGAACAGGAACGAGAGAAATATAGAAGGCGAAAGCGCAAAAAAGGGAAAGGATACAGAATTTAGTTAACCTAAAAAGCAATTTATTATGAGTAACAATTCGATAATCAGTGTGTTGTTTGAGGAGATAAAAAGTAGAATAACCTCAATAGAAAACAAAATTGATAAAATTAGTAATGCCAATAGTGCTGAAAAAACGGAAACAACTTTACCAGAAATAACACGCGAAGTAGATTATTCCCGTATTGAACAAATAATTCAACAAATCACACCGGAAATTGATTCTTCAATAAAAGAGCCAAAGCCACAACGGCATTATCATACCCTGGATTTTAAGTCGACCAAAGTATTTATCATTCTGGTTGTTATGTCGCTGTTGTTAAATGGCTCTTTGTTTTATAATATTCATCAATATCGAGAATATAAACGTCTGAGTGAGAGTGATATTAAATACCGATATATAAAAACCTCAAATGGCACAACCCCGGGAGGAATTTATAAACTTGAAAACCTTTTTCATTACAACCGTGATAAGAAAAAAATCAAAGAAATTCGCCTATATGTAGAGGATTACGAGCGCAAAGTAAAACAACGTGCCGAGGATTTAGAACGTGCCCGATTAAAAGAAGCCCAAGCCGAGAAACTTAGACAAGAGGCAGAGGCATTAAAAGGCAATAAGTAGTGCAATTCCCTAATTTTTCTCAAAAAACATAGTCTTATTGACGAAAGAGTAATAATTACAATGTTTTCGTCATTAATGGGACTGACTAATCCCAAATCATAAACAAAGGTGTTCAATTTAACCCAAACAAGCCTGCGGTTGCAAAAGACTTCGGCATATACGCCGCAAATAAATGAGCAAGAGAGTTTTTGATATAATTATTTCATTTGCATAAATACGCCTTTCTCATTCTTCCAAAGGCAAATTCATTGCAAACCAGCGGTAAAAACACTTGCCCATCAATTTGCCTCCATCGCACAACTTCCATTTATTCCGATTCCTTTTGCAATTTGGATTAAATTGATTTTTGAGTGTTTACGATTTGGGATGAGGGCAGTTGTTGTGCTAAATTGCTGTTTTTGAGTGCGGCAGATTCGCGATATTGAAATTATTGATATCGAAGCAACTTATACTTTGGTAGGAAGTATAAGCTACATTAAAAATGTTTCATTCATTGACATCATAATTCGTATAAATATTCGCTAATTGATTAATGGTACATTCATTGATATTAAAGCAAGAGTTCTTTTTAAGGAAAGGAAATAAACTTTGTATAACACGTGTCGTATTTGCAAAACACATGGTGAAGTACTTTACTCCAGAAGGTATTGTTACTTTTAATAACACTCTAATCTCAGCTGGATTAGTTCCTTGAAGTTCTGCTTTTTTATAAAATTAGTTTTTCCTCTATATGACTTTGTCTTTGTGATTTCACTTTAGTATTATTTCAACCAGCTCTTTATGGTTAAGTTGCGAATTACTGATTTCTGCTGCTAGGTAGTCAAAACTACCGATTTTCTTCACGAAAAATTACTTTAAGGACTTTCCATTAAAGCACTTTTTTTGCTAAGCCGTTTCTGTACTTTTTTATCGTGGCATTTGGCATGTACCAAGTATTCATATATTTTATTTGAGATATATGGATTGTCGTGGTCGAGAAGTTTCGATAACTCCAAGCAAACCTTTGTTGAGCTAACTTCATGTTTTTTAAACATTTCAAGAATAAGTTTAAACAAGGCGCCATTCAAAAATTCAAGATTAGTAGCAAAGAATGTAATTGTTGATTCTGAAAGGCTGGATGAATTAATCAATCGTTGAACTATCATTCTTTGTTTAGCAGAATTGCTTTTTTGAAAAGTATTTAATAAACGATGCTCAGTACTATTTTGTTTTAATGCTTTGTTCGGAATGGATTTCAGTGCTGCATCTACCAAAACAATGTCATCACAGTCTATGATTTTAAAGATTATTTTTAGACTTGACTCATCTATACTCTCAAATAATTGCATCTGTTGCAATGTCCATAGAATATCTTCAGGGACTTCACTTTCAAGCAATGAATTAGCTATTTTCGTATTTAAAAGTTCTTTAGATTTTTCTTCAGCACGCTCTTTTGTGGTTCCATTAGATATATGCCAAAGTGTGAACGTGGTATAAACTGCACCATTTACAATACTCTTAATTATATCTGGATTGGTTGCCTGTGTTACTGCATCAACTTTGTCTTCTAAAGAGTCCTTTTGAGGAATCAGCTTGTCGTAAGTGAGGTTAGCTAATGGTGACCAAGGATCTGATAAAATTTTAAATAACTGAAAATATTCTTCTTCTGTAAACTCTTTGTGTTCTGTTTTGCTGAAAAAATCTCCTTTTTGGAGTTTAAAACCATGAAACCTGCCTGAAAAGTTCCAATACATTGTAGTCCGTATAGGAAGGCATTCCCCTTCAATGCATACTCCGGTAGAAATGTTTCGATGAAAGGATAATGGAAGACCGTCTTTAGAATAATTTACCCAAAGTGTGTCGTCTGGAATTGTATCGTTGAAATCGGTAATAAAGTAACCAATAGAATCAGTTTCGAGATTTATTGATGGAATACCAAACTGAGTTATATCCTTTTCCTCCGTTTTTTCCATAAACTGTGAAAATAAAATAAGTAATATGAAAATATGAAATCCCTTCATTTCTGTGATTGACTATATTAAATTTCGCATTGGTATTTAAATATTACCTTTCATTTATTTCGTTGGTCCATTCTTTATGTATGGAACAGAAGTAAGTCCGCAACGATTAATAATTTCTTTTACTTCTGAAGGTTCATCTCCTCGACTGAATAAAGTTGTCCCTTCAATACTCGAATTCACCCATCCTTCGGATAATTTCGCTAAAGTTGTTGTATAATTATTGGTTGCCTGAATTGGTCCCTTAACTTGTCCTGGAAAGCTTTGAGCAGCAGTCCAAAGGGGAGCGTTATCTATTACGTTATTATTTAATATCCAATTGGAAGAATAACCATCAAAATAGAAAGCACCATAATTTAACCACAAATCTTTAACATAGTTTTCTTCAATTATGTTTATTCCAAAAACCGGGTTAGTGGTATAAATGCCACCAGCATCATATGTAAAAGTAGCAAGCCCCGAAATTTTATTGTTTATTATTGTAAAGTTTCTGTTTTGTTCAGGTACCGGATCAGCTTCACTTGATCCCCATCCCCATCCTAGGCTTATCCCGGTGTAAGGAACATTGTGAATTTCATTGTTTTTTACAATAAGCCCATCAATATAAAAACACAAAATACCAACACCTCCTCGGTAATCTTTTGCAATATTTTCAATGTAGTTATTGTAAACCACAATGTTTTTAGGAATCATTTTATCGTTGTTGGGTTTGTTTGCATCGTTACCAACTTCAATTGCACTACCCGAAATATCTTTAAAGTAATTCGACGATACAAAGATATTTTCACCTCCGTAATTAAATGCGAGACCTGTTCCTCCCAGATTTATGAATTTACAATCTTTCACTACAATGTTATTTCCATTGTGCACTGATAAAGCTGCAGGAATTCTTTCTTTTTGTTGATTGTGTCGGTATTGTGCATCATATACATCAAGATTTGTTTGAGGTATTAAGGTATTAGCCTGAACATCTACAAATCCAAAATCATTTGGTCTTGTATAATTACAATACTTAAAAGTTAATCCCTGAAACTGAAGGTTTGTTATTGGCTTAGAAAAATCGATTCCATCGCCACCATTTAGAAAAAATGCCTTTTCTATGTTAGGGATGATAACTTCTGCTTTTGCCAGGTTTTCATGTGGTAAGGGCCAATAATATAGCCACCCTGATTTATCATTATAGTACCATTCGCCTGCCTTATCTAAAAATTCATAGGCATTTTCAATCCAATACTCTTCTCTTATGTATTTTCGAACACCTTGTGGCCCCTTGGTTAAAGCTTCCCATTCTGTAGCATTGATTACAGCACGTGTATAGGAATCTGTATTATACGTTTTTGAAATTCGAAGTCTTTTATGCATCCACTTACATGAAGCAACAAGTTCTATTTTATCAACCCAATCGGAAAGGTTATCCAGTAAACCTTTCTCTATGTTAAATCCATCGTGTTGAAGCTCAGAATAAAATTTTTTAGTAGACCCTAAATTTGGTGTGCGAGCTCGCGTTTTACATATGTCATTAATGTACAGTTGACGAAAAACCTTTCCTGCTCCAATTTTGATTTTTTTTATGTGCCCGGAATCCTTCTTCCATTTCCCATTTATTATTTCTCCACTGGAAATAATTGGGCTTTCTGACTTGTAATTCTTGTACGTTATTAAGCAATTGTTGGTGCCTGAGTCTGAAGAGGAAAATTCTAACGTTGAGTTAAGAGTATGCACTCCTCCTCGTAAGTAAATAATGATATTACCATTAAGAGTTCCATTGCTTAATATGCCCGCTACTTCTTTCTTTGCTTTATCAATGGTTTTAAATGCTTTTGTAATGCTTGTTCCAGAATTTGAATCTAATCCATTTTCAGGATCAACATAGAACTGAGTCTGCTGTGCATTGACACTGAGGAAAGTAAGCAGGTTTAAAAGAAGAAGATAAAAAAACTTTCGCTTCATCAAATCTAATTATTTAATTATTTGTAATCCTGATCACGGTTAGAAAACTTTCATTTATGTTAACGGTGAATCAAAAAAGCAATTGGAAATACCGGATTGTTGCACAAAGCACAAACTTATTAGTGATTAACAATTACTTTAAAGTATTCTTGATTCTTTTTAGTATCTATTTTGAGAAAATAAATCCCAGTTTTAAATGTCGACACATCTATTTGAATTATTTCATTTTTTCGTGTGGTCCTAATGTCATTATATACAGATACTCCATTTATGTTATACATAATAATTTGTGTTTCATTATTAGAAGGAGAACTAATCTTTAAGATTTCATTAACCGGATTAGGATATACATTAAATAGTTTATTGGTTTCAGAAATTTCCTGAGACTCTCCATCATCCCATTCTTGAATGCTGGTAACTATGCTGCAAGACTCAAACTTGACAGCATCGGCTCGTATTAGTCCATCTGAATTTTTTGTGTTTTTCACAGCACTTCCACAAGGGTAGAAATCATATTCGCCTAGCTCCACCCATCCTGAATCACCTTTGGTAAAATCTAAATATTTTGTTTCAGTTCCGAATCTATGCATAATTTCAATTTTAGCATTAGAATCTCCCGAAGGGTCTACTACTTTATATATATATACTCTATAGCATCCGTTCAAATCACTTGGTGACCAAGTGGCATTTGCACCGTCAGATAAACCATTTCTAGTATCGCTTCCGTCGCTACCGGAAAGCCCGATATCACCATCATGCCAATCTCCTTCTTCCGAATATCCACTATCCTCGTTATTAATAATAATTCCTTCTCCTACAAATTTTACAGCGTCGGCTCTGATTGTTCCATTTGTAGTTCTTGAATTATTTACCGAACCGATTGATTCGGAAAAAGTATATGTCCCTAATTCAACCCATCCTGAACTTCCTTCTGTATAATCAATATAATGAGTATCTGTACCACCCACATGGCTTACTTCAATTTTAGCATTGGAGTCGCTGTTAGCATGAACAACCTTGTAGATATAAACTGTGTATTTACCATTTAAACTGCCAGGGGTCCATGACACTGTCGCATCTGATGAAGTACCGTATCTGGTGCTAGTTCCATTGTTACCCGATAATCCGCTATTTTCCCATGAGCCAGTTTCGGAATAACCAGGATCTCCATTATCTATTATTATTCCGCCTGTTTCAAATTTCACGGCATCTGCTCGAATATAACCGCTTGAATTCCTGATATTCTTCACATAGTTTGGTGAGCCTTCGCCGAATTCATAAGTTCCTAGTTCCTTCCAGCCTGAAGTCCCGGATGTAAAGTCTAAGTATTTTGTAGTTGTTCCATTCTTATGCGCTATTTCAATTAGTGCATTAGAATCACCTGACTCATCTACAAGTTTGTAAATATAAACCGCATAAGAGCCACTTAAGTCACTTGGTGTCCATGTTGCCGATGCTCCCGTTGAAGTTCCATATCTTATGCCACTTCCATCATAGCCTTCCAGCCCATTGCCCCAAGTTCCATTTTCAGAATATCCTGAATCTCCATTGTCAATGATTACAATTTCCTTTATTTCATCTTGCGGAGGCATTTCTCCTGAATAAGGTTCGGTTGTCAAACCTGAATTGTCGATGATAGACTGAGCCTCTGTTGGTTCATTTCCTTTCACATAGATAGTTGTGCCCGAAATGCTTGAGTTTGTCCAATTATCAGCTAGTTTAGCCGAAGTTGTTGTATAATTATCTGTGGCATTTATTGGTCCCTTTTGCGAACCAGAAGCAGCAGTCCAGTATGGAGCATTTTCTGCAACATTTTTATTTAGAGTCCAGTTTGCCGAATGTCCATCAAAATAATATGCACCAAAATTTAACCTCTGATTCTTTACATAATTGTTTTCGATAATGTTAGTACCATTAACCGGATTTGTGGTATAAATACCACCGGCATCGTAGGTATATGTTGCAAGTTCAGAAACTTTATTATAGAGTATCGTATAGTTTCTATTCTGATCGGGAACCGGATCAGCGATATGATCACCCCAACCCCAACCCAGACTTATTCCAGAATAAGGGACATTGAAAATTTCATTGTTTTTTACAATAAGACCATCTATATAAAAGCAAATAATGCCGACACCTCCCCTGTAATCTTTAGCAATATTTTCAATGTAGTTGTTATAAATCACTACACTTTTTGGAATCATTCTATCATCATTAGGTTGATTGGCATCGTTTCCTACCTCAATAGCGTTACCTGAAATATTTACGAATTTATTCGAGTTGATTAAAATATTTTTACCTCCATAATTGAAAGTAAGTCCGTTTCCACCGAGGTTGTAGAAGCTGCAATCCTTAACAGTTATGTTTTTTCCGTTATACACCGACAAAACAGCTGGAATTCTTGCTTTTTGCTGGTTGTGTCTGTATTGAGTATCACAACAATCATCCTGTGATGGTTCAGGAATGATAGTGTTAGCTTGTACATCTACAAAACCAAAATCATTAGGTCTTGTATAGTTGTTATATTTAAAAGTTAATCCTTCAAACATTAAGTTGGAAACTGGGGATTCAAAATCTTCTCCATCGCCTCCATTTACAAAAAAGGCATTCTCCAACTTGGGAATTACCAATTCTGCAGACTCAATATTTTCTCCCGGCAAAGGCCAGTAATAAAGCCAACCTGTTTCTTCATTGTAGTACCATTCGCCAGCCTGATCTAAAAATTCATATGCATTCTCTACCCAATATTCTTCTCCTTCATATTTTCTGACACCCTGTGCCTCATTTAATAAATCGTCCCATTCGATATTATTAATAACAGCTCTTGTATATGATCCTACATTGTACTTGTTTGTGATGCGCAGCCTTTTATGCATCCATTTACATGATGCAACAAGTTCTACTTTATCCTCCCAGTTTGTTAAACCATCTAATAATCCTTTCTCAACATTTAAACCGTCTGATTGCAAAGAGGCTGGGAAATTTTTGACAGAACCAAAATTTGGTGTCCTTGCTCTTATCATGCAGCTATCATTTATATATATTTGTCTAAAAGCTTTCCCGGTTCCTATGTTTATTTTCTTTATACTGCCTATATCAGTTTGCCAGCTTCCTGTTATTTCTTCTCCACAGGAAATTACAGGTATTTCCGAATCGTAGTTTTTATAGATTACAAAATAATCATTTGTTCCTGAATCGGAATTTGTAAAAATTATTGTAGAATCAAGCAGGTGGACACCACCTCTTAAATAAACTATAATGTTACCTTCGAGGCATTCATTATTTATTGATTTTGCGACGGCTTGTTTAGCTTTTTCAATCGTTTTAAAAGCATTTGATACACTTGTGCCTTGATTTGAATCAGATCCATTTAAGGGATCAACATAAAATTCAGCCTGTTGAGACCAAGCGCCTAAAAACATCATTAAATTTAAAACAAAGAGTATAAGATGACGTAGTTTCATTTTGGAAAATTTATATTAACTCATTTATATCAGTTACTTTTATCGCTTGTGAAAAACGACATATTATGCAAGCATAAACACTAGATTACATACTAGAATGAAAGAATTTTAATTGACTGCAAACCTGTGTTTTTTACAATGTATACTATTTATATACGCTTTACGAAGGAGTATTAACTAAATAAACACTAAATAATTTCTTATTCTCGCCTTAAGGGGCAGATAATCAAATATTTCTGTTTCGAGCCGCTGTGTTACACCTGGTTCTGTATCGTTTGAAGGACTTATAAAAGATATAATGATTTTAAAAGATCAGAAGTGGAGCCTTTGTGAATCAGAGAAATTCTACATCCTAAAACATTTAATACATAATAGCGAGAAAATGTTACGAATTTATATATTTGCAAACTAAGTATAATTTATTAATTGAACCTAACTAAGTCAAATATTGAACTTATAAAGCTCCTTAAGAAGGGAAATATGGTAGCTTTTGATGCCATATACAATCAATACTGTCACAAGCTGCATCAATTTGTATTAATGTATTTAAAACAAACCGAGGATGCAGAAGAAATCGTCCAGGAGGTCTTTGTTAAAATATGGGAGTCAAGATTGAGAATTGATGAATATTCTTCTTTCGAATCTTTTTTATTTACTATCGCATACAATTCGACCATGAGTTTATTGCGAAAAAGAGTAAGTGATAGAAAATCGAAAGATTATTTAAAATCCGTGCAGCAATTTGAGACTTCAGATGAGGTGATTGAAGAAATTCAGTATAATGAACTAAATGAAAAAGTTCAATCCTTAATTAATGAATTAACTCCGCGTCAGAAGGAAATCTATCAATTGAGCAGAGAAGAGGGATTAACACATAAAGAGATTGCTCAAAAACTAAAAATATCTGAAAGTACGGTAAATAACCATCTTGGAACAATTCTTAAATTCCTAAAATCGAATATAGAAGGTAGTTTGTCTGTAACTGTTTTATTTCTGATTTTATTTCTTTATTAAAGTTTTACTAATAAATTTCTGTATATAGCAAGTAACTTTGGAATGCTTGGGAGTTCTGAGAGAAAAGTTCTTAATTTAATCATTTCTTCTGTTTTGTAAAGGGTAGACTATTAGGGCTCTATGCTTGCAAGCATCTTTTTTGTAAAAAAACCTGTATTTTTCTTAGTTGTAAATATTAAGTCTTGCGTATTAATATTAGTTTGTGGTTCGAGTAATAGTATTTTTCGCATGGAGGAGCTATTCAAATAAACAAAAATGAATAAAGAATTACTAATAAAATATCTCAATAATCAATGTTCGCCTGAGGAATTTGAATTGGTGACTGCGTGGTTTAAAAACGAAGTTATTAATAAAGAAGGTAAAAAGTGGAGTTTTGAAAACTGGAAAGAATTTAATCCGATCATAGAGAATAAGGATGATGAAAGATATAGTTTTTTACTTGATAAAATACACCATAAAATTAATCTCAACAAAACAGAAAAGAAAGAAGGATTAAGTATACATAAAATTCCTTATTGGTTGACAAGTGTTGCTGCTGTTTTGGTATTTGCTTTATTGTTTGGTAATATTTTCTTTTTTCATAAAGCCAAACAATATGATGTGGCCGAGCAGTTACAAACAATATTAACCCCTCCGGGGGCAAAAACGAACATCACTTTACCCGATGGTTCATTAGTTTGGTTAAATTCTGGGTCTACACTTTCTTATCCTCTAAAGTTTAATAAGGACAGGTCTGTATCATTAATTGGCGAAGCGTATTTTGAGGTAGAAAAAGACGATATGCCTTTTATTGTAAATACGAATTATGGGGATGTGGAAGTAAAGGGAACTTCATTTGATGTAAAAGCTTACATTGACGACGATGCGTTTGAAACTACTTTGGTTGAGGGGATTGTTGTTTTTAAAGAAAATGGTGCGGAAAATGGAGTTACCCTAAAACCCGGTGAACAAATTGCAAAAGATAGTAATGGTTATACCATAAAACAGGTAGAAACAAAATATTTTACTTGCTGGAAAGATGGTAAATTACTTATAAAAAATGAACCTTTCCCTTCTTTCATAAAGAAACTGGAGCGCTGGTATAATATTAAAATTGAATGCTCAGATCCGTGGCTGGAAGAAATGCGATACACCGGAACCATTGAAATGGAAAGTATAAGCGAGGTAATGGAACTAATTACAAAAGCTGCGCCTGTGGTTTATAACTATAACCCCGATACAAGAACTTATACAATAAAAGTAAAAAAATAATAACAAATAAAATGGTAAAACTTATGAATTGATACAAATTATTCTGCCAAGCTGCCAGTTAAAAAAAAGAAGCAAGAACTGCAATTTCTCACTTCTTTGTTGTAGCTAATAAATAATCATTATTACTTATTTTAACCAATACAAAATTATGGAAAAAAAACGAAGTATCCATGGATTAAGTCCGTGTGTGCAAAAAACGCTTAGAATTATGAGGCTAACGGTATTCTTAATGTTGATTTCCTTTTTTGGAGTAATAGCATCAGAAAGTTACTCTCAATCTACGAGATTGTCGTTAAAGGTTGATGGAATCAGCCTTGAGGGATTCCTGTTGAAAATTGAAGAACAAAGTGAATTCCGTTTCTTTTACACTGATAATATTGATGTTGAAAAAAGAGTTTCTGGTGAGTTTAGAAATAAAAAGATCACAGAAATTCTTGACGATATTAAAGAAGAGGCTGATATAAAATATGAAGTTATGGGACGGCATATTATACTTTCTCCAGCCAATACCAATGACCTATTAAAAAGTATTCAGCAAGTTGTTTCCATTTCCGGAACCGTAACCGATGAAAGTGGAGAGCCTTTACCAGGTGTAACAGTGTTGATAAAAGGCACTACTAATGGTGCAATTACCGATATTGATGGTAAGTATAAATTAGCTGATGTACCTGAGAAAAGTATCCTTCAATTTTCATTTATCGGAATGAAAACACAGGAAGTTGAGGTTGGCTCTCAAACTACAATAGATCTTTCAATGATAACAGATGCTGTTGGCATTGAAGAAGTGGTAGCCATTGGCTATGGTACAATGAAAAAAGCAGATCTAACAGGTGCGGTTACTACTGTCTCAGTTAGAGATGTAGAAGGACGTTCATTAACAAATTCGAGCCAAATTCTTCAAGGTAAAGTTGCAGGTGTAAATATCATTCAGAATTCAGGGAAACCTGGAGACGATGCAGCTACAATTCGTATTCGAGGTATCTCTTCAATTGATAATAATAATTCACCATTAGTAGTTATTGATGGAATTATTGGTTCTTTCGAAGATGTGAACCCAAATGACATTGAATCAATGTCTGTTTTAAAAGATGCATCTTCAGCTGCAATTTATGGTTCAAGAGCATCAGCAGGAGTTATAATTATTACAACTAAAACTGCAAAACAAGGGTTGACCATTAAATATAATGGAACTTATTCTTTACAAAATGTAACCAGACTTCCTGAAGTTGCAGATTCTTGGGTTGTTGCTGAGTTAAGAAATGAGGCTCGCGCAGCAATTGGAAATGGAGCAGTTTTTACAGATGAAATTATTGAAAAATATAAATATGGAATAGATCCAAATTATCCTAATACGGATTGGTATGATACTTATTTTGATCCAGCGTTTATGCAGAATCATTATACTACTGTTAGTGCCGTTCATAAAAATTACAATTTTACTAATTCGGTAGGTTATGTTGATCAAAATGGTGTGTTAATGGGAACAGTTAACAAGAAGCTTACATACCGTTCAAAAATTGATGCAAAATTTCTGGATGATAAATTGCGTGTAAACTTAAATGTCTCAGGATATAAAACTGATACAGATGAGTTGGCTTCTTCATCATACTCAGTAATGACGGAAATTACAAGAATGCAGCCAACCAGAATTATTCAAAGTGGAGGACCAGATGGAACCGGTGATGGACTTTATACCAACGACGGAAGATATTTTGCTGTGCAAGATTTAGGTGGCGGTATCAATAAGTTACAAAAATCTATCAATGCTAATGCATCCGCAGAATTTGAGCCGGTTAAAAACTTGAAAGCACGAATGCAATATGGTAGTTCTATTTGGAATCAAGAGCGTGTAACATATTCTCCAGAATACTATGTGACTTATAGCTTCCTTCAAGAGTCTACTACCCTAAAGGAATCAGAATTAATAAAGCAGTGGTATAAAAATCAAAACAACCAATTAACCACTACATTATCCTATAGTTATAATTTAAGCAAACATAATCTGTATGCAATTGCTGGTTATGAGTGGTCGGACTACTCTAGAAATTATGATAGAATTCAGGTGAAACATTTATCTGCGAATTCACCAATATTGGGATTTGGAGATCCTACTTCACATTTTTCTTCTAGTGAGGCAAGCGAAAACTCAGTAATCTCACAATTTGGTAGAATGAGATATTCATACGATAGTAAATACATGTTATTATTTACTATTCGTAGAGATGGTTCCTCTAGATTTGCAGATGGAAACAAATGGGGAGTATTCCCATCCGTATCTGGATATTGGCGTGTTACAAAGGAGAATTTTTTTGAATCAAATAATCTTGATCTAAAATTAAGAGGTTCTTGGGGTAGATTAGGAAACCAAGGAATCGGAACCAATTATGCCGCTTCGGATGTCATGAGTGGAACTGAATATTATTCTCTGGGAGGAACAATTGTGCCTGGTCGCGGAACTAGCGTTCTTGCAAACCCGAACACTACATGGGAAACTACAGAGCAAATTGATATAGGATTCGATGCAGTAATTAAGAATAATGCTAATGTCTCATTTTCTTATTTCCATAAGAACACATATGATATTTTGGCAAGGGTCACTATCCCAACTTCGCTTGGTGTTACAAATTCACCTTATCAGAATATTGGTGATATGGTTAATGAAGGTGTTGAATTAGAAGTTGGATACTTTGGTCAATCTAAGTCAGGTGATTTTAGTTACACAATCAATGGTAACATAAGTTATCTTCGAAACGAAGTTACAAACCTTGGGATACTTGATTTTGTAAGTCATAGTGAAATGATCAGAAGTCAAGTAGGTCACCCTTTTGCTTCTTATTATGGATATAAAACGGATGGAATCTTACAAATTGATGATTTTACATGGCAAGAGGATAGCAATCCAACAATTGCTCATGAGGATCGTATTTATACTTTAAAAGAAGATCGTGCTGATCCATCAGACATTATGTATCAAGCTGAACCTGGAGATTTAAATCTGGTAGATTTAAGCGGTGATGGTAAAATTACTCCTGAAGATAAAACGATTATCGGAGAATCAGTTCCCAAGATATTGTATGGAGCAAGTGTTAACCTGTCGTATAAAAACTTCGGTTTAAATATTATGGGGCAGGGAGTCGCAGGAGTCAAATCTTATATGTTCGGTTCACTTGTAACTCCTTTCTATAATGCAGGAGGTGCTGCGCTAACGAAAACTTCAGTTGAGAATCGTTGGACGTTAGAAAATCAATCAAATAAGTACACAAGACTATATGAAGATAAACAAAGAGATGCAATTCGCTCTGACTATAACTTGTTTAACAGTTCTTATTTCAGGGTGAAAAGTATTGAGTTATCTTATAACGTACCAAAGCATATTATCAATAAGTACGGAATTAAAAACATGAAAGTATTCTGTACAGGTGAAAATCTCTTACTCTTTACGAACTTTCTTGAGGGTTTTGATCCCGAGAGAACTTATACTAGCATTTACCCAAGTTCGCATCCACAAATTGCTACATACAGCTTAGGTATAAATCTAACTTTATAAAAACATATGGAAATGAAATTAAAAAAAATATATATCGTATTAATAATCTTCATGGTTGCTATAAGTTGTAATGAAGATGATTATTTGGATAAAAAACCAATCGATTTTCTATCACCTGATAGTTTCACAAGTGAAAAAGACGTTCGTGAAGCTGTAAATGGAATTTACAAAGCATTTATTTCTGATAAGGAAGAGCCAATAAAAACAGATTTTATTGTTGATAATGGATATTATGTAGGTTACAACGACATGTGGACTCGTACTTACAATAGTGAAAGTCCATTTATTGAGGCAAAGTGGTCACGTAACTATAAAATGATCCTACGAGCTAATACCGTTCTTCATTATATGGACAATGTTGAATTATCTGATGCAATCTACAATCAGCATAAAGGTGAAGCAAAATTTTTAAGAGCTTTAGCATATTTTGATTTATCTGAATTTTACGGAGATGTACCCTTAAGAACAGCTCCTGAAAGTTTGTCAGAAGCAGATAAAGCTGTAACAGCCAAAGGCGATATTGTCAACTTTGTTCTGGATGAATTAGAAGAGGCTGCAGAACTGTTGCCAGTAACATATGCAGTTACAGAAAGAGGAAGAGCTACTAAAGGTGCTGCTTTGGCAATTAAAGCAAGGGTATATTTATATAATGGATTATATGACAAAGCCGTAGAATATTGTCAAAAAGTAAAAGCTTTAGATCAATATTCTTTAATGGATGATTTTTATACCATGTTCCTTCCTGAAACTGAAGGAAGTAACACGGAATCAATTTTTGAGATGCAATTTGAAACTGATGCACGGGCACAGGATTTATCAAATAATTGGTATTCTTATTTTGTACAATGGGGAGGTTTCCAGATTTTAGTAGGGCTTGAACAAGCTTTTTATACTACAAACGGTTTAGCCCTCGACGATCCAAATAATGATATGTATGATACCACTATAAACACTGATATTTTTAATCCTGATTATATCATTGGTGGAGGATACGATAATAGGTTTAGCAATCGTGATCCAAGATTATATGCTACTTTAATGGTACCATATTCAATAAGAGATTATAGAAGCGACGGAGAACCGGTTATTTTATATCCTGATCATATTAAGAATGCAAACTTTACTGGTATCAAAGCAAAAAAATATGCCGATTACTCTGACAATAAAATCACTTTTATTTCAGGTGTAAATCCGGTGATTATTCGCTATGCTGATATCCTATTAATGGAAGCTGAAGCATTAATTGAATTGGGCGGATATGATGAATCATATGTTCGTTCTTTAATTGATGAGGTAAGGCAACGTCCTTCAGTAATGATGCCTAAGGTTGAAGATGCGGAAGGTACAGGTTTATCTCAGGAAGAATTAAGAGACATTGTACGTCATGAAAGACGTGTAGAATTTGCATTAGAAGGACTTAGATATTTTGATGTAAAAAGGTGGGATGTCGGAGCTGAAGTGTTAACTGACGGTTTAGGTTATAGGCCAGATAAACTTAAAAATAACTCTGCGGAATATGAAATTTACGCTTACCAGCCACGTACTTTTGATCCGGTAAAAGGATACCTTTGGCCGATTCCAAAATCGGAAACTGATTCAAACAAATCGATTCCAAGTAATTAATTTGCTTAATTTCTAAAATTATGAAAGTTAAAAACATATTAAAATTTTCACTATTAATGGTTGTTTTTGCATTTTTTGTAGCAATAACCGCATGTGATAAAGAAGATGAAGCTCCTTTAGCTTCAGCAACGTTAACAAGTGAGGTTACAAACATTTTGCAGGGAGATACTGCGGAACTTGTTGTTGATATTACAGGAGGGGTTCCTCCATACGGTTTTAGATATTCTGATGGAGTTGAAAGTTACTATGAATTGGGTATTGAGCAAACACCTCATATAATTAAGGTGACTCCTGATTCAACCAGAACTTATACTGCAGAAGCCGTTGGTACATATTACCGAAATGTTGGAACGGCTTCAGGTTCTGCAACAATTGAAGTAACACCTGTTCAATACGTGTTAGATCAAACTTTCACTGGTGTGAACTCAGGTTTCTTACATGGAACTAATGGATGGCAGGCAAAAAGTGATGAAATACAGATTAAAACTGATGATGGAAGTTGGGACCGTAGGGGATTTTACGAATTTGATGCAAGCCAAATTACAACGGTTGAACAATATAACAAATATACTTTCAGCTTTTGGTTAGTGAAGAGTCACGGTCAAGGTGTTAATGCTGGATTGGGAGCTATGGAAGTAAAAGGTTACGTTGGTGAAATTGATAACTCTTGGACTTGGAACACGCAACCAGGTCTGGATGTCTTGATTGACGGTTATACACAGCAATTTACAGCTGTTTCACAGGATATGCAGATTGAGTTTAAGGGTGATATTACGTCAATCGTACATGCAGCCTTGGCAAGCCCAAGTAAGAAATTTACATTAAGGGTGATAGAAAATGTAAATGGTGAAGGAAATGGAGGTTTCTATTATATTGGAGGAACTTCATGGTGGAAGGCGGAGCAAAGACCAGCAGTTGGAGTTCTGTTGAGAAGACCAATAGACTAAAAATTTGGTAGTTTAGTAAAGTTAGTTTGAATCTCCCTGATAGGTAGTAAAATAATGGATAAGCAGTTCCATTATTCTGAAACTATCAGGGAGATCATTCTTTTATGTTCTAAATTATTTTCTTGATTTCAATACCAAACGTTATAGCTTTTTCGTGACCAACTATGGCAAATAGTTTTTTGAATCATTTTATTTATTGATACTTCAATAACCAAATTACTTCTTTAAGGAAGTTAATTCTGACAATGACGTCTTTCCTCAGGAATTAATAATTATAAGATACCTATCGACCTTAGCTGGATCATCTTATAAGGGATGTATTACACTCTTTTAAGTCGGTTATTTGTGCGTTTATTTTCATTAAATCAATAAAAAACTGTTTTTTTAATTGATGCTTCTCTTGTTTCTATAAAGTTTTATTTATATGTAATCAGAGTGGCTAATATTAAGAAGGTTGGCGTATCCGATTCTTTTCTCAATATTCATTGATATTTTCTCATATCTTCTCTTTTTTGAATTTCATACTCTCTTATTTACCAAGAATTTTCTAGGTATGATGATACTGTTTTAAGAAAAGATTATTGAACTGACTATTACTTGTCGGTAATTGAATATCTTCAGATAGTATCTTTTATGCCTGACAGGTAAGTAGATGAGAGGTTGTTGTTGCGATCTATAGATTTGTTCGAAATTAAAATCTAGCATTAAGATAATCCTGAAAAAATTGTAAAGATGAAGTTTACAAATCGATTAATAGTAGCTCATATTTCAAGTGTAAAAATCCGAAAAAGACTTGTTTTAGCAATTGAGGAATTTAGTTTTTATTGGGATTACTACATTACCATATGTTTCAATTTCCAATACGTGTAATATAGCTTTCAATTGTAGTATTAGTAAAGGTGAGTAACTCGCTTTTGAAATGAGCTTATCGTTGGAATATATCGTAAGAGACTAATCAAAGATTCTATGATTTTCGAAGCGAATGGCAAGTTCCCAATATCGGGATTGAAATCTTAAAGATAATATTCTATCCTTTAAGAAGAAGGGTAAATAGATATGATTAATAGCTGAAATTGTGAAGAAATGAATAAAGCTTTTTTAGTTGTTCTTCAAGGTTATTTCTAATAAATAGAATTTTTAATAGATGTAAAATGGTGATAGATAGATTGATATGGCTTGAAATCTATTGAGTATAAAAAAAATGACTTTTTCTCTTAGTTGTAAATCTCTCCATTTACGTAATAATAATAGATGTTATTGCAGAAGGAAGATTCAAATAGTAGTAGAGTTTAGTTAAGGCAATTTAATTTTTCGTATGATTAAGAAGTTGCTTAAAGGTGTTTTAGCATTGCCAATGCATTGTTCAGTTTTATAAAGGCAAAGAAGAATTAAGAACAGAAAATAATTTTGAGTTTATAAGGATTGTATAAGTTACGGTATTGGCAAATGCTAAAGATCCTAAAAAGGGTTACTCTTAATTAAGAGAAGACCGGGCGAGTTGAGTCATCAAAAACTAAGCTTCTACTTATCTGGTGTCAAAAAGAAATATCAAATTAAAAAGTTTAGAAAAATAAATCAATAAAATCAAGAAACTATGAACAGCTCAAGAAGAGAATTTCTAGGTAAGACGGCATTATTTGCTTCAGGAGCCATTGCTTCATCTGCGTTAGGCATGCCTGTTTCTGCAAAGGGTCGAAATACGTCGGCAAATGAGAAATTAGTAGCAGGAGTAATAGGTTGCAAAGGAATGGGCTTTGCAAATTTAGAATCGTTTTTAAAGCAACCCAATACGGAATGTGGCGCACTGTGTGATGTAGACGAGAATGTTTTAAACGAACGTATTTCGGATGTTGAGAAGATCCAGGGTAAAAAGCCCAAAGGCTTTAAAGACTTCCGTAAGATGCTTGAGTATAAAGGACTAGATGTGATCATTATAGGAACTCCAGACCATTGGCATGCCCTTCAATTTATTTATGCCTCACAACAAGGATATGATATTTACTGTGAGAAGCCATTGGGGAATACGGTTTACGAATGCGATTTAATGGAAAAAGCAGCGAACCGTTATGGAAACGTAGTACAGGTAGGTCAGTGGCACCGAAGCACTAAATCATGGCAAGATGCTGTTAAATATGTTCATTCAGGTAAATTAGGAAACATCAGGGAAGTTCGTTCATGGACTTATTTGAGTTGGCTAAAACCTGCCATAAAGAAAGCCAATTGCGCAGTTCCAAGCGGAGTAGATTATGATATGTGGTTAGGCCCTGCACCGAAAAGGGATTTTAATCCAAACAGGTTTCACTTCAATTTCAGGTGGTACTGGGATTACGCAGGAGGGTTAATGACCGACTGGGGGGTACACATTATTGATTATGCTCTGTACGGAATGCAAAAGTATGCACCTAAATCGGTAATGGCAATTGGGGGCAAGCATGCATACCCCGACAGTGCAGGTGAGACTCCTGATACATTAAAGGTTCTTTACGAATTTGATGATTTTTCATTGTCATGGTCTCATGCAATTGGCATTGACAATGGAGATTATGGGAGACAAAATGGGGTTGGCTTTGTAGGCAATAACGGAACCTTGGTTGTAGGTCGCCGAACAGGCTGGGAAGTTATACCGGAAAAAGATGATAAAGGGAATAACAAAATTGATAGAGAATACCATTTGACCTCTTTTAATTTAGGTTTGGATAACCATGTTTCGAACTTTATAGATTGTGTAAAAACAAGAGAGACACCTAATTGTCCGATCGATGTAGCGGCAGGAGTTGCAAGGCTTAGCCATTTAGGCAATATTGCTTATAGGACAGGTAAACGATTAGACTGGGACACTGAGAACCATGTGTTTGTAAATGATCAGGAAGCAAACGCATTACTTAAACCAACGTATAGGAAGCCCTGGTCCCTCCCTGAAAACCCATAGTGGGTTTTTAGGTGAGGAATTTTTTTATTGACCTAAAACAACATAAAGCTATGGAACGGATATTCTTTATCCTGATATTGGTATTTATCACAATTTATATACCTGCCCAATGTCAAGAGGGAGTAAAGCCTCAAGAAATGACAGAAGAATGGGGGAAGCCTATTCCAGTTGTAAAACCAGGAAAAACTTTAATGAGTGCTCCTTCTGATGCTATTGTTTTATTTGATGGCACAGACCTAAATAAGGAATGGACAGATATGGAAGGGAGTGAGGTGAAATGGATAGCTACCAATGGTACCGTTACCATTCCAAAAGATGGTGGGGACATAAAAACCAAACGAGTTTTTGAAGATTTTCAACTACATGTTGAGTGGAAATCACCAAAAGAAGTGATTGATAGTGGAATGAGAAGGGGAAACAGTGGGATTTTTCTGCAAGGAGTTTATGAGTTACAAATACTCGATAGCTATGATAACCCGACCTATGTAAATGGTCAGGCAGGAAGTATTTATAAACAACACGCACCTCTTGTTAACGTATGCAAAGAGCCTGGGGAGTGGCAGGTTTTCGATATTATTTATACTGCTCCCCGTTTTAAGGGGCGTAATTACTTTACGCCTCCTTATGTGACTGTTTTACAGAATGGTGTTTTAATCCTAAACAATGTAGCCATAAAAGGTCCCACACTTTATATTGGAATTCCAGAATTTAAAGTAGAACCACACGGAGCGGGCCCCATAGTGTTACAAGATCATTGGTTCCCGGTAAGTTTCCGGAATATTTGGATAAGGGAGTTATAATCAGATGATACAAAATATGGGAATTTCAATTGTGAAAAAAATTTTCACCCTCAATTTTATTGCCTTGGGATTATTTGCGAGTGTGGAACATTCGAACGATCCCACAAGGCAAGTGGATGCTACCATTGATTTTACCCAGACCCTCCAGGAATGGGATGGCTTTGGTGTAAACTATGTAGAATTGGCACAATCAACGGATTACGAAAATGATCCTCAAGAGTATGGCGGTTTTAGCCTGTTAAGTGAAGAAGAGAGGGATGAGGTAATTGAGTTGATTTTTGGAGAGGACGGGCTTAAACCTTCAATTGTGAAAATGTTTTACGATCCTTTCCATCAAGAAGTACCTGGGGGGCCATTCGATCACGAAACAACCACACGGTGGATGCGGTATTTTGTGCATAAAGGGATAGCTAAAACCAAAGAAAGAGGTGGAGATGAAATAAGTATTATTTCTACCTTATATGGCCCTCCGGCGTGGGCAACTAAACAGAAAATATTGCGTGGTCGCGACCTAGACCCAGAGCAATTTGAAAACTTGGCAAAATACATGATTGCATGGGGTAAGTTTTTAGTGGAAAAAGAAAAACTGCCTTTGAAATACCTAAGCCTTCATAACGAAGGTGATTGTGTAAACGGTTGGCCGCTTGACGGGAGTCATGGCAGTATTGGGAAAGGCAACCATCATGATTATAATGCTTTCTGGAGACCAACGCAAGTGGCGCACTTCCTTGAATTTATGCCGCCAATGATGAAGGCTGCTGGTCTTGATGTGGGGCTTACACCTGGCGAGTGTGCAACCTGGAATAAATTTGAGAATCATTATTACCATTGGGCTATCCATGATAACGATGCTGCGATGGAAAATATCTCACTGATTACAAGCCACAGCTTCGATTGGCCCAAACCACTTACCACAAAACCAATTGATTTGCTTCGGTTAAAAAGACCCGACCTTCATGCCTGGACTACTTCTATGACCTGGGGAAATATGCATACCCAAAAGAATTACGATTTTGTTTTGCAAATGATTCTGAACATATATGAAGCTAAGGTTAATGCCATCATACCCTGGGCTTGTATTCAAACAGCTACTTGGGAAACAGGAGACCCAAATCCGCACACAGCGTTTTTTGTAAGCGAAAAAGGAGATTATGAGATTAGGCCACAATATTATTTTTATAAGCAACTAACAAGAGCTGGACAGAAAGGCATGAAAGTAGCTAAGGTCAGCTCAAACAATAGCCGGGTTAAATTAGCGGCATTTTCATCTAATAATACAGCACATCCCGATGCTTTCCTTGTAATGAATATGGAATCTGAACCTATCGCCGTGAATTTAAAGATTACAGGAAACGCAAGTTCGTATGAAGCGTTTCGAACTTCACACGATGAGCAATATGCTCCTTTAAGGGTTCAGGAAATACAGGATAATAAACTAAGCTATTCAGCTCCTGCGGGATCGATAACTACCTTTTTTGCCAAAAACAAATAAGAAATATGCGAACATTGATAAAAATACAATATTTCATTATTTCAATTACACTAACATTGCTAGCATCATGTGGCTTAAGTAAACAAGAACATGATGTCGAAATTCATGGAGAACTGAAACAGTGGCATAAGGTTACTTTATTGATTCAAGGACCCGAAACATCGGAATGGGCAGAAAACAACCCTTTTTTAAATTATCGGCTTGATGTAACATTTTCAAAAGGAGATAAAAAATATGTTGCACCTGGCTATTTTGCTGCCGATGGGAATGCTGGAGAAACTTCTGCAAAAAAAGGAAATGTATGGAAAGTACATTTCCGCCCCGATGAACCAGGAATATGGGATTACTCAATTTCCTTTATTTCCGGAGATGAGGTTGCGGTATCGGATAAACCCATAGGAGAACAAACATTAATTTCTAACTTGAAAGGTTCTTTCGAAGTTGATAAAACCAATAAAACTGGTAAAGATTTCAGAGCAAATGGACGTATTGTGTCTAATGGGACGAGATATTTTAAATTTTCGGGGACCAATAAAATATGGATAAAAAATGGTGCCGACAGCCCTGAGAACTTTTTGGCATTTACAGAGTTTGACCAAACCTACAGAAAAGGAGTTAACAAAAGAATCCGAAAGGGCGAAGCAAATCCTAAAGCTCAAATTCATCAATATGAGCCACACTTGGATGATTGGGCAGTAAGTGATCCAACCTGGCAAGAAGAAAAGGGAAAAGGTATTATAGGTGCGATTAATTATCTCGCTTCAGCAGGTGTAAATTCTGTTTATATGCTCACACTGAATATTCAGGGAGATGGTAACGACGTGTGGCCATATTCAGGCTATAACGAGCGTTACCGTTTTGATTGCAGTAAACTGGATCAGTGGGCTATTGTGTTCGACCACATGGAGAGCCTTGGCATAATGAATCATTTTGTGCTTCAGGAAACAGAAAATGAATGTTTGCTTGATGGTGGTTTTACTAATGTTCAACGTAGAGTCTATCTCCGTGAATTAATTGCTCGTTTTGGCCATAATTTAGGCGTAACCTGGAATTTGGGTGAAGAAAATGGTCCTTCAAAAAATTTGCCAATAGGGCAAACTGAACAACAAATAAGAGATATGGCTTCGTATATAAAACGTATCAATCCATATCCCAGTTACATCAGTCTTCATACCCATCACACCAATGCCGGACAGGATAAATTCTTATTGCCTTTGCTTGGATTTCAAGACCTGGATGGTCCATCCTTGCAGGTTCACAAAGCTGTGGACGTTCATGAAAGGGTTAAGAAATGGATTGACGTTTCTAATGTTACCGATAAAAAATGGATGGTTTGTTTAGACGAAATCGGACCTGCTGAAAATGGAGTTATGCCCGATAGTCATGATTTTAATCATGACACAGTGAGACATCATTGTTTGTGGGGAGCATTAATGGCTGGTGCAGCCGGAGCCGAATGGTATTTTGGCTACCGCTATCCGCATAATGATCTGGGGATGGAAGATTTCAGAAGCCGTAAAAATTGGTGGAAACAAACAAAAATTGCTTCCGATTTTTTTGAAACATTACCTGTTCAGGATATGATTAATCGAAATGACCTTGTTCAAAATAAAAGAGCCTATTGCTTTACAAATGAAGGTGATATATATGTGGTGTATTTACCTGTAGGGAATGAATCAAGCAAGATAAAAATAAATTCAAATAAAGAATATTCAATAAAATGGCTCAATCCAAGAGAAGGCGAAGATTTTAATTATGGTACCATAAAAAAAATAAAAGGAAAAGGTTGGGTAAGCATTGGTAAACCAAATTCCGATTTAGAAAGAGATTGGGTTGCCATAATTCAATAAAGATATGATAAAACAAATGAAAGATAGAGATAATATAAATTCTACAAACCCGGCTCATGGTGTAAAATCAAAAGCAGCCGAATATTCAATTCAACTTTTCAAAATGAAAAAACACTTTTTAAAATTAGTGCTGTTGTTAATGGTTTTGAGTGTCATTAGCAATGCTCAACAAGTAGGAAATAAATATGGCACAGTAACCGAAAAAACACCATCAATTCCACAATACTTTTCGTGGTTAAGCCATATGAATGAGGGGATGGAAGAGGCACAGATTATGTCTCAACTCGAATTTTTTAAATGGTTGCACGATGAGTACGGAATGAACCTTGAGATATATGCATTGGATGCCGGAATGATTGATACCTATAAAAAATATGGTACTATGGATTCACCGGAATTCAAAAAGAAATTCCCGAATGGATGGGATGGCTTTGCCGAATTAGCCGACTCTTTCTCTTGTAAGTTAGGTCTTTGGGGAGGACCTGACGGATTCGGAAATACCGAAGAAGAGGAAAATGCGAGGATTGAATTAATGTCAGGACTTTGCCGCGATTATGGCTTGCAGTTATTTAAATTCGATGCTGTTTGCGGACAATTGCGTGACGAAAAACAGGCATCTTTTGCAAAAATGCTAACCGAATGCAGGAAGTATGTCCCGAATTTGATTGCGTTAAACCACCGACTAAACCTGGGGATTGCCAAGCCACATGTAACCACATCGTTGTGGGAACACAAGGAAATGTATGTGGATGTGCAAATCACAAACAATGTGACAGGAACTCACAACCGGGTGGGTGCTTTATCGAGGGGGCTGCCTCCCGGATTAACCCGCTTAATTGAAGACCATGGATGCTGCATTTCTTCGTGTTTGGATTATTGGGAAGATGAATTAATTATCCAGGCATTTAACCGCTCACTTATTTTGGCTCCCGAAATTTATGGAAATCCCTGGTTGCTACGCGATGATGAATATGCAAAATTGGGAAGGATTTATAACCTCCATTACCGTAATCGTGAGATATTGGTAGACGGGATAGTGCTACCATCTGAAAAATATGGAGTTAATGCTGTTTCGAGAGGTGATGGTTCAACCCGGTTTATAACCCTGAGAAACCTTTCGTGGAACCCTGAAACTATTACAGTAGCACTTGATAATGAAATTGGGTTAACCGGGAAGGGTAATATTGAAGTGAGAAGATATCATCCTTCAGAAAAAATTATTGGTGAATTTAAGTATGGAGAGCAATTTAAGGTTGAAGTAGAACCATTTAGGTCTTGTTTATTAATGGTGTCCACAAAACCAAGTAACGAAATAGGTATCAAAGGCTGCAATTATGAAGTTGTAAGGGATACAAAGGATAAACCTGTACTCATAAAGCTTTTAGGAATGCCTGGAAGTAACGCTTCGATATCCCTCGATTCGGGTAACCGCGAATTTTCAAAGGCTTATTTGGATGGAAAAAGTGCAGATAAAATTTTGGATGATAACCTTAAAATATCGTTTTCAGGCAAAGCCTACAAAAATAAATGGCACCGCAAACTTGGAGACCTCGAAGTAATTGATGTGCCCGATGATGCGAAGCAACTATACGAAGCAACATGTTTTACTGCAAGCAATAACATAGTTGAAGCACAATCTTTGAAACGTTCGGGAGAAACCAATATTCCGCAAGTAAAAAAAGCACGGGATACATTTTTCGAAAACGAATATTTTATACGAAGAGGCCTTTGGGATAAATTTATGTTTGATGGTGATTTAAATACCTTCTTTGGTGTTTATCGATATTCCAGCGATCAGGAAAAAGACAAACGTATTGATGGAGGAGCTTTGCGCCTTGACCTGGGTAAGATTGAATCAGTCGATAAAATTGTTATGTCTTCTTTATATCCGGTGGACCGTGAAAATTTGCCACCAGATCATTTAACAGCTGAAGTTTCAACTGATTTAAAATCATGGAAAGAAATCACTTTGAAAAGGGCTGAGAAAAGAGGCAAACAAATAGATGTTTCTTATTTCATGCAAGACGGAAGCTACGAATTATTTGATACTGATGTTTATGATTGGACTTTTGATAGCAAGGAGGAATTAGATATTCGATATATAAAAATCAAAGATGCACCCGACCGTATTGCAGAATTTAAAATACAGGATAATAATCAACAACTAAGTAGTTCAATATGGCAAGCAACACATTTGTTTGCTCCATACGATAGGGTTGTGCCAATAAAGGCGTGGGAAACGAATGTGAAAATTGACAAGGATGCACCTGAAGGTAGTTATTTATGTGTTGCTTTTGAAGGAACGCATGGAGTTAACAAAGCCTTTTCAGCATTGCGAATGGATGGCAAACCTATAGGTTCACCGTTAAGAGCTCCTAGTTTCCCTTTTATTGTGCGAGGAATGGGACCAGAAGAAGTTGATAAAAACAACACCTATTATTTTCCTATAAGCGATGAAATGAAAGGCAAGAAGGTTGACGTGGTTGGTTTACTGCTTAAAGGCGGCGAAACAGATGTGAAACCTCATGTTTGGACCACTTGCTACCCAACGCCTTATGAAATCAGGGAGCTGCGGCTCGAAGAATAAAAGGAGTGAGGGTAATCTATCATATACGAAAATGAATATTACAATTGAATTGTATAAAACAAAATCAAATGAATAAAATAAAAGTTGTATTCCTGTTTTCCTTGACGCTGTTGTTTTTTTCAGCTTGTCACAACAATGGTAAAAATATTGCTGATAAGGATTCAAATAACGGATTTATCTCAAATCCGGTAAAATTGGATCCTCAAGAAGTGGAAATTCTACCTATTGGGTCGGCTGCTCCCGATTTCAATTTGCCAAATTTGAACGGAGAATTTAAGAGTTTAAAGGATTTTAAAAACGCTGAAGTACTTGTGTTGGTGTTTACATGTAATCATTGTCCAACGGCACAGGCTTACGAGGATAGAGTCATACAGTTTACAGATGAATATACAAAAAAGGGTGTTGCAGTGGTTGCTATTAATTCAGCAAGTCCGCTTGGATTAATGTATGGCGAAAGCGCTTATACAGATGTTGATGATTCATACGAGGACATGAAAATAAGGGCAAAGGACAAAGGTTTTAATTTCCCATATCTGTATGATGGGGATTTACAAGAGGCTTCTCTGAAATATGGAGCCATGGCTACCCCTCATATTTTTGTTTTAGACAAAGAAAGGATACTCCGATACCAAGGACGAATTGATGCATATAAAAATCCCGCAGAAGGCAATTGTGAGGATCTGAAACAAGCGGTAGATGAGTTGCTTGCCGGAGAAGAAGTAAGCAATCCTGAGACCAGATTCAATGGGTGCTCTACAAAATGGTCATGGAAAGCAAAACATTCAAAAACACATGCTGAAAAGTGGGCACAACGAGAAGTAATTCTAAATGAGATTGATAACAAGGGAGTTAAAGAGCTATTAGTAAATAATACGGAAAATCTTCAGCTGATAAATATTTGGGCCAGTTGGTGTGGACCTTGCGTTTCAGAATTTCCAGACCTAGTAAAACTACATAAAATTTATGGACGTAGAAATTTTGAATTTATTTCACTTTCTACAGATAAAATCGAGAAAAAGGAAGAGGTTTTAAAGTTTTTAAAAGAAGAACAAGCCGGAGTGAAGAATTATATCTACTCCCAAGAGGATGTATATGAGCTAATTGAGTTGGTTGATGCTGATTGGAATGGTGCACTACCATATACAATTTTAATAGAACCAGGAGGTAACAAAGTTTATAAATATCAAGGGGAAATCGAAATGCTTGAGATAAGGAAAGCAATAGTAGAACATAAATTGCTTGGAAGATATTAATCGAAAAAACATCAGATACAAATGAAATATAAGTTCTTATTTATTATTACTGTTTTTATTTTTGCCCTCAACAGTTGCACAACACATAAGATTACCAGGGAAAAATACGAATGGAGTGATTTCTGGAAAGAAAATGAACCTGACAGGTCAAAACCCAGGGTACTGTTCATAGGAAATTCTATTTTGAAGGGTTATTTCCGTTATACTACGGAAAGGATATCAGATAAAGTTAACTGCGATCGTTTTTCAACTTCAAGAAGTATTGAAGATCCTGTTTTGCTTCAAGAGACAAAACTAGCTATTGGGGATTACCAACACCAAATTATTCATTTTAATAATGGCCTACACGGTTGGCATTTAAGTAAGGAAGAATACCGAAAATGCATGAAACGTTATGTTAAGTTCTTGAAAAGGCATAAATCTAAGGACTGTATCCTTTTATACTCTCTTACAACACCCGTATCATCACCTGAACAAGGTGTAAAACTTGATCCTGTTAGAAACAAAGTAGTGTTGGAAAGGAACGAGGTCGCACTTGAGATCATGGCTGAAAACGGTATTCAGGTAATCGATCTTTACGGCTTGGTTGAGCCAGAACTCGATAAGTATGTCATAAGGAAAGGTGACCTCCATTATAAAAAAGAAGGTTATGATTTGATGGCTGAGAAAATCAGTAAACAGATAATAAGCCTTCTAAAACAATGAATTCAAGAACATTAATTAATTCATCAATTAAATTAAATATGAAAACAAAAATTTTAAATCTGCTCTTTATCATTCTAATCTGTTCAAATTTTGTAAACGCACAGATTAAGAGACCTCCTTATGAATATCCGAAGGATGTAAAGGTTGTACAAACCATTAAAGAGTGGCAAGACTTAAAGTTTGGTCTCTTTATACATTGGGGAACATACAGCCAATGGGGAATAGTAGAATCATGGTCGCTATGTCCAGAAGACCGTCCTAATTTTTCAGTACGACCTGAGGGGATGAGTTATAATGACTATGTAAAAGAATATGAAAAATTAAAAACGACATTTAATCCGGTAAATTTTGATCCTCAAAAATGGGCTGATGCCGCTAAGTACGCTGGGATGAAGTACGTAGTATTTACCACAAAGCACCATGATGGATTTAATATGTACGATACTCAATTTACGGATTATAAAATTACAAGTAAAGAATGTCCGTTTAGCTCAAATCCGAAAGCGAATATTACAAAGGAAATATTTAATACGTTCCAGGACGAAGATTTTGAGACCGGAATTTATTATTCGGTAACCGACTGGAATCATAATGATTTCTGGTGGGATTATTTCCCTCCTGCGAACCGGCAAATAAACTATTCGATAAAGAAGTATCCTGAGAAGTGGAAGAGTTTTAATGATTTTGTTTACAACCAACTTAATGAGCTAACAAACGGGGATTACGGAAAAATTATTGTAACCTGGTTCGACTTGTGTAACTCCATAACCGATGAAGCGAAATTAGATTGGCCACGAATGACCAAGATGCTTCGAGAGAATCAGCCAGGAGTTATTATGGTTGCAAGAGGGGCAAGAGGCCAGAACGAGAACTACCTGACCCCTGAAAAGGAAGTACCGGATAACGTTCTGGATCATCCATGGGAAACGAATATGACAATGGGAGAATCATGGTCGTATGAACCAGGCGAAGAGTATAAATCGGTTTATGAGTTGGTACAAATGCTTGTAAAGATTGTGTCAAGAGGGGGAAACTTTCTTTTGAATATTGGTCCGAGACCTGATGGTGATTTTGACCCAAAAGCATACGATCGTCTTAAAGGTATTGGTGATTGGATGGCGATCAACTCTGAAGCTATATACAAAACAAAACCAGTTGCTCCTTTCTTTGAAACTAAATTGGTTTTCACTAAAAAAGATGATTCCGTTTATGCATTTTACTTGCCCGAGGAAGACGAAAAGAAAATGCCGGCACAAATATCGATTTCAAACATGTTACCAAAGAGCGGAAGTTCGGTTTACCTACTTGGGTATAATAAACCATTAAAATGGTGGAAAAATGGAAAGGGTTTCGTAGTTGAAATACCTAAGAATCTTCAAAATAATCCGGTATGCGATCATGTTTGGACCCTAAAGTTTATTAAACAATAAAAAAACGTATGAAAAAACTAAGCTTAACACTATTCTTATTTATTCTCATAGTTTGTAATTCTTTTGCTCAGGAACATGATTACTGGGGTGGAGTTAATTTTATAGAAACTTCTCTGTACTCCGAAGAAGAAGATTTAGAAATTATAGAAATGTATAAGGAACTCCGCGTGGCTGACGTCGCCGATGGTATGGATATGGTTGGTTTACCTCATACCGGTTTAGTCGACCCGGCAATTCATCCAAACTGGAAAGATCTAGAAGACCTCTCACACATTGTCAGAGGAGTTGCGTTAACAGCAAGGTATGTTCCCACTCAACGCCCCGACCGTCCGCGGGAAGGTCAGGATTTCAAAGAATGGGAATTGGATTTTTATGCCCAATATTCTTCCGAGAAATTTGCGCACATCATCCGAAAAGGATCTGTTGTGGTTATTGATGGAGTTGAAGGAAGAGATATCAGATCGATAGGGTCAAACAATACCTTAATGTGGAAAAGCAGAGGATGTGTTGGTATTGTTACCGATGCCGGTGCAGGAGATACAGATGAATCTGCGATTGAAAAGATCCCTCTTTACTTGCGAAAAAAAGGAAGAGGTATCCGACCTGGACGCAATGAGCTTGAATCGGTAAACCGTCCTGTTGTTATTGGCGGAGTACTGGTTTGTCCGGGAGATATTGTAATTGCTGATGGCGATGGAGTTATTGTAGTTCCTAGAAAGGTAGCTAAGCAAGTAGCAGTTTATGCCCAAGAGATACTTGAAAAAGATAAAATTGGAAGACGGAAATTCTATGATATTCTGGGAATTCCACACGATGATACAGTAAAATAATAGGATAAAATCAAAGCAGAGTAAGTTATTATTTTAAAAGTGAATGAAGGCTGTTTCATTTGCCAGAAATGTTTGAAAGGGAAGAATTAGGAGGATTTATTATGAGAAGTACAGAAGATGAACCCTCTTTGTTAAAAACGCTATCATAAAGATGTCATAAATAAGAATAAAGCTTATGCAAAATTCGATTTCATCAAAAGGAACTACTGGAAAGGTATTTTTCAGCTTAGGATCAATGATCTTCCTGCAATATTTAATGCTTGCAGTATGGTGGGTACCACTTGCTGCATATTTAGCCAATCTTGGATTAAGTGGCTTTCAAAAATCGCTTATTTTGAGTTCAATGGCTATTGGATCCATGACTTCTCCTATTATTGGGATGATAGCAGATCGATATTTTGCCAGTGAAAAAGTACTTATTGTGCTTAATTTTTTTAGTGCGATCTTTTTGGTTGCTGCTGCTAATATCCAGAATCCAAATTTGCTATTTGTAATTCTTATTCTGATTATGTTAGCTTATATGCCTACCTGGAGTTTAACCAGCTCCATTTCAATGGCGCATACTTCAGCAGAGCAGTTCCCAAGAATCAGGGTTTTTGGATCTGTTGGTTGGGTTGCTTCAGGGTTGTTTAGCCTTGTTGCTGTGCAGGTATTTAATGTTGAAATATTTGATGGAAGTAAAGCTCCATTTTATTGCGGTGCAGCCATAAGTATTATCGCAGCTTTACAAAACCTGACATTGCCTTCAACCCCTCCTGTTGCAAAAGGAGAAAAAGCGACTATAATTGACACCCTTGGTTTCAGGGCTTTTTACATGTTGAAAGATCGGAATTTTTGCATATTTATGATTCTATCCTTTCTTTCCATCATCCCATTCTCTTTGTATCATGTTTTTGGTTCCGAATTCCTTCAAAGTCAGAACTTCCAATTCATAACATTTACAATGAATCTGGGACAAGTAGTTGAAATTTTTTTTATGATCGTAGCCACAACAATTATTGTAAAAGCAGGTATAAAATGGGCCTTGATAATCGGACTTTTTGCCCTGGTGTTGCGATATCTATCTTTTTATTTTGGCGGCATTTTAAACGAAAACTTGTTCTACATACTTGGGATTCTGGTACATGGAGTGATATTCGGCTTGTTGTATGTTGGAGGTCAGGTATATACTGATCGAAAAGCGCCTAAGGAGTTGAAGGCTCAGGCGCAAGGATTCCTGGCTTTTATGGTATGGGGGGTTGGTCTTTTTTTAGGCATAATTTTCAACGGATGGTTAATTGGTTACCACAGCAGGAGTGTCGACAACATTACAAAATACAATTGGGATGCAATTTTTGGACTATCTGGCTTGATGTCGGTAATAATACTCTTTCTTTTCATTATGTTTTTTAGAAACGAAAAATAAAGAAAAGCATAGTGTGTTTATTTTTAGTGTACTAAGCAAGTTTGAATGAATAAAAAACCATTAAGTAATAAACTTTAAAATGAAAAAAACGGGTTCGTATATCTTATTAATTATTATAAAGCTCTTGCTAATTCAAACAGTGAATGCTGAAATAAAACTACCTGCTATAGTTTCGTCAAATATGGTTTTGCAGCGGAACACCACTATAAAATTATGGGGATGGGCCGATGCTAATGAGAAAATCTCAATCAAGACTTCGTGGTTAAAAAACAAGATTAAATTACAAACTGATAATGACGGGAACTGGTGTGTTGAGATGAAAACCACTGGAAGCAAAGAACCTCAATCGATTATAATAAAAAGTAATACTTCGGAAATTAGATTAGATAATATATTATTTGGAGAAGTGTGGATTTGTTCAGGACAATCTAATATGGAACAGCCATTAAAAGGTTATGAAAGACAGCCTACTTATGGCTCCAACATGTCTGTAGCAAAATCCTTCAATCCAAATTTACGTCTTTTCACTGTTGAAAGATATGCTTCGAAAAAACTTTTAAAGGAAATAGAAAAGTATCGACCATGGCAAGAAGCCTCGCCTAATAATGTATTGGAATTTAGTGCTGTTGCATATTTTTTTGGGCAACAGTTACAGGAAATATTAGATGTTCCGGTTGGGTTAATACATAATGCCTGGGGAGGTAGTTCGATTCAAGCTTGGATGAGTACTGACGTTTTAAGTGAATATCAACAAGTGGATATTGAAAATCTGGACATTACAAAACAGACAAATAAGATTCCCACAGCATTGTTTAATTCTATGTTAAATCCATTAATTCCGTATACAATTAAAGGTATTCTATGGTATCAGGGCGAATCTAATCGTCTTGAACCAGAAAACTACAAAAAATTATTTCCGGCTATGGTTGGTGATTGGCGAAAACAATGGGGAATTGGCGATTTCCCGTTTTATTATACGCAGATAGCTCCATATATGTATGGTAATAATGAGGTATTTAACGATCCAAATAATTCAGCATTTATTCGCGAATCACAATTAGAATGCTTGGAGTTGATTCCAAACTCAGGAATTGCAATAACAATGGATATTGGTGATGATTATTGCATTCATCCACCAAAAAAGAAGGAAGTAGCCGACAGGTTATTATTTAATGCGCTCAACCAAACTTATGGCTTTAAAACGGTAGACCATGCAGCACCAATTTATGACTCAAAAGAAGTGAAAGATAATGGGATAATACTAAAATTTAAATATGCCGAAACAGGGCTCTTTTCATTTAATGGTTTGCAGGGATTTGAAATTGCAGGTGAAGACAAAGTATTTTATCCCGCGAATGCCAGAATCGTTAAAAATAATCAGGTATTTGTACAAAGTGATAATGTGAGTAACCCAATTGAAGTAAGGTATGCCTGGCGTAACTGGGTAATTGGCACTCTTTACGATGTTAATCTTCTACCTGCGTCATCTTTTAGAACAGACAATTGGGAAAATGCAAGCCGTGCAAAGTAGTTGATTTTATTGCTACTTGTTGAGCTTTAGACATATAAGTTTTAAAAACTATAACAAATAAAATAGTATGAATAGGGTAATAATAGTATTTATTGTGTTTGCTGCCATTTCTTGTAACATTTTGCAAAAGAAGGAATCGAAACAAGAATGGAGAACATTATTTAATGGGGAGAACCTTGATGGTTGGGTCCCTAAAATTCAACACCATGAAACGGGCGATAATTATGCAAATACCTTTCGTGTAGTAGATGGAAAAATTCAGGTAAACTATGATGATTACGGATCATTTGATGATCGTTTTGGACATTTATTTTTTGATGAATGCTTTTCGTCTTATCACCTTAAATTCGAATATCGGTTTACTGCTCAGTGGCAAGAAGATGCTCCCTGGTATACTTTCAGAAATAGTGGAGTAATGATTCATAGCCAGGCACCTGAGACAATTCTTAAAGAACAGAATTGGCCAATTTCAATAGAATACCAAATTCTGGCTGAGGAAGAAGAAGGCACACCAAGACCAACCGCTAACATGTGTTCGCCAGGAACCGAGGTCGACTTTGAAGGAGAAATTGCTCCGCAACACTGCCTTAATTCTTCTGCAAATACATATAAATGGGACGAATGGTGTCAAGGAGAAATAATTGTTTATAGCGACTCTTTAATAATTCATATTGTAAACGCAGATACTGTTTTACAATATTCAAATCCTCGAATTGGTGATAAAGTGAATAGAATTGCCATTGCAGACCCGGCAATTAAAATTGATGGAAAACCTTTGACAGAAGGATACATAGCTTTACAATCTGAAGGTCACGGAATTGAATTCAAAAATATAAAGATTAAAGAACTTTAGTAGTTGGATCCCAAATGGAAAACATTTCGCGAGATGGAACAATCCAGAATTGGATTTTATAACAAAACAGAAAAGGATAATCAATGGTAAGCAGGCGTAAATTTGTTACTGGATCAATTGCGGGAGGAGTGTCGTTATCTTCGATCCCTTGGCTATCTGGTGCTTTAGGTTCATCAACAACCTTAAATGCAGACCTCCATTATAAATATGCTAAACTTGATGCGATTCTTCACCAACCCGTTTTAAAGAAGGAGTTATTTACAACGCCCGTTATTATTGAATCAGTAGAACTTTTGAGGTTTGAAGGAAGTTTCTTATGCCGGGTTCGTTCAACTGACGGAGCGGAGGGTATTTCTGTTGGACATGCCGAATTGCGTACTCTATACCCAATTTTCCTTAACCGGCTTCGCTCATTTTTTATAGGTCAGGATGCCCGCGACCTGGATTTAATTTTAGAAAGGGTTTTTGTTTATCATTTCAATTTCAGGTTTAATGGTATTTCGTTAGGTATCCCTTTGGCAACCATCGAATTTGCTATATTGGATATGCTTGGTAAAATCGCTAATAAGTCTGTAGGGCAATTAATTGGGGAAATACATAACCCTGAAGTTGGGGTTTATATTTCTACAGAGCAACGCCATTTACCACTTGAAGAACATTTTGCACACATAAAAGAAACAGTGGCTGAATACAATGTCAATGCTGTAAAAATAAAGATAGGTTACCAATATGCCGGTACCAAAGACATTCATTATTCTGGACTTCCGGGTAAAAGCGAAAAACTGATTCCGCTGGCACGTGAATATTTTGGCGATAATTTCACGCTTTATGCTGATTCAAACGGTTATTATGATGTAGGAGGAGCAATAGAAATTGGAAAGTTGCTTGAAGAGTACAATTATGGTTTTTTTGAAGAACCTGTAAAGTATTGGCATTTTGAAGATATCAAAAAGGTTGCTGATGCTTTGGAACTACCAATTGCTAATGGTGAACAGGATCAGAGTTATTATAATTTTCGTTGGCTTATAGCTAACGATGGTATCGAGATCGTTCAGCCTGACCAGTTTTATTTTGGTGGTTTTATCCGTTCCATGAAAGTGGCGCTAATGGCAAATGCATTTGGGAAAACATGCGTGCCTCATATGTCACCGGGTGGCTTAGGCTATTTATACGCGATCCATTTTGTTTCTGCTATACCCAACGCTGGTTTGCATATCGAAACACGCGGAGTTGAAACCCATGTGCCCTTTGAATGTGAAACATCGCCTTTGAGTATTGTAAATAGTAAAATTAAAGTGCCAATAGGTCCTGGATTGGGTATTGAGATTGATCCCGATTTTATTAAAAAGCATACTGAAGTAAAAAATTGACAATTGAAAAAAAATAAAGAATTCAATATGAAAATACAAAACTTGATTATAGCACTTGTGTTCATAGGATTATTTAATTCATGTTTAAAAACGAAAACCTATATTCTAGAATCACCAAATGGAGAAATTCAACTTAGCCTAAGCAACATCGATAATTCATGTGGATTGACCCTTAAAAAGAATAAGTATACAATCATTGATAGTTCATACCTTGGACTACAAGTAAACAAGTTAGATTTTTCTAAAAACGTTTCGATTGAAGGCTTTTCAAAAAGTACTGTTGATGAGACCTGGGAAACCGTTAATGGGAAACAACAAACAGTTCGCAATTATTACAATGAATACAAAGTACAAGTAGTCAGCCAGAACATAATCCAAGCTTCATACGAAATAATTTTCAGGCTTTATAACGATGGATTTGCCTACAGGTATAATTTTCCTGAGCACTGCTTTAAGGATAGTATTTTAATCGATAAAGAACTTACGCACTTGAATATCAATGGTGATTTTACGTATTGGGCATACAATCGCGAATACCACAACCTTGGTCCGGCAAACAGGGCAGAAGAGGTAAATGAAGAAGTTCTGATCCCGATGGTTATGAAACTGGGAGACAATGGTTATATGGCTATTCATGAAGCTGAGATTATTGAATTTGGACCATTATCGATTAATGCTGCTGCTGCTGATAATTCGCTGGGTTTCAATATTGATTATTCGGCAAGGGATAAAGGTTTTAAAACATCCTGGCGCACATTTATCCTTGGCGATAAAGTTGGCGATTTGGTGGAATCTAATATGTTAACCAATTTAAATGAACCTTGTAAAATAGAAGATACATCGTGGATTAAACCCGGAAAGTCGTTATGGGACTGGCGAGTGTGGGGATATCAGGCAGAAGATGGATATACCTATAAGCTAGATACAAAAACACATAAAAGATTTATTGATTTTGCTGCCGAGAATAATATTCAATATCTCCTCATAGACGCAGACTGGTATGGTGAAGAGTTCAACGAGAAGTCAGACCCAACAACTGCCAGAAAAGATATAGACATTGAGGAATGCATGCGATATGCATCTAAAAAAGGAGTTGGTGTAATTTTATATTTAAACGATGTAGGAGCAAAGCAATTTGGGCTCGAAAGAGTATTGAGACAATTCTCTGACTGGGGAGCATCAGGAGTTAAATATGGATTTATGACCGGGACACCGGAAGAAAAGGTCTTACATACAAGAAAGGTTGTTGAGCTATGTGCTAAATACAGACTTACTGTTAATTTCCATGATAATCCAATTGCACCTAGTGGTGACCGAAGGATGTACCCAAATTTATTAACGAAAGAATACGGACACGCTCAGGCTGATGCCAAGCGTTCCTATTACCCTGAGACGGCGGTTAACCAACCACTGATTAATATGATTGCCGGGCCACTGGATTTGACCAATTGCTGGTTTGATTTAAACAGTGCACATTCGCGTGTAAAAGTATTTCAGGAAATTCCCGGAACTGTTTCAGCCGAGGTAGCAAAGCTTATAACCATTTATACAGGCATGATGATTTTGCCAGACAGCCCGGAGGAATATCTTAAAAAAGACGATTTATTTGATTGCATCCGAAAAATGCCAGCTCAATTTGACAGTTTCAAGGTGCTTGACGCTGAGCTTGATAAATATGTGAGTATCGCACGTAAAGCGGGTGACGACTGGTTTATTGGCTCACTTACCAACCGCGACCAAAGGAACCTTGAAGTTGATTTAAGTTTCCTTCCCGAGAATCAGAAATTTGAAGCAGTGATTTATTCAGATACAAAAGATACCCATTTTTTGGAGAACAAGGAAGCATATCAAATAGAAACCATGGAAGTAGAAAATGGTACTAAGCTTAACATTTATCTTGCACCTGGAGGAGGGTGCGCAGTATACTTGAAAAAATTATAAAAGAGGTATGAAGCTTTTTTACAGCATCAAATAATCTGGTGCAGGAAAGGTGTAAAGGGAATAATAAACATTGATTAAGAAAATGAAAAAATGATTACTTTTTTAATCTCCATAGTAGCGTTGGTATTGGGATATTTTATTTATGGTTCCTGGGTTGACCGAAAGTTTGGTTCAGATGCAAATCGAAAAACCCCGGCAATTACAGAAAACGATGGGGTGGATTTTATTCCAATGAAAAATGGGAAAATATTCCTTATTCAATTTTTAAATATTGCAGGTTTAGGACCAATTTTTGGGGCAATTGCTGGAGCTTTATGGGGACCTGTAGCCTTTGTTTGGATTGTAGTGGGGGCAATTTTTGCTGGTGGTGTCCATGATTATTTTTCAGGAATGCTCTCCATCCGACATAAAGGTGCAAGTATTCCCGAAATTGTTGGGCAATATCTTGGTTCTGGAATAAAGAATTTCATGCGGTTTTTTGCCGTCATATTACTGATTCTTGTTGGGGTAGTATTTGTGAAAGGACCGGCAAGTATCCTGGCTCCTATATCTGGTATAAAGGTTTCAATATTGGTTATTGCAATCTTTTCGTATTATTTTTTAGCTACGCTTATTCCTGTTGATAAATTGATAGGAAAAATATATCCGGTATTTGGTTTGACATTGCTAATTATGGCAATAGGGATTTTTTTAATGATACTTTTCAATGGATTGCCCGTTCCTGATTTAACCCTGGGTAATTTAAAAAACATGCATAGCAATCCATCAGAGTATCCGGTGTTCCCGCTGCTATTTATTACCATTGCATGTGGGGCTATCTCCGGGTTTCATTCCACCCAATCACCTTTAATGGCGAGATGCTTAAAAAACGAGCAAGATGGTAAAAAAATATTTTTTGGAGCAATGATAGCAGAAGGTATTGTGGCGTTAATATGGGCTGCAGTAGCAATGTCTTTTTTTGGAGGAGTTAAAGAACTTGGCGCTGTGATGGAAGTTGAAGGTCAGAACGCTGCCTGGGTTGTAAACGAGATTTGTAATTCATTGCTTGGCAAGATAGGTGGTTTATTAGCAATTATTGGAGTTGTGGTAGCACCAATTTCTTCGGGAGATACAGCCTTTAGAAGTGCTCGCTTAACAATTTCTGATTCATTTAACCTTAAGCAGGATAAACTTGTTAAGAGGCTGCTAATTACCATTCCACTATTCGCAATCGGAATTGCATTAACAAATATTGATTTTGGGATTGTATGGAGATACTTTGGTTGGGCAAACCAAACCTTGGCAACTATTGTATTGTGGACCGCTACAGTATATATGCTGAAAATGCATAAGAATTTCTTATTCTTATTGATACCTTCTGTTTTTATGAGTTTTATAGTGCTAAGTTATATTCTCATTGCACCTGAAGGCTTTCAATTGGATAAAACAATAGCATATATCCTAAGCATTATAGGAACAATAATATTAACCGCCATCTTCTTTTTCTCATTTTCTTCGCATATAAAAAAACAGCAAAGAGGCGATATAAAAAGCAACATTAACAAAATAAATTCAAAATGATGAAAAGAGTAAATATAATAATATTGCTTGCAGTAATATGTCAGCTTAATATTAAAGCACAATCAGTTTTATTAGAAGCTGAAAGTTTTACCAATCAGGGAGGTTGGGTAGTCGACCAGCAATTTATCCATTCTATGGGGTCGCCCTATTTATTAGCTCACGGATATGGAGAAGCGGTTGAGGATGCTAGCACAAAAGCAGAATTTCCGGGAAAAGGGAAATATCACTTTTGGGTTCGAACAAAGGATTGGGTTCCCGACCATCCTGCAACTCCTGGTATGTTTAAACTGGAAATAAATGGAAAGGAATTAAAACCCATTTTTGGAACAAATTCGTTTGGATGGCAATGGGTTTACGGAGGGGCTGTAAAAATTAAGAATCCTTCTGCCACGATTAAATTGAAGGACTTGACAGGCTTCGAAGGTCGTTGCGATGCAATATACTTTTCTAAAAATAAAAACGACTACCTTCCTGAGACGATAGAAAAAATGGCGGACTGGAGAGAAGATAAGTTAGGTCTGACGGCTCCATCTTTGGCCGGTGATTACGACCTGGTAGTCGTTGGTGGTGGTTTAGCTGGTTGTTGTGCCGCTGTGGCCGCTGCAAGACAAGGATTGCAAGTGGCTTTAATAAACGACCGACCTGTACTAGGAGGGAATGCAAGTAAAGAAGTTCGGGTACATACGGAAGGGTTAGAATACTATACCCTTGTGCAAGAGCTGAATACCTCGTGGTATCCTAATGGAGACAAGGAAGCAATCCCAACCAACGATACAATAATGCAGGTTGTCGAAGATGAAAAAAACATCGATATATTTTTAAATACGTATATAAACAAGGTAAAAAAAGAAGGGGAGCATATTACCGAAGTTCAGGGTTTTAATACAAAAACTGCGAAAAAGGTAAAGTTTAAAGGCAATTATTTTGTTGATGCTACCGGCAATGGCTGGGTTGGCTATTATGCAGGAGCACAGTTTATGATGGGTCGGGAAGCTAAAGATAAGTTTAACGAGTCGATGGCACCAGATAAAGAAGATAAAATGACGATGGGAAACTCTGTGCTTTGGAACTCATTCGATGCAGGTGTACCAAGTAAATTTCCTGAAGTTCCATGGGCAACAGAGGTAGCAAAAGACTACAAAGTTACAGGAGGAGAGTGGTTTTGGGAATATGGAATGCACCTAAATACCATTTACGATGCCGAAGAAATCCGCGATCATCTGTTTCGGGCAATATATGGAACATGGAGCAATGTTAAGGCAGACAAAGAGAACGCCAACCTAAAATTAGAGTGGGTGGCATATATAGCCGGCACGCGTGAATCAAGAAGAATAGTAGGGGAATATATTTTAACCGAAAACGATGTGGTGAATAACCCTGATTTCGAAGATGGTTTTGTTGTTGAACAACGCGATATTGACATTCACTACCCAAAACCCGGGAAATATGATTTTATTTCCTATGCAGATTTTCAACATATAAAACAATATAAAATTCCGTATCGCTGCTTGATTTCTAAGGATATTCCAAATTTATTTTTGGCGGGACGTTGTTTTTCTGCTTCACATGTAGGTTTGGGTAGCCCAAGGGTTATGCATACCACAGCTCAAATGGGGGTTGTAGTTGGTTATGCTGCAACAATATGTAAAGAACAAAAATGTTTACCTATTGATGTTTACAGCAAGCACCTTCCAACTTTACGCGAAAGATTAGACAAAATTAAATCGGGCGCAAAATTTAAACGTTAGCACATTCATTATCATAATAATACAATAAAATAAATACAATGGTTTCAAAAAAAGGAATAAGTATCCTGTCTCTATTATCGATGTTAATTGTTCTCTTTGCTTGCAATAAGCCAAAGGAGGAAGAATGGATTCAGCTATTCAATGGGAAAGATCTTGAAAATTGGCAGATTAAATTTAGATGTCAAGAGCTAGGTGTAAATTATAAAAACACCTTTAGGGTTGAAGATGGCTTGTTAAAAGTGCGTTACGATAACTGGAATACCTATGACAGGGATTATGGGCATATTTTTTACAAAGATGAGTTTTCGCATTATAAACTAAGGGCGGAATATCGATTTGTTGGTGAACAAGTGACCGATGGACCAGGTTGGGCTTTTAAAAATAATGGGCTAATGATTCATGGACAAAAACCGGAGACTATGCAGTTTCAACAGGGATTTCCAGTTTCTTTAGAAGTGCAATTACTTGGTGGAAATGGGAAAAAAGAACGCCCAACTGGAAATCTTTGTACACCAGGTACTAATGTGGTGTATAACGATTCCTTATATACTCCGCATATAATTGAATCTTCATCTGATACTTATCATGACGAACAGTGGGTAACCATTGAGGTTCATGTTCATGGAAGCGACTCTATAAAGCATTTTGTTAATGGTGAATTAGTATTACAGTATGAGCAGCCGCAAATTGATACAACCGATATGTATATCGATTCTTTGATACCTGCGGATGGAAATTTGATTCTATCAAAAGGTACCATCTCCTTGCAAGCTGAAAGTCATCCTATCGATTTCAGAAAGGTTGAATTACTGGTTTTGGAGAAAAATGAAGAATCTATTAAGTAAAAATTTGAATTATAGTTGGTTGCTAAAATGGGAGTACCCGTTCTGGCATTGGTTCCGAAGGTTTGGTTAGTTAGATTGTAAAGGCGAGAGCAGTTCAAAATTGAATTGTTCTTGCCAACACAATCTGAATATGTTTTAATAAATAAATATGAAATTACGATACATTAATTACATTTCAATCCTCGTTATTCTTGCCGTATTAGGAATAACCTCATGTGCATTTTTCAATAAATTTCATAAAGAATCGAGGTGGGAATCACTATTCAACGGAAAAAACCTTGAAGGATGGATTCAAAAGAATGGAACTGCAACTTATCGTGTTGAGGATGGTGCTATAATCGGGAAAACAACAAAGGGAAGTCCTAATTCTTTTCTCTGTACTGAAAATGAATACAGCGATTTTGACCTAACTTTTGAGGTGATACTTTATGATAATGACCTTAATTCAGGGGTACAAGTTCGATCTAAAACCTTTGAGCCAAGAAATGGTCAGGATTTTGGTCAAGTCAGTGGACCACAAGTAGAAATAATGACGAGTATAAATAATGGAGGTTCTTCGGGGTATATCTGGGGTGAAGGAATGAACCGAGGTTGGATTTCACCGGTAAGTAAAAAGAAACGACATAAGGTTTTTAAAGATAATGAATGGAACTCATTTCGAATTTTGGCGGTAGGAGCAAGGATTCAAACTTGGATAAACGGTGAACAGATTGATGATGTTACTGACGAAGAGGCTTTTAAGACAAATCCTAAAGGTTTTATAGGACTTCAGGTTCATGGAATACCATTAGAACGTGATCGTGGACCTCTTCAGGTTGCATGGAGAAATATTCAAATTAAGGCATTAAAATAAGGAGTTAAAAGCACCTGAGTTTATTATTCATCAGGTGAGATAAATGTGAAGAAAGTGAGATGAAGATATTTTTTCAGAAAACAAGCAAAAAGTTAATCCCGATTATACTGCTTCTTATTGCTTTAAAAGCAATAAGTCAGGATGAATCGTATCAATATACCAATTCTAGTTATGACTTAACAAAGTTTATAAAAAAAACACTGGAAGTTCCTGATGAGTTGACAGTTAATAAACAAAATGGAGTACTTTCAGTATCAGGTCTGTTTCCGAAGAAAGGTTACGAAGTAAAATTTTCTAAAGGAATTAAACTTCCCGAATCTAGAGGGCAGGTAGGAGCAGAGTTACTAATTGATTCAGAAGGGCAAAATTTAAATACTACCAGCAATATAAATGTCTTTTTTCTAATACGAGATTCGAATGGAAAAAGATGGACTTTTAATTCAAATTATGATGCTTGGTCATCCAGAAAAGCACCTTTCAACACATGGGTTGTTTTTGAGTCGTTTGCACTGGAAGCTAAAAATAATGATGGGATTCCCAGGGGAATTGCAAGTCCTGCAAATGATGGATTCCCACAGGGGGCATTAACACTTGAAGGTTTCCTCTTTAAACCCCGGAACGAGATTAAATGTACAGTTTTTATAAAAAGCATATTTCAGGAAAATATTGACAGAAACATAGTTAACCTTCACTGGGGACTGGGCAATCGCTTTTTATGTAATGGTTTACCCGAAGCGGAGAAACCATACCTTTGCGTAACAGACCTTGCCAGCTCTCCCGGAAAATATTGTTTTCAATGGGTGGTGAAAAATAGCACAACACGCGAGACCGTTTCCTCAGGAAAAAAGGAGTTTACCATAAAAAAGCAGCGTGTTCCATCCAAAGAAAAACTTCAATTTCCTGCTTTCCCTGAAGGTACATATCGAATGTTTGGAAAGCTATATTTAAAAAACAGGCTTTCTTCCGAAGGTTTCCCTTTAGCAAAGGATGTTAAAGAATACGAAGATTGGTTTTACATAATTAGAAATACGAAACCTACTTCCGGTTTTGTGATAAAACATGCTCCTGTAATTGAGGTTGCACCGGATAGGTATTCGGGAATTTATAGTGAAAATGAAGTGAAAAATGGACTAAAAGTCCCAATTAAAATAAATGCCGAAATAAATAATGGAATTGTACAAACAGATTGGTTAACATACGATGAAAAAACAATTTCCAGTTCGAAACAAACCACTGAATTCTCCGGGAAAAGTGAAAAACTGTTTTATACCGACTTCCCAATTCATGAAGACGAAAGAGCTTTTTTTCTTGTTGTATCATTGTTCGATTCAAAAAACAATCTTATTGAGAAGAAAAAGCATCTGTTGGGAATAAAGGGAGGAGAAGAAGATGGGCCGGATTTTTCAACCTTACCAAGTCTTTCAGATTATGATCCTTGTTTTCATGTTGGTGTAACTGGTATCGGTCCAAAATTCAGAGGTGTTGATCGCTATAAATCGAACCTCGAAGGACTAATTAAAAATGGCGTAAGGGCTATTGAGTTGCACATAGATTGGGCATTTCTTGAACCCTTGCCCGGTGTGTGGACTTTTAGAGAACTGGATAACATTCTTGATATTACATACAAAGCCGGGGTGAAGGTTACCATGCGATTTAGAAATGACTTTACGCATTATACTGTTCCCGACTGGATTCAATCTGATTATTTATGCCAACAAAATGGAATTGTGGATGGATTAATATCCAATGGACCTTCGTATTCTACTTGTAATAAAAGTTGGCACAAGGCTAATCATAACTATCTTTCTACCATTGTTCGTCGTTATTCAAAACACCCTGCGATTACCGGTTTTAAGGTATTGCATAATACTCGTGAGGCCTTCTATGTCGACAGGCCTTTCAAATATCAATTTACCGATTACAGCCATTCCTCTTTATTAGCTTTTCATATTTTCCTGCAAAAGAATTATAAGAATTTGGAGGAGTTAAACGCTGCCTGGAGTACATCTTATTCTGACTGGGAAGAAATAAAACTACCACAACCTTTTTGGGGGGAAGAACAAATGGATACCAGAGTTTGCTGGGGAGATTTTAAAAGTTTTAAAGCGGAGGTTTTTAATAATCATTTAAATAACATAATTGATGCCATTCGTAAATACGAAAACGAAAAGAAACTTTGTATTTATACTTTAAATGCATTAACTGGTCCTGGTTATAAAACCGTTCTGGATAGAATGAAGAACGATAATATTGAGTTCGCAACTGGAGGCGCTATTCCTCACGGCACCATCGAATTCACAAGGTTATTTTCTGCGTTAAACCGTATTCATGTTGAGCCTGAACCTAATAGCTATTCAATGAGAGATGCTGTTATGTTAGACGACCATGCAGGTATGATGTTGGAAGGAGCCGTTGGTAAAAAACCAACTTTCTTTTTCTATTGGACAACTGTAACCCCACCAATGGAGGAAGCTCAAAGAGAATTAAGTGCCCTTAGGAGAGTAAACGATTGGGAATTGGCAATGGATAAAATCGGATCAATTAATCTTCCACCAATGGATCTTGGGATTGCTTTTTCAATGGAAAATCTTGGCTTTGTTAAGAGGAGTTATTACATGAATTCCATTCTTGGAGATATTAAACCATTCTTTAATAAGCTTGGACATCTTGGATTGATGGTACAAGGAATCGATGACATTGCTGAATATTCCGATTATTCAAAACAACCAGTTATCTGGGTGCCTTCCACTGGTGCCGAAGTAATGTCGACCGCTTTACGAAAGAATTTAAAGAACTATGTAGAAAATGGTGGCTATTTGATTGCTTCAGTTCATAGCGGAACAAGATATCCGGTTGTGGAGTGCACCGTTCCAAGAGATGAAACTATTATTCGTAACGAGTCAATATCGTTTACGAAGGAACTCGGTTTCAGTAAAAATGAAATAGAAAATGATTCTGAAAAAGCTGCAACAGCAATTTTAGAAATCGAGGGTGAACCACAAGTTCTTCTTTCACGTCCGGTGGCTTTGGTTAAAAAACCAGGGGATAAAGTGCTTGCCAGATTCAATGATGGTGGAACTGCAATGCTCGAGCGTAAAGTGGGTCAGGGAACTGTATTAATGGTTGGAGGTGTAATTCATTATAAAACAGGAGAATCTTTCGCTGAGTTACTAAAGAAGATATACCTTGAGCGTGGAGGAAGACGATGGATTTATACGGATAATACTTCAGTGTCGGCTGTTGTAACGCCGCATTTTTCAACCGATGGAACTTTTTATGCTTATGTCTTAAATGGTACCGAAAACGATACTGACGTAAAACTCTTGTTTGATGTTTTACCTCCCGGTGTTGAGGCTTCTACCAAATTGAAGATTACCGACTTGGTTAATAACGTTGAGTATACACCAAAAAGTTATTCCGAACTAAGGGAGCAAGGAATGAGTACCATGCTATCTCCCCAAAAGGCTGGTTTTATTCAGTTCACTCCCTTGAAATAAACGCTTGAATTAAATAATGAAAGTTTTAAAAAATATATCAAACTCTCTGATTATTTTGTTTTTGCTCATTTCTGCGTTTAATGTTAATGGACAAAAGGAAACAGAAACAAAACTGTTAATTCAGACTCTTCCAAAGGTTGAGAATTCAATTTATTCTGTTGGTGAAGAATTCTCTTTTCAGATAGAATCTAGTGGATTAACAACTCCGTTAAAATTGGAATATATCCTAATTAGAAATGGAGAGAACGATATCTCAAAAAGCATCAATAATTTTTCTGGAGAAATTAGTATTCCATGTACGCTCAAGAAACCGGGGTTTGCATTGTTGGATGTAAGCTTAACTGATGGTGATGGAAAAGTAACAAAAGCAAGATATGGAGCAGGTGCTAATCCTGAAAAAATTCAATTCCCTGACTCTTGCCCCGATGATTTTGTAAAATTCTGGAAAAAACAAAAGGACGAATGTTGTAATTCTCCTTTTAATGTCAACAAGGTAAGCAATGATTATAATCCGGATACTAGCGTTAATTGTATTGGTTTTGAAATCGATGATTTTGGTGGTGGACCGGTGACTGGTTATGTAGCGGTTCCAAACGGAGCAAAAAAGCAAAGTTTGCCTGCTATCGTATTTTTTCATGGCGCTGGAGTAAGAGATGCTCATCGTAACATGGTAGAGGGCATTGCAAAAGACAATAATGTAATTTGTATGGATGTCGGCGCCCATGGATTACCATTGGCTCAAAGCAAAGATTACTATGATAAATTAAAAAAAACCACATTGAAGAACTATGAACATAAGGGCAAGCGGGGTAGGGAGGAAAGCTATTTCTTTAATATGTTCAGGCGCGACTTACGGGCAATGGGATATCTGATGAGCCTTCCTGAATGGGATGGAAAGAAACTCATAGTTTGCGGTGGAAGTCAAGGAGCCGGGCAGGCATTATTTATCGCTGCAATGTTTCCTGAGGTAACCTTGGTAAATGCAAATGTTCCGGCGTTGTGCGGGCATAACGGGTATTTATCTGATTACCGATGTGGCTGGCCAAAGTGGGTTGATAGCAAAAACTATATATCAGAAACTACTCCGGAAGCAGTTGCAGCTTCTTATTTCGACGTGGTGAATTTTGCACCAATGATAAAAGCGGAGGCTGTTTTTACAGTTGGATTCATCGATCCAATTTGTCCACCAGAGTCGGTATATGCGGCATTCAATAGACTTGGAGGAGAAAAAAAAACGATTTATAACGGACCTCAAACATCGCATGAAACACCCAGTGAAATAATCAAATGTATTTGGGAAAATATAAGAACACACCTTAATAACTCAAAATAGATGGAAACAAAAAAGGAAAAATCAATTAATACGATTTATATATTTCTTTTAGTAATAATGCTTTCTTGTTATGCGAGCGCTCAGAATAAACAGCCTAAGTTTAATGATCCTTTAAACATACTTGTTTTTACCAAAACAAATGGTTGGCGTCATGAATCCATATCGTCGGGAATGAAAATGCTGTACGATAATAGTGCTAGCCAAAACTGGGTTATTACAGCCTCCGAAGATTCATTGATTTTTACCAATAATGTATTGCAAAGAATGGATGTTATAATATTTCTAAATCCATCACAAAATGTTCTCGGGAAAAAAGAACGAAAGGCATTCGAAAAGTTTATGAAAAAAGGTAAAGGATTTATTGGCATTCATGCTGCGGCAGATTGTGGATATGATTGGCCATTTTATGGAAATCTTGTTGGTGGTTATTTCTTAACTCATCCGGCAACACAAGAAGCCACCGTAACTTTTGAACATCATAACCATCCTGCAATGGAACCTTTTGAGGGAATGAAAACTTATACCACGATTGACGAATGGTATACTTTTAAGGAAAATCCAAGAGAAAAAGTAAATGTATTAGCATGTTTAGATGAGAGTACAATTAATGCTAAAGGTGATGAGTGGCGAATGTACGATCATCCAATAATTTGGTGGAAAGAGGAAAACGGTATTCGCTCTTTTTATACTGGTTTTGGCCATACTCATGAAAGCTTTCAGGATCAATTAATAATCGAGCATATAACCAACGCAATTAATTGGGCGGGTAGACGAATTAATTAGACCTTGAAACAAATAATAACATTAATAAGAATAAAAACAAATACAACGAAAGTGATGAAAATGTTTTTAAGTAATGAACGAACAAGGAGGTATATTTTAAGCGCCCTGGTGCTGATAGGAATAAATACAGGCGGCTGCTTGCAAAGCCATTCACAAAATAACTCTTCTAACAACAATGATAAACCTTTGCCCAAAATGGTATTAACCCATGCTATGGGTATGATGCCGGCAGTAGATTGGTATAAAGCCAATGACCTGTTCCCTTTGAATGATTTTGCCTTATCTCGACCACCGCATCAATTTAACAGGGTTTATGGTGGCAAGTTGAGGATGATGCCATTGGGTTTTATGTTTGCATACACCAAAAAGGATGGTACTTACAACTTCAATGAGAATTTTCAATCACCTGGAGGGCGCGAGAGTATGTCAGTCAATCCGGAATACCTTGAATGGGTGTATCAGTGGGATTTAGAATGGGCAGAACGAATGGGTATTGATGGATTCGGTCTCTGCTTGTCTGGTAACGAGGCATCCTATCCGCATGCCTTTAATCAGTTTAAGACATTGGAAAAAATCATTGAAAATAATCCAGATACAAAAATTCGTGTAACTATCATTATTTGTGGCGATGAGTTACCAAATCCTAGCCAGCCTGACAAATATGAATGGTTAAAAAGGTTTTGTAAAGAATTCAAGGATAGTCCGGCTTGGTTACGACATAATGGTCGAATTGTACTGATGGGATATAAAAGTGTAGGTAGTTACGATACTAAACATGGCGTTGATCCTGATTATGTTCGTGGAGCAGTGCAAGCGCACAAAGATTTAATAGCCTCACTCGATATAGGAAATCCAATAATGATTTACGATGGTACCGAATATGTGCCAGGTCAAATTTCTGAATTTCACATCACTCCAGATCCTGAACTTCTAGGTCCTGTTACTAAAGTACCCTGTGAGGAGTTTGAAGGTTTAACCGTATGGGGAGGTGTAATTCCGGATGAAATATATCCGGGGAACTACCGTATAATTTCAGATGAAGTTAATCGACAAGGAAAATGCTGGGGCATGCCCATTTTGAATATTCATAGTGGTACAGGGCAATTCCATATCAGCAAACCAGGGGTTGAACGTTTAATTGACACCTGGAACTTTGCCGATGAAACAGACGCGCAGTTAACACAAATTGTTACCTGGAACGATTCTTATGAAGCTACTTGTTTTGCACCAAGTACATCAATAAATTATGCATTCACATTGCTAAACGAAAAATTTGCTTATAAATTTAAACACGGGGAGTTTCCTAAAGATGAAGAGGATAAAGTTTTTCTGTTTTATCGAAAATATCATCCTACCGCAGATCCTTATTTATATCCTCGTGCAACGGTAGAACGCGACCGCAATCTCTGGGGAGAGAATGACGATATGCTTCATGTTTTAGTTTTTGCGAAAGATGCTGGTACCATTCACGTTAGCGGAACCTCGGAAGGTACTGTTGAGTTGTCACTACAGAAAGGTTACAATGAATTTAAACTAAAAACTGCTATTAATGAGGAAATTGCAGCCCGTATTTATCGAAACAACGGTTTAGAGCATGAGCTTATTTCGCCGGAGCGTGTAACTGATAGGCCATACAGAGAAGATTTGGTGCCATGGGGCTGGAGTAGTGAATGCAGAAAGTATTACGATCAGGAATTTGGTTCCGAATTCCGACCGATTTCATACTATTCACAACGTTATAATGATGGCATTCCAGATTGGTTTCGCTTGCATTATTTCGGAACAACTGAGCTTCCTGCAGGTGGTTTGCCTAATGCAGATCCCGATGGCGACTGTGTTACTAACCTGCAAGAGTATTTATTGGGAGAAGATCCTACACAGCCAAATTCCAGGTATGAGATTGGATTTGTTTGGGACGAACTTCCAAATGCCTTTACAGTAAAAGAAAATCAGCCTTTTACACCACGTGTAAATTTAAATCCTTACCCCGATAAAAAAGGAAAGCTGGTACACGCATTCCTATACACCCAGGATGGTGTGTTGGACGGGTCGTATCCACACATGAATAAGTGGCATAACATTCCAATAAATGGTCATGCTAATGGCTGGTCTCTCCGAAACTGGGAAGATATTTTGTACTATCGCACATCCGATGATGCACTTGGTATGGACCTTCCATCCGGTTATACCGGTATTTATCGGTTTTGGAGTCCAATGTCGGGTCATTTTGATGTTAAATGCCGGTTAAAAGGATTATCAAGTGGGAATGCAACTTTGTATATAATGCTAGGTGACGAGGAACTTGGCTCGGCAAAACTACAGGCTGGACAGGATGCGGAACTTGAATTGACCATTGATCTTGAATCGCGTGACAAGCTTGATTTCATTATAAAACCCGACGGATACCAAGATGTAAAAGTGGTTCTTTATCCTGAAATTAAGTTATTAGCTCGCGGAGGTATACGATAAGGGAAGAACTTGGTTCTTATAAAAAGATAGGATAATTAAATTTATGATTTTAAAAGAAATAATGGACGAGATGAAAAGAATTGTAGAAAAAAAACACATCCCAGGTTTTATATTTGGAATACTGCTAATAGCAGTTTTTCTTGGGGAAGGATGTTCAAATGGAAGATTAAAAGCGGATATTTCCAAAAAGAATATTATCGTTAATGGGAATTTTGAAACTAATAGTATTTCACCTTCATGGAGAAAAGAAGGGGAACTTTGTTTTTTAACTGAAACAGAGCCTCTTTCCGGAAAAATTTCTTTTCAACATTTGGCAAATGGTGGCGCATTGAAGCAAGCCTTCGAGCCTGTAAGTGGAGATGGACTAACAGTTAGTATGCTATTTGCTCAAGAAGCGATTCCTCCAGGAGATCGTGGGTTAAATTTTTTGATTTGGGACAAAGGGGCTCGAAATAGTTCAATTAATCTGCGCGTCGTGAATGGAGGAGATGGTTTTGGAAATATTGAATGTTATAGCAATGCAATTGGTTGGAAAACAGTTCTTGATGGTGCTGTTACCTGGGGTAAAACTCATACATTAACTTTAACATTTAATTCTTTTGGTGATATGAATACTTTCGATTATGATATTGCGGTGGATGATTATAAAGCAACGAATCTAAATTTACATCATGGACTTACTGATACCGATACATCTCCCGGGATGTTTGCGGTTCAAGAATTATATTTTAAAGGAGGTAATAGTAAAGTTGGCAAATATAAGCTTGATAATGTGATTGTGGCACTACCATAATCTTCTTTTGAGTTATTGTTTGTATAAGCTACAGTTCAGTTTTAGTTTTTTTTTATTTCAGAGAAAAAAGAATTAATTCAGAATTTACTAAAAAGCTGAGGAGAATAGAAGTGTTTTCCTGTGTTAAGGCATTGGCTATGAGTGTGTTAATGTGCTGAGATAGAGAAAGGTAATTAATTTGAACTATTTACTATCAAGGGAAGAATAGGTAGTTAAGCTGAATAAATGTCGTAATAATTGAACTGAAAAATGAAAAAGAAATATTCCTATATTTGTTCAATGCAAATCATAAAGGGAATAAAGGAAAGCATTTTAATTGAACGCTTGCAGGCTGGGGATAAAACTGCTTTTGAACTGATTTTTCGTTTTTATTATCCAGGTTTGCTGGTTTTTACTTCCCAAATAATTAAGGATAAAGTTCAAGCCGAAGATATACTACAGGAATTCTTTATTCGAATTTGGGATCGTCGATATTCCTTGAATAAAGCTGATTCGTTAAAGAGTTACTTCTTTACATCTGTTAAGAATAGATCTTTGAATTTTCTAAAAAAACAAAAAACCAACTCTGAAGTTATCTCTAAAATAAAAGAACAAACGGAAAAGTCTATTTTTTATGAACCGGATGTTTTTGTAGTTTCTGAACTTCAGGAAAAGATTAAAGATTCACTAAGTAAATTACCTCCACGATGTAATGAAGTTTTTGTACTTAATCGACTTCAAGGATATACAAACGATGAAATTTCCGTCAAATTAGGAATCTCAAAACGAACAGTTGAAACACAAATCTCCAATGCTTTGAAAATATTGAAAACGGAGCTAAAGGACTATATAGGATTACTGTTCTTACTTGAATTATTAAGTTTGTAAAAACCCGTATTTTTAATACGTGTTTAAAGCGTTTAAATTGTAGTATTAGTAAATGATTAGAAAACTTACTGAAAATACTATTAAAATTGAAACCGTCCAATAGGTCTGAGCAAAACATGACAAGCCCCAAAAGTTTTTTGGAAAAAGAAAGCATTCCCGAACAATTGTTAGAAATAGTAAAGGAAGTTGAAAATGTAAATGTAGATAAAGCTTTTTATAAGGTTGAAAACAGCATTAAGAAGAAAAAACAAATTTTTAATTTATATAGGTCAGTTTCGCGATATGCTGCATTTTTAGCTTTACCATTGGCTATTGCATTGGTGTGGAGCTTAAACATAAATCAATCCACCGATTCATTAAATAATATTACATACAACGAAGTACAATGTCCTATTGGTGTACGATCAAAATTGGTTTTACCTGATGGCTCGAGAGTAGCTTTAAATTCAGGTAGTTCGGTTAAATATCAAATCCCTTTTGAAGAAAAGAATAGAAAAATATTTCTGGAGGGTGAAGCCTTTTTCGATATAAAGAATAACGAAAAATCGAATTTTATAGTTGAAACTCAGAATATCAGAATTGATGTTTTGGGAACCAAGTTCAATGTAAAATCATATCCCGAAGAAGAATCGATAAAAGTTTCGCTTGAAGAAGGAAGTATAAACCTTAGTCGGTTCTCGGAGCAAAATGAATCAGATAAAATGGAACTGAAACCGGGTCAACTATATAAATTCAATAAAAAGACCGGAATGGGAAAAATTGAACTGTCTGTGGTTGAAAACTTGAGTGCCTGGAGAAATAATATTCTTGAATTTGATGAAACTCCAATTGGTGAATTAGCCCAAATACTTGAAAGATGGTACGGAGTGGATATTGAAATAGAAAGTAAGGAAATAGAAAAATACAAATTCACAACAACTTTTGAAGGCCAGTCATTATCTCAAATTCTGGAACTTTTAGAAATGAGTTCCCCGATAAAAGTTGAATATATAACCGGACAAACCTCTTCCGCTAACAACCAATATTTAAAATCGAAAGTAATTATTAGACAGAACTAAAAAAAATGCGAATGAATTAAACACAAACTAGACTAAAAAAGGAAGTGCGCCTACACTCCCTTTTATTGCTTATCCTGAAAATCAGGAAATAAACAAGTTTTAAACTAAAACATTCAAATTTATGAAAAAAAATTATGAACTGCTGCAGCTGTTACTAATTGGCTGCAAGAAAAAAATGATTTTTATGCGCAATACCTTGTTAATACTTCTCCTAAGCGCGTTTCACGTGGTAGCTTCAGTTAGCTACTCGCAATCAACTAAGCTAACCTTAAATCTTGAAAATACCTCCATAAAAGAGGTTATGAATGAGATTGAAAGAATGAGCGAATTTTACTTCTTGTACAACAGCGAACTTATTGATGTTGAAAGGAAGGTAGATGTTAATATTGAAGACGAGAATATAGAAAAAATTATGTCTCTTCTGTTTGAAAACGATGTGGATGTAATGTTTAAAGACCGTCACATTATTATCTCACCAAAATCAGAAGTTCAACAATCGACGGTATCAGGAACCGTTATTGATGACTCGGGAGTTCCACTACCTGGTGTTACAGTTGTTGTGAAAGGAACAACGCAAGGTACAGTTACCGACTCAGATGGTAACTATGCATTACCAAATGTTTCGGGCAATTCAATATTGGTATTTTCTTTTGTTGGAATGGAAACGCAAGAAATTCCCGTAGCAGGAAGCTCTAAAATTAATGTTACCATGTTGGTCGATGCTATCGGAATTGAAGAAGTAGTAGCGGTCGGTTATGGAACCATGAAGAAGGTAAACCTCACTGGTTCAGTAGAGTCTGTTGATGGAACTAAAATAGCCAGACAACCTGTAGCGCAAGCGTCTCAGGCTCTTGTTGGTTTATCTCCTGGATTAACAGCGATTCAGTCAAGTGGTCAGCCGGGTGAAGACAATGCGACACTACGTATTAGAGGCTTAGGATCAATTGGTGCATCAAACGATCCATTAATTCTTATTGATGGTGTTGAAGGAGATTTAAACATGATCGATCCTAACAATATTGAAGATATGTCAGTATTAAAAGATGCTGCTTCGGCAGCAATCTACGGATCAAGAGCATCAAATGGAGTAATATTAATTACAACCAAAAGAGCAAATGCCAACGAAATGTCGGTTTCCTATAAAAACTACGTTGGGTGGCAAAAGGCAACTGAACTTCCTCAATTTGCGGGTGCACTCGATTTTCTAAAATATTCAGGTGAAGATCAAGCCACAATCGATGCATATGCTCAGGGAATGAAATCTGATCCGGATTTATATCCAGACACTGACTGGGTTGACTTGTTATTCTCCGAAAGCGGATTCCAACAATATCATAACCTTACTGTAAACGGAGGTACTGAAAAAGTAAAAGTCCTAGCATCTATTTCTTATACCGATCAAGGTGCCAATATCGTAAACTATGGCTTAACAAGGTATAACGGACGCTTTAATACTGATATGAAATTTTCTGAAAAGTTTGATGTAAATTTCGATCTTAACTTCAGTAAATCGTTAACAAAATCACCTCACGGGACTTTAGAAGCTATTACACATCATGCATTTTCTATGCCGCCAAACTACCCTGCCATCCATTCCGATGGATCATGGGGGTCAGGATTTGGGGGAGGAAACCCGGTAGCTTACGCACATGAAGGAGGTTATCGAAACACCCATTCTAATTATTTCAGAGGAATACTAAAAGCCAATTTGTCTCCAATCGATGGTTTAAAATTTACGGTAATGTATTCACCTGAATATGCAGATACATATAAAAAAGCATTCGAAAAAACATATACCCAGATTTTAGACTGGACTACAAAGTCGGAGAATATAATTAATACTCCAAATAATTTCAAACAGACCAATGGCAGAGCTTTTACTCATAATTTTAATGCCCTGGTATCATATGAGAAAAACTTTAATGATCACAGAATTTCTGCTCTAGCTGGTTATGAAGTTATTCAGGATGAGTATGAAATGTTTGCGGCATCAAGAGATTATTACATCTTACAAAAATATGAGGTACTTGATGCAGGTTCGCAAGAGCACGACAATAATGAAGGTACTGCAACTCATTCGGCACTGGTATCACAGTTTGGACAGGTAAATTATGCATTTAAAGATCGCTATTTATTGGATGCTAAAATACGTAGGGATGCCTCTTCCAGGTTTAATTCAGATAATCGAGTGGGTATTTTCCCATCTTTTTCAGCAGCATGGCGAATATCTGAAGAAGGTTTTCTTAAAGACTCTGAACTAATTTCAAACATGAAAGTACGTGCTTCCTGGGGACAACTAGGTAATCAACAAATTGGGAGCGATTTCCCTTATGTGTCTAGCGTTTCATTAGGAGCATATAACTATTTGCTGGGAGGTAATGTTGTAACGGGTGCATCGCAAACTGTTTTAGCTAACCCTGAAATTAAATGGGAAACCACGGAAACTACGAATATCGGATTGGATTTAGGATTGTATGATCAACGTTTATCTGTGACATTTGATTATTATATTAGAAAGACAAAAGATATTCTGTTGAATATTCCTATTCCTCTTGTTATTGGATTAGAAGCTCCGGTTCAGAATGCAGGTAACGTAGAAAATAAAGGATTTGATTTTTCTTTAGATTGGCAGGATAAAATGGGAGATTTCTCATATGGTGCAAGAGTAATTATTTCCGATGTTAAAAATAAAGTTACAAACCTGGCAAATGTGGGACCAATAATTAGTGGAGATTCATATACCGCCGTAGGTCATCCAATAGGACTAATTTACGGCTACGAAACTGTTGGTATTTTCCAGGATCAAGCCTCCATTGATGCTGCTCCAACTCAATTCGGAACTTTACAGCCAGGAAACTTACAATTCAAAGATCAATTGACCGTTGATACAAACGGAGACGGAGTCCCTGATCAAACCGATGGTGTAATTAATGCTGATGATCGTGTTACCCTTGGAAATCCTTTCCCAAGACTATCATACGGCATCGATTTAAATGCAGAATACAAAGGTTTTGATCTTGCAATTTCAATGCAAGGAGTTGGCAGAAGAGATGCATTTTTAGGTGGAAAGTTAATATGGCCAATGTTTAATGCAGGTAAATTGCAGGAATGGCATATCGAAGAATGTTGGAGCCCTGAAAACAGAGATGCAAAGTATCCAATTCTTGCTCCAACCAGTTTTGGTAGTAATGATATTAGGACTAATAGTACCTGGGTATTTGATGCATCCTATTTCAGGATTAGGAATATTTCTTTAGGTTATACTTTTCCTCAAACAATTTTACATAAGACGTTCATCGATGACTTGAGAATCTATTTCTCAAGTATGAATCCATTTACATTCCATAAACTACCGGAAGGTGTTGATCCATTGGTCCCAAACGGATCACAGGGATCTATATACCCAGTAACGACCAACTATATTTTTGGAATCGATTTAAAATTTTAGTCTAATCAATTTAAGGTATAAACATGAAAAAATATATAACATTAATGAGCTTAATCCTTTTAATTGGATTTTACTCATGTGAAGATAAGTTTCTTGATCTTGAATCGTTGACAGAACCGGTTGATGCAACTTTTTATAGTAGTGAAGCTGAATTGGAACTTGCTCTTACAGGAGCCTACACCGCATTTAGGTATTTGGCATCGTATGGTGTGCCTCAGATAGTAGTTATGGATAATGCTTCCTCTGATATTGGGGTCAGTAGAAACAATGGAGACGGATTTGTTGATCTGGGATCTGGAATTCACAGCTCAACAACTGCAGGTTTTAGAAATACATACACATTCTTTTATAGAGGTATTGCACGAACCAATTTATTACTTCAAAACATGGAGCGTGCAATAGATGTAGTATCTGATGAAAGGTATAATCAGATAGCGGCTGAAGCACTAGTCATTAGAGCATATTGTTATATGATGCTAACCGAATCGTTTGGCGATGTTCCATTCTTGGATGGTGTAATAAGTTCACCTTCGGAAGCACTTCTACCCCGTGAAAATAAATCAACTATCGTTGATAATATTTTGGCTGATCTTCAAACAGCTTCTCAAAAATTACCTGTAACATGGTCAAGTTCAGAAACTGGTCGCATTACCAAAGGTTTTGCATTAGGGTTAAGAGCAAGAATTGCATTATATAATGAAAGATATGACATTGCAGCTTCATCTGCTAAAGCAGTTATTGATAATGAGAGCGCAGCTGGGTATAGTTTACATCCCAATTATTTTGAACTGTTTCAGGGAGTTGCAAATTCTCCTGAAGTAATGCTGTCTCTTCCATATAAATACGGATGGAGTACCTCACAGTTCACACTCGCTCAAGGCTCAAGGAATAGACCAGGGTGTTGGAGCGTAATGTATCCTTCGCAGTCATTGGTAGACTCTTATGAAGCTACCGATGGAAAGCCTATTGATGAATCAACAGTTTACGACCCACGTTATCCGTTCGAAAATCGTGACCCAAGGCTAACATCATCTATTATTACACCGCAAAGTGTTTGGGCGGGGATTATCTATGAATCTCATCCGGATAGTTTGAGTTATAGATTTGCCGATGGAAGTGTAGGTGGATTTAATAAAGATAATAGAGCAAATCATTGGCCTGCCTCATATTGTGGTTACTTGTGGAAAAAATATACGATAGAAGAATCACAAAAAGTAGGACAGACATGGAATGAAGAAGATTTTACTCTGATGCGTTATGCTGAAGTTTTATTGACTTATGTTGAAGCAAAAATCGAATTGGGGCAGGTTGATGTATCTGTATTAAATGCCTTAAATAGAATTCGCGCTCGCGCATATGGAGTGAATGTTGATGATACAGGAAACTATCCTGCTGTTACAACTACTAACGTTTCTGACTTGAGGAAAGTACTTCGTAGGGAACGAAAGGTTGAGCTTGCAAATGAAGGATTCCGGTTATTTGATATCAGAAGGTGGAGAATTGCTGAAAAGGTAATGTCTCCTAAAATTTATGGCCGCATGTTAGATCCTGTAAATTCACCTGCCATTCCTCAAATTGATGATGACTGTTTCGTTTCTTACGCAGGTATAGGTCAACACTATCTCGACCTTCCGGATCCTCGCTTTGTTAATGGAACCAGAATTTTTAATCCAGGTAGAGACTATCTTAGCCCTATTCCTCAACAGGAAATAGACACTTATGTTGGGCTAGGTGGCTCATTAACCCAGAATCCTGGTTATTAATTCGCATAGTTACAAAATTTTAAAAGCGATTTTGAATTTCAACTTTATTTTAAACCACACAGTACAATTAAAGAAACAATCAAGAAATAGACATTCCAGTAAAACACATTTTTGTGTTCCTGGAATGTCTTTAAAAGGACATATTCTTTCAGGTATTTTTTCACTTCCCTCAGTAATGTTCTAAATAACTGAAGATAAAATGATTTGAGCTTTATAAAGACAGATCTTCAGAATTGCGATTGGAAGTAAAGTGAAATTCTAAAGTACACCGTATTGGAGCCGAAATTGAGTCAACCAACCATAGATAGTATCATTAAAAAAACATAAAACTAATTCCTGATGAATTAGTATTGGCAAGAATAGGAAGAAGCACGGGAAAGAGGTTTTTTAAAAATGATTTGTATGACTATACCACATAGATAGTTTAATTCAGCCTTCCTAATAAGGTAAAAAAGAAATATAGGATGAAACGTCGTCAATTTTTAAGAAACACTGTAATTGCTGGTAGCGCAATCGTTGCTGGACAGAAGTTTGCATGGAGTGGAGCGAAACAGCACGCTGGCTTATTGTTAGAAGCGGCTCAATTTCAGAGTCACGGCGGATGGTCGTTAGATTCACAGTTTATGGATCAAATGGGCTCAGGTTTCTTACTGGCTCATGGCATGGGTATCCCGGTTGTAGATGCTACGGCAAAAGTTAAGCTGATTGAAACTGGAACTTACAAGTTGTGGGTGCGAACCAGAGATTGGGTAGCGCCCTGGAAAAAAGACGAAACTCCGGATACACAAAAGGCATATGGAACTCCTGGCATTTTTAAAGTATTGGTGAATGGAGAAGCAGTTAAAACGGTCTTTGGCGATCGGGATGAAGACTGGCATTGGCAAGATGGAGGTCACATTTATTTTTCCTCCGAGGATGTAGAAATAGCACTGCATGATCTTACCGGATTTGATGGACGATGCGCCGGTATTTTTTTAACTAAAGATATTAGTTTGATCCCTCCAAACCATGGTGAGGAATTAGCTCATTTTCGCAGAAAATGGCATGGTCATCAAGAAAAACCTAAAAAAGCAGGACAATTCGATTTCGTTGTAGTTGGAGGAGGTCTTGCAGGAATGTGTGCCTCATTGATTGCAGCAAGGCAAGGATTGAAAGTAGCACTTATACAGGATCGTCCGATTGTTGGAGGGAACAGTAGTTCAGAGATAATGGTGTCAACAGGTGGAATTCCTCGGAGTAAATTTGCGCCAATACTTGGAGACATATTAGCAGAATTTGATTTGTCGGACGAAGAACTTGATAACCTCTATCCAAGAGGGCATAACGATCCTAGAAGATTTTTGGATAGTGAAAAAGATGCCATTGTCCGTTCCGAGAGAAATCTATCATTTTTTCCAATGTACCGAATGAACAAGGTAGAAATGAAGAAAGGTCGGATTGTAGCTGTGGTAGCTGAAAATATAGCAAGTAGTCATCGTTTACAATTCGAAGGTCAGTTTTTTGCCGATTGTACCGGTCACGGGTCAGTTGGCTATCTGGCTGGAGCAGATTTCGAAATGTCTACATACGAACACATGGGACGTTGCAATATGTGGGCGGTAACAGATACGGGTAAACCAACAGATTTTCCAAGTTGTCCCTGGGCTATTGATCTCTCTGATAAGCCGTTTCCCGGAAAACGAGGTTGGGCTTTGAGGGGGAAGACTGAAAAAGACCACAATGTAAAACACTTAGGACGTTGGTTCTGGGAAAGTGGGTTTAATCACGACCCTATTTCAAAAGGAGAATATATAAGAGATTGGAATTTCCGTGCAATGTATGGAGCTTGGGATAGTCTGAAGAATGTTGAACAAACTTTTCCAAACCATAAACTCAAATGGTCATCGTTTATATCCGGCACACGAGAATCGCGTCGTTTACTTGGCGATATAATTCTTAATAAAGAAGATGTACAAAAGCCTGTTTGGTATAATGACGGGATAGTGCCTACCGGATGGAAGATTGACGTTCATTATCCAAACCCCAATTATTTAAAGGGATTTGAAGGTGATGCTTTCATTTCTACAGTGGACTTCGAGGATTGTGTCGTTCCTTATTATATTCCTTATAGATGTTTGTACTCCCGCAATATACCTAATTTGTTTATGGCAGGGAGAGATATTAGTGTAACTCGAGAAGCATTAGGTACGGTTCGTGTTCAAAGAACAACATCGCTTATGGGTGAAGTAATTGGAATGGCTGCATCAATGTGTGTTGTGAGCGAAGTTGACCCGAGAGATATTTATAATAAGCATTTGGGAGAATTGAAGAAAAAGTTTGGGATGGATCCGAATGTAATCGCAAAATCAGAAAAACAATAGGTGCTATTTATTTAGGAAATTAGAATTGTAGAGAATGTAACAAGATGTAGTTGAATTGTTGTTATTACATAAAGATTCTTCTCTCAAAAGAGGTTTTAAAGAATACTGCTAATAAATAAAATTAATAAACTGTCGTTATGAGAAACTTAACTTTACTTATGGTAACCTCAGTTTATGTGTTTCTGCTTTTAGGAAGTTGCTCACAAGATGAGGAAGTAAATATAATCTTTGACGATGAATTACAAACTGTTGCATATGGGGTTAAAAAACTGCAACAACATTTTGAAGATATTCAACTTTTGTCTTACGCTAATGTAGATTCAAGCCCCAACATGACAAAGGTTTCGATCATTTTAAATGATGGTTCTCTTGTTGAAGGAAAGTATCTTAAAAAATGTAATGAAATTACCACAAATGACGGCTACGCAATTTTAAAAGAGGGGAGAAATATTCTTGTGATTGGAAAAACACAGAGAGGATGTTTGTATGGATTAATGGATATTCTTGAGCAGACAAACGATAGAAAAAGTTTAAAAAAAATTATCGAAAAAACAGAGAATTCAACAATATCATTCCGGGCAATAAAATACAATCTTCCCTGGGCACCATATAGAAAAGGTCTACACAGTGATGTTCACCTCGAAACTTGTCGCGATTTAGCCTACTGGGAATCTTTTCTGGACATGATGGTAAAAAATCGTTTCAATGCACTTACTCTTTGGAGTAAGCATATTTTCCCATTCATGATAAAAGCAAAAAATTATCCTTTGGCAACTCCGTATAGTAATGAGGAAATGGCGGAATGGAAATATTTTTGGGCTTCCCTTTTTAAAATGGCAAAGGTGAGAGGTATTGAAACTTATATGCTGAATTGGAATATCATAGTTTCTTCTCAATTTGCTGAAGCTTACGGTGCGAAAGAGTATTCTGATCGCTCTGAATTAGTTGAGAAATACACCAGAGAATCTGTTACACAAATGATTAATGAATATCAGGATTTAACCGGATTTGGTGTAACCTTAGCTGACTGGATGGGGAATTCGGGAAAAGAAAGGATGACTCCTCAGGAAAGAGAAAAGTGGATTGAGAAAACGATTATCCAAGGAATGAAAGATGCAGAGCGGGAGACAAAGTTTATTCACAGGGCGGTCCTTGTGGGCGAACCTGACGAAATGAGGCAAGTTATCGATAAGGCCGGTTTCAATCATAAAACAGTAGTTGAAATAAAATTTAATTGGTCGCATGGACATTCTACTCCTTTAATGGCACTTACTCACGCCAATGACAATGGTCAGATCATGGAAGGACTCTGGAACCCTAAACCTGATAATTTTTTTATAGCATGGACCATTAGGAATGAAGACATTTTTGTGTTGAGGTGGGGTGAACCCGACTTTATCAGAAAACATATCAAGATGAATAATCATGATTATGTTGACGGTTATTTTATTGGTTCAGAAGGATACATTCCAGCCAAAGATTACTCTCATTTTGATAATGAAATTAAGACATGGAAATTCGCTTTTCAAAAACAATGGATGTTCTACCACACCTGGGGAAGATTATTATATAATCCGAATATAACTGATGAAGACCTGGCAAAACAATTGGTAAAAAGGTATACAGAAACAGATGGGATAAGTTTACTCCAAGCCTATTCATTAGCATCAAAAGTGCCACTTTATATAGCTTCATTTTTTAAGGCTACATGGGATCTTACCCTTTATAGCGAAGGGTTTCTTACCCCATATAGTACTACTTATAAGAATAAAAATTCCCCTTTCATTTCTATTGATGAATTGATTCAAAGCGAACCACTGAGTTCCAAAGAATACTTGAGTATTAAAAAATATTGTCAACTGATAAATAGTGCAGCTCAAATTCCGGAAGGGGTAATTACACCGACACAATTGTCCGAAAAAATATTCATGGAGTGTGAAGAGGCATTACAAATTATCGAAAAACTGCGAAAACATAGTGTCAACGAAACTCTAAATTCGGAACTAGATGATTTAGAAACATGGTGTTATTTGGGATTCTATTTTGCTGACAAACTTAACGCCGGAGTTGCCCTTGAAAAGTTTAACCTGAATAAAACGCACCTCCATAAAGAAAATGCTATCAGGTATTTAGGGAAATGTGTTGACTATTGGGCGAAAGTTATTGATTTAACCGTTGACAGATATAAACCCATGCCATATGTAAGCCATGCGCACGATATGACTAAATGGCCTGGTTTTGAGCAATTTCATTGGAGCTTCTTTATGAAAGATGTGGAAAAAGATATTGAATACGCAAAATCATTAAACTAACATGGCAAAAAATCTTATTTATATAATATTAATTGGGTTATTAGCCGCTTGTAATGGACCTCGAATTAATATCTCTGAAATAGATCCGGGGCAATACGACACCACTTGGTGGAATAGAACACCAGTTAGAATATTTCAGCAAAATATGCGCGAGATTGATGCGCAAATGGACATCGACCAATATATTCAATCTCTAAAAGATGTTTCAGCAAATGCAGTCAGACTAAATGTTGGCGGTATTGTTGCATTTTATCCTACGGTTCTGAAGTATCACTGGAAAAATGAATACATGCAAGGTGATTTATTGGGGACATTAATTAAACGGCTCCATGAGGAAAATATTAGAGTCATCGGCAGATTCGATTTTAGTAAGTTGAATGAAAATTATGCATTCCAAAAAACTGAATGGCTGTACAAAAGTACAAGTGGCGAATTTGTAAATTATAACGGTCAGGTTCATACTTGTATTAATGGAGGTTATCAGCAATCTTATGCATTAGAAATACTGGAAGAGGCTATAACTAACTACGATTTAGATGGAGTGTTTTTTAATATGCCCGGCTATACAACTCGTGATTACAGCGGTAACTATCATGGTATTTGCCAATGTGAAGCATGTATTACACGATTTAAAGATTCGACAGATTTAGTCCTTCCAATAAAAGAGGATTGGAATGACCCGGTTTACAGGGAGTATAGAAAGTTTGTTCAAATAACATCGGCTGAACAATTTTTACGTGTGAGAAATTTTGTAAAGGAATTAGATCCCAAATTAGTTATTAATACTTACCTGCCAAATGGTGTGGATATTCTGGCTCGTGAATCTGCTTCAAATACAAGATCTTCAATGGAATGGCATTACTCAGCAAGCGATCATGTAAAAACTGCTCTTGGCACCTATGCTAATAAAACCTCCGGAAACATAGCCATTAGTTTTTTAGATATTGGTTTTAGGCACGTCCCTGCTTCTCCGGATATTACCAGAATTAGGTTGACTGAAAACTTACTAAACGCAGCTCCTCTTGATTTTGCTTGTATGGGGTTAATAACTAATCAGGAAGACAGAGTTGCATTGTATCATGCTAAAGATATTTATGGCTTTAATAAAAACCATGAAGTTTTATTTACAAATGTTGAGTCGAAGGCTGATGTTTGTTTAATTAAGGGGGAATGGAATGATTATAGAGGAATTTTTAGAATCTTATCTGAAAATCACATACCATTCGATGTGATGTTCGCAGAGGGATTACTTTCAGGAAAATCTCCCAAAAGTATAAATGATTACAAGTTGATCATTGTTACTGATCACCCAAACATGAGCGATGAATTAGTGATTAGATTGGACGAATATGTTGAAAACGGAGGAAAAATGATAGTCACCGGCCTGACCTCAACGAATGACGAGAAACGAAGGCCGCTGAATAAAATTCGACTAAAGTCACTGGGAGTCGAATCTGAGTATAACTTAAGAAAGAAAGCAAATTCGAACTATCTAAAAATTGAAGAGCAAGATAAGATACGGCTTGGCAGAGAATCATATAAGGACATGGAGCTGGCTTATATTCATAGCGACTTTCTTGAATGCAAACTAAAAAAAGGAGCTCAGCCATTTCTCAAGTTGATTCCAAATGCTATGTATGGTCCTCCTGAAAAGTGTTACTACACTGAGGTTACAGAGATTCCGGGAATGATTGCATATGATTTTGGTAAAGGAAAGAGTTTATATATCCCTTTTAAAATTGGAGAGATGTATAATTCAAAAGGTCACCATTCTCATTCAAAACTTATCATGTCATCAATATTAAACATTATGGGCTATCAGCCAAACATTGAAACAGATGCACATGAATTGGTTGAAATTACTCATTTGAAGAACAGGAATAATGCCTTTGAATGGGTTGGTCTGATAAATCATACCGGAGTACTTGGGCCATCATTTCATTCACCTTTACCAATCAACAACATAACCCTTAAAATCGATCCTGAGAAAGAGGTGAAAGCAGTTAAGCTTATACGTGCAAATCAATACGTAGACTTTAAGAATGAGGATGGGAAGGTTTGCCTAACACTGCCGGAACTCGTTGATTTTGAAATGGTATTGTTTGTTTATTAGAGTTAATGTCCTTTGGTATCTAAGACTAAATTATCTGGTTTAATTGGATTTTTGACTTAAAAACTCTTATCCCATGATTCGTTTATGAATGTAACACATTATAAATGTCGCCTCTTTTCTTTGAGAGTTAGCTTAATCTGAAATTGGATGAACATTTAAGAAACCTTTTAAATTGATTAAAATGAGAACCTTAATTAGCCTATTTCTGATCATCTTATCTTTTTGTTCATGCACAGTAAAAAACCCTTCACACGATAATAAAACAAAGCCCTTCGCTTCCAATGTTAATGGGGAAATCAGCAGGATATATGAATACAACCATGAATACCACCAATGTTTGGTGTATAAAGTATTAAACGATATTCCGGAAGATGGGGAGAAGCTTGAAATAGATTTTGATGAATCTTTGGAAATGATCCGAACGATTCATGATATTACAGGAGGGATAAAGCAAATCATCTATTTTGTAGGTTGGCAGTTCGATGGTCATGATTCAAAATATCCGGCTTGGTCGGAAGTTAATCACCGGTTGAAGCGGTCTGGCGATACGGATGCCAGAGCAAGTTTTATTAGGCTAGCCGAAGAAGCCAGGCAGTACAATGCTTATGTAAGTATCCATATCAACATGTCGGATGCCTATAAAAACAGTCCTCTGTGGGATATATATCTGAAAAATGATTTAATAGTTCGCAATCCGGATGGGTCGATCAAAGAAGGTATGGTTTGGGGAGGCGAAATAAGCCATTTTGTAGATAAAGTAAAGGAATGGGATAAAGGTTTTGCACAAAAACGTATTGATGGGCTTTTAGAAATATTGCCTTTTATAAAGGAAAACGGGACAGTGCATATTGATGCCTTCGGTTTGGTTCGTGATAATGAAAAGAAGTATAAAACGGTATGCAATATTTTTGATTATTGGAAAAAGAACGGTGTTGATGTAACAACTGAATATGCTGATATGCAATTAATGGGTAGGATTCCAATGGTATGGCACTTAAACCTTGCTGAAGAGAATAGGCTGAAATACCCACCAAGTCTTATTTGTGGTGGCGGTTCGATTGGAAACATGCGTAATCCTGAAGATAGAGTTTATACTCATGCAGGTTGGGCTATGATGCCTGATGCAGGCTGTTTTTACGAAGAAGCCTGGGGGGCATCAATCGATAGCGACTTTACCGAAAGGCAAGGGAAACTCAAAAATATCGTCCATAAATTTTGTACCAAAACATTGGTGTGGTACTTTCTAAATCAATACCGTCCAATTTCGCATTTTCAGGATCTTGAAAACTACACCGTTACGTTCACCGGTGGTGTTGTATCGAATGTAAGAAAGTCAGACCGCCACCTTACCATAAAACAGGCTGAAAGGCTATTTGTCGATGGAGATAATATTTTTATACCCGCACCCTGGACCGATGGTGAATGGTTTGCATACAATAAAGGCGACGAGGCTTATAAATGGGCAATCCCGAAGGAATGGAAAGGTGTAAATGAAGTGAATGCGGTTAGAATTACAGATAGGGGAAGGACAGAATCCACCGTTTTAAATGTGGTTGATGGTGAAATCTTAATTGAACCAACAGATGGCGAAGCATTAGCCATTTCGCAAAAAAGAGAGTAGCCATTGTATATTGGCCTACAAGAGTTAGTATTGAAGTTTACCTAGTAATTATTTTTCCAAGTAAGCAGGTCACCTGCGAGGAGTTTCGGATATGTAAATGTAACTCTGTCTGATTGATTTCTATTTTTCAAATTAAATTATTTTTTCAGTCACATCCAATTCGT